>Ga0207684_10000368_pt1 | contig 60941 bp, 71 predicted proteins | sample KBSK5501metaG_FD_184342 | JGI IMG/M metagenome (GOLD analysis project Ga0207684, IMG submission 184342) | Corn, switchgrass and miscanthus rhizosphere microbial communities from Kellogg Biological Station, Michigan, USA - KBS K5-50-1 metaG... | ecosystem: Host-associated > Plants > Roots >...
GGTGTGCAGCCCGATCCGTACGTCCAGATCGAGAGTTCGCGCGTCGCGGCGGATCTCGTCGGCGCATCGGATCGAGCGCGCGGCTCCGTCGAACGTGGCCAGGAAGCCGTCACCGGTGAACCTCACCTCGTGGCCTCGAAAGACCGCCAGGGACCGCCGGACGGCGTCGTTGTGCCCGTCCATGGTCTCCTTCCACCGACGATCTCCGAGCTCCGCGGCCCGGACCGTCGAGTCGACGATGTCGGTGAACATGATCGTCGCGAGGACACGGTCCGGCTCGTGGACGGGCGTCGCTCCCGTCAGGAACTCTTCGGTCAGGTCCAGGACGGTCTCGGCGTCTCCGAGGAACGGGAGATGGTCGGAACCGGCGAGCTCGACGAACCTCGCGCCCGGTATGCGCTCGGCCATGTAGCGGCTCGCCTCGACGTCGGTGGCCAGGTCGTCTGAGCGGTGCATGATCAGGGTCGGGACGCGAACGGACCCCAAGGTGGCGCGGATGTCGACGGGCCCGAGACGTGACAGTTCCGCGACCGCCTCGTGGGAGGTGATCGCGGAGGCGAAGCTGGTGCGCCACCAGGCGGCCGTCGCCGCGTCGGCTTCGGGCGCGACCTTCCGGAAGATCTCGGCCAGGGTCTCCTCGGTAAGGCCGCCCCGGACCAGCTCGAGGAGCTGGTCGAGGCCCTCCGGACTGATCCCCCACGCGTAGTCCTCGTCGATGAACGTCGTCGGGTGTGCGCCGAAGGTGACGACGGCGCGGGTGCGCTGCGGGTAGGTGGCGGCGAACAGCAACGCCAGCCGACCGCCAAGGTGGCACCCGAAGAGCGCGGTCTGATCCGAGCCCACGGCATCCATCACGGACAGGATGTCGTCCATCCGATCCTCGAACGCCTGATCGACCGGTCCCCGGTCGGACAGGCCGGTGCTCGGACGGTCGAACAGGATCAACCGCGAGAAGCTCCCCAGGCGGGTGAGGAACCGCGCGAACGCGGGGAGCTCCCACTGCAGGGCCAGGTGGTTCGGCCACCCCAGCAGGAAGATCAGATCCGGACCGGAGTCGCCGACCACCTGGTAGGCGATAAGGAGGCCGTCACGTCGTGTCGCGTAGCGAACCGGAGGCACTTGGAACCGCACGTCGCGAAGTCTAGGCCGCCGCCCAAATGCACTTCCCTCACTCTCGCCCCATACTGACGCATCCGGGGTGTTCTCAGAACTCGCTGGCCCGGGGGAACGGGCCATGTCTGTCGGAGTATCGACAGGTTAAGAGGGGAAGTACCCACAAGCAGGTCAGAAGCCGTACGACCGTCTTCAGCGTCCTTCGGTTGCGCCGTCCTAAGTGCCGAGAAGCCACATGACCAGGACCGTGAAGCCCGCCAACACCATCAGGAGGGCGACCACGCCGATGACGACCGGAAGGATCGGCGGAAGCGGAGGGTTGCCCCGCTGTTTACGCCGACCGAACAAGGCCGTGAGCAAACGAAGACCGCCACCTCCGCCTGCATAGCGGGCCCACGGCTCGTTCTCGACGCCCCGGAACACAGGGTCTTCCCGATCTGGTGCTGGCATGGCCGGCTCCTCCCCTCGTCGAGTGAACCCGCAGATCAGGTTCCCTCCGGCAGGGCATCTGGCTCATCGATGGGATGCGGATCGTCGTGATCCGTCGCACCCGGCGCATCCGTCCGGATAGAGAAGGGCGGACTCCTCTGGGGAAGCGAAGTCGTCGCTCACAAGGAAACCTTCCACGACGAGCTCGCCCTCGATATCCGGCGTACCGTCGTCGACAACTTCGATCGCCTTATCGATGGTCCGCGCTTCGGGTCGCTCTTGGGCGAGCGCTTGATCGAGGCTCGGACCGGCGAGCGCCTCTGCTTCAGTCGTTCCCTCAGGTCCGCTCCGAACGCATGGTCTGCTCGCATGATCTCGGCTTCAAGTTCTTCGCCGTCGTTCTCATCCCAGGGATCGTCTCGTTCCATCGCTCCCCCATCAGCCGAACGTGAAGGCGTAGACGGCCGCGTCGGCGTCGCGGAACTCGATCTCGAAGAGGCGATCGGTGATCGGGCCTCGTTGCCGGATCAACTGATACATCCGCGGCTCAATCAGCTCCCCTGATCCATCGGCGTCGACGTCGGTCCCTTCGGCGGCACCCGGTGGCGCGCCATCGATCGACACAGAGAACGGCACCGACGCGCCGGACGCCGGGCCCATCACGAGGTGCACGTCGCGGGCATCGAACCGGAACGCGACCCGGCCCTTGGGCTCGTTCAGGACGGTCGCCTCCGCCATCGCGGTCCAATCACCGGAGAGCGCCCAGTGGTTGAGTCGCACGTGCCCGGGCACCTCATAGACCTTCGGGACGTCTTGCTCCATCCCGCCGGGAGACGCGAAATTCTCCGTCTGGCGGTAGCCCAGGTACGTCTCTGGCGTGTTCAGGGCTCCCCAGTCCGCGGCCACCTCCGGACCGGTCGGCTCTACGGAGACCAGATCACCCACGGGTACGTCAGCGCCGGCGTCCGCGAGCAGCTGTTGGATCACGTTCTCCGAACGCTCGTAGTCCCCCTCGCCGAAGCGGTGGTGCCGCATGCGCCCCTCCGCGTCGACGAAGTACAACGCCGGCCAGTAGTGGTTCGCGAAGGCGTTCCAGACCGCATAGTCGTTGTCGACTGCGACCGGATACGTGACGCGCATCTGCTGGAGGGCCGTCCGGATGTTCCCGAGGTCGTGCTCGAAGGAGAACTCTGGTGTGTGAATGCCGATCGTGACGAGCCCGTCGTCCCGGTAGCGGTCGTCCCAGGCGCGGACGTATGGGAGCGATCGCAGCCAGTTGATGCATGTGTACGTGCAGAAGTCTGCGACGACCACCTTCCCACGGAGCGCCTCCGGCGTGAGCGGCTCCGAGTTGAGCCACGCGGTCGCGCCGCTGAACGACGGCAACGTCCCCTCGGCGGGCAGATGCGCCCCGGAAGTGAAGGCGGTCATCGGATTCGCTCCGTCGTGGGGGACCGTTCCGGATCGGGCGTCGTGATCATGCGCGCGTCTCCTCTCTCGTGATACTCAGGGATCGTCGGCGTACCCGCGTTCATCAGCGGAGCGATCATCAAGAGGCCGACGAACGGCAACCACCAGCTCCATCGAGGCGGCGGCGGGGGCGCCGGTGGCCGTGCGTGATCCAGGAAGCGTCCGGGTTTCGCATGCTCGGCCAAGACGGCCTCGCATCTTCCGACGGCCGCGGGGCGTGAAGCGACCAAGGAGAGCCATCGTGCTACATCGTCGCCCCACGCGTGGCCCTTCCGAGAGCAGTTCTATTCTCGTCGGCACCATCCAGGCGAGGAACCCCCACTGCCGCGCGTCAACGAGTTCCGCGTCGGCGCCCTTCCTGGAGTCGTGGTGATGCTTGTAGACCCTCCCCGAGTCCCGGTCGAAGAAGGTCACGACGTAGTTCGTTCGTCGCCACATGACCGATGCCGCCCTTCGCTCGATCCTCCACTCGTTACTCGTCGCTCCCGCTGAAGAGTGAAAGGAACAACAAGAAGACGTTGAGGATGTCCAGGAAGATCGAGGCGGCGAGGAGCGGTGCCTCCCTGATGTCCTGGCTGCGCCGCACGCGCTGGAAATCGAACGCCGTCAACCCGGCGAAGATGGCGAGGCCGGCGATGGCGTAGATCAGTGCTCCAGCCGGGATCTGAACGAAGATCGTCACGATCCCGAACGCGATCAGCCCGAGCAGTCCCCAGAATAAGACGCGAGCGAGAGGCGAAAGGTCACGACGCGTCGCGTACCCGGCGGCGCCGAAGCCGGCCACGAAGAGCGCCGTTGCCCCGCCGGCCAGCCAGATCGCCTGCGGATCCGCAGACGCGTAGTACGCGAGCGTCGGTGCCACGGCCAGGCCGGTCAGCAGACCGAACCCGAAGAGCAACGCCATCGCTGTCTGCTCGGATCGCTGCGCCGCCCGGTTCAGCCCGACCAGGCAGAGCAGGGAGCAGATGAAGAACAACCAGCCCCACTGATAGGCGACGTTTCGGCCCAGATACGCACCGAGCGCGAATGCTCCAGCGGTCACGGCCACGAGCACCATCGTCTTCCCGAACAGGGTCGCGGCTTCGTCTCGATCCAGCGCCGGGCGGATCGCCGTGGTGTCTGAAACCATCATGGGCTCCCTCGTCAACCAAGAGGCGATCCCTAGCGTCGTCGTCGTGGAGCTTCATCGCGCCCGTGTTTTTCCCTGGTCGTGATTCCCGGTCGGGCGGACGTGACTCAGACGAGACCCTTGATCAAGCGGTAGACGGCCGCTCCCAACGTGAAGATCAACACCACCCCTCCGACTCCCCGATCGCGAGGATGAAGACTTCCTCGAGGATGATCGCGAGCGGTGCGCCTACCCACGGTCTTCACGGAGTGCACCGCGGCGGCGGGGATGAAAAGAACCTCGCCAGCTTGGAGCGTCACCGGCGCATCATCGATCTGATACTTCAGCGTGCCCTCGATCACGCAGGCGATCTCCTCGCCCGGGTGTCTGTGCCGTGGAGCGTTCACGCCGAAGTCGATGTCGACGCGCTTGGACCAGCTCGCGTCCCTCCACGCTCAAATCACGCTGCTGGAGATCGGAGCGCGCGATCCCCTCCTGCCGTGTTTGTCCGCGATTCCTTCCTGCCGTGTTTGTCCTTGCCTCTGACTGTCCCTTCGTCCTCGGTGCCCATCGCTTTCGTTCCTACGCCGAGACCATCTGGTCGCGGTAGGGCTTCAGGAACGAAGTCATTGCGGCGAGCATCTCCTCGGGCGCCTGCTCAGCGAGCCAATGGGCGGCCGGAACGACGAGGCCCTCCACGTCGTCAGCGGTGAGCCTCATCGAGTCCGCGATCATCTCGCCGAGGCTTTCCGCTCCGCCGATCGCGAGGACCGGCATCGGCAGCCGCCGCAACTTGCGCTGCTCGTTCTGCGCGGCCGTGGCGGTGAGCGCGCGGTAGAGCTGGAAGGTGCCGTGTAAGGCCTCCGGGGTACGGAGCCGATCCACGTAGTAGGCCACCACCTCGTCAGGCAGTTTGTGCGTCCCGGCCGAGGCGAAGTACTCCGCGCCGAAGAAGATGTCTTCCCGACCTTCGACGAGCTGCTCATTCACCTTGGGGAGCGCGTTGAAGGCGATGTGCCAGAGCCGCTCGTTGGGCAGGGAGGGAAGGATCAGCGGCGCGGGAGGCGACACACCCGGGAGGGGCGCCTCGCCGAGGACCACGCGCATGACCCGGTCAGGATGGTCCGCAGCCAGCGCGTACCCGATCAGCATCCCCGTATCGCAGCCGACGTACGCGAACCGCTGATGGCCGAGCGCTTCCATTAGCGCGACCAGGTCGTTCGCGAGCGTCCCGGTGTCGTACCCGTCCTCGGGCTTGTCGGATAGCCCGATGCCACGCTGTTCGGCGACGATAACTTGGTAGTCCCGAGCCAACGTTGGCATCAGGAGGCGGTACTGGTACCAGGTCTGCGGCCATCCGTGCACCATCAAGATCGGGGGGCCCTCGCCGCCGATGACCACGTGCAGCCGCACATCGCCCGCGTCCACATAGCGGCTCGTGAACGTATCGGTGAACCCGTCCGGAAGGTTCGGAGCTCCCCAGACAGAGCCTGGGCCTTCAGGGCCGGTGGTCGAGCTCATGAGGTCTCCTCTCTCGCGATGAGGACGGTCGCTAGCGGGTCCGTCCCTCGGCGAAGCACCTGAAGGTGGGTCGGATCTCTTCCGAGAAGAGCTGCGGCTCCTCCCATGCCGCGAAGTGCCCACCCGTGTCGGCTTGGCGGTAGTAGGTGACGTTGGGATATCCCTGCTCGACCCAGCTGCGCGGGGACCGGTCCCGACGAGTCGCGTACCCCTCGCGCCGAAGCCGGCCACGAAGAGCGCCGTTGCCCCCAGGGACCACGGCTAGACCCCAGCAGCTTGCGGCCTGGCGTTGTGCGCCGCCCGGGAGGGGGCCAAGAACGCGGTCAGCGCTGCCAGCATCTCTTCGGGAGCCTCCTCGGCGACGAAGTGGCCGCAGCCGGGAAGGACCACGGTCTGCACGTTGTCCGCAGCGAGCTTCATCGTGTCCCCCGGCACGGTACCGCCGCTTTCCGCTCCACCGATCGCCAAGACGGGCACGGTCAGCTTCATCTTCGCGCGCTGCATGTTTTGAGCGGTGATGGTGTCAAGCGCCCGGTAGAACCCGAAGCTGCCGCGCAGCGAGGCGAGGCTGTCGGCCAGGTTGTCGATGTAGACCCTGACGGCGGCGCCGGGCAGTTTCTTGAACGCCTCGACATCGAAGATGAAGCCGAAGAAGGTGTCTTCCCGCCCGTGGACTAGCTCGACGTTCATCGTGGGGAGCCGGTTGAACATGAGGTGGAACAGGTGCTCGTTGACCGGCCCGGGGAGGAATAGGGGCGGGGAGGGAGATATCCCAGGGAGGGGGGCCTCGGCGACGACTAGGCGGTCGACCCGGTCCCGGTGATCGGCGGCCAAGGCGTAGCCGATGTCCATTCCGGTGTCGCAGCCGACTACGGAGAACGATTGGTGGCCCAGCGCGTCCATCAGCGCGGCCAGGTCGTCGGCGAGGGTGCCGGTGTCGTACCCGGTTCCGGTTCCGCCGGGCGGGGGTTTGCTGGTCAGCCCGCGGCCGCGCTGGTCGGGCGCGATCACCTGGAAGTCCCGGGCCAGCCCCGGCATGATCAGGCGGAACTGGTACCAGAACTGGGGCCAGCCGTGCACCAGCAGTAGCGGCGGCCCGTCGCCTCCGATGACCACGTGCTGGCGCAGCTCATTGGCGTGAATGAACCGGCTGGTGAACCCGGGCGGGAGGTGCGCGAACGAGCCGAGGCCTTTCCGGGCGGCCGCGCTGGCCGGTTGCGCCGCGGCGGCGGTGACCCCGCCCAGGCCGAGCGCCAGCGCCCCCGCGCCGGCCGCGCGAACCACGCTCCGCCGGGTTATCAAAGCGCTAGCCACGTCTTCGGAATGCTGGCTGGCGAATTCGTTCGGTACCTCGGACTTCATGACGATCCCCTTTCGCGGGTGGTCCTGCCTCACGATCGCGCACCGGGCGGGCGCGTCGCGCCCGTGTTTCTCCCTGGTCGTGATTCCCGGTCGGGCGGACGTGACTCAGACGAGACCCTTGATCAAGCGGTAGACGGCCGCTCCCAACGTGAAGATCAACACCACCCCTCCGACTCCGATCGCGACCCCGATCGCGAGGATGAAGACGTCCTCGAGGATGATCGCGAGCGCCACGCCGACGGCCCCGATCGCGGGGAACGTGTCGAGCCCTGAGAACGGCGGCGCGACCGCCGACCCGATCGCGAACGCGATGAGCAGCACGCCAAGGATCCGGAGGAACCAAGCCTGCTCGAACAGATGTGCCCCACGACGTCGCGACATGCGCTCCAGCGATCGGATGCGGCGCATCACGACGGGAAGGGCCTTCCGGGCGGTCCGTCCGAGCTCGCGTTCCCTCCACCTGGATGGCAGCCAGATCGTCTTCGCCCCTACGACCATCTCCGCACCCAACAGAACGGTCACCGCTTCGAAGACGTGCGTAATCCCTCCTGTCGGCAACGGCAGCGCCGGAGTGATCATCAGCAGGAGGACGGCGACCGCGAAGGCTTTCTCCTTGAACACGTCGCCGAGCCGCCCGAGCGTCTTCGGCTCGTCGCTCTCGAGCCATCGCTCGAGTTGGGCGCTGAAGGGCTCGTCGACCACAGGGCGGCTCAACGTACGACCCGGTCTCCTACCCACCGGAGTCTCCTATGTCGCTTCGGGTTGCTCACGGTTTCACCCCTCGACGAGGCGCTGGCCGCCGTCGATATCGAACGTGGCACCGGTGATGGCCGTGTTCGTCATGAGGTGTACCGCGAGCGCGGCGATATCGGCAGGGCAAAGGACACGCCGGATCGGCAGGGTCAATCGCAGCTCCTCCCGCCGCGCGACGAGTTGATCGCCGAGGATCGCCTCCGACAGCGGCGTGTCGACGAAGCCGGCCGCGATCAGATTCACGCGGATGGGGGCGAGTTCGTAGGCGAGGCTCTTCGTCATCGCGGACAGCGTCGCGGTGAGCGTTGAGATGAACGTGCGTCCCTCGGCGGTCGGACCCCGAGCTGTGCACCCCGTGAACAGCAGCGTTCCGCCGGGACGCACCGTTCCGAATGCCTGCCGAGCAACCTGGAGCGGAAGCAGGAGATGTGCCTCGAGTTCACGGCGCGCCTCTTCGACGTCGAGCTCGGCCAGCCGCGCGTGATGTGGGCCGGGACCTGTGACGAGGATGTGGTCGATCGGTGTGGGGAGCTCGTCGAAGAACCTCCCGAGGCGCTGGAAGTCGGTTGCGTCGAACGCGGCGATGCCGGCTTCAAGCTCGACGCCGGCACGGTGTACCCGGTCGGGGTCGCGAGCCGTGACGATCACGGCGGCTCCCTCCGCCCGAGCCCGCCGAGCGGTCTCGAGCCCGATCCCGGAGCTGCCACCGATCACCAGCAGCTTCTCGCCGGCGAGGTGCTGATCACGCCTCATTGCACCATCCACCCTCACGGTTGAACCGCTCCTCTCGCACCAGGGGGACTCCCTGGTCAGGGTTCTCCGAGCGGCCAGACGCCGGCGACTGAGGCCGGATATAGGGTTGGCTTCCAGGGATTCTGCGGAGGGGGCAGGCCGCTCATGAAACTCCTCGGACGTCAGGCGGAAACCGGGGCGCTCGACCAGCTCCTGAGCGACGTAGGCGCCGGTGAGAGTCGGGTTCTCGTGCTCCGAGGTGAAGCCGGCGTGGGCAAGAGCGCGCTGCTCGCCTACCTGACCGAGCGCGTCGAGAAACCGCAGCTCGCAACGGCCGTCGCGGTCGAGTCGGAGATGGAGCTCGCATACAGCGGCCTGCATCAGCTTTGCGCCCCTCTGCTGGATCACCTTGAGCACCTGCCCGCCCCGCAGCGCGACGCGCTCGCGACGGTGTTTGGGTTGGGTGAAGGCCCGCCACCCGGCCGGTTCCTGGTAGGGCTCGCCACGCTGACGCTGTTCGCGGAGGTCGCGGAGGAACAGTCGCTCGTCTGCATCGTCGAGGATGCGCAGTGGCTCGACATAGTCTCCACCCAGATCCTCGGGTTCGTGGCTCGTCGTCTTCTCGCCGAGCGAATCGCGATCGTGTGCGCCGCGCGCACGGGGATGGGCGATGAGGTCCTGGCCGGGCTCCCCGAGCTCGTGGTCGGCGCACTCGGCGAGAGCGATGCGCGCGCCCTGCTGCTGGAGAACCTCGTCGGCCCCCTGGATGCAGCGGTCTGTGACCAGATCGTCGCCGAGAGCCACGGCAACCCGCTCGCCCTACTGGAGCTCCCGCGAACCTGGAGCGCCGCCGAGCTCGCGGGAGGGTTCCGGGTTCCCGAGAGCCATCCGATCGCGGGGAAGATCGAAGAGAGCTACGTGCGGCGTCTTCACCAGCTCCCTTCCGAAACGCAGCTCCTCGTCCTAGCCGCGACCGCCGAGCCGCTCGGCGATCCCGTGCTGCTCCACACCGCGGCCAAGAACCTCGAACTCGACATCTCAGCCGTCGACCCCGCGGTGGACGCCGGGCTGCTCACGGTCGGTCAGCGAGTCGAGTTCGCGCACCCGCTCGTCCGCTCCTCGGCATACCGCTCGGCCCCAGCCCAAGACCGCCGCCGCGTCCATCGCGCGCTCGCAGATGCCACCGACGCCGAGGCGGATCCGGACCGACGGGCGTGGCACCGCGCCCGAGCCACCGCAGGGCCCGATGAGGACGTCGCCGCTGAGCTTGTGCGTTCGGCGGGGCGCGCGCAGGCTCGCGGCGGCGTCGCGGCCGCGGCGGCGTTCCTACAACGGGCGGTCGTACTGAGCGTCGACGCGACCCGGCGCGCCGAGCGCGCGCTGGCCGCCGCCCAGGTGAGCCTCCAGGCTGGCGCGTTCGACGCGACGCTCGGGCTCCTGGCCACAGCCGAAACGGGACCGCTGGATGGGTTCCAGCGTGCCCAGGTGGACCTGGTGCGCGCCCACGTGGCCTACGCCTCGGGCCAGGACAGTGATGCCCCTCCGTTGCTGCTGCAGGCCGCGCGGCAGCTCGAGCCGTTCGACATGGAGCTGGCCCGCGAGACCTACTTGCTCGCCTGGTCCTCGGCAGGGTTCGCGGGGCGTCTCGATACACGTGACGTCCTGCTGGAGATCTGCCGCTCTGTCCAGGCCCTCCCTCCCCCGCAGGGTGCTCCGAGTCCTCTCGACTTGCTGCTGGACGGCCAAGCGCTCCTGATGACCGACGGATTCGCAGCTGCGGCTCCGACGTTGCAACGCGCGGCCAAGGTTCTCATCAGCATTCCCACCCAGGACGTCCTGCGGTGGGGCTGGCTGGCCTACTCCGCGAGCGTCGCCACATGGGATGTCGAGGGCATGCACGCCATCGCCGCCCGACACGCCAGGCTCGCCCGAGCCGCTGGCGCGATCGCCGAGTTGCCGATCTTCCTCTACGGGTTGGCCTTGACAACCGTCTTGACGGGCGACTTCGGGGGCGCCGCCTCGCTCATCGCGGAGGCCGAAAGCGTCGCGGCGGCGACCGGGAGCCGCTCCGATCCCTCCGTCGCGGTGCTGCTCGCGGGCCTGCGGGGCAGGGAAGCCGAGGCCGCAGCGATCGAGCAAGCAGCGGCCGGAGGGCAAGAGGCGGCTGCGAGCTTCGCGGATTGGGCGGCCGCCATCCTGTACAACGGCCTCGCCCGCTACCCCGAGGCAGCGGCGGCCGCCCGGCTCGCTGCCTCGGACACGGTCTGGCCGTGGCCGTCCATATGGGCGCTCCCCGAGCTGATCGAGGCGGCCGCACGCGCAGGAGACGCCGATTCCGCCCGCGAGGCGCTCGAGCGGTTCACGAAGATGACGCAGCCGTTCGATACCGACGCCGCGCTCGGGCTCGAGGCTCGCTGCCGGGCACTGTTGAGCTCGGACGCAGACGCCGAGCCGCTATATCGCGAGGCGATCGATCGGCTGAGCCCCACTCAACTCCGACCGGAGCTCGCACGTGCGCAACTGCTCTATGGCGAGTGGCTGCGTCGTGAGGGGCGACGCGTCGATGCGCGCGAGCACCTCCGCACGGCCCATGAACTGTGCACCGCGATCTGCATGGATGCCTTCGCCGAGCGAGCGCGTCGCGAGTTGCTCGCGACCGGCGAGAAGGCGCGGAAGCGCAGCCCCGAAACGCGAGACGAGCTGACGCCGCAGGAGGAGCAGATCGCCCGGCTGGCACGCGACGGTTTCTCGAACCCAGAGATCGGCGCGCAGTTGTTCATCAGCCCACGCACCGTCGAGTGGCATCTCCGGAAGGTGTTCACGAAGCTCGGCATCACCTCACGCAGGCAGCTCCGGACCGCCCTGCCCGCTGAAGTGCGGTATGCCGAGCGAATCTGACCCGGACAGCCGCCGCTTCGTGATGAACGGTCGGCGCTGCGCATACTCCTGATCTTGTCTCCAACTTCGGCGGGCGTAGTGCACAGCGCGATCCGACTCGGCATCGGTTCGGCAACGATCTTCTAACCTGCGGCGATGCAGCACCATGGAGATGAGAACACCCCTGAGTCGGTGGTGGTTGGGTTCGTTGTACCCACAGCAGGTCAAGGGCGGTCTCCTGATCTCGGGCTGCCGACGTTGAGCATGACCAGGACCTCACACCCCATCAGTTCGGCCGTCGCCAGTCCCCGCTCAGGGATCTCGTCCAACGCGATGAGCGGCTGCCTCATGATCCACTCCCTCCTCCCCCTTCGCCCCTGGTGAGGCTCAGGTTCTCGCGACCGGCGCGACTGCTCGCAAACGTACCGAGGACACGGCCAGTACGCTCACGCCACAGGAAGCACAGATCGCCCGGCTCGCTCGAGATGGTCTCTCGAACCGGGAGATCGGCGAACGACTGTTCATCAGCCCGCGAACGGTCCAGTACCACCTGCACAAGGTTTTCCAAGAGCTCGACATCAGCTCGCGGAACCAGATTGGCCGCGTCCCCCAAGTCGACTCGGCGTGGCATGGCCCATCGCCCTCCACACGGCGGAAACGAGGAGTCTCGATCCATCATCGGGACGAAGCCAAGCGGACCGCGCCGGTAGGCTCGCGCCAACCCGAGGATTGCGCCCGGCCGGGGCTCCCATGACGGACGACCACGCGAGGAGGGCTAATCCTCAGGCGTGCGGCGACGCAGCAGGAGGGGGCCGAAGACGAGCAGCAACACGACGAGCGTCGCTACCGCGAGCGGCAGCGCGCTCCGCAGTCGCAAGCCTCCGACCTGAGCGTCAGCGAGCTTCTTGAGCCGACCGAGCGCAGCCTCGTCGAGCACGGCCGGAGACGACGCGATTGTCACGATTCCGTTGGGGCCGACGGACCCCGACCGCGAGTCGGAACCCGTACCCGGGATACCAGAGGTGGAACCGGATCCACCTCCTCCACCCGTAGCGCCGCCGGTCGAGCCACCACCGAGCGAGGACCCCCCTGAGCCTCCCGTGGAGCCCCCGCCACCCGTTCCGCCGCTGTACGGTGCCCATGGGAGCGAGCCCGCGAGGTTGTTCCCCCCCGCGTTCTGGAACGCGCCGGTGATGGTGGGGTTCTGGCAATGCGCCGCGTCGATCGGAGGAGGGGCCGGGGCGCCGGGGATCCGCCGTTCCGCATCGAACGCGAACCCCACGAGCTGCTTCGGCATCGGCGAGTAGCCCAGCCTGGCGGCAGCCTGTTGCCCCGTGCAGGCGAGGTAGATGATGAACTGCCCCAAGACACTTCCCTTCGCGGTCGTGATGCTCGCGTCGGTGGGCACGATCAGGTACGAGTACGAAGAGATCGGGTATGCCCAGTGCTCGGGAGCCGCGTAGACGGCCGACAGATCCTGGGTGGAGTCGGCGTGCAGCGTCGCGTGTTGCAGAGCGATCGCGACGTTCGCGGCCGTCGGCAACGTGAAATTGCCGCTCACGTTCTCGACGGCCACGACCGGGAAGTTGCGACTCACCGCATACGCCGCCTCGAGGTAACCGATCGCCCCGTTCCCGAGTCCGGGGTTGGCGACGTAGTTGGCGATCCCGTCGGACCCACGCTGACCGATGGCGCCCTGCAAGCAGCCGGGTTGCCCGTAGGGCCAGAACGACGTGAAGGACTGATAGGACTGGTGGCAGTCACTCAGGAAGCGGCGCCATGCGGTCCCATCGGTCGCGTTGATGTACGCGGAGAACTGCGCAGACGTGCCGGAGCCGTCGGACCGAACGAGGACCTTGATCGGGATGTTGGGAAGCGGATTCCCATAGTCCGCCTCGATCCGGTGATCGGACCAACTCGTGATCTGCCCGGTGAAGATCCCCGCGATCGTGGCCGGCGTGAGCCGCAGGTCGCGGATCTGGCGACCGGAGGGATCAGTGAGGTTGTACATCATGGAGGTACCGCCCGCGACGTCCGGCAGGTACGAGAACGATCGCTGCACGGGCGGATCGGGCGGGATCTGGAACGGGATCTCGGAGGCCCCGAAGTCGACGGTACCGGCGGCGAAGAACTGCCGACCGGTCGTGGATCCGACGCCCTGGTAGTTCACCTGGAGGCCGTAGCGGTAGACGTCGGCTCGCCACTGATCGATCGCGATCTGCGACCACGTCGAACCCGCACCGAGGATCGCCGGACCGTCCGCACGGGCCGGCGACATGGTGGCCAGCTGCATGCCGATCGCGAGTACGAACGACGTGACCAGCGCCGCCGCCTTGGCCAGCCGGCCTCGGCTCACCCGAACCTCCCCTGGACGTAGTCCGCGGTCCGAGGGTCCGTGGGGTTGGTGAAGATCGTCTCGGTCGGACCGATCTCGACGATCCCGCCCGGAGACCCCTCATCCACGTTGAAGAACGCACAGCGGTCGGAGATCCGCGCCGCCTGCTGCATGTTGTGGGTGACGATCACGATGGTGATCGTCTTGACGAGGTCGTGCATCGTCTCTTCGATGCGGAGCGTCGAGGTCGGATCCAACGCCGAACAGGGCTCGTCCATCAGCAGCACTTGGGGCTCGACTGCCAGGGAACGAGCGATGCAGAGCCGCTGTTGCTGTCCGCCGGAGAGCGCTCCCCCGGGTTGGTCGAGGCGGTTCTTCACTTCGTTCCAGAGCCCGGCTCGCTCGAGGCAGTGCTCCACGACGCCATCCGGGTTGTCGGTTTTCATCCCGCAGAGCTTCAGACCGGAAAGGACGTTCCCCGCGACCGTCATGGCCGGGAACGGGTTGGGCTTCTGGAAGACCATCCCGATGCGGCGACGGACATCGGTGGCCCGAACGTCGGAACCGTAGATGTCGCGGCCGTTGAGGTCGATCGCGCCGGCCAGGGACGCATCCGGGACCAGCTCGTGCATCCGGTTGAGGATCCTCAGGAACGTGGACTTGCCACAACCGGACGGGCCGATAAGCGCGGTGATGGAGTTCGCCGGCATGGCCAGCGTGATCCCCCCCAAGACGTGATGGTCGCCGAACCACGCGTGGACGTCGTGAGCGCCGAGCGTGGCCGGCGCGGTCGCGTCGCCGAGCGCTTCATCTTGCCGATCCTGAGTCTGCACCATCGCCGTTCGGGGCCTCCGTTCGATCTCCGTGTCAGCTCCGTCGTCGCTCGCCCTGGAGGCGAGCGACGACGAAGAGGATGAGCACGAGGGTGAGCAAGACGAACGCGAACACCCATGCGCGCTCGACGTCGGCGGTCTGTGATGAACCGAAGAGTTGGAACGACGAGAGCGACAGCGCGGCTTGCGGCCCGGAGAAGGGGTTCGTGTTCAAGGTTGCGCTTCCGAACGCGGTCATGATCAACGGGGCCGTTTCGCCGACCACGCGGGCCACGCCGAGGATCATCGCCGTGAGGATCCCGGTGCGCGCAGTCGGCAGGATCACGCCCCAGGTGGTCCGCCACTCGGGCGCACCCATCGCGAGCGAGGCTTCTCGGAGCCCGTCCGGTACCAGTCGGAGGACGACCTCGCACGTCCGGGTGACCGTGGGAAGCATCAGGATCGACAGTGCGAGCGCTGCGGCGAAGCCGGAGAAGCCCGCGCCGTTGGCGACCAGCACCGTATAGATGAACAGGCCGGCGACGATCGACGGCACACCGCTCATCGCGTCGACGAAGATCCGGGTCGGGCGAACGATCCGCCCTTTCACCTCGTTCAGATACACCGCCGTCAGGATCCCGAGCGGGACGCTGATCACCATCGCGATCCCGACTTGCTCGACGGTCCCGACGATCGCCTGCAGTCCTCCGGTCTGGGTCGAAGGGGACTCGGGCCCGACCGACGCCATCGTGGTCGAGAAGAAGGCCAGGCGTAGGAACCGCAGGCCCTTCAAGGTCACGTATCCGAGGATCAGGATCAGCGGGATCACGATCGCGATCGCAACGACGGAGATGATCGATGCCATCGTGCGATCTCGCGCCACGACTCGGCCCTGGGTCTCGCGGACCGCTACGTAGTAGATGAGGAAGTTGAACGACGCCCACAGCAGTAGGAAGCCCGGCAGACCCCGGAAGGGGAGGATCTGCGAGTAGGCCAGCCACGTGAGAGCCAACGAGGCCGCCGCGCACCCAGCCACGGTCGCGGCATCGCGCCTGTGGAACGAACGCGGCCGGATCCTGACGGGCTCCGGCCGATCGGTGACCACGGCGAGCGTCGGCGCCGAGCCCGTGCGCATCAGATCTCGACCCCGCGACCGGAGCGAGAGCGCAGGATCACGGTCGAAGCCCCCACGTTGACGAGGAGCGTCACGACGAACAAGACGAATCCGGCCGCGAGCAAGGCCGAAAGCGCGATCCCGCTCGACTCTCCGAAGTTGTTCGCGATCAGCGGCGCCACCGGGATGGCCCCAGCTTCGATGATGTTCGCGCGGATCTGGAAGAGGGGACTGACGATGAGGAGGATCGCGATCGTCTCACCGAGGGCCCTCCCGAGACCGAGCATCGATCCACCGATGATGCCGCCGCGGCCGAACGGAAGGACCACGGCCCGAACCATCCCCCAACGGGTGCCGCCCAGAGCGAGGGCGCCTTCTTTCTCGCCAGGCGGCACCTGCGAGAACACCTCCCGAACGACGGACGTGACGATCGGGACGACCATCAGGGAGACGACGACCCCGGCGACGAACGCGGACGGCCCATAGATGGGGAAGGCCGTCGTGGGTTTGAAGATCGGAAGGAAGCTGAGATACCTCCCGAGCCAAGCGGAGATCCCCACCATGCGGGGCCGCAGGTAGGCGGCTCCCCACATCCCGTAGATCAGCGAGGGAACGGCCGCGAGTAGATCGATCAACGACGTTAGGGGACGCCGCACCCTCCTGGGGGCGAACTCGGTGACGAAGAGAGCCGCCGCGATCGACACCGGGACGGCGATCACGAGCGCGATCAACGCGACCACGACCGTCCAGTACAGGATCGCCGCGACGCCGAACTCGGTGCCGCGCGGGGGCGGGTTCCATACCTGCGTGGTGAAGAACGCCAGCCCCTGATCCTTGATCGCGGGCAGGCCCTTGACGAAGAGGAACACCCCGATCAGCGCGAGGATCACCAGGGTCAGCCCGCCGGCGGAAGCTGCTAGGCGCCGGAACACGCGGTCGGAGCGCGTACGGACGACCACGACCTTTCGGCGTGCAGGGATCGCGGCCTGGGGACGTTCCTCGGTCGTCGGCATCTGCATTCGTGGTCGGGCGACTGGTGCCCGCGGGGGACAGCTTCGAAGCGTTGGGTGAACGCGCGGTGAACGGGCACGGTCGTTGTGAGGAAAGGTGGCTCGGCGCACCCTTCGACTGTTGACGGCGGGTGTGAGCGGGTCGGACGCTTGCCGGGCTGATGATGCGCGCCGCCAAGAGATCGCTCACCCGATTCGTTGCCGCATGCGTGCTCCTGCTCCTGATCTGGTTGCCGCTCGCAGCCGAAGGTGCCCAGCGACCCATCGTCAAGATCGCGCCGCGAGCCGGCCTGCTCGACTTCACGGGCGATGGGCAGTTCGTCACCGTCACCTGGTCCCATCTGCCTCGGGGCTCGGTGCTGTACCTCCGCGAATGCGTGCGTGGCGCGACCGACCCGGGATCGCAGTGCGCACAACCGGGCTACACCAGCACCTGTGGGGACGCGTGTCCCGGCATCGAGACCCTCGGTCTCAGCGACAAGAGCGGATCGGGGAGCGCGGTCGCGCAGGTGGCGATCGGTCTGATCAACGTGAAGCCGAACCTCGACCCGATCGCCGGCAAGACCATCACCTGCGATTACCAGAACCCGTGCTCGCTCTTCATCGGCACCGATCCGTCCCACCTCACGACGATGACGGAGGTGCCGATCTCGTTCGCGACCCCACCGCTCGCCTGCCCGGCCTCGGGATCGCCGCTCACCGCTGAGGGGGGATCGGCCGCCTTCCGTTTGGTGGAGTTCGATTGGTCGGTGAAGGTCTGTGCTGCTCCGCAGAACATCTCCCTCGACTACACGCTCCAGCCGGCCGCGACGTCGCTGAACGATTACATCCAAGGGGGCCTCTCGGGGGTCGACCTCGCAGTGGTGCCAGGACCGATGGATGCGGCACAGCGGGCGGCGCTCCAGACCGCTGGGGGATCGGTGGCCTACGCGCCCGTCGCGGCTTCCGGTCTCGTCTTCGCGTATCGCGTGTTCGATCAGCGGACCGGGCGGCAGGTGTCGACGCTGACGCTCACGCCCACGCTGCTCGCCAAGATCTTCACGGGCCAGCTCACCCAGTGGTACTTGGACAAGGAGATCCATCGACTCAATCCCGGGATCGCCTTCCCGACGTTCATCGCGACCGTCGGCCGTGGAGAGGCGAACGAGGACACGCTCGCGATGACGAGTTGGATGTGGGCGAACGCACGGAGCACCTGGATCGCAGGAGGCAGGAAGACCACCCCCAACCCGTTCGCCGCGGGGCCGACGGACATCCTGCCGTCGCTCGGGCAGATCGACCTCGTGACGGGCGCGCGCGGCGAAGCGCGGATCATCGCGCGGGGCGACGGGGACGTCATCTCGACCTCGACCTACGGCTGGGTCGGATACGTCGACTCCTCCTGGGCATCCAGCTACCAGCTCCCCACGGTCAGGATCAAGTACCCAGACGGGAAGGTGGTGCGCGCGACGAGTCAGACGATCGCTCAGGGTATCCACCGCATGGTGCCTGACGACCTCGGTCTGCTGAGACCCAGCTACGGCCGCGAGGACCCGAGCGCCTGGCCGATCCCGACGATCAGCTACGCGGCCGTCCCCCACGGCGCAGGGACGACGAAGAACCCTCCGACGGCGGAGAAGGTCGCCGCGTTGTCCGCCTTCCTCACCTTCGCAGCAGGGCCCGGGCAAGCGTCCCTCCCGCCGGGCTACGTACCCCTCCCGGCGGCGCTCCGCGCCCAGACGAAGACCCTCGCCGGACAGATCATGAAGGCACCGCCGAGCCCGCCCCCGCCGCCCTCGCCGCCACCACCGACCCCCCCGCCCCCGCCATCGCCGAACCCACAACCACCGAGCGTCCCCCCGGTCCCCGGCCCGGCGTTCCCGACCGGGCCACCCTCACCGGAACCGTCGTCGCCGGGTCCCTCCCCGAGCCCGGCGCCGAAGCAGCTCGCCGTCTACGCCGCTCCTCTTGCGCCACCGCCCAAGCTCATGGCTACCTCCTCGAGGTTCATCCTTCCGTCGCTCTTCGTCATCGGCGTCGTCTGCCTGGTGGTCGGTGCGGGATTACTCCTCGGCAGCTCCACGGGACGTGAGCTCCGGGGGTTCGGCTCGCGGCTCCGAACCGTCGTGCCCTCCGGTGGGCGAGGCGGGTCGGGAGGGGACGCGACGTGAGAACGATGGGAGAGCCGGCCATCGTCGATCTCACCAAGGTTGAGACGACCCCCGCGCCCGAGGCTCACCTTGGGTCGGGGCGAAGGCTCACCCGGATCGTTGGGCTCGCCTTGGTCCTCGTGGCTGGGTTCATCGCGCTCTTCCTCCTGTACCTGTTCGGCGCGTCGAGGATCACCGAGATCCGGAACCAGCGACTCCTGCTTCCCGAGTTCCGCGCCCTCACGCAGCAGGGTCCGGCGAGCGTCGCCGATTGGCAGCCCCTCCCGGGCCAGCCCGTGGCCCTCCTCTCGATCCCGTCGATCGGCGTGGAGCAGATCGTCGTGGAAGGAACATCCGCCTCGGAGCTCACGCGAGGCCCGGGCCATTACCGCGGGAGCCCTCTCCCCGGACGCGCCGGGAACAGCGTCATCGCGGGCCGCCGCTCGACGTTCGGTGGGCCCTTCCGCGCGATCGGAGACCTCCACCCGGGGGACACCGTGGAGGTTGCAACGGGCCAAGGCGCGTTCACGTACACCGTCCGATCCGTCGGCTCGGTCCTCCCGGGGCAGGACGATGTGATCGGCGCGTCGACGACGAACGAGCTCACGCTCGTCACGTCCGCGGCCGGCTATCCGGCGAGCGGTCGTCTCGTGGTCGTTGCGAAGCTCACCACGGCTCCCGCCCCCGGGCCGGCGACGCTGATGCCCGTCGTTCCCCAGGATGAGACCGGATTGACCGGCGAGCCGGCGGCGGCGGGTCCCCTCCTGTTCTGGCTCGAGGTATTGGCCGCGGCCGGCGTCGCAGGCGTCTGGTACAGCCGCCGTATCTCGGCACGCGTCGCGCGCTTCCTGATGGTTCCCATCGTCGCCGCGCTCCTCTGGGCCGTCTTCGGGCTGCTGGCACGCCTCCTTCCGGCCACGCTCTGAAAACGACGAACCCACGTTCCCTTTCCTTCGCGTTCATCGTTCGTTCCACCGCGGGCCGCCGTTAGGACGGGTTCGACTGCGAGGCTGACGCCGGCCGGACGATGGATCCGGCGGTCGAAAGGGGGAAGTCCGGATGCGGAAGTCGTTGCTCCGCGCGGTCGCGGGCACGGGCATGGCCGTTGCACTCGTCGCGGGATCGAGCGGCATCGCGTTGGCCGCGAACGTGGATACCACTCGCGTCTCGCAGACGATCACCGGCGTCGGTTCGGACACGCTATACGAGGTTCAGAACGATCTGGATCAGGTGTACAACGAGGCCGTCGGCTGCGCCATCATCCCGTCGGCCGGCACGGCGTTCAGCAATTACCAACAGCTGTGCTTCGATCCGAACGACACCGGTGGGATCAACCCCGGCGATCCGGGCATCCTGCCGTACCCCGGGAACATCGTGGTCAAGGGGAACCTCTACCATGATCGAGCGGTGGAGGCCTATCCGGTCGGCTCCGGCAGCGGCACGAAGGTGCTCAGCCAATTCACGCAGGGCAACCCGGCCCTCTCTTCCGACTTCGGGCGCGCGTCGTCGAAGCAGACCTATTCGGTCGCGGGATTCACCGCGTACGGCGTGGCCTACGGCCGTGATGGCGCGGCATACTGGGTTGGACGGAACAACAAGCTGGTCGCACACAACAAGGCCGGTGTTCCGACGCCCAACACGACCCTTCCGCGGCTCAAAGGTGCGTTCATCGGCACCGGCACCGGCAGTTGCCTGATCAACTGGTCGGCCAAGATCGGGAACTCGATCGGGATCGCTGCCGGGGCACCGGGGGCCGGGACCATCAAGATCTTCGCAACCCAGGCCGGATCGGGTTCGGGGAAGGACTTCCTGCAGAAGATCGATCCCGCGAATGCATCCACGTACACCGACGCGAGCGCTCTGCAGAATTGCGTGCCGGCGAAGTACAAGGACGGCAACCCGGCGAACGGCGAGCACGTGCTGGTTGAGAACCAGGCCCGCCCCATCTGCAGCCAGCAGGGGCTGAAGAAGAGCTTCCAGTCGCAGGCCCTGTTCCCGTACGCGTTCCTGCGGTTCGTGCAGAACCGGGGCGGGGTCGGGTTCTGCGCAGGCGTTCTTGGGGCCGTGAACGACATCAGGCCGACGATCAAGTCGATGACCCTCGTTTCAGGTCCGAGTGCGTATCCGCTGGGGTCGTACCGATACGACTTCTTCCTTCTACCCAACCCCCTGCCCTCGAGCAGCTGCACGGGACGCGATGGAACCACCGTCGCCGGGGTCGACCTCAACGACCAGAACACGTGGACGGTCGATTGCGGCCTGACCGCTCGCCAGGTGGCGACGCTCGATTACCTCGCCCCCAACAAGGGGTTCCTGTGTCGCACGGACGCGGCGGTGAACCCGCTCACCGGGGTCAGCTACCGCACGCAGATCGCTGCGACGTTGATCCACGACGGTATCGCGCCGCTGCCGGCGGGCGCGATCGGTGGCACGAGCTTCACGGGGACGAGCTACTGCCGAGACGCTGCGGCAACCTGATCACGGATCATCCGGAGGGCTCGGCCCGTGGCGGCCGGGCCCTCCCCGTTCACCGTCCGTTCCCCGACCGGTTGCCATCCGTGCGCTCGCGGGTTGCTACGGTGCGCCGATGGCGCGCACCGTGTCTCGGATCGAGCCTCGCGGCCACCGGCGCGTGGTCGCGGTCGGGGCCGTGGCCTCCGCCGTGATCGTCGTGGCCGTGCTCCTCTCCGTCCTGTTCGAGGCCCGAGACCATCCACAGCAACCAGCTGCCGCGCCCTTCCCACCGTCGCAAGCGGTCCCCGTGACCGTCGACCGGCTGCAGCGCCTCGTGGGGGACGGGGCGATCGGCTGGCCGCTCGCCGTCCCCTACGGCGGTCCCCGAGATGTCGCCGTGACGGCTTCCGCCGTCTGGATCACCGAGCAGAACAAGGGCGCGGTCGACGCGTTCGCGGACGGGAAACTGATCCGGTACGAGGTCGACGCCAAGTTCCCGAACTCGGGCGCGTTCGCGCTCGCCCCCGGACCGTCCGGTTCCGTGTGGTTCACGGGCTACCCCAACGGCAACATCGGCCGGCTCCTGCCCGACGGCACCGTCAACTCCTTCTCGCCGATCGTGGATACCGGGGGCACGATCGCGGCCGCGCAGGACCTGGACGGGTCGATGTGGATCACCGACGTGAACCTCGGGGTCGTCATTCGGATCGATCAGCAGGGCCAGGTGGCGGCGTACTCGGTTCCGCCCCCTGCAGGCGGCCGTCAGCTCGTCGGCCCGTACGACCTCGCCGCGACACCCGATGGGACGATCTGGTTCACCGACCCTCGGACGCGTTCGGTCGGAGAGATCACCGACCCGGACGGGACGCCGAGCATCGTCGAGCGCCCGGTGCAGGACGGAACCGGGCCGAGGAGCATCGCCACCGGCCCCGATGGGTCGGTGTGGGTCACGCTCCCCAAGGAGGGCATCGGCAGGATCGATCCGGCGGGATCGGTGCAGACGATCCCGGTTCGTTCTGGTCGGGACGTCGTGAACAACCTCGCCATCGCGAGGGATGGGACGATCTGGTTGACGACGACCGGGCGCTCGATCCTCCACGTTCGTCCGAACGGCGAGCTCCTCCAGCGGGTCCTGATGCCGGGCGCAGCGGTCGGGGCGGACGGGATCGCAATCGGACGCGATGGGACCGTGTGGGCGGCGGCGACCGATGCGAACATGCTCATCGAGATCCCTCACCGAGGAACGTGATTGGGGTGATCGACGTCCCGACGGTCCTGTTCGTTTGCGTGCATAACGCGGGGACGCTCGCAGATGACGCGGGCCTCCCCGCGAAGTACGTCGGGTCGCGGATCGTTGTCCGTTCGGCGGGGAGCACGCCCGCCGACGAGGTCAACTCGGGCGTCGAGGCGATGCGCGAGGTCGACGTCTCCCACGAGTTCCCCAAGGCACTCACCGATGAGGCCGTCGAGGCAAGCGCTGTCGTGACGCGATGGGATGCGACGATGCCCGTCCCGTCTTGCCCGGGAAGCTACGAGGGTCGCCTTCCTCACCTAAGACAAGACGGCCAAGTACGCGCAACCGGAGGACGCAGCCGGGGCAATCGAGTCGGTAAGCTCGCGGCCTGAGCACGTCGGCGTTCCGTCATCCCGTGATAGATGAGATCGGCGTGGACTTGACCAAGGAGTTCCCGAAGCCGCTCACGACAGAGGTCGTGGAGGCCGCCGATGTCGTCGTGACGATGGGTTGCGGGGACGCCTGCCCAGTCTTCCCCGGCAAGCGGTACCTCGACTGGGAGCTGCCCGACCCGACAGGAAAATCCGTCAAGGAGGTCGAACCGATTCGTGACGAGATCGACCGCCGTGTGCGCCAGCTGCTCGGGGAGTTGGTCGGCGCTCCGAGCTAGGGTTCGCCTCGATGTCCGACGAGAGCGACGACCTCCGCGCCCTCCTCGAAATGCTGGACCCGCCTGCTCGCGATACGCTCCGCCGCGTACTGATCCATGACCAGGCCGACCGCGACGCGATCTCCTCCCTCCTGTTGCGCTACCGCGACCAGAATGGGCAGATCGCGCAGTCTGCCATCGATGAGATAGCACGACAGGTACGGGCGGCGCTGATCAGTACGGGCCGCTCGAACGTAGGCAAGACGGGCCTTGAACAGACCACGGCCGCGCTTACGCGGAACCCCCAATAAGCGCCCAACCTTGCCGACCTCGCAACCCTTGTGTTGTGGACTTCCTCCAGGCCATGGGCCGCGCCATGCCCTGGGCGGACCGAGCGGCTTGTCGCGACAGCAAACGCAAATGGATCCTTGAACCGTCCAACGGCCGAGAGAATGCCGGCGGTGTCACGCGATTGTTCGACATCTGCGCCGGATGTCCCGTCCGTCGCGAATGCCTCCGGTTCGCGCTTACGGCCGAGTTCTCGGTCATGGGCGTTTGGGGCGGTACGACGATGACCGAACGAAGACACATGCTGCCGCTCGACGGCTTCATCACGCGTCACGAGAACCGACTGGTTCCGCGTGAACCACGGGGGCATGCCCGGGAGGTCGAGGAGGCTATCGAGCTTTTCGAAGAGACGTTCGCAGCCCGACGCCAAGGCTGGCGGGCGTTCGCGGCGAAGGAGAAGGAAGACCGCGCCCGTAAGGCCGCCGCTAAGAAAGCTCAAGCATCCGCGGCGATTCTCCCCAGATTCTCCCCAAGTCGAGATGTGGAACGAGATCGCGGGGAGAGTCGCAGCAGGTAGTTGATGCTCCGGGGGTGGGACTCGAACCCACAACCTACGGATTAACAGTCCGATTCGCGCCGATCCCGCTAGCTGCGACCATGCTTAGAGAGGGTCACTGACCTGGGCACTTTCCTACCCGACAAACCCCAATGTATCCCGACGTTTCCCGGTACGCCGCGGGACGGATGCGGGACGAGATTGCGCAGGTGGTCGCATGCCGCAGGATGTTCAGAGCAAGTCGCGTAGATCTTCGTCCTCTCCCATCACAGGGCGTCGGCGTTGCTCTGCCATTGATCCAGAATGGAGGCGGCGGTTCGGCGGCTCCACCGGTCTATCCGATACCTCTTCCCGTCGTTGGCGCCTGTCGCGTACTCGGCTAGTTGGCCTGCCTCATCCAGTGGCCGCCCGCGTCCAATCATCCAACTCTCTAGCGCCAATGGCTCAAGCTGATAGCTCGCATCCCGAAGCGTTTCCAGCATGTTGATTGCTTTGGCCTTCTCCTCGGTTTGGATCAGCCTGTTGACGGGGTTCGCAAAGGTGATCAAGTCCAACATCGCCTGCTCGACGACACGATCCAAACGGGGTGGTGCCGCTGCCTTGCCAGTTCGTATATCCACGGCGCGCATGCCCGAGATCCACGCCTGGATACTCCTTAGGAATCTCGGGACCACACATAGAGCCGTCTTGCCCGCGAGAGCATGGAGGTCGCCGAGGAAGTCATCGGGCCACAAGGTCAGGACCGGGCCTTGGGCGATTCCTAGGAACGACCCTCGGTGCGCCACTGGCTTGATCCACCGATCTGAAAGCTTGAATCCCTGGCCCAATTTGAGAGCCGGTAGGACTTCGATTACCGCGTCGCGGGTCAGATGGTCCGGCGTGGGGACGACGAGTAAGCCATCACCGTGCCCCGGAAAGTCTCGCAGCCACTGCACCCCGTCGCGGATCTCATCGACGGTGCCATGCTCCGCGCCAACATAGAAGGCTTTGTAGTCGTGCGAATGTTCGACCATCGCCAATGGACCCTACCGTTCATCGCTCAGCACAACTCGCCCGAGGATTAGGTCTTCCGACCTGGCTGCCGCGTCGGTTCTGCTCGTCATATCCTCCGGTGGGGTCCGTCACCGATCGCGCTCGCCTCCTCTTACGGATCGAGGTCGAGGCCCGAGCTTTCAGGAACGCCGACGCCACGACCCGGAACCTGAGATACGGCCGCGTGCTCGGGCTCCTCGAGGCCGGCACGATCCTCGGTCACTGGTCGAGACCTGCCGCTTCCCGCGTCGCGGACGGCATCTACTACGGCGCCAGCCCCAGAACGGTCCATCGGATGCTGCGGCGGCTCGTGACTCCGCCGAGAGTCCCGTAGCTCAGATGTCGAGATCGAAGGGAAGGTCGACAGGTCCGACGAGTGCTCTTTTCTTGCCGCGATGAAGACAGACCATCTGGACAAGGCCGTCACGAGTGAGTGAGCGGGCAGCCCGGTGCAGGGCGCGGTACTCATCGCTGGTCGTTGTGCACCCGCGAGGCAGCAGATCAACAACGAACGTCCACTCCGTCAGCGACGTGAGCCGCCGCTCCCACCGACCGACTCCCCGACGCCCTCCCCAGCCCACGAATGGGAGCATAAAAGGTGCATAAGGAAACCCGCCTCCGCACTAGACGACGTGACACGCGTTCGATCGTCTTGACACGTTCCGCGATCGCCTTGGTGATGCCCTCGAGTGCCTCACACCGACCGTTGCGTGCCAGGCGGCGATCGGGCAGGGGAGGAGGCCCTTGCCTGCCTCCGGAACGGAGAGCCGGAGCTCGGTGAGCCCATGTACCGTCAAGGTGCCCATGTAGTTGTGAACGGCCGGACGCGTACTGAACCACCGCTTGAGCGCCAGAGATTGAAGTAGCTAGGGAGTTGGAGACTGGTGGCTTGGCCTGCTCAACCGAGTGGGAAGCGAGCGGAGCCAACGTTCAGATGTAGGCGTGACGATCACGGCGAAAGTCACGATGACCGCAGCGAGAGGCGGTGTCAGAGCTAGGAACGCGCCCACCCATAGGATCATCGCCAGTATCGCCAACGCGAGTGTGACCTTCATGAAGGGAGCCTATCCCTCCGCGGCGTCGTCCGGTAGCCGCACGCCTCCGGATGCCAGAGTCCTGTCCCTCGATGACCCGACCTACTGTCAAGGTGGCATGAGGCCGTCGCGCGTCATGCCCAAGGCGACCAGCCTCCAGGGCGATGCGAAGTGCTCAAGCAGCCATTCGCGTAACTGGATGATGCTCGAAGGATGAGTACAAGGACCGTACGTGAGGTGCGTTCGATCGAGGAAGTTGACCTTGAGCACCCAGCCCGGCGCCGCGCAGTCGGTGGACGGAGTCGGAGCCGGCCACGCATCCGAGCCGAGCACGTCATAGATAGCCGAGTCCGTCAGCTGCAAACTGCAGCCTGGTCCGATCTCCAGTTCCGGGTGCGGACAGAAGAGGAGGGTCTCTGCGGCCACCGGATACGGCGCGAGCGCGAGCTTCGCGGGGGGCAAGGGCATGACCCAGAGGTTGGCGTAAGGGCCTTCCGAGACCGACTCAGAGTTCGACCCTGAGAGCAGCACTAAGGTGGTTCCGATCGCAAGCAGCGTCGAGCAGATCGCAGCGGCCGCAACCCAGACGCGCATCAAGTCAAGGTTACGCTGCCATCCCTCATCGAGCGACTTCGTCACCGGACGGCATCCGGCGCTGCGCCGGATCCGCTGCGACGCTGCCCGCCAGTACCACGACGTTCACCGTGGCGAAGGCATCTGAAACGCACTTACTCCTAGTCGAGTCGAGGAACAAGATGCCCCGATGCCCGAGGGTTCATGAAATTGTCCCCCGACGCGTTGCACTCGTGAGTTACGGAAGGTCAGACTCCACGCATGGATCAAGTCGAGTCCCGGCGTCAGGCGCGGCGGCGCGGCGCAACGGTGATCATCATCGCTGCTGCCGGGTTCCTCGTGGGATGCTTCCTTCCCTACTATTACTGGCCCGCGTCCTTCGGTGCAGCCAACCTGAAGGTGTCGCTGTACCATCTCGAGACACCCTTGTCGGACACGGGGTCGACATTCCTTCCGCGCATCGGCGGAGTCATCTACTTGTTTGGACTGGTAATCATCGTCGCCTGGGTGGCAATCCTGGGACTCGTAAACGACTCGGATTGGACATTCGGTGCCTTGGCCGGGGCCACGGCCGTATGGTCGATCGCATGGATCGCAACTTCCCTTCGAACAATCGGCCTGGCCACAACGCCACAGATCGGCTATTGGCTTGTGCTCGTAAGTGCCTGCGTCGGCCTCGTCGGCGCGATCCTTGTGGTCGCCTCCTCTCGACCTCGGGTGGGAAGTCCCGTGACGACGACCACCGACTGACCGACTGGAGTGGACGCCAAGGCTGCCCGAGGGTTCGGCTATGTAACCGGAGGCTCCGCCCGCCAAGGACCGCCGTGGAATTCCGGAGGCACCTCGGTCCAGACGAACAACGGCATCGGACGGCGGTCTCCCGACGGTCGCTCTTGCGACGTGAAGGTCACGACGTAGAAGTCGGCGTCGGGATCTTGGCTGGTGTACGACCACCAGCCGCCCGGATCGCATATCGCGCCGACATCGCATAACACCTCAATCACCGGATGATCTGGTTGGTACCCCAGCGGATCGACGTTCCACATCGTTCGACCGAACCGAACCGTCATGCCGGAGAACTGCCACGGGAACGCGTCCGGGTCCTCGGCCACCAGCGCTTCCCCGGCCTCCACGAGCAGTCGTGAGTGTGGGCTATCACGACCAGCTCCCCGCCCTGGGTGTTCCCGAATCGGAGGCGGGTCCGGGACAACGAACGTGATGGATCTCATAAGTCCCCTCCCGCTGTCCCCGCGGCTTCCAGCTCCCCGAGCAGCCGCACGACCTTTCGCCGCGCCTCCGGATGCATCGTCAGAACGTCGATGATGTCGGCCCAGCCGTCTCCGTTCTGATCGCGGTAGCGGAGCAGCTGAGAGGCGACCGCGTCGCGGTCGGCCTGGTCGTGGATCAGGACGCGACGGAGGTCGTCACGGGCCTTCAGGTTGAGCGTCGCGAGGAGGGCACGGAGATCCGCTTCGTCACCCTGAATCACGTCGGGAGTCTATGGCGAGAGGCCTCGGGCTAGCGCACACTTGCACCGTGCGAACGGGGACGCTGGCGAGGCTGCTTCTTCCGCTGCTCGTGCTCGGGTCGTGCTCCTTCTGGAGAAGCTCGGCTGAAGTCCTGGACACGCCCTTCCCAGCGGTCCTCTCCGCACTGCAGGTTCGGTCACAGTCATGCGGGGGCGCGCCGCCGTACTGCACCGTCCGATTCATACTCCGTGTAACGAATCCCACCGACCGTGACGCGAACGTGCAGCGGTGTCGCATCGTCGCTCCCTCGGGGGGCGATCAACCCCTGTCGGTTGATGTTGGGATCGGCTTCCCGGCGGGGACGTTCGTTCCGGCGGGCGGCACGAGCGAGGCCGAGGGCAAACAGCAGTTGCCCGTCACCTACCAGGAGGCTGTGAACCTCGGGAAAGGAAGGGTTACCTGCACCGGACTCGACTGGCACGGCAACGCCCCGATCTAGCGATTCACTGAGACGCCACCAACGTCTTCGGCCAGCCGTAAACCTCGGAGATCCGCTCATACGTTGCCAGACTCGGAACGTGCTCGCCGGCTTCGATCTCTCGATACTCCCGAACGCTGACACCGATCAACCAGGCTGCGCGACAAACCCTGATGCCCTCGCGCTTCCGCCAGCGCTCCATCATCCCCGGGTATGCGGCCAAGGTCGCCACGGACGGAGCTTACCGAGGGCCGCCGACTGACCGATACTGGCCAGCATGAGGCACGAGAGACCTGGAGTACGGCCCGACCGTCGAAGACCTATTCCGGTCGATCGAGTCGACCGGGCACTACGTCACGGCGACGTACAACGACGTGGGAGTACCGACAGAGATCCGCGTCGTTAATCCACCAGGCGTCGCAGACGGTCAATATCACGAGACGATCACGTTCACCCAGACGTGACGGCGGAGCCCAAGGCCGTGGAATGGAGCACGACCAGCAGCCCCTCTCCGGTTGCCCACATGGCCCGTCCTCGATCGTCGGACCGCAACAGGTAGCCGGACTTCGGGAACTTGGCGAACGTACGAACACCTCGAGGACGGTCGGGGCTCTCGATCGCTGCCGGCGATCAATGGTCGAACGCCCTCCTTCCTCGTTGATACCTGTTTCGAAGGGTGGAACCCTACGGAACATGCGGCGCCGTGCAGCATCCGTGATCGCAGCGTTCGCGGTGCTCGTCCTCCTCGGTGCCGTCGGCATGCTGGCTTACGCGGCGGCCGCGCCGGACCCCCCGCCCCCGCAGCAACCCGACGGCGTCGAATGCGACAACCCCTACTCGATCGAGCATGACCCCGTTTGCGTCGCGTGGTGGAAGTACCAAGGGATGTTTCCCTACCGAGGTCATGCCACGCCCCACACCGTCTTAGGCCGGGACATCCCGACTATCGAGCTCCTCGTGCTGGCGTCCTTGGTGTTGGGTGCGGTCGCCGTTGGGCTGGTCTGGGGGAGCCGCTCGGACCGGACAAACGCTGTGGAGCGGTCCGCCGAGCGGTTCGGCATGAAGACTTGGATCTTGCTGGCGGCAGTTGTCGTGGTCCTCGTCGTCAGCGTGGGAGCGGCTCTTGGCGCCCATCATCAAGACGCCCCGTTACCGAGGATCCCAACATCGGCCTAACGAGCGGATGTCACGGCTCTTATCGGCCCACGAACGTCTGGCTACCCGTAGCGCTCGGAGATCCGCTGGTATGTGTGTGGGCTCGGGGCGCGGGCAGGCTTCAGTTCATAACGCAGAAAACGTTGACTCTCGCCGTTCGGTCAGCCACAACCGTGACCGTCGGGTGGCGAGCGTGGCAGTTGTTATCGGCGACGTTGACCTGGTCCGCCGGGCTGCTACCGCTCACGGAGTACGTGCCAACCTGGAGTCCAGTGTCAAAGGCTCCATCGGGTCCGACCTTGTAGTCGCTCCGGGCGCCCCCAGCATCGATGAGCGTCACCCATCCAGCGACAGGTCGGTGAACGTTGGAGAGGCCGCCCAACAGGAGGAGGTGGCCCGAGATACGGCCGACGGGTCCGGGCCCGGCGGGGGGTCTCACCCCGTCCGTGGACGTGCACGCGACGGCGATCGATGCAGCGACTACAGCGAGCGCAACGACCCGGCGCACGCAGTCATCCTGACACCCTCGATGAGCCACGCGGCGCGACAGAAGCGGAAACCTTCGCGCTTCCGATCCCGCTCCATCATCGAAGGGAACGTGGCGAGGATCGCAGCCATGGACTCAGCCTAGCGAGGTGGTCTGCTACTGGCCGGTGGCCGCGCAGACCAATGACCCATCGCCCATGTGAGGCGTCAAGCAGGGGTCTTGCGGCGGTCGAGATCGCATGGAAAAGAGGGTCCAGCCCACCAACAGCAGCACCAGGAGGAGGATCGCCACGATCACCCACTGCCTCATCTACACGTCACCACGTCGACCGAAGTCGTGCACCCATGCGAAGGGTGGTTCTGATGCCACCAGAACAGCCCCCCCACAACGAGGATCAGGACCACAACAGCGAAGCCTAGCCACTGGGCCAACGCCGGAGTCGGCATCCAACGCCTCATCGCTACAGACCTGCGCACAGGACGGCTACGCCCTTAGCGCCCTCTTGGCGAGCGAACGACGCGCAGTCTTGATGGCTCGGCCTACTGGCTTGGTAGGCCCAAACTCCACCCACCAGAACCATCACCAGCAAAGCTGACACAACGACCCATCGCCTCATGCGATCATCCTCGAAGCCACGATGTAGCCAAGGACTGTCACGCCCACAAGGGCGAGCATCTGCTCGAGACTGTCGAGGCTGACGACCTGGACGAGGACGAACGTCGCGACGACGCCGATGATGGCGCCAACGATTCCGAACATGGTCGCTCGAGCGTTCACCGTTGGAGGATGACACAACCCACCGACATCAGCGAGTGATCAACGCATGACACGCCGGCGTCAAGAGACCTTGATGTTGTCCTCGATGTAGTTGTCGGTCATCCCGGGGGAGGTCCAGCTCAAGTCGAGGCGTCCGTCAGCGAAGATCGCCGGCGTGACCTCCGGTCCCTTGAAGTACTCCGGAAACACCGCATCGCTTCCGAGCGGGCGTTCTGCTGGAGGCAGAGGTGGCGACTCGATGTAGAGGGTATGGGTCGAACTCCGGCCAAGTTCGGCTGCGAACGAGCGGTGCCAAGTACAGGGGTCGTTCGAGACGAGCGTCTGATCACTTAGAGGCACCTCCAGTCCTTGTTGGGTCGCCCCCCCTGGTTGGGTGAAGACCAAGTTCTCTCGACCGTAGTCCAGTCCCGCACACATGTCGGCGCCACCGAACGTCGCGGTCTCGATGACCGTTCCGGAGACGCGGATCCTGTCTCGATGGGACGACCACACGACGGCAACCCCGAAGACCACGACGATCGTCACTACCGCCGCAACCATCGCTCGCCTCACGGGAAGGATTCTGAATTGGTGCTGCGAGCCGAACAACTACTGATGGCGTGGTGCCGGCTGCGCTGCCGTCGGTGGAACGTCGGAACCGCAAGCTTGCAGACCGTCCCAGGTCCGGAAGGTTGGCGACCCGCTCGCCGGCGAAATCCACCTCGGGAAAGGCAGAGTCAGATCGACGATCGGATATGTCTGTTCAACCATGAATCCCTCCTCGTGTTTCAGAGTTCGCTACTCGCAGCCCAACCCGTTGTTGTTCCCGTCGAGTCGATACGGATCCGAACCGGTGACTTGATACACGACGCCAGGTTGCGTGTAGTAGGGCCCGTTCCCTCCGCCTTGGCCGTAACAGTCGTAGTCGGCGCCCCCGTGATACACGAGGCACGGGCTGTAGCCAGGCGTGCACGTTCCGCCACCACCTCCGCCTCCGGTCGATGCCATGTGACAGTCGCCTTGGAAGTTCAAGACGGGATGCAGCTCGATCCCGTTCGGAGCGATCCCGGTCTGCCCATGCTTCTCATCCCAGAACCCGACGCCCGTGATCGTCACGGACCCCGCGAGCTTCAGCCACGACGACGACGAGACCGCTCCGCAGTTGTTCAGGAAGAGTTGCCGGGCAGCCGCGATCTTCGTGCGCTTGAAGGGTGAGGCGACGCATGCCTTCCTCGGGAACTCGACGATCATCGTCTTGGCCGGAGCGGTCGGGACGGAGATCACGAGGTGGATGTCGTTGTCGTCCTCGAGCTTCGCCTGGATCGGACGAGCCTTCACCTTCCAGGTGTGGAACTCGACCGCTCCGTATCGGGGTGTGCTCGTGCCGAACGTGATGCCAGGGCGGGTCCGCGTTCGGAACTTCGCGACGGAGGTTCCGACCGGGGTGAAGTTCACCCGTGTCCGAGCGGGGTCAGACAGAGTCTTGACCGGCCAGCGCCACACGCCACAGGTCGCCTGGGCGGTCTGTTGGGCGACGGTGGGGATGTAGATCGCAGTGGTCAGCGCGAGCGCCGCGACCACCCGTCCCCAGCCCCTCATCGAGAACTACACTCCTCTCTGTTGCTCATCCGGTCAATAGGAGGGAGCCTCAATGAAAAGGGCGCTCATCTTTGCTCTTGCAGGGGTGCTCACGGTCGGGCTCGCGTCCCCTGCATCCGCTGCTATCAGGATCACGAAGATCTACTTCGACTCCCCCGGCGCCGACACCGGCACGAACAAGAGCCTCAACGCCGAGTACGTGGTCATCAAGAACACCGGGACGACTCGCAAGACGCTCACCGGCTGGACGCTTCGAGACGCCAGCAAGCACGTCTACAAGTTCCCGATCTTCCGCCTCGGGGCGGGCAAGAGCGTGAAGGTACACACGGGCAAAGGCATCAACGGTCTCGGCAACCTCTACTGGCGTTCGAGCTCTTACATCTGGAACAACGACGGCGACACAGCGACGCTCAAGCGGAAGAACGGCACCATCTCATCGAGATGCAGCTATTCGGGAGCGGGGTCCTACAAGATCTGCTGAGCCCGGATGCGTTCCTAGAGTCCGGGAGGGTGTTTGAGTGGCGATAGGGGGCGAGTAGGCTCGATGATTCCGCCGAATCCGATTGATTCCGAGATTGCCCAAGGCCCAGTCCTAGAACCGAAGTCCGAGGCGTCTATCCCGAGAAAGAGGCGATTACCAATCATCTCCGGCTTGCTCGTCGCCATGGTGGCTGGGGCGACGGTCGGTGCCTTCGTCGGCGTTCATCGTGAGAGAGCTCATTGGACGCCCCGGTACAACCAGGCAGTCGCCAATTACGAGGGAGCGACCGCGGAAGTGGCTCATTGGAAGTTGGAGTCTCAGCAGGCGCGGCAGATCAGCAAGCGCTACCAAGGCAGACTGCAGAGACTCCAGAAGCAAGTCTCTTCATCCGTGGGCAATCTGAACAGTCCGCACTTCGTTCTCTGGAATAGTTGCAGCGCGGGCGGCCCCTCGGCCGGGTGCGCTCTTCAACCCGGCTATGAATTCGTCGGTGGAGTTCCCGATACCTTCACGTACAACGTGAGCTTCCATTCAACGGTCCCCGTGGCGGTGCGGATCATGTCACCGAACAACTTCGTGTGCTGGGAAACCAAGAATTGCACCTCGACCTATACGTGGTGGTCGCCTCGCACCCTCCTCACTGGCGGCGTCTTCCACGATGCAGAAGGATGCGCAGGGTACATCGCGGTATTCTCATCCGAGCAGGCCGGGATTCTCTATCCCAACGTTTCGATTGACCGTCATCCTGCAAGTCATCCGACCGGAGCCTGCCGCTGATCGCGAGGCGCTTGTCGTCTTCGATCGGTCATATCTACCCGGATCCTCGACTAGGCTTGATCTACGCGATACATGCGTACAGCTCGGCGATCGCGTCGCGGTCGGCTTGGTCTTGGATCAAGACCTCTCGGAAGTGCTCGCGAGCCGATGGGCTCAGGGTGCGAAGTAAGTCCCGAAGCTCGGCATCTTCGTCTGCCACTAGCCGACCCTATCCGGATCTCGGCGACAGACAAGCGGGCAGGCGCGGAGGACCTGCCGCATGAACCGCAGCTCTGACATTTGACCTGCTCCGGAAACAGGAATATGACGGACTCACTCAGAGCACGACCCGAGGGGAGGCCCCCATGCGCGGGTTGAAGACCGTTTCGGATGCAGTTCGCGCAGGCACGACGCCGCGACTGATTGCTCTCGCCCTGGCCGTGCCCATGCTGCTGGCCGGAGAGATCCTGGTAGCTCCGCCGGCGGGTGCGACACCACCAATCGTCGTTCGGAACGTCACTGCAACGGAGACGCTGGACCCGTTCTTGCCGTGCCCGGATTTCACGATCCTCGAATCCACAACGACCACGCGCACGATCACCGACTACTACGACCAGAACGGCACCCTGGTGATGGAGACCCAGCACGTGAGCCTGGAGGGAATCCTTTCGAACTCGTCAGACCTCTCGAAGACGATCCCTGTATGGGGCCACTGGACCTACACGTTCACGGACAACTTCAACTTCCTCAAGATCGCTGGCTTGAACTTCGAGACCATCATCGACGGCCACCACCTGAGCTTTGCGAACGGATATGAAACGTTCGACTTCACGACCGGGGTGTTCATCTACCGCGGTCAAAACAACTACGTTTTCCCCGACGTGATCTGCAACGCGCTCGCGTAGAGGGAGTTGGACCAAGCAGACCAAGAGCGACGTTCGGGTCCAGGCGAACTTGGGAACGTCTGCGGCCACCCGTACAGCTCGGAGATCCGCTGGTACGTATTTGGGTTCGGGGTGCGGTCGCCAGCTTCGATCTCTCGATATTCCCGGACGCTGACTCCGATCAACCAGGCTGCGCGACAAACCCTGAGGCCCTCACGGTTCCGAGCTCGTTGCATCATCCCCGGGTACGCGGCCAAGGTCGGCATGTTCAGAGCCTAGCCGCTGACCGACGGGTGTTCGGATCCGGTGGAGGTACCCAGCTCTTCCCTACGGATGCAGGTCGAGTGGACGCTCCGGAGCACACCCAGGGGTAATCCCATGATCCTCGTAACTGAGTCATCGGCCAGTTCGAGCTGCTGGAGGGCGAACATATGCCTCAGGGCCAGGTGATCGATCAGGTCAGCACGTTCGGCTTGCGCGTGGATCGCTTTGCAGATCGCGTCCACGGTGAACCGCCTCTCCTTGGATCAACAAAGGCCGACGCGCCTCAGTCGCCCCGCGGCTTCATCTCGGGATGCGAATAGGTAGCGACCTGTTCGAGGATGGCCCTCTGTCTCCGGGTTGCCCGCGTGATGGTCGGTCTGCGAGGTCCCACCTTGGCGACCAGTCGCTCGATCGCCTCCATCGCTCGCTCGTAGTCGTGATCACCGATGTTCATCTGACGCCTCCTCTGATAGCTCAATCGCTATCCGGGGTCCTGATGTACCGGGTCACGAACGAATCCCGCCTCATGGCCAGCCTTCGGGACGTGCGGCATAGGGCTCGCCCCCCTTGGCTCGTCCCCCAACAGGGGTCGGGCCGCCGGATGAACCCGCGTGCGGCGATGCGAGGCGGCCGTACCCTGGATCTGAGGGCGGGCCTAGCGTCACGGGGGGACGCGAACGACGGGCGAGTCCCTCTCCGATCGCCCGACTGACCCCGCCCTCCTAACGTCGGTCGGCTTGTCGGTTTCGTGTCCGGGGCGCGAAGAGGCCCGGAGAGTCAGGGCCTTCTTCGCGAGAGAACCTCGAGCGCTCGGACATTCTTCCCGGGGTTCCGCGGGCATCATGCTGGCCGGCAGAGCGGCAGTCAACGTCGGCCTCTACAGCTACCAACGTCCGACCGAACATCGCCGTAGGCTCTTGCCTGAGGGCGGGCCTAAACGGGGCAGCCGCGAAGGGCAGGGGTCTTCCATATCGCCTTGCCTGGCTCGTCCTACCTTTCACTCGCCCATCCCGAACGTTCGTGATCAGGTCGGGCACGTCAGGACGCTGCGACGAAGAGGAGGCTCCTACGGTCGTTCGAACGTCCGCGTGATCGAGCCCTCTATCGACCTCTTTGCGATGAAGGCCACACCTCCCTCAGCCGTAACGGTGAGCGACTTCGACCGTCTTGAGTCCGAACCCTCTACCGGCCGCGTCTTGTTCTGTTAAGACCTTTTGGAACGCGTCACGTATCGGGACGAGCTCATCCGCGAGGTTGCCGGGGTTCACTCTGCTTTGAGACGTGAAGCCAGGGAAATCCGCCTCGGGAACCGGCTGAGTTAGATCGACGATCGGATATGTCTGTTCAATCATGAATCCTTCTCGTGCTTCCACGCTCTCTACTCGCAGCCCAACCCGTTGTTGTTCCCGTCGAGTCGATACGGATCCGAGCCGGTGACCTGGTACACGACACCAGGTTGCGTGTAGTAAGGCCCGTGCCTCCGGCCCCGTAAGCAGTCGTAGCTACGTCGATGAACTTTGCCGGTCCGGACTTCTCAATAGCACGGGCTAGGGACACCCGGTCTCCACGAGATGGAAGTGATCGGTCTCGTCAGCGAAGTAGCCGTCCCTTCCCGGACCACCGCGGATGGTGTCACCACCAGAGCCGTCGTGGGTGTTGAGGCACGTGTCGTTGCCGAGCCCACCGCTCACCAAGTCAACGCCGATCCGATCGGTGAAGCGGTCTGGGCCGGGGCCACCGAACCAACGGTCGTTCCCCTGCTGGAGCACGCCGGTGTTCCTGTCAGGTCCCGCTCCGCCCTGGGAAACGTCGTTTCCCCGGCCCGCTCCTAGGAAGTCACTCCCAGACCCGCCGAAGAGCTGGTCATCTCCCTTTCCCGCGCGGAGGGTGTCCGAGTCAGGCCCTGCCCGCAACACGTCATTTCCGGGGCCACCGCCCAGGATGTCCCGGAGAGCCCCGCCGACCAGAACATCGGCCCCGGCGTCGCCGTGCAACCGCGAGAAGCCCGTACCACCTCGGAGCCTGTCGTTGCCCCTCCCGCCGTACAGCCTGTCGTTGCCGCTCCCGCCGTGCAGCCTGTCGTTGCCGCTTCCCCCGTACAGCGTGTCGTTGCCTGGCCCACCGCTGAGCACGTCGTTCCCGCCTCGGCCTCGCAAGAGGTCGTCGCCTCCGAGACCGCAGATCACGTCGGGTCCTGGTGTTCCGAGGAGGACATCTGGGCCGGCGGTACCCGTTATCGTGCACCCGGCCGACAGGGCCGAGCTGGCGGGTGCGACGATGACTAGGCCGACGGCGAGAACCGCGGATGTAGTCAAACCGAGCAGTGTCCGCGCACCCATAATCCTCTAGTCGCATCCGACCCTTCCACTGGGACAATCGCTCGTCAAATCGCGAGCGTGAGCCGGACGGAAGGAGTGGCGGTGCTCACGCTGGGGCTCCCACCCCCTGCATCCGCTGCGATCAGGATCACGAAGATCTACTTCGACTCCCCGGGCGCTGATACGGGATCGAACACCAGCCTCAACGCCGAATACGTCGTCATCAAAGAACACGGGAACGCGACGCAAGGCGCTTAATGGTTGGACGCTTCGAGACGCCAGCAAGCACGTCTACAAGTTCCCGATCTTCAGGCTCGGGGCGGGCAAGAGCGTGAAGGTACACACGGGCAAAGGCATCAACGGTCTCGGCAACCTCTACTGGCGTTCGAGCTCATACATCTGGAACAACGACGGAGACATCGCGACGCTCAAGCGGAGTAACGGAACAGTCGCTTCAAGGTGCTCCTACACCGGCGCCGGCTCTTACAAGATCTGCTGAGGAGGAGCCATGGCGGAGAACATCGCCCGCGTGCACCGTCCAGCGCATCCTTGCAGGCATGTCCTACGTCCAGACCCGGGGCAAACCGATCCGCCGAGCGGGTTCCGAAAGGTCGGGACGCCGCTTCGGCTTCAGGACTGGGTCGGATAGAGTCGTGATGGGCTCGGGAATTCGCCAAGGCGGCTCGCGAGGGCCAATGCGGTAGCGCCAACAGGGAGGTCGTGAGACGAGTCCTCGATTCGCGTTCTTCTACCAAATGAAGGATGAAGCTGACCAGGTGCGTCTCGCCGTGCCGAACCACGTTTCGCATTGGCGCCAGCTCCACCTCGCCGGGTACCTCGGCGGACCGTTCGAGGACCGGACCGGTGGGCTGATCACGTTCGAGACAGATGACGCCGGACAGGCCGAGAGTGCTGTGGAGACGGACCCCTTCGTAGAGCAAGGGCTGTTGGAGATGTACTGGCTAAAGGAATGGATCCCCGAATGAAGACAACGCGGGACATGGTCACTGGATCCCCGGACAGTGGCCGATGGGTGCGCTCCCCATCGACCTGCCAACGCCGCACCTCTCACATCTGCATCGAGTACTCGCTCCTCCGGTAGCGCATCAGGGCGAGCATCGCGAAGACCGTCACGGCGCAGTACGCCGCGCACTGGGCACTCTCGGTGAGGTTGAACCAGACGAGACACAGGAACGGGATCACCGGGAGGACCATCGCCAGGGCCATCTCGTAAGAGTTCTTCCACCCCATGCCGCGGTAGAGCATCCGAGCCACCATCGGCACCGTCATGCCGAACGCCATCGCCAGGAGTGCCTGGGTCGGGTAGACCAAGGTGATCTCGTCCCAGGTCTTGAGGCCGACTACCGAGAGGAAGACGGCTCCGGTCACGACCATCCGTGCGCCCATGATTCCGAGCATCGCCAAGAAGTGCCGCCAGAGATGCGACACGTGCCGATGCGTCTCCATCGAAGCGTGCATGTCTTGATCCGCTGAGGGATCGTTCCGAACGATGTGTGCGTGCGACATCCCCTCACCTCCCTCACGAACCCCGCCACGAGATCCGGTCGAGGCGGGCATTCCCAATGGCTAGCGAACGGTCTGCGACCGCGCCTCGCGGCGTTCCCTCGCCCGACGAACTGCGCGGCTAATCCCGTACGCGCACAGGCCGCAGCACAGAGCCACGGCGCCGATTCCCAAGATCGTTGCCATCGCCGTCCACCCCCTTACACGCTGGTTGACGCCAACCTCGGCGAGCAACACCTATTCGGGGTAGGGCCGTAAGTCTCGGAATTCAAGGGACCTTCATTTCTCGTGCACGGGAAAGGGTCTTATGCTGGCTGACCGGATGAGCACGATCGACTCGTGACGACGGCAAGCGGAGCTCGATGAGTGACATCGACGGAGCGACGGGCGTCCCGGAGCGCGCGCGTGTCGAGTCGTGGCTCCGAACGCTGATCGGGTTCGAGGACGCGCGGGTCGTAACCGTCGTGGCGCTCACCGACGGCCTGTCGAACGTAACGTGTCGAGTGAAGCTAAACGACGCGCCGGTCGCGGCCGCGGTGCTCCGGATCCAGCCTACGCACGGGATCTTCGAGCCCTACAACATCCTCCGGGAGGGCGAAGTGCTGAACCGCCTCGCCGGCACGGCGGTGCCGGTGCCCGGCGTGCTCGCTTCGGAGAGCGACCCGCGCTTCTTCGGGGCACCCTTCCTCCTGCTTGAATCCATCGACGCAGCCCACATGCCTGCGCCGGAGGCCGACTTCGCCACGTTCGCCGCCGACCTTCCCGCCTTCGCAGCGGCGATCGCCGCGATCCACGCGATCGACTGGCGGGCGGCGGGATTGGACTTCCTCGGCGTACCGAGTTCGGCCGCCGAAGGATTCAAGGGCGAGGTCGAAGCTGTTGCGCTGCGCATGTCGGCCTTCGGTTGCGCCGACGAGCCGCTGCTGAACCGAGCACTGACAGCGTTGCAGGCGTCTACCCCGAGCGGCGGCCGACTGGCGCTGTGTCACGGAGACCCCAACCCGTTCAACTATCTCTTCCGGGGCCAGCAGTTGGTCGGGGTAGTTGATTGGGAGCAGGCGCTGATCAGCGATCCTCGCTCAGACATCGGCCAACTGGTCTCGCTCTCGCATCTCAGGGGCGCTGCGCCCTACGGCCCGCCGAGCGAGAACCCGCTCGTGCAGCTGTACGAGAAATCCACCGGCGAGAGCCTCGAGAGCATGGAGCTGTTCCGTGCGCGCTGGCTTTTCCAGCTCGGCGTCGTGTACCACGGCTGGAAGGTCTACGGAACGGAACCGTGGTTCTCCTGGGCGCAGGTCGAGGACCTCCTTACCCGCTCTCTCTCGGAGTTGTGACGTGGCCGCCCGACAGGACGCTGGATTCGAGGAGAGTCATCAGTAAACACAGGACCGACTCTGCGGCGACGAATAAACTCCCTGCCAACGAAACGGCAACGGCGGCCCGAGCGCCCCACCCAGTCCCACAGATAAGACTGGCTCCTCTCTCTCGAATAACCGGTCCGGTACCTTCTCGATCCGCTGAAAACGGACCTTATCCGTAGACCAGGAAGGACCAACCTAGAGGCTTCAGGCGCCGGGGCGCGTGGCCTTTGTGGCACCTAGATGGCCATCGCAAACCCCCATGAGGGCGGGCGGAAGCGAAACGGCCACGCCTGGCGCGCCCGGGCGCCCGGCCCTTAGCCCACGGTGCTCGAGCGAGGCCGAGCGATCCTTTGGCCCAGCGGAAAGGGAACTACGCCTCGACGAGGATCACCATGGTCTCGGGCAGCACGCCGTCATATTCCATTGCCTCGGCGGCCGCCTCGGTCTGCATCGCTGCCATGAGAGCATCCATGTCGGCAACGTCCATGAGGACGGCTACTTGTGTCGGGTTCTGCGGGTTGACGAACGTCCGGATGTTGGTGACGCCGAGGGGACCGAAGACCTCCTCGCGCTTGGGCGAGGCGAGCCAGTGATCCTTGTCCTTCACGTCGTGGTGGCCGATCACGGTGGGCACGGTGCCTCCTCTTCGTCGTGAGTCCAGCGGTAACGCCGGACCCGTCGCGCCGAATCGTACGCTCCCGTACCTCATGCCAGCAAAGGTGTTCGGACGACAACGCTGAAGACAAGCCGCCGACCCTTTGGGGGAAGCAAGAGACCGGCAAGAAGGCGGCGCCACGCCCTGGGGCGCGTGATCAATTCCACCCTCTCATATGAGCAGGACACCGGTCCGTCGGAACGAGGGAGGCGGTGCCCGAAGGTCACCAAAGCGTGGGCCGCTGGGAGCGCCGGCGACAGGCCGATGGAGCGTGTAACTCGCTCGGCGCGGATGGGCGATACTGCGCCAGTCTCGGGGATCGGAGGACACGTTGGATGAGACGGAGGCCTTCTTGGGATCTGTGTTGCCGCGTCTGATGGAAGCCGACACGGCACTCCACAATGGTGACGCTGCCCCGCGCATCGCCATCTGGTCACACAGCGATCCGGTGACGCTCTTCGGCGCGGCGCTGATGGCAAGTGGATGGACCGAGATGCGCCAAGTGTTCGAGTCACTGGCGTCGCGGTTCTCGAACGGGACATACGAGTACGAAGTCATCGCGGCCGGGGCGAGCGGCGATCTCGGCTACGTGGTCGGGATCGAGCACACGACGGCGTCCGTAGGCGGCGCAACGCCCGAGGCCTACGAGCTGCGCGTCACCGAAGTGTTCCGCCGCGAAGACAGCGAATGGAAGGTCGTGCACCGTCATGCCGACCCGATGCCAGGCAGTGACGCCGCCAGCCGCCAACTAGCACGGCTGGTCGAGACATGACGCTCCCCGGAGTCGAGCGTTCGAGGCAGAGCACCTCCGTTCCGCAAGTGCAGTCGTGCATGCGCCCGGTCGAACACCGCAGATCGCGCAGGGGCGCGATAGGCCGCCTTCATCCGCGACCGGTCACCGTTTCCATCCGCCTATTCCCCGCCACGAATACGTCGTCCGGTCCGTTGACCATCACCTCATCACGTTCGTGAAAGACCCTTCCGACAGGCGCCGAGAGTCAAACGCGAGCCTGATCGGGCTCCGCAGGCACTACTCGGTAGAGATGCCAGCGATCGGGCACGCCCTTCAGTTCGTGCTCGCCCGCGTCCTCGAACGTGAGATCCGATCCGACGACGAGATCCTTCACGGTATTCGAGACGAGAAGCTCGCTCGCTCCAGCCAAAGCGCCCACTCGGGCGGGCGCCGCATCGCCACGGCGGGCCTCAGCAGTCGAGGGTTCGCGGGATGCCACGATCCGCCAGGCGTCACGGATCGGGTCCCCACGGACCGAGCGCTCACCACGGCCACTCGTCCTTCGGGATCGCGACCTGGATCGTTGCTCGCTTCTCGTCGGTGCTCGCGCCGGAGCGCACCGCCCATGACTCGACCGAGCGCATCCACGACGGGAGTCCTGCCGGCAGGTCTCCTTCCGGGATCTCGACCACGTCAGAGGGACCGAGGGCGTCGCCATAGGAAACGAGCGCGCGCACGGCGTCGGGATGACGGATCGCATTGTGAAGGGGCCCGAGCGCGCCGTTCCAGTTCTCGAGCATCGCCCTCGTCGCGGCGGCCTCCTTGGTCTTGTCCCCGCCCGAGGAGCTGATCGGCTCGGTCGGGTGGGTGACGTGGGCGTAGGAGAGCTCGCCCGCGCGCTTTGGCTGCGCCGCCGCCCACGTGGTCCAGGCGTCGTCGGCGAGCGCGCCGAAGGCGACCACGGCCTCCACGTTGGTTCCCACCAGCAAGGCGTCCAGCCACCGGTTGCGGTATGAGGCGATCTTTGGATCGTGCTTGTGCTGCTCGCCGCCCTGCTGGCCGTAGACGCTGTAGAGGAACGTGTTCACCATGACGTAGCTCGAGTCAAGCCCGAGCTTTCCGAGGAAGCCCTGCACGCGCTGCCCGGCCTCCCCGATCAGGATGCGCCTGGTGATCACCTCGTGGACGCTCGGGTCCTGCCCGATGACGACGAGACGCGCGGTCCCGTCGAGCCGCCCGCGGTGAAACACCGGACCCCACTCCACGCGAAACGCCTCGAGCGGGTACACGGTCTCATCCGGATAGTCTTGGGCGAGGGACCGCCAGGGCTCGGCGCCGTACCCGGGGTCGAAGGCGTGGGTCATCGGTAGAGCTTCCGAAGTCCGCGCACGAGATAGGCGGGGAGGTTGGGCTCCGCGGCGAGAGCATCGAGGAAGCCGGGGTCGTCCGCGACGGTCATCGCATCGAGCTCGAGCGGATGCAACGCGACCGGGGCCGCCGCCGCGACGAGCGCTTCTTCGCCGGGTGTTTGGAGGCGAAGCGCCATGCCGGTGGGCTCGGTCTCATCGAGCGCAAGTCTCCAGGTGTCCGGCCCGGGGGCACCGGGCGTTCGAGCGGCGACGGGCGCCTTCGCGAGCTCGGGCAGGCGGTGAAGCGCGTCTTTCAGATCCGCGATGGCCTCGGCGAGGCTGAGGCTCGCGACATCGGGATCCTCCGTCTCCTGCACGAGGTTCAGCAGGCGATCCGCACCCCCAACCGTGACCGTCTCGGCCTTGGCGTTGAAAGGTCTCACGAGGCTCGGGGACCCGAACCTGCTCACTCCCTCGATCATCACCAGCACCACGTCACGCTCCGACGCCTCGAACAGCGTCCCGTAGGGATCGCCTGCTGCCCCCGCGATCGCGAGGAGGTCGGCCTTCTTCCCCGCCTCGATCGACCCGAGGGCCCCGTCCCAGCCGAGGATCGCTGCGGCGTTTCGCGTCGCCATCGAGACGAGCTCCTCGTCGGTGAAGACCGGCTCTGCGCCCTGGTTCTGCGCGAAAACGCGCGCGACCTTCAGCTCGCCGAGCAGGTTCTTGCTCCCGCTCGGGGACCAGTCAGAGCCGATCCCCATCCGGACTCCCGCGGACTTGAGCTCCGCGACCCGAGCGGTCCCTCCGTACAGGAGCAGGTTACTGAGCGGGGACCAGATCATGGCGCCCCCGTGCTTCGCCAGGACGGCGATGTCAGCTTGCTCGAGCCCCACCGAGTGGATCCCGGCGAGCTTGGACGAGATCGCCCAGTCACCGTTCGGGAGCTTCAGGTCCAAGAAGTGCTTCCTCGCGGCAGCATCGGTCCCTTCGCTTAAGTGCAGCAGGAGGGAGTGCGCCCTCTGGAGCTCGGTCGAGAACTTGCTCACGTCCGCCGCCGCGACGTCGGAGATCCGATCGGTCGCGAGCGGAAGCGCCGCCTCCGCGGTCTGCTCGACGTTTCGGACGATCCCCCGGTAGTACTTCCGGATGCCGGCGTCGGAGTAAAGCGCGATCCCCTGGGTGGTGGTGACCCCGCCGAAGAGGCACTTGCACTCCACATAGCGAACGAGCGCAGGCACGAGGCTCGGGGTCCGCCCGATCACCCCCATCGGGCCGCTCACGAGCTCTTGGTACTCGGGGGTTCCCGCCCACTGGTCGCGATCCCCGTAGCGCTTGGGCACGGCCCAGAGGCGAAGCGCGTTGTAGCTAAGGTGGTTGTGAAGCTCGATCAGCCCGGGGTAGATCGTGCCGCGCGTTGGAAGGTGCGAGGCGGCCTCGAACCCGGCCGGCGCGGCGGCTGAAGCTGTCTGCACCGCTGCGATCGAGCCCCGATCGACGTAGACGGCGCCTTGGGGAAGCACGGTGCGGTGATCGTCCATCGTGATGACTCGCCCGGTGATGACGAGCTTCCCGCCCGTGGCGGGATCGATACCTGGGTCAGGCATGAGGACCCCTATCCGGTCACGAGGCCCAGGTCCTTCTTGAGGGCCGGTAGGTCGAACCCGTCGGGGGATTTGCGGCCGTCGAACCAGTCGGGGGTCAAGATCGCGTACGCCTCGTCGCAGTAGTGATCCCAAAAGGCCCACGTGGCCTTCATGAGCATCCCCCAGGTGACGAAGGTGACGCCGGATTTGTCGTACCGAACCACGTCGACCGCGTGGCCTCCCCAGGTCCCGGGCGCGTCAGGACCGGTGAGAGTCCCGTTCCAGTCCCAGGTCGTCTGGTGCTTGGCGGAGGCAGGGAGCTGCAAGCCGATGTAGATGCCCCCAAAGAGCCACGCCGCGGTCTCGAGCATCGGGTGGTCGTAGGTCGAGAGGCGAGCGAAGGCGCCGATCTTGTGTTCACCGATCCCGGTCTTCCGCCAGTACTTGAGGACGTCGATCTCGACCGCGCCCTCCTCGCCGCTCTGGTCGATCTTCACGGCGTCGAAGGCCTTCACGATGTCTGCATCGGGCAGCTCTAGGGCTTTACCAGCGGCGGCGGCCGTCCACGCCTCGATCATGTGCCCCGCCGCAGCGCACGTGCAGTCTCCCAGCTTGTCGTTGTCATACATCGGCCAGTCGTCGACCTTGGCCGTCAAATCCAAATCGGCTGGCGCCGCCGGGAGCTTCGTGGTATCGACGTAGGCCGCGAGGCGGAGAGTGCGGACGTCGACCTTCGGCGCCGCCTTCCCAAGCTTCACTCCCTCGAAATCGACAGTGGGACTCACGTTTCCTCCCTTCCTCGAGGCGGCTCGACCGCCTCGGATCGCGTCCTTCGTCCGCGCCCCTGAGGTCGAGGCCTTCGGGACCTGGGCGACCCAAGTCGGTTTGAATCGCGAGGATTCGCGACCGGCCCTCGACGGTGGAATCGCGCACATGGTGGATTCATTTCTCCGGGCCAACTTGGCGCCCGACCGCCCAGTCTGAGATCGCCAAGGAAAGGATGGACGTAGGGAACGAGGCTTGGGAGCGGCGGACGCCGCGCCCTCCCTCGTACAAGCCAGCGACAACGCCCGTTTCGCGAAACGACCCGAGTGGACACACTCGCCCTCCCATTCCTGAGGGGCAGGCATCACGTTTCGACGGATTGCATCCTAACGGTACTCTGGATGGTCGAATCGTGCTGACCCGTCGCGGTAACGCATCAGGCGCGAGGAGATCGCGTCGCCGTCGGCTGGGTCATGGATCAGTACGCGGCGCAATGTATCGCGGGTTCTTGGATCGATCGAGGATGGATCGGAGTTCGCCGTTATCATGAATCATTGACACGATCGCTTCAGTAGAGGCGAGGCCGCCCGCTCCCCTCGATGCTAGGCGACTTGGTGATTCAACTCATCTACAGACTTCATTGTTTCGCGCTTGCTCTCTCGCCCGGGGCAGGACACGCCCAATTGTCTCCAGGGATTCCGGTGTAGGTAGCGATATGCAGACTCACGCCGGAGGCCGGGATGCGAAGCGGTGTCCCGAAGCGCGTGCCCTTCTTGACAAAGTTGAACAGGACGAGGGTGTTGTTGTTCTCGCCGAGGTACATGTATGGTCCACCGGACCGCAACGCCTTCGACCCAGCAGCCGACCAACGAAGGCAGACAGGGTCCCCCCTAACCGAGAGAGCGGCACGGTTCGGATCGTAACCACGGCCATAGATGACAAACTGTGCCTCGTACGTGCCCGCCAGACGCGACAACGCAAGCAACAGAGTTGCACCGAGGGCAAGGACTCCGATGAGGGCAATCTTGGTCTCAGTTGAGAGGCCACGTGCCGTCGCGGGTTCGACTTTAGTGGCGAGGGCTCGACTGAGGATTTGCGTGGCGGGACGTTCCCTCTCCCGCCATAGAAGGTAGGGGACGCTGGCATCGCTGAGCGGGAGATCCCTGTGACTGAGGAGAGAACTCCATCTAGTCATCAAAGACACGATGGCGCGTCGGTGCTCCACGTGGACGGACCACACGACGATGCCAATCACGACAACGACATAGATCACCGTGGCAAGTAGGGCCACCCACTCACGTTCGATCGCGTGCCTGAATTCCGGATGAATGAGGAACTCGACCGGAGGACCAACCGCGGCAACCGCCAGGATGCCCAAAGAGATTCGCCATCGTCGATCGTCCGATTCATCGTAGGGATGTCCCTCGCGAATCCGTTGCCTGCTGCGGATGAAACTCAAGAGCAGAGCGACCGCACTCGTAACCAACGCGCCGAACGCGGCCGCCTCCGAAGCTGCCTTCACGAAGGCCAGGGCAGCCCTGCCAGTAACGATGGTCTGGGTGAGACCTACCTCCTCGGGGGTAACGTGGAGCTGACCGTAGAAGCCATCGATTCCCGCCCTCGCAACCCCATATATGACAAGCGCAAGGAGTCCCGTCACAGCCAATGCGTGGTCGAGTGCCCAATCCAAGGCGGACTGCGGAGCTTTGTCGCTCTCTTTCTTTCCCATGAACGCAGGTCACACCCGTCGTTGATTGCTGTCAATTCGATCGCGGACGAACGATTGCGGCCACCCGAACAACTAGCAGATCCGTTCCTACGTGACTAGGCTCGGCGTGCGGTCCCCAGCCTCTATCTCGATACTCCCGAACGCTCAGACCGAAGCACCACGCCGCCTGGCACTCTCGCATCCCAACGTTCGCGATTGCGTCGGAGCAAGTCGGGAAACGGTTCGGACTCTGCTTCTCATCCTTTTCTCATCGGGAACTTCTTACTTTGTCAACCCATGGACACGCTTAGGGGCATCGATATCAATCTGAGGATGGACGCCCGCGGCCTGTTCTCTGGCACATGCGCCGCGTGTGGCGCGGAGATCATGAACAAGCCGGTTCAACCGAAGGTCTTCGCAGGCCATGCCCTCTTCCATCGGAATCAGAAGCACGGTTACGAGCGCGAACCCGCGCCGGACCAAACGCCATCTCGCTGATTCGTCCGACGACCCTTAACCAACGGGGCGAACAGCGGGCGAGTCAATCGGATTGACGTGCCGTGAGCCCTTCGCCTCCGCGATGCAGATGGACCCGCCACCTTCGCCGCGATCCGCGTGGAGGGGATCACGGAGACGTGCCCGATATGTGCCCACACATCACGGTTCGACAAGGGTGACCACGGCTTCCGCCCCGACGAGGGCCCGTCTTAAGCTGAGAGCCGAGGACGGGCCTAAGCGATTTCGGGACGCGAACGGCAGGCTCATTCCCATGTCTCCTGCCTGGCCCGTCCTCCTCGCTCCCGACCGTGACGGATGATGCCGCGTGACGTTCGTTCAACACGATGAAGCGATTCGTTTGGTTCCCTCGTCCTCGGCTTCGTGCTCCTCGGTCTGATCACCAGCCAGGGAAGCCGCGGGAGCGTACACATCCGGACTGCTGGTGCAAGAGACGGGGGCTCGGTCTGTTCCGTTGAGTCTTCCCGCGGTTCCACCGCATCCGCCAGCTGGAGGGTTGGAAGAGACAGCAGACCGAGGCATAGGCGCCGAGTTCCGACCGGGAAGGGCCTCTGGGAAGACCGGGTCTTCGCAATCAGATGGGGGTGTTTCGATATCTCCCCTGGCAGCGTTGGCATCCCCGTGTCGATGGCCGACCAACAGCGGGTGCGGATCCATCGCTATGCGCCCTTCGGCGCGCGCGCGAGCGGCTCGCCGGAAGGGGCTGCGCCGACGAGCTGCTCTTTTGCTCCTGTGCCTACCCGGTCGATCTCGCCCACTACCTCGCTCGTCACGTAGACGTCCGCGCCGACCGCCCGAAGAGCCCTGCGCACGGTGGCGGTAGCCGCCTCGACCACGTCCTCCGGCCGTGAATCGTCGCGAACGGAGACCACGAGCCGGAGTCTGTCGAAGGCCGGGACGATCTGAAACTGGCGCAGGCCGGAGACCCCAGCGAGCGGCGCCCGCAGCCGACCAGCGTGGATCCGTAGGTCCCCGCCCCCGCTGGCTCGGAGCGACAGGTATTCCTCGCGTCGGCCGACGATGGACGCGACGCGGGCGAACGGCCGGCTGCAGGGGCACGGGCCATCGACCATCGTCACCACGTCTGAGACCTCGTAGCGGATCAGCGGCAGCGCGCGGTTGAACAGGGTTGTCAGCAGCACCCGCCCGCTCGGTGTGCCCGGCGGTACCGCTCGCCCATGTTCGTCGACCGCCTCGAACACGAGGAGGTCCTCCGCAACGTGGATACCGGCGATCGCGGGGCACTCGGTACCGAGGAGACCACCCTCCGTGCAGCCGTAGCTGTCGAGGATGTCGGCCCCCCAGGCGCGGCGCGCCATAGCACGAACCTCCGGGGTGAGGACCTCCGCGGTGGAAGACAGCTTCTGTGGGTGGATCCGCAAGCTGCCGCCCTCCTGCTCCTCGACGAGACGCCGGATGAACGACGGATAGGTCATGACGAGCTCGGGCTGGTAGGCGTTCAACGCAGCCACGACCTGCGGAAGCGGGGTGATGACGGACAGGCGGGGGGCGTCGGATCGGCCGGCCCGCAGTTCGGCGGCCGCCCGGTTCGTCAAGTGGAGTGGAGTCGGGGCCCCGACCCCGACCAGGCGCGAGTCTGGCAACGCGCCGGCCATCGCCACGAACCTGAGGATGTTCGCGACGACCTGGTGCCACCCCGCCCGGTCGTACACGACGACCGCCCGCTCGCCTGTCGTCCCGCTGGTCGCGCAGACCCGGTACTCGCCGAGCAGGAGCGTAGCGGGGCCTTCGCCAGCCAGGTGCGCCTCCACGTCCTGGAGACGGAGGCGAGGATCGGTGACGATCCGGTCCCACTGCCCCATCAAGGTCGACTTCGTCAGGATCGGGAGTTCCTGGAGTGAGGCCCCGGCGTCGACGGATCGGCCGAGAACGTCCCGGTAGTACGCCGACGCCTCGACGGCGTGCCGGATCGTGGCGTCGATCCTCCGCCGCTGCTGCTCGAGGAGCAGGTCCCTCGACCAGGCGTCGTGCGCGGTCAGCTCACCGATGATCGGATAGACGTCGGCGGGGTCGAGGGTGGGCATCGCGGTGCTGGTCACGGTCACGGTTCCTCCTTCCGTGGCGATCCGGCCCGCGGTTGGGCGATGCCGCGGGCGAAGGCGACGAATGCCTCTTCGATCTCGGCGTTCGACAAGGGTCGCGGGTCATGCAGCCGTTGGAGGAGCAGCCCTCGTGCGAGGGCCGCGCCGATCCGTGCGAGCCGCTCGGCAGGGTGCGGAAGCTCAAGGTCCTGGCGCGCGGCGATCTCCTCGATCATCTCGCCGACCATACGATTGATGTCCTCGCCGGCCGCAGCGAGCCTCGCGCGGAAGACCTCGTCGCCCTCAGACGCCGCCCACGCCTCGACGAGGGCGCTCGCCCACCGGCCCTCGGGGTCGTCATCTAGCATCACCCGCACGTGGGCACGCGCGGAATCCTCCATGCTCGCCGCACTTGACCGAGCGCGTTCGAAGGCGTCGAGCCGGAGCCGCTTGCGTGCGTCGAGGACGGCCATGAACAGGTCAGCCTTGCTCTCGAAGTTCGAATAGACCGCGCCCTTCGTGAGCCCAGCCTCGGCGGCTATCTCCTCGAGGGTCGCGGCGTGGAACCCGCGCCGCAGGAAGACCGGATGGGCCTGGGCGATCAGCCGCTCGCGCGTCTGGGCCTTCCGCCGCTCCCGCGTCAGCCTCGTGTCAACTCGCATACCGGCGGTATCTAAATACCAACGGTATGCAGATGTCAAGTCGCTCCCGGGCTGGGGCTCGTCGTTCCCACCTCCCCAGATCACAGTTACCGGGCGGTCCCATCCGGCGCAAACGCCTGAATCGGGATCCACCCCGTCACCGTCGTCCCTTCGCCCGATCGGGATCGGACGTGCAGTTCGCCGCCGAGCGCCTCGATCCGATCGGCCATCCCCTGCAGTCCCATACCCCGAGGGACCGAGGACGGGTCGAACCCGGCGCCATCGTCCGACACGACGAACGTCAAGCGTCCGGGAGCGACGCTGAGGTCGACGGCTGCCCTAGACGCCTTCGCGTACTTGGTCACGTTCTGCAGCGCTTCGAGGCTGCAGAAGTAGACGGCGGCTTCGATCTCCTGCCCGTAGCGCCCGATCCCGTCCGCGTGCACATCGACGGGGATCGCCGCTCTTCGCCCCCGGGCCTCGAGCGCGGCGGCCAATCCCTGGTCGGCGAGGACGGGTGGGTAGATCCCGCGAGCGAGATCGCGGAGCGTGTCCAGCGCGTCGGCGGTGTCCGCTTGCGCCTCCGCTAACACGTTGTGAGCTCGCGCGGGATCGCGGTCGATCAGTCCTTCAGCCAGGCGCTGCTTCACGGCAAGGGCGACCAGTTGCTGCTGCGCTCCGTCATGGAGGTTCCGCTCGAGCTTCCGTCGCTCTTCGTCCTGGGCGGCGACCAGCCGTTGCCGCGACGCTCGGAGGTCCTCGATCAGCCGCATGTTCGACAGGACGAGACCCGCTTGCGACGCGAGGTCGGAAACGAGCTGTCCCTCGATCGGAGTCGGCTGCTCACCCGGCTTCTTGGAGACCGTCACGGCGCCGAGCAGTTCCCCTTGGTGACGGACGGGAACGGCCAGATCAACGCCGTCGATCTTCGGGAGGTTGCCGCCCGAGCTGACGATCGGCTGCAGGGGTCGTGCATCGGGCGGCCACGATCCGGCCGGGCGCAACCGATCGCCGATGCGGAGCCATACGTCCGCGCGAGCGGCTCCGGTCCCCTCGGAGAGCATCCTCGCCATCCTGGGCAGCAGGTCCTGCAACGCGAACGCACCAGCCAACCGTTCCGAGAAATCGGAGAGCACGTCGTATGGATCCGCGCGCTCCCCGTACACAACCCGATTGGCGAGCCGTTGTGCCCATTGCCGGCCCGGCTGGAACGCGATCGCGACGAGCGCCGTAGCCACGACGGCGAGCAGGACGCTCGGCCGCCCACCCTGCGAGCCGACGAGCGTCCCGACGCCGACGACGACGGCCAGATACACGACCGTCGCGAAGGCCACGAGGACACCGACCACGACCGTCTTCTCGATCACGATGTCGATGTCGTAGAGCCGGTACTTGAAGATGGCGATCGCCGCGGCGACCGGGATCCCGATGATGGCTATCGCGAGGAGCACCGATCCGATCAGGTCCGTCGTTCGGTTCGGGCCGAAGAAGAAGAACGCGAACGCGACGGGCAGCAATGCCGCGGCGTACACGAACCACCGCAGCTGCTGACGCTCGTCCCCACGGGCCCCACGCAGGCGAACGATGAGCGCGACCACGGACGCGATGACCGTCCCGAAGAGGAGGCCGAAGACAGCCCACCCGAGTGCCGCCATCTGCGGGAGGATTCCGAACGGGTTCTGGATGCCGAAGCGGTCGATCGGACCTTCCACCACGTAGTTCCCAACGAACGCGATCCCCGTTGCTCCGACCGCGATCCACGCGATCGCGCGCCATCGGTTCGAGAGCGCATGGCCATCGGGGAACAGGAGGAACAGCAGGACGAACAGGAGCACCGCGAGCAAGGAGCTGTTGTTGTAGGTGATCGCCGCGAAGGCTCCTCCACCCAGCGATCCAGGATGCGACGTGATCGTGTAGGTCGCGTATCCGAACATGAGGCCCTCGGCGGCCCACGTGAGCGCGATCCCTGACAACACCCAACCGACCGCGTTCTGCCGGCGTCGGGAGGCGATCAGGGCTCCGATCACCGACCAGGCGAGGAAGATGAGGCCGCCGACTACCTCGCCGGGGAAGCCGAGGGCCTCGTCCTCCGGGGTGCCGGCCACGAACTGGAGCGCGAGGCCGACGGTCTCGATCGCCACGTACAGGACCGTAAGTGCGATCGCCAGCCGCGTGGCCGTTCGTGTCGTCACGTGCCCATCTCCGGCGTCGTAGCCGAGCCTTCAGCGCGATGGTCCCACGGCGCGCCCAACTGGAGAAGGGTGCACCCTCGCTAGTGTCGGGTGGTGTCTGCCACCCTCCGGCGGCCCCGCCAGCAGTTCTTGAATAACTGCAGGGCGGTCTCGATGCACAAAGCGGGGGCTCAAGCCCCCGCTCCGTGCGTTTCAGAGGAGCAGACAAGAAGACATCGCGCGTGAGATGAACCCGGGAGCTAAGGATCCTGCCGCCCCCCGTCACGATTGTCGACGAAAACGCCCACGGGAGCGGGAGCGCGCCACCCAGCCCCTCAAACGCAAGATGGGCCTCTGTGGCGGCGCGCCCGGTTGTGCGGTAACCCGGACAAGGATGCCTCTGCTTGTCGGGGCTTCGGCTGGCGGCTCTCAAGTCGATGGGGCGGGGTTGGATCGGGTCTGGGGGGCTTCGGTCGGGGCGGCAGGGGCATTCAATCTTCGCCGCTCAAGCCAGGAACCTCTCGTCGCCAAGTACGCTGGATCAAGACTTGGGTGGGGAAGCCCGAGGTTCCTCAAGAGCCACGACGGCTTGAACGCTGCTCGGTTCCCTGGTTCGTCTTCGTTGCCGGCGAGTCACGACGCGAAGCTCAATTTTCAGGAACCCTGACTCGTCCTTTGGAATTGGAACGACTAGCTCACTATGGATCGTCTCACCGGTTTCGATCCATGCATGTTCGCCAAAGATGCTGAACTCTCCGATGAGATTCCAATCGACGGCGCTGTAGGGATCCCCGTCAGTCGTCGCAGTGGAGAAGCGTAAGCCCGAACCCATCTCAAAAAGGCGAGCGCCACTGATCCCAATGTTCTTGATGGACACTTTGGCCACGATTGTTCTAAGGCCTGCCGCCCAGATCTCCTCAGCCTCAATGTCGAGATCAAGGCGCGGGCGAGTTGCGGGGTCGTGCACGAACTTGAAATATGCCCAGATACCCGCGACGACTATGCCGATCGCTGCAACGACGTCCTGAATCGCGGCGGCGTAGTGGTCGAAGTCTTCTGCGTAACCACCACGCGCGGCATACGCCCTCTAGATTAGTAGCTCACCTCGATCCTATCGGCAAGCGATAACCGCTGCTGCAATCGAGGTCTGCCTTGAGCGCGTCGGGTTTGTCCCGGTTGTGCGTAACCCCGGACAAGACTTGGGCTTCGGCGTGTCGGCCTCAGGGTCGGCGGCGCAAGGGTGGATCGGGTGTGGGCTCCTTCGGGATCAGCCGCGCCGGGTTGTGCGGTGACCCGGACCGGGCGGGTTTGACCGTCTCCCCAGGTCGGTTCATTGGCAAAATGCGATGTCTGGGCGAGCGCGCTAACTCGGTAGTGGGTGCAGACCCGTCTCGATCGAGACACCGCCAAGAAGCCAGAGCGCCCGAACGGCCTAACGCGGATGAATCATTGACCGTTCTCTGTGCGGGGAGTAGATGTTTCTTGTTGGGAGATCGAAATGCGATTCGTAAGGTGGCGCCGAAAGGTCGGTCCTTCCAATCAGTGTCGTTCGCCCCCGCGCGGCTACCGGCCGCGTATGACCCTCGCGGGACACACTAAGTGTGTCTTTGAACTGTTCCCCATCAGAAGCGATCTATTCAGCAAGAGTTCCTAGAGGGGAGGATCCATGGCGAACGTCCAGCAGCAGGCTGCCGCGCAGGCGGCGGTTCGAGTGCCTCCGGCTGCCCCGGTCGTCATAGACTTCGATGACTTAGCGACCAGTGGTCCGGGAACAGGCGGCCAGGTGCTCGTTTTGCGCCAGTACGCCGATCTCGGGATCACGTTCAACGGGGCATTTGCGATTGACTACTCGAAGGGGCAAGCAATCCCTGGGTTCGCGCACTCTGGCAACGTCGCGATCGAGCAATGCTATGGGAAGGAGTTCTGCACAACCCCCATCGAAATGATGTTCACGAGTACGCAAGATCGAGTCAAGGTGTGGGTGGGTTACTCAAGCAGGCTGCTGGAGCGCCGGACCATTATCCTGACGGCATTCGATGCCCAGGGGTTAGTCGTTGCTCAAGCTATTACCGGCTTAGGTCCCAGTCCAAACGGACCGATCCCGATACAGGCATCACTTGAAGCAACATCCGGAGCCGCGAACATCGAGCGGGCACAGGTGGCCTTTCTCCCATCAGCCCTGATGAACGGGTTGGCTGTGGACGACGTGGAGTTCGACACCGTTGGTCCTCGACCGCCCTGCCAGAGCACGCAAAACCCATCCGTTGTTCTCACTGAGCCCTTGTCGGGTGCGCTATTCGGGCCAACGAACGAATTCGAAGTGGCAGGCACCATCATCACGGGATCCCCGCTAGATGCTGCCACTATTTCCGTTTCGACCGCGGCGGGCACAAAGACGCTGGACCTGCTTAGTAGTGGAAATATCTCGACTCAAAGCGGCATTCTGACGCTTGGCCGACTCCGAATCAACGAGATGCTTTCGGCTGGCCAGAACACGATTGTCTTCGAAGCTCGGGATTGCCGCGGCTCGGGTCGAGATAGCGTCATGGTTACCTACCGTCCACCAGAGTGGTTTCCTTTTCCGATTCAGAGGATCCGGTCGGGATAGACGCCGGCTTGCCGGAAACGAGCAAACTAGAAATGAGCGCGAAGGCTTCGTCGGTTGATCCTGAGTGAGGCGAGACTCGCCGATCCAAGGGCGCCTCGACCGCAAAAATAGTCGCCCCATTCTCCCCTCATTCTCTTCGTCTTCGTGACTGTCCTCCTCACGGGGCTTCCACGAACGCTCAAGAGCAAAGGAAGTCTCCCGTCGGAACTAGGACTTGAAAAAGAACCGCCCAAACATAAGCCGGCTCGCCACTCTCCTCGCGGAGTCTCTGCAGGATGGCGGCCCGGTCACGTGGATCAGCAAACAGGTATTCCTTCAAGAGGCGTCGGAAGTCCGGCGATATCTCGGCGAGCTCATCCCTCAACTCATCGACGTTCGTCGTGAGCGCACCCCAACGAACGTCTGCGGCCACCCGTACAGACTGCAGATCCGCTCATACGTTCCGGAATCCGGAAACCGTTCGCCGGCTTCGATCTCTCGATACTCGCGGACGCTGACCCCGACTAACCAGGCCGCATGACAAACCATGAGACCCTCGCGCTTCCGAGCGCGCTGCATCATCCTCGGGTACGCGGCCAAGGTCGGCACGGACCACCATTCTGCGCAGCGGTCGACTGGGTCGTTGCTTTGATCATCGGAATCGAGATCATCGCAGGGATTCACCTCCGGCCATAGCGGTCGCAGCTATAACCTTCCCGTCTGCTAATCGAAGTTTTCGATGAAGCCTCCAGAGATGGACCACGCGGGACAGCAGCACAACGAGCATCACGAGCACGAAGAGCCACGCCGATTACCCGGATCACGGCCAGCGCACCGGTCCTGCCGAGCGCACCGGTCATAACAAGCATGCAGGCCACAGTGTCGCGATGTTCCGTGACAGGTTCTGGCTGAGCGTCCTCCTCACCCTCCCCTGAAACGCAGATCGCCATCTTCGGGCCGATAACCGGTCTCCGGCCTTGTCCACGGGTTGCGGCGTTTCCAGCTCGGCGATGAGACACACTCCGACGACGGGACGACCCGGCAGACGGCGACGTCGCCTGAGCACCCGACGAAGGAACGATCTTCGGTCTGAATCCAGAAGCGAAGTCGCTCGTCTTTGTCGTGGTCCTGGGATCAGTCGCACTCGCTTTGGGCATCTGGTTCAGTTCTGATCGGCGATGGATCCTGCTGATCACGGCATCGGTTCATGACGGTCTTTGCCGTCTTCGACATCCGCGAAGTGGCGCACCAGTTCTCGGAATCAAACGCGAGCCTCGGCCTCAGCGCGATCGTTGTGGCGCTCCTTCACGCATCGGCTGCGATCGGGGCGGTGGTCCTTTGGCGAGTTGAAGCCTCAAGCATCGCGACTCAACACAGGCGTGAAGAGTTGAACCAATTCGCACAGCGCAACATCGACCGACCTGGCTCCCCCATGTTTCATTTGATGACGCGGTAGGTGAGATGCGTAACTCCGGTGCCCTCGATCACCCTCATGCATTCAAGATCGATCGGCCCGATCCCGAGGTGGTCGAACAATGAGACGCCGCCTCCGAGCAAGACCGGTACGAGGTCCAGGTGTATCTCGTCGAGGAGCCCAGCCTTGATGCACTGCTGCACGATGCTGGCCGCACCCACACCGACGCCCTTGTCGCCGGCCACGGCCTTCGCTTGCTCGACGGCGCTTTCGAGTCCGTCCGTGACGAACGTAAACGGGGATCCTTCGTAGACCCACTCTTGTGGGACCGAGCCGCCGAGAACAAAGACCGGCACGTCCAACGGGTGTTTGCCACCCCACCCCGTGGGTGAGGTCGAACGTCCTTCTACCGAACACCAACGCCCCTGTCGTTTCGCGCGTCTCTTTGAGGAACTCGGCGGTCTGTGCCGAGACCATGAAGACCATGTCGGTTCCAGGCAGCCTGTATTCGGTGTCGCCAGCGGAGTACCAGGCCAAGAGCCTCTCGCCGCCGACTCCCATGGGTGCTTCTGGGCCGTCATTCGGCCCACTTATGAACCCGTCAAGCGAGACGGAGAGCCCAGTGCGGACTTTGCCCATGCTCGTTCTGCTTCCTCGCCCAATCATCTGCTCGAGGCTTGCGTCCCGCAACTTGGGCGTTGTCATGGGCGAGTCTTGGACCACGAAGGGCGTGGTTCCGCGCCGACCGTCCCCACCTCTGGCTCCGCCGCCCTCCCGGGAACGGGTCCGAACGCGCTGGGGCGCGAGAGGCCGCCTTCATCCGCGACCCCTCATCCTCTCGATCCGCCCCTCCCGCTCCACGAACACGTCGTCCGGTCCGTTGACCATCACCTCGGCACCGAGGGATCCTTCAGCTGGAACGCGGCTCGATCGTACTTGGCCGCGCCTTCCTCGACGAGGACGCTCGCTCACCACGCTCTTCGAGGCCACGAGACCCACTCGATCAACACGGGCGGGACCGCGGCCGGATCTGGCATGGTCGCCTCCGCTTCGAGTGCCATCACCGCCGCAACGCATGCCGTGATGGGCCGACCGGTCTGCTCTTCGAGCATGTGTCCACTGCGGCCCTCGCGGAAGCGGGCGTTCGTTACGTGACGGGCGAGATCCTCATCACCGTCGTGGTGGATCTGGCCTTCCTCCACGGCGACGCGGAACCGATCGAGCGCAGGTGCCATGCGACGGGGACTGTTCGTCGGGAATGCGAGGACGCGGTCGCCGAACGCATCGGCCCACCGTTCCGCCTCGGTCCTCCACGACCTGGGATCGACGTAGAACACGCCGACGTCGTACCGCTCGAAGGCCGATCGGATGGCCGCATCGACGGCCTGGCGCAGGTAATCGCCTTCCCAGATGTCGATGACGCGCAGTCGTGGCTCTGAGTCGCACAGGATGAGGGCCGCCGAGTTCGTGGCCGCACCGAGGAACGCGAGCGCGACCCTCGACCCCTGGGCGGGTTCATCGTCGGAGACGAGCCTCTCCCATCGCACCGGATCGATGAATGCCTCGTTTCCGGCCGAAGCGAGATTGAAGAAAAGCCGCGTGGACTCGGCCCAGGGCATCGTGGGATCGCGAACCTCCGCAAGGATCCGGTCGAGGTCGAGCCACGTCGAATCGCCGTAAGCCTCTCGAAGCAGACTGAGGAGCTCATCGTCGTCCATCGACGGAGTCGGTTCCATGCTCGGACGGTTGAAGCTCGTAAGGATGTCGAACTGCCCGTCCTCGCGAGCGCCGAACGTCTGCTCAGCGACGCTGCGCGCCCCGAGTTCGAAAGCGTTGGCGGTCTCGAGCGTCAGGCCGGAGGTCTTCGCGGTGTTCGCACGGATCGTTCGTGCCAGCCGCTCGCCGCCGTTGGACGGCGTCCACAAGTTGGACTCATCGAACAGACCGAACGTCACGCGCTGACCAGCCCTTGAGCCGTGCGAACTCGTGACGGGTTCCAACTTCGCGCCCGGTTGGGCCTTCAGGAACAGGCGCGTCTTGCCGGCGTCGACGCCGAGAGCAGTCGCGGAGCGTCCGTCGTTCGACGAGAACATCTCCCAGACGATCGAGTAGGTGTTGCTTGCCGCCTGGTCTTCAGAGACGGCCGCGATCTGGATCCACGGCGGTCGTGTCGCGCCGGTCCCCGGCGGACGGCCCACGGGTTCGCCCTCCGCGTCCCAGCCGTCGAAGCATACCGGGCCAGCGAAGAACGCGACCGACAACGCGGCGCCGACCGGACTCTTGCCCCAGCCCTTCGGCTGCATCAGCAAGCCGTGACGGTGGGTAAACCTCCCGCGGTCGTCGACCTCAAGGAGCCGCACCACGAACCGCGCCTGCTCGTTCGTCAACACGAACGGCCGACTCGGGTCTCCCGGCAGCGGGAGAACGTCGGCGATCCATTCGCACACGGCGAACCCGAGCGAGATCACAGGGCTTCCTTGAGATGATCGAACCGCTTGACCTTGGGCGCCGGAACCTCAGGCCGCTCCACGACGAGGCGAAGCTTCGCCATGCTGGCCGGCGTGAGCGCGAGTTCGCTCTCGAGGCGTCCGAGCGCCGCGTGCTGCGGCTGGTCGAGCCCGACGCGGACGTAGCGAGCGACGACGAACGGGTCGATCTTCTGCTCGGCCCACCAGCACGCCACCGGGAGCCGCCACAGGCGCTTCCATAGGGCGGTCTCGGCCGGTGATGCGTTCCCGAGCGGCCATGCCGGCTCGGGGAGGGTGCATCCCTCGGCCGGTAGGACGATCCACTGCTCGGGTGCGTTGCGTCTTCGGAGGTTCTCGGGCGGTTTCCGGGAAGGTCCGGGCATCAGACCGCCCTCCGTTTGTCGGATCCCGTCCACAACGCGAGGGCGTGTGACTCGGGAGTGCTGCTGCGCAGGCAACACGTCACGACCCCACCCCCCCATAGGAGTTGCCGCGCTTACGGTTACAGCTCGCGTGCGCAGCGTGATAGTTCGACCGCACGTTCTGCCCGCCACGACTGCGGGGTACGACGTGATCTGCCACGAGCGGATCGGATCGAGTGGGCGACCGACCGCAGATCCAGCATTGTGACTCCTCGGCCAGCACCTGCTTGGCGATGCGCCGATGGTCAGCACCCAGACCACGTTCGGCTGGTGAACGCGTCTGCACCGGCCAGCCCTTGGTATGAACCTCACAGCGTGGGCCATTGCGCGTCGGCCTCCTGCACTCCAGGCACGGCCTCGAGAGCTTCACTCCCACGACCCCATCTCATCGGCGGTCCAGCCCTGATGAGGTTCGCCGCGCTTGATCACCGCGACGGGGCCGAAGTAGCCCTTGTCCAAATGGTCGGGCGACCTGAAGGAGTTGTAGACGATGTCGATGCCGAACCGGGCTCCGAGCTCGTCGCCGCGATCCTCGAGGTAGGGAACGGGACATCCCTCGGCGTGGAGACTGCCGCCGAAGGCAATCCGTCGTGCTTCGCTCGTGGGTGAGCTCGTTTTGAGCGTCATGGTGTTGGGCCCCGGTACGGCGGAGAGCCCCTCACAACGAGGACAGCGGCCTTCGAAGAACGTGGCCTTGGTCCATTCGATCAGTTGCTCCAGCTCCTGGATGGCTTGTGAACGATTCACCGGGTCCTCCCGATGGATGACAGCTGCTGCTGCGATTCCATGACTGCATGGCCGGCCCAGCGGGGTCGGACATTGGCAGCGCCAACGCCTGCCGTCATGGATGACGGGGTAGCGGTCGTGGTCACCACGGACTTCAGCAAGGACACGATCGGGGCGAACCTCGAGGACGGCGACCGAACGGGTAGCGAGTAGCCGGTCGGCTTTGGTTGCCGCGGTCTCCCGACTCATCCTGCCGCTCCCCAGGCGTCGATGTGCCCATCTGCGTGGTCAGGGCCGTACCGGGCGCAGCGGACACAGGCGGTCTCCTCGGAGACGGAACCCATGGTTACCGATGGAACCGCGCTGGTGGGCGCCACCTGCGGAGTTCCATCGGGGGGGGCCGGTTCCATCACCGATGGCAGGTACCGAGCCCACGCCTCGCCGAACGTCTCGCGGCGGTAACCACGCAACGCGACGCCGTCGATCTTGCTCTTCGTAGACCTGATGCCGAATGGCTTGAGATGCCGCGCGAGGCTACTCGCCGCCGACCGCTTGGCATGGTCGCTATCCACCGACCACCATCGCGCCCAAGGCCCGTCGTCGTTGTCAACGAGCGCCTCGAGCATCGACTCCGTGGAGAGCGCCGGCGGGTCTCCTCGTTCCGCGAACAGGTCCCGAAGGTGGCCAAGGAGTAGCACGTCGATCGATGTATCGCCCTCATCCCCATCCGAGTGCAGTTCCCGTGCTGCCATCCGCGCCCTGATTCCCCACTCGGGCCCGGCAAGATCCGCGATCGCGAGGAGTGGTTCCCAGATGTCCTGCTGGCGATCGTTGAGCTCGTCAGGCAGGGCCGGCCAGGACTTCGCCAATTCGTCGAGATGCTCGGTCGCCCACGCATTGACGCGCTCGCGGAGTGGTGCTGTTTCGTTCAACTTGCCGCGTGCCCGGAAGCGTGCGACGCGGGTACTCCGGATCTGTCTCAACATCTCGACCGGGATCGAACGGTCACCGATCGTGTCGGGGAGCTTGCCGATACCCGCC
>Ga0207684_10000369_pt1 | contig 60835 bp, 68 predicted proteins | sample KBSK5501metaG_FD_184342 | JGI IMG/M metagenome (GOLD analysis project Ga0207684, IMG submission 184342) | Corn, switchgrass and miscanthus rhizosphere microbial communities from Kellogg Biological Station, Michigan, USA - KBS K5-50-1 metaG... | ecosystem: Host-associated > Plants > Roots >...
GCGGCCGGGTGGTGGCCGTCTTCCTGATCGGCATCGGGATTCTCTTCGCGATCGGTTTCGCGTTCCAGAGCCAGAACCTGACGCTCGCGGGCATCCTGCTGGCCACCATCATCGCCAGCTTCGGCGTTCAGGATTTGCTCAAGGACTATGTGTCGGGCTATTACGTCCTGCTCGAGCGGCACATGAGGGTCGGCGATCGCATCTCCCTGGAGGGGGTCGGCTCGGGCACGGTTACCGACGTGAGGCTGCGAGTGACGCTGTTGAAGACCGACGCCGGCGACCTCCTGGTGGTGCCCAACTCCGAGCTCTTCAACAAAGCCGTGACGGTGCACGTGAAGGCGGCCGAGCGAGCCGCCGAGACTAAGCCAGCGCCCCCAGAATGATCCGCCAGAGGGCCTCGAGGTCCGGGCCATCGATGTCCGACTCCTCGGTCACCAGCTCTCGAATCGCTTGCGACGCGACGTCGACATGGATGCCCGAAGCCACCTGCGTCGCGAGCGACCGCAGATGGAAGGTGTGGTCGGGCTTGTCGGTCTCAACCTCGAGGTCGGCTTCGATCTTGTCGAGCTGAACGAACTTTGCCCACCGCGCCACCTCTGACGCGCCCGTCTCCGGCGCATCAGAAAGGTGCAGGCAGTTGACGCCGCCAAAGATGCCGTATCTCTCGCGCAGCGAGCCGGGACGCGATTGCTGGATTCGCGTCTCGCCGAGGTCGTGCCGCATGCGCTCGAGAGCCTCGGCGGATGCGGTCACGCGCCCTACCGGCATCGGGAGAGCCGTCATGAAATCGACCAGCCAGCCGAAGAACGGCCTGCCTTGCAGGAAGTCGTAATGGCTCTCGATCAGGGCGGCGGGCGGTTTGAACCAGGTGAGCGACTCGACCTTCCATTCCCGTTCTGAGGTCAGCCAGCCCCAGAGGCCGGCGCGCGCGGCGAGCCGGTAGGCGGTGTCGGGCTTGAGGATGACGAGCGCGTCGGCCACGGCTTGTGAAGTCTATGTTTTCCGATCACGCGGACCGGCCTTGTACACCTTGCGGCCCTTCAGCTTCTCGGGCATGTGGACCTGGTTCGCCACTCCGCCTTCGTAGTCGTGTGCGTACTTGTAGTCTCGACCGTAACCCATCGATCGCATCAGGCCGGTGACGGCGTTCCGGAGGTGCAGAGGCACGGGCTCGTTGCCGGTTTGGGCGATGAGCTCCCGCGCGGCCCCGTACGACGTGAGCGTTGAGTTGGACTTGGGAGCGAGCGCGAGATAGAGCGCCGCCTCCGTCAGAGGCAGCACGGCCTCCGGCATGCCCACGAAATGTGCGGCTTGCTGCGCCGCCATCGCCACCTGCAGCGCCTGGGGGTCGGCGAGACCGATGTCCTCGGCGGCGGAGATGACCAGGCGGCGCGCCACGAAGAGCGGATCCTCGCCGGCCTCGAGCATGCGCGCGAGCCAGTAAACGGCCGCGTCAGGGTCGCTGCCCCGAACGCTCTTGATCAGAGCCGAGACGATGTCGTAGTGCTGGTCGCCGGCTCGGTCGTAGAGGAGGTGGCCTTCCTGGAGCGCTCGCTCGACGTGATCGAGCGTGATCTGGTCGCCGGCGGCCAGCGCGGCGGCGGTCTCGAGGCCGTTGAGCGCAACGCGCGCGTCTCCGCGCGCGCCTTCCAGCAGGGCGTCCATCCCGTCCGCGCTGATCGAGGCGTCGAGCTCGACCGCGCCACGCTCGACGATCTTCTCGAGGTCCTCGCGCTCGAGGGCCTCCAGCCGGAACACGCGGCTGCGTGACAAAAGGGGCGCAATCACCTCGAACGACGGGTTCTCGGTGGTGGCGCCGATCAGGGTGACGGTGCCGTCCTCGACGTGCGGCAGGATCGCGTCCTGCTGGGCCTTGTTGAAGCGGTGGATCTCGTCGATGAACAGAACGGTCCGGAGGCCGGCCCGCCGGTGGACCCGCGCCTCGGCCACCACCTTGCGGAGGTCGGCGACGCCGGCGGTCACGGCCGACATCGCGACCAGGCGCGCCTTGGTTTCAGCCGCCAGCAGGCCGGCGAGGGTGGTCTTGCCGCTGCCAGGAGGTCCCCAGAGCACGATGCTGGGGAGGTGGCCTGAGGCGATCACGCCTCTCAGAACCTCCACCACGCGCTTCTGGCCGACCAGCTGGTCGAAGCTTCGAGGCCGCAGGCGAGTAGCAAGGGGCGCGTTCGGTTCCGGCACGCCTGGAACCTGGAACAGCTCGCCCTGGTCGGTCATAACTGAGATTCTGGACCCTGTCTGTAGAATCCCCCCGTGGGCGCCTGCTGGTACTGCAATGCGGAACTGCCGGACGGAGCCCAGTACTGCCCAAACTGCGGGCACAGCCAGACCGACAAGACCTCGAGCCCGCTGTATGGGGTCGTCGATCCCGTGACGGGCATCTGGAACTCTCAGTTCATCAATGCACTCGTGGGCCAGGAGGCCAACCGGGCCGTCCGGTACCACCGACCGCTCTCGGTCCTGGTCGTGGAGCTGGACCACGCCGAGCACGTTCACAACGAGCTCGGGCACATCCAGCTGGATGGGCTGCTGCGTGAGATCTCAGAGCGCTTGGGTCAGGCCATCCGCGACACGGACACCGTCGCGTTTCTGGACGCGGAGGGGCCGCCCCATTTCGCCATCGTCTTGCCGGAGACAGACGAGCAGGGAGCGACCCTTGCCGCCGACAAGATCCGGCGCGCCATCGCATCACACGATTTCGGTTCCGCAGGCAACTGGAGGCGGATCACGGTCAGCTGTGGCGCGGCGACGATCAGCGTGATGAGATCCTCAGACGACGAGGCGGGCCTGATGAACCGGCGCGAGTACACGGGAAACCTGCTCCGCGAGGCCTACCACGCCCTCGAGTCAGGGCGTTCGTCCGGCACAAACCGCACGTCGGTCGGCGCCTTCCGCTCCTGATCAACCCGTAGCATCGGAGTCGACTTGGCGTCCACGCGCGTCTACCTGATCCGGCATGCCGACGTCGAGAACCCGCGCCGTCTCCTTTACGGCCACCTCGACGGCTTTCAGCTGAGCGCGCTGGGTCGTGCCCAGGCGGCCGCGCTCGGGGAGAGGCTGCGCTCGGAGAACGTGAAGCGCATCGTGCACAGCCCTCTTGCTCGCGCGGTCGAGACCGCGGAGCTGATCAATGCGAGGCTCGACCCGCCCGCGATCCTGGAAGCGGATCCCGAGCTGCGTGAGGCTGATTTCAGCCGCTATCTCCAAGGCGTGCCTTACTGGCAAATCCCGCTGCGGCGCCCGCTCTGGTTCGTGCACAAAGCCCGGCGCGGGCTGGTGCCTGGTGACGAGTCGGTGGAGCGGATGGGCGGCCGCATCCTCGATGTCGTGCGCCGGATCGTGCGTGAGCACGCCGGCGAGACCATGGCCGTCGTCAGCCACGCGGACCCGCTGCAGGCGGCCTGGATCATGCTCGACGGCCGGCCGCACAACGAGCGCGAGATGTATCGCAAGGTCGTGGACAAGGCAGGCATGCTCGTCGTGAATATGGACGGCGAGAAGCCAGTGCGTTGGGAATACGTGCCGCCGCCAAAGGTCGAAAAACAGGCGACCCTCGCCTGATGAACGCGGTTCCGTCGGGGCGGTTCCCCGCGGGTTTCCTCTGGGGCACTGCGAGCGCGGCACACCAGGTCGAGGGCGACAACCGCAACAGCGATTGGTGGGAGTTCGAGCAGCAGCCTGGCCGGATCGCCAACGGAGACACCTCTGCGATTGCCAACGACAACTACCACCGCTATCGCGAAGACTTCGCGCTCCTGCGCCGGCTGAGCCAGAACGCGCACCGGCTGTCGATCGAGTGGTCGCGCATCGAGCCCTCGCGCGGGGAGTTCGACGCCCGGCAGATCCGTCACTACCGAGACGTGCTCGGAGATTTGCGCGAGCAGGGCATCGAGCCGATGGTGACCCTGCATCACTTCACGAGCCCGATCTGGTTTTCGAGCAAAGGTGGCTGGTCGGCCCCCGATGCCGCACACGGATTTCTGCCGTTCGTGCGCCACGTCGTCGACCAGCTGGGTGACCTCGTCGGGCTGTGGTGCACGATAAACGAGCCGACGATCTACGGAGCCAATGGGTGGGTCGTCGGCGAGTTTCCCCCTGGTCGTAAGGGCGACGTGGTCGGCCTCTATCGCGTGACGAGCAACATGCGCAAGGCGCACGAACTTGCATACGGCGCCATCAAGCGCAGGTGGCCGGACGCGCCGGTAGGCCTTTCCCATCACAAGTTGCTGTTCCTGCCGGCCTCGGACAAGCGACGCGACCGCTGGGCCGCCAAAACCTCGCAGATGGTTCTCGATCGATGGCCTGTGGCTCCGGGGCAGCTGCGCAACATCGTCGAGTCGACGAGCGATTACATCGGCATCGCCCACTACTGGGGCCAGATGTGCGCATTCGATCCCCGGCGGCCGAAGGATCAGTTCATCCGGCGCTTCAACGTGCCCGGCCGGCCGGTGACCGACATGGGACTGAGCGCGGACCCAAGCTGGATGCGGACTGTGCTAAACGAGCTACGCGAGCTCGGCAAACCGGTCTACATCACAGAGAACGGTCTCGCCACCGGTGACGATGAATGGCGAGGTCGCTACATCACGGAGACCCTGGCCAACGTGCTGCTCGCAATCGGCGATGGCGTCGACGTTCGAGGCTACTTCCACTGGACCAACACAGACAACTTCGAGTGGGCGCGCGGCTATGCGACGCGCTTCGGATTGATCGAGGTCGACCGCAAGTCGCTGGAACGGAGGATCAAGCCCAGCGGCCACCTGTATGGCCGCATCGCGGCCGCAAACGCCCTCCCCGACTAGCCCTTCGGTCCTGAACTAGACTCAGCCCGTTGAACGTCAGGTCAGGCTTCATCTCGGCCGGCGCGATCGTCCTCGGCACCGCCCTCATGGTGTCTCTCGCATGGGGCTTGCAGCACGCGGCCATGACGAGCCCTCACTTGCTCGGTCACACCGCCCCCGACCTCGCCATCCAGCAGCTCGACGGGCGCCAGGTCGGCGTTCGCGATCTGCGCGGCAAACCCGTGGTCGTCAACTTCTGGGCCTCGTGGTGTGGCCCGTGTGTCCAGGAGCAGCCAGTCCTGACTGACGCTGCGGCAACCCACCCCCAGGTTGCGTTTGTCGGCGCTGCGATGCAGGACACCACGATCGGAGTCCGCTCGTTCGAGCAGCAGCACCCGCACACGTACCCAACCGGGCCGATCGTTTCCGGCAGCTACAACGCCTACGGCGTGGTCGGGCCGCCGGTGACGATCTTCATAACTTCCGACGGCGTGGTTGCCGCATCGTTCGCGGGACCGCTCGACGCGCCGACACTCGATCACTACCTCAGGCTGATCGCGGCATGATCCGCTGGGGACTCGTGATCGCGGTGGTCGCGGCGTGCGTCGGCTACCTGGTGTATTCGGCCTCCGGAGCCGCGTCGGAGTACTACCTGACGGTGTCCGAGCTGCGCTCTCAGCAGCCCACGACCGGAGACGTGCGCGTCGCCGGTGTCGTGCAGAACGACATCCAACGCAGCGACGGAGGCCTGCACGTGCGCTTCACAGAGAAGGACGGGACCGCATCGGTGCCGGTCGACTACACAGGCGCGCTGCCCGACATCTTCAAGCCGGGGATCACCGTCGTTGCCGACGGTAGGCTCGGCGCGGACGGAGTCTTCCACGCGCGCGCCGTGCTCGCTAAGTGTCCATCGCGTTTTTCGACGACTCCTTACACACAGTGATCCTGGCCTACCTCGGCGCGGGTGCCCTGCTCGCCGGCCTCGTGCTGGCAGCGTTCTCGGCGCTTCTTTCTTTCTGGGCCGGCTGGACCGAAAGCGGTGTGATGATCCAGGTGGGCCGCCGGGCGTTCTACGCGACCGCGGCGATGATCTTCATCGCGTCTGTCATCCTCGAGACGGCGCTGCTCACGCACGATTTCTCGGTCGCTTATGTCACCGAGCACAGCGACCTCTCGACCCCGATCGCTCTCGTCGCGGCCGCGTTCTACGGCGGCCAGGAGGGGTCGCTGCTGTACTGGGTGCTGATCCTCGGCATCCTCGGCAGCGCTTCTCTGCTCGCAAGCGCCGCCCTCGGGCCGAGGCTCGCCGCGTATGCCGCCGGGGTCATGGCGGCGATCGTCACGTTCTTCCTGTTCGTGCTCGTGCTGGTGGCGAGTCCGTTTGACGTCCTGCAGATCACGCCACCCGACGGCCTGGGCCTCAATCCCGTCCTGCGCGATGGCGGAATGCTCATCCACCCGCCGGTGGTGCTCGCCGGCTTCGCGTCTTTCGCGGTTCCCTTCAGCTTCGCGGCTGCCGCCCTGCTGGCGGGGCGCACCGATGCGGCCTGGATCGCGCACACGCGGCGATTTGCTCTCGTGGCCTGGGGGCTGCAGAGCACCGGCCTGGTACTCGGCATGTGGTGGGCTTATCACGTCCTGGGCTGGGGCGGCTATTGGGGTTGGGACCCGGTCGAGAACGTCGCGTTGATGCCGTGGCTCGCGACGACCGCATACCTCCACTCGTCCCAGGTGCAGGAACGTCGCGGGCGTCTGCGGGGATGGAACTTCGGCCTCGTCATCCTCGCCTTCCTGCTGGTCGTGTTCGGCACCTTCATCGTGCGGAGCGGGATCGTTCCATCGGTGCACACGTTCGCGGTCAGCGCGATCGGGCCGTGGTTCCTGGGATTCCTCGGCGCGTGTCTGCTTTTCTCAGTCGGCTTGCTGGCGTTCCGGACTGGCGGGCTGAAGTCGAATGCGGAGCCGGCGCCGGCGGTGTCGCGAGAGGGCGCGTTCGCGCTGCAGAATCTTCTGCTCATCGGTGTCATCGCAGTGGTGTTTTGGGGCACCATCCTCCCGCTGGTATCCGGCCTTGCCGGGCAGGAGCGCGTCGTCGGCGCCGCCTATTACGAGCGGGCGGCGGGTCCGCTGTTTGCGGCCATTCTCCTGTTGATGGCGGCCGGCCCATTGGTGCCGTGGCGCCACGCCGGCGAGCCATTTTGGCGATCCCTTCGGTGGCCGGCGACGGCGTTCGCCATCCTGCTGGTGGCGCTGATTGCGGCGGGCGTGCGCTCGCTGCCGGCGCTGCTCGCGGTCCCGTCGGCGTTCGCGGTCGCGAGCACCGTGCTCTACGAGTACGCGCGCGCGATTGGGAGATCGCGTCTCACCGGCGGCGGCATGTCACGCGCTCTCGCATTTGTGGCGAGGCGGCGGCGGCGTTATGGCGCGTACCTCGCGCACCTCGGGTTGGCTGTCCTCGTCATAGGATTGGCGGCGTCGCACTTCTGGCAGCAGGAGAGGGACGTCACACTCCAGCCCGGGCAGCAGGTTTCAATCGGTGGCTACACCCTCACCTACGCGGGGGTCCAGAACCGAGAGCTCGCCGACCATTCCGAGCTCGTCGCGACGATGAGATTTGGCGATCGGACGCTCGAGCCTGCTCGCGCGACGTACGCCGGGCTCGGGGGCCAGTCGCTGAACCACGTCGCCATAAGCACCACCCCTGTCGCGGATGTCTATGTCGTGCTGGCCGGCATGAACAGCGATGGGTCGGCGTCATTCCGAGTGCTCGTCAACCCGCTCGTGAGCTGGATCTGGACAGGCGGCGCGATCATCATCCTGGGCGTGGTCCTCGGCAATGCAGGCGCGCGCCGCGCCGCGTTTGTCCCGTTCGCAGCGCGGGTGCCCAGCTCCCTGGGCGCGTCATGACCCTGCTCGTCGCCACGCTGCTCCTGTTCGCCGCCGGCCCGTTTGTGCTCTGGCCGCTGATCAGGACGCCCGACGAAAGCCCGGAACAAGGCGCCGCATGAGCGCCGTCGTCGGCACCTCGCTGTCTCAGCGGTTCGGCTCCGACGTGGCGCTCGATGCCGTCGACGTGGCCGTCGACGCCGGCGAGCACCTGGCCGTGCTGGGTGAGAATGGCGCCGGCAAGACGACGCTGCTTCGCATCCTCGCCACGGCCGCACGCCCGACTTCGGGCACCCTCGAGATATTCGGGCTGGATGCGATGGTTGAGCGGCGCCGCCTGCGGTCGCAAATCGGTTTCGTCGCTCACGCCCCCGGCCTATACCCGGCGCTGTCCGCGGCAGAGAACCTGGCCTTCTTCTGCACCCTCCAGGGCGTCGACCGCGGGCGGGTGGCCGAGGTGCTCGACCTCGTCGGTCTGGCAGAGCTCGCGGCTCGGCTCGCGGGCAAGCTGTCGCGCGGCGGGCAGCAGCGACTGGCGATCGGCAGGGCCGTGCTCCATGACCCGAAGCTCCTGGTGCTGGACGAACCGGACGCGAGCCTCGACTCGGGTGGGGCGGATCTGCTGGCGCGGATCATGCGCGGACGCACCGCCGTGATCGCGACCCACGACCACGCGCTCGCCAACCGATTGTGCCAGCGCACGGTCGAGCTGCGCCGCGGGCGCGTCATCGGCGTCCCGACCCGGCTCCGGGTCGTTCACTGATGCGAGCGATCGCCGTCGCGCTGGCCGTGGCGCGCAAGGATCTGATGTCCGAGTGGCGCACGCGTGAGCTGGTGCCGGCCCTTGCGCAGTTCGTCGTGCTGGCTCTCGTGATCGCCAACTTTGGATTCCAGTTCGACTCCCGCAGCGCCCCCGCAATTGCACCGGGGGTCTTGTGGATGGCGCTCGTTTTCGCCGGCCTCGTGGCTTTCGGTCGCGCGTTTGCCGCCGAGCGTGAGCAGAGCTCCCTCGACGCGATGCTGCTGACACCCGCATCGCCTGCCGCGATCTTCGCGGGCAAGGCACTGGCTGCGGGGATGCTGCTGGTCGTGTGCGAGGCCGTGCTGCTGCCTGCCCTCGCGCTTTTCTTCGGCGTGCCGCTGTCATTCGAAGTTGTGTCGGCGGTGCTCCTGGCGACCGTCGGCATGGCCGTGCTCGGGTGCCTGTTCGCGGCGATGGTGGCGCGGGTGCGAGCTCGCGAGCTGCTCCTGCCCTTGCTGACCCTCCCACTGTGGATCCCGTTCGTCGTCGTCGGCGGGCAGGCGGTGCAGGCTGCGATGGGCGGTGGTGGCGGTGGCACGAGCCAGGCGACGGGCCTGCTCGTCGACTTGGACATACTGTTCGTCGTGCTGACGTCGCTCACGGCGAGGTTCGTGCTCGATGACTAGCCGCCGTTTGGAAACTGCGGCAGTGGCTGCGGTCGCGCTGATGCTCGTGGCCGCCGGATTCATATTTCTGTACGCACCGACGGACGCTCTGCAGGGACCTGTGCAGCGGATCTTCTATCTGCACGTCAGCTCGGCAATCGCCGCTTATGGATGCTTCGCCGTCGTGCTGCTGGGCGGCATCGTCTACCTGTGGAAGGAAAACGCCACCGCCGATCGCCTCGCTCGAGCCGGAGCGCTGGTGGGGCTCGTCTTCACGACCGTCACGCTGGTGATGGGCATGATCTGGGCGAAGCCGATCTGGGGCACCTTCTGGACCTGGGACGCGCGCCTCACATCGACGCTGGTGCTGTGGATCATCTATGCCGGCTACCTGATGATCCGCCGGCTGGCGGAGCCGGGCCGCCAGGCCGCGCGTTTCGCCGCCGTAGTCGGGATCTTCGGTTTCATCGACGTGCCCGTGGTGCACTTCAGCGTCACCTGGTGGAGAACGCAGCATCCCGGTCCGGTCGTGATCAACGACGCGCTGCCACCGCAGATGCTGGTCGCGTTCTTCGTCACCTTGACCTGCACACTGGTCCTGGCCGCGGTGATGATCGCGATCCGCTATCGCATCGAGGTGCTCATGGACCAGGCCGCGGAGAAGGTGATGGTGGCGCCGATCGTCGCGTCGAGCGAGGCCGGGACCGCCCGATGATCTACCTGGTCACGGCGTACGGTTTCGCGATCGCCGTTCTCGGCGGCTACCTGGTCTGGTCGCTGCTGCGGGTGCGCGAGCTGTCCCGAAAGCAGTAATCGTCGGCGGCGGTCCCGCCGGTGACGCCGTGGCCGCGGGCCTGCGCGACGCCGGATTTCAAGGCGAAATCCTGCTCGCCGGCGCCGAGCGTGAGCTGCCCTACGAGCGGCCGCACCTGTCCAAGGGCTTCCTTTGGGGGACGGTTCCGAAAGAGAGTCTGGGCTTGCGCCCGCGCGAGCAGTACCGGGAGCTTGGCGTCGAGCTGGTGCTGGGTGAGCGGGTCGCCGAGCTCGACCTGGAACGACGAAACATCGTGCTCGAGAACGGGACAAGCATCGGCTGGGACCTGCTCTGCATAACCACCGGATCCACCGCGCGCCGTCTCGATGGTTTCGACGACCCGATCTATTTGCGCGAGCTGCCCGACGCTCAGCGCCTGCTCTCGACGATCGAGCGCGGCGAGCACATCAACGTTGTCGGAGCGGGATTCATCGGCTGCGAGGTGGCGGCGGCCGCGCGGCGGCGCAGCTGTGCGGTCACGATGTTCGAGGCGCTCGCCCAGCCCCTGCAGCGGGTGCTCGGTCCCGACCTGGGCGCCTATCTGGCCGTGGTTCACCGCGAGCATGGCGTCGACCTGCGGACGCAGACCACGCCGTCGCCCAACCTCGAGGGGCCTGTGGTCGCCGGCGTGGGTTCATCCCCGCGCACGGAGCTTGCCGCCGCTGCCGGCATCGCGATCGACGGGGGCATCCTGGTCGATGGGCTCGGACGCACCTCCGTCCCCGACGTCTATGCGGCGGGCGACGCGACGCGGTTCTGGAGCCCGCTCTACGAAGAGCGCGTGCGAGTCGAGCACTTCCAGACCGCACAGCGCCAGGGCTTCGCGGCCGGTCGTGCCATGGCCGGCGCCGGGGCGCCGTTTGCGGAGGCGCCGTGGTTCTGGTCGGACCAGTACGACCTGAACCTCCAGTACGCGGGGGCTGGCCTGGCGTGGGACGAGACGGTGACGCGCGGCACGTTCGCCCGGCCGCCCTTCAGCGTTTTCTATCTTCGACAGGGATCGCTGTTGGCGGTCGCTGGGATCAACGACCATCACACCGTCGCGCGCGCTCGGCATCTGCTCGAGGCGCGGGCCAACGTCACTGCTCAGCAGCTGGCGGATCCGGGATTTGATCTTCGGAGAGCGCTGCGATGAGGTTGGGGGCAAGGCCTGCCACGATCCGCTCGGTCAGTCCCCAGACCACGCTCTCCTCGTGCGCGAGGTAGCGGAACCGCCAGGGATCGCCGGACTGCAGCCAGGCGCTGTCGTCGAGGAGGCGATCGAGCGGGATCTCGAGCACTCCCTCCAGCTCGCGCTCATCGTGCACGAAGGTGGGCACCGGATCGGGGAGGTAAGCCACGAAGGGCACGACTGAGAAATTCGAGACGGCCGCGTAAATCGGGTCGCCGGCGCCAAGCGGAACCAGCCGGCCGACCGGCACGCCGATCTCCTCCTCGACCTCCCTCTGCGCCGCCATCCACGCTGATTCGCCCGCCTGGACGCCTCCGCCGGGGAGCGCAACCTGGCCTGGGTGGTCGCGAAGATCCGCGCGCCGGCGCACGAAAGGGACCATCCACCGGCCGCTGGCCCGATACAAGACGAACACGACCGCGGCCCTGCGCGCGCCGCGCCGAAAGTCGCCCCAGCCGTCGATCGGATGGAACAGGTGTTCGAGTCGATTGAGGAAGTCAGCCAAAACCGCCCCTTGGTGATCTTGGCGGAAGCCGGTAAGCTAGGAAAGGTAGCTGAGTCAAGGTAAGGAAATGATCGATCACACAAGTACACGAATCGAACAGCAAGAGACGGCCCTTCGCCGGCAGAACCGGCGCCGCTACGCATTTCAACGCATGCTGGAGGCGACGGACAGGGTCCTCTGGCAGCTCGAGGAGATGAACCGCGACGGCGTCAAGACCGTGCCGCCGGTGGTTCGCACCGAGCTGCGGGAAGCGGTCGAGCTCATGCCCGACCACATTCGCGAACCTCTGAAGGACTCGGGTCACGTCCAGGACACGCTCGACAGCCTTTTCGAGGTGCAGGAGCGGCTGTTCCGCTGGCGCTACCCGGATTGGGACGACACCGAACCCGACGACTTCGACTACGCGAGTTAGGACGCCAGAGTCAAGACGAGGTCGGTCGCGTAGGCGGTTAGGAAGCCGAACAGCAATCCCCACGCGAACGAGACGGGGGTGGCGAGCCTGCGCCCGACGTGGAAGAGCTCGTTGACGACAAAGAGCAGCGCGCCCGCCGCGACCGCAAGAAACGCGACGTAGAAGTAGTTCGATGACGCCAGGTACCCGATCCACGTGCCGATGAACGTCGGACCGCCGCCGATGAGACCCGCGAGCGCGAGAAAGCCCCACGACGCGGGCTGGGGCTCCATGGTCATCGGCGCGGCGATGCCGAAACCCTCGGTGATGTTGTGCAGCGCAAAGCCGACCACCAGGACGCCGACGAACGCGATCGCGCCCGCGCGCGCGGACTGACCGATGGCGAGCCCTTCCGACAGGTTGTGAAGGCCGAGCCCGGTGGCGATCGCGAGCGAAAGACTGCGCGGGCTGGGACTGTGATCCGCGTGCTTGAGCCGGCCGAAGATGGCACGGTTGAAGTAGACGAGGCCCAGCAGCCCGGCGCCGATGCCCAAGGCGAAGATCAGCGCCATCGCGACGAATGACCCCACCCCCGCGTTCGTGCGAACACCAACCAATGCCGTCTCCACGGGACCGCTCGCGTGGCTCAGGATGTCCCAGAGGATGAAGATCAGGATTCCGGTGGCGAACGCGTTCAGGAAGCCCTGCACGCCCTTCGACAGCCCGCGCATGCGGGCCACCGGGAGGCCGAGGAAGATGGTGATCCCGGCGACGGCCCCGAGCGCGACGGCGGTGCCCTGGCTCATAGTCTGTTCACAGGATTAGTACGTGCAAAAGTCGCAATTAGATAAGTCTAACGCCGAGCCGTCCGAGGTCATCTCCCGCTACCTGGAAGCGATCTATTACATGTGGTCGGAGGGCGAGCCGCCACGCAGCGCGCGTCTCGCCGACTGGCTGGGGGTCAGCAGGCCGACGGTGACAGTGGCGCTGCGGCGGATGACGCGCGACGGGATGGTGCGGATGAACGGCCGCAAGGACATCGAGCTCACAGCCGCCGGCCGCAAGACGGCCGAGTCGATCGTCAGGCGCCACCGCATCATGGAGCGATGGCTCACCGACGTGCTGGGACTGGACTGGGTGGTGGCCGATGCGGAGGCCGCCCGGCTGGAGCACGCCATCTCCGAGGTGGTCGAAAAGCGGCTGTATGAAACCCTGGGGCGTCCCAAGACCTGCCCCCACGGCAACCCGATCCCCGGCCACACGAAGTCGTCACCGAAGGAGCGGCGGCTGGCGACCCTCGGAGCGGGATCCCGTGCCTCGATCTCGCGTGTGTCGGAGGTCGCCGAGCGAGAGGCTCCGCTGCTCCTCGCCTACCTGCACGAGCGCGGCCTCATCCCAGGTCGAGCGGTCGATGTGGTCGAGGTCGACGAGGTCGGACGCACGATCCGCATTCGCGCCGGGAAGAGAGAGGTGACGCTCAGCCACGACACCGCCGCCAAGCTATGGGTGATGCCGGCCTAGTCGGACGAAACGGACAAAACCACTTTCCCGAATTGCTCGGCGGCGTCGAGCCGCGCAAGCGCCGTCTGCACTTCGTCCAGAGGATAGACGGAGTCGACCACCGGGCGGAGCCCGCGATCGATCGCCTTCAGCAAAGCCTCGAACTCGGATGCGTTTCCCATCGTCGACCCCAGCAGGCCGGCATGACGGAAGAACAGTCGGGGCATCGTGATCTCCGCCTTCACGCCCGACGTCGACCCGCAGGTGACGATGCGCCCGCCCATCGCGAGCGAACGCATCGACTCGTCGAGCGTCGCCGGGCCGACGTGCTCGAACACGACGTCGACGCCGTCGCCGGTCGCCTCGCGAACCGCCTTGCTGAAACCTGAGGAGTCGAACGCCAGGTCGGCGCCCAGCCCGAGCGCGCGCTTCCTCTTCGCTTCCGAGCGGCTGGTCACCAGCACGCGCGCGCCGATGTGCTTGGCGATCTGTATCGCCGCGACGGCAACGCCCGCGCCGGCGCCGATCACGAGCACAGTCTCATCGGCGCGCAGCTGCGCGCGAGTGGTCAGCATCCGCCACGCGGTCAGGAAGGTGAGCGGAAAGGCGGCCGCCTCCTCCCACGTGAGCCCGGCCGGCTTGCGGAAAACGTTGCGCGCGTCGATGTTGATGAGCTCACACGCGGCCCCGTCCGAATGCTCGCCGAGCACGCCGAAGTGCGGGCAGCGCACGTTCTCTCCCGCGCGGCACCATTCGCATTCCCAATCGCAGAGCGTGGGGAAGAGGACGACCTCATCACCCGGCTTCCATGCGGGGTCGGCCGACCCGTGAACGACCCCCGCGCCGTCCCCGGCGATCACGCGCGGAGGCGCGATGCGCTGCGCACCGTGGGCCAGCCACAAATCCAGGTGGTTGAGCGATGCGGCGCGAATCTCCACTGCGACTGACCCCGGCCTCGGTCGCGTGCGGGGTCGTTCGCGGATCCTGACCCCCGAAGGCCCGGTGGGCTCCTCGTAAACGGCCACCCGCCCCTCACTCAGGACTCTCGCATCACCGGACTCGTGGGCCACGATTTGCGAAACTTAACCAATCCGCCGCCCGTTGTATGGCGCGCGGCACCCAGTCTTGAACCTGATGCGCATCCGCCATGTGATCCCAATCGCCGCCGTGGCGTCCCTGCTGTTGCAGAGCGCTCCGGCGTATGCGGAGCAGGCGCTGCCGCCGGGGCAGAAGCACGATCGCTACGTGCGGTGGTTCTATCCCAGCCAGATGTCTTATGGCCCGTACGAGGATGGAGCCGGCAACACGAGCTCGAAGCCGGCGCCAACCGCCTTCCTGACGCTGCCATTCATGGGACCGCACATCGTCACCTCGCTGTTCGACCACTGCTACCCCGACTACGGCACCGACGGTCGGGTGTGCCGCTACGACGGCGCGCAGGCGTCGAGCCAGGTTGGCGGCCCCGATCCAAGCTTCAGCGAGGGCTATGCACAGACGCCCGGCGGACACGACTACCTCTACTACGACGGCCATGACGGCTACGACTACGGGCTGACCTATGAGCCGGTGGCCGCCGCGGCCCCCGGCGTCGTCATGTGGGCCGACTGGCTCGACCCCAACTGCCACGAATGCTTGAGCGGGATGACGATCGAGATCAACCACGGCAATGGCCTTCTGACGTTCTACGGCCACCTCTCCCGCATCGACGTCGCCAAGGGCCAGTACGTGCGCCGCGGACAGGTGATCGGCATCTCCGGAATGACCGGGACGGCGACCGGCCCGCACCTGCACTTCGGCGTTTATTACGTCCATCGGAGCCATACCCCCGTCGATCCCTATGGCTGGTCGGGTTCGTATCCGGACCCGTGGACGTGGGACCTCGGCGACCTCTGGCTCACAGGGTCGCCGCGATACGCCGACGTGCCCCTGCCCGCGGTCACCGTAAACGCGACCCAGGATCCGAGCGATCCCAACTCGATCGACGTCTCATGGTCGAGCCCCGGCGGAGGCACCCGCTTCCAGGTCGACGTGGTGTTGCAGGACGGACGGATGAAGCCGTGGTTGAGTGGCGTGGGCGCGGGCTCGGCGGTCTTCAACGGGCGCGCCGACCAGTCCTACTGGTTTTGGGCTTCGGTCACCACGGATCTCGGATGGACCGACGCCGGAGGCTCGTCGTCGGTTCAAACACCGCGTCTCAACCATGGACAGGCTGTATAGCAGGGCGCCCCACCACCGACTCTAGAATCAGTCGGACTTGATAGCAGAAGCCTTCAAAGGCAAGACCATTCTGGTCACAGGCAGCACCGGTTTCCTGGGCAAATCGATCGTCGAGAAGTGCCTGCGCTCGATTCCCGAGGTCGGCCGCATCAACCTCGCCATCCGTTCGAGCGCGCGGCGTCCCGCGTCCGAGCGGCTGGAGCGTGAGGTGCTGTCGAGCCCGGCCTTCAAGCGCCTCAAGGAAGAGCTGGGCGACGCCCGATTCGCGAAGCTCGCCAACGAAAAGCTGGCGGTGTTGGAGATCGACCTGGGCCGCGATGGGCTCGCCCTCAGCGATGCGGGACGCGAGCAGCTCCGCTCATGCGACATCGTCATCCACTCCGCGGCCGCCGTCGAGTTCGACAACCCGGCCGACCTGTCCGCGCAAACCAACCTGCTCGGCGCCGCGCGCCTGGTCGAAGCGCTGCAGACTTCGGGCGCGCGCCCGCATCTCGTGCACATCTCGACCGCCTACGTCGGCGGGATGCTGCGTGGCCTGGTGCGCGAGGAGGCGCCGCTCGATCCGGGCTTGAACTGGCGACACGAGGCTGCCGTGTTGACGACGCTCCGCGGCCCGGTCGAAGAGGAGTCGAGGCGGCCGGAGATCTTGAAGAAGCTGCGGCGCGAGGCGCAATCACGCATGGGCCCAGCCGGTACGCCGGCGGTCGCGCGAGCCACTGAGCGCCTTCGCGAGCGCTGGGTCAAAGACAAGTTGATCGAGCGCGGTCGCGTGCACGCCAACTCGATGGGGTTCGCCGATATCTACTCCTTCACCAAAGCGATGGCCGAGCATGCCGTGGTCGAGTTGCACGGCGATATTCCGCTCTCGATCGTCAGGCCGTCGATCATCGAGAGCGCACTCGAGGAACCGTTCCCCGGTTGGCTCGAAGGCTTCCGGATGGCCGAGCCGCTGATTCTCGCCTTCGGCCGCGGCATCTTGCGCGACTTCTCGGGCCTTCCCGATTCGCTGCTCGACATCATCCCTGCAGACTTCGTCGTCAACACCGTGCTTGCGGTCGCAGCGAGCCCGCCGCCGGACTCGAAGCCGCGTATCTATCACGCCGCGTCGGGGAGCCGCAACCCGCTGCGCTTTCGCCAGATGGCCGACGAAGCGACGAGTTATTACACCGAGCATCCGCTGCGCGACCGCTACGGGCAGGCGATCGGTACGCCCACATGGACGTACCCGACCCGCGGCGAGCTGGCCGCGAAGGGTGAGGCGGCCTTGCGGTTCGTGAGCGCGGCGCAATGGGCGGTCGAGCGCCTTCCGCTGGGTGCGAGCGTCGCCGGCCTGTCGGACGACCTCAACGCAGAGCGCGAACGCCTCGAGCGTGGCCTCAACCTCATCCAGCTCTATGGCGTCTACACCGAGGTCGACTGCATCTTCGACACGCGCAACCTGATGTCGGTGTGGGAGCGCGTTCCGCCGGCCGAGCGGAAGACGTTTCCATTCGATGCCTCCCTCTACAAATGGGAGCACTACTTCCAGGACGTTCACTTTCCAACCGTGGTTCGCATGTCCCGCGCGGAGACGGTCGCGCGGAAGGGCCGGCAGCCAAGCGGCAGCACCGCGCCCAAGCCGGAGGCGAACTCGGTGCGGGCAGCGATCGACAAGCGCACCGGCCGCAAAGACGTCCTCGCCGTCTTCGACGTCGACGGCACGCTGGTCGAGACCAACGTCGTCGAGTACTTCCTGTGGATGCGCCTGCGCGCCCAGCCGGTGGACGAGTGGCCGGCGTTCATGGCGCAAATGGCGCGCGAAGCGCCGCGCTGGCTGTATCTCGAGCGGCGGTCGCGCGCCGAGTTTCAGCGCAGCTTCTATCGCGAGTACGACGGGCTGGACTACGAGGTCATGAAACGGCTCGGGCGCGAGGCGCTGAACTCGGTGACGTTGAGGCGCATATATCCAGAGGGGATGCGCAGGATCCGAGAGCACAAGCGTGCCGGCCACCGGGTGCTGCTGCTGACCGGGGCGCTCGACGTGGTCGTCGAGCCTCTCGCCGAGCTGCTCGAGGTCGAGGTCGACTGCGCCCGCCTGCTGGTCAGGGACGGGCGCTTGACCGGAGACCTCGAATCGCCGCCGCCGGCCGGTGAGGCACGCGGGGTGTTGCTGGAGGAGTACGCCTCTCGCAACTCATTGGTCCTCGCCGACAGCTTTGCGTACGCGGACTCGCTTTCCGACCTACCGATGCTCGAGCTGGTCGGAACCCCGGTTGCGGTGAACCCGGACGCGCGACTGTCACAGGTGGCGGGGCAGCGAGGCTGGCGGGTCGAGCGGTGGAAGATGGCGCCTGGCAACTGGCGGCTGCCGATGCCAGATCCCCGTTCACCGGAGTATCGGGAGGCGGTCAGACGCTAGCTCTCCAATACGTGAGAAGCATTCCGTCGTACGCCCTCGTCAGGGCGGCCGGCGGGAGGCCCGAGGTGGCCACCAGCGCGCTTTCGATGCTGCACCTCGGCGACGTGGCCGAACCCGAGCTCCCGGCTCCGGATTGGTTGCGCGTGTCGCCCTCGCTGTCGGGCATCTGCGGCTCGGATCTCTCCGCGATCGGCGGCCATGCCTCGCTCTACCTCGATCCCTTGACCAGCTACCCGTTCGTGCCCGGTCACGAGGTGGTGGGCACGCTCGACGATGGCAGCCGCGTCATCATCGAGCCCGCGCTCGGCTGCAAGGTGCGAGGGATCGACCCTCCGTGCCCGCGCTGCGCCGAGGGGCGGCCTGGCCTCTGCTACAACGTGACCGAGGGGCCGATCGAGGTTGGGCTGCAGACCGGATACTGCGCCGATACGGGCGGGGGGTGGGGCGAGGTGCTGGTCGCGCACCCGAGCCAGCTCCATGCGGTGCCGGAGTCGCTGACGGACGAGGCAGCAGTGCTGATCGAGCCGTTCGCGTGCTGCGTCCACGCCGCGCTCCGCGGCGCCGCCGCCAAGGACGACATCGTGGTCGTGCTCGGCGCGGGCACGATCGGATTGCTGACGGTGGCAGCGATCCGGATGTTCACGCCGCCGAAGCGCCTCATCGCGGTCGCCAAGCATCCAACCCAGCGCGAGCTGGCGCAGAAGTTGGGCGCCGACCAGGTGATCGACCCAGGCGATGTCTACCAGCGGATCCGTTTCGCCACCCGCGCGCGCCGCCTCGACGGCGTCGACCGATCGCTGCTGCTGGGCGGCGCGGATGTCACGTTCGAATGCGTCGGCCGCGCCGGCAGCCTCAGCGACGCCGTGCGCTTCACGCGCGAGGGGGGCACCGTGGTGGCGGTTGGGATGCCGGGGGAGGAGAAGGTCGACTGGGCCGCGATCTGGCAGCGCGAGCTGACGGTGATGGGCGCTTACGCGTACGGCGCGGAGCCGAAGCGCAAGGGTAAGCGCACGTTCGAGCTTGCCTTGGAAGCGGCGCCCGAGCTGCACCTGGAGAAGCTCACCGGGCCGCTGTTCGGTCTCGGCGAATATCGCGACGCGATCGCTTACGCGATGAGCGCGGGGCGCCTGGGCGCCGTGAAGGTCGCGTTTGACCTGCGAGGATTGAAATAGTGTCCCGTCCCGGAGCAGTCATCGAGGTCGATCGCAACACCCCGCCGGTGTTGTTCCAGTTCGGCGAAGGTGTGCGCCTGGAAAAGCTGCCCCTCGGCTCGCGGATCGTTTACCCGCCTGACCCGCTCGAGCCGATCGCGCATCCCGAGCGTGCGATCAAGCGGGCTCTGGGCAAGCCGCTTGAGGACGACCCGCTGAAGTCGCTGCTCCGGCGAGGCATGAAGCTCACCATCGCCTTCGACGACCTGTCGCTCCCGCTGCCACCGATGGCCGCGCCTGACGTGCGCCAGCTGGTCATGGAGGAGGTCATCGACATGGCCGCCGAGGCCGGCGTCGAGGACATCCATCTGATCGCCGCGCTGGGCTTGCACCGCCGGATGACCGCGGACGAGATCCGCCACATCGTCGGCGATCGAATCTTCACCACGTTCTGGCCGGACCGCCTCTACCAGCACGATGGTGAGGACCCCGAGGCCAACGTGTACATCGGCAAGACCGCACAGGGCGAGGAGGTGACGCTGCACAAGCGGGCGGCAGAGTCGGATCTCGTCGTCTACGTGAACCTCACCCTCGTGCCGATGGATGGCGGCCACAAATCGATGGCCACAGGCCTGGCGACCTATCGAGGCATCCGCGCGCATCACAACGTGAAGACGCTTCTCGGCTCGCGCTCGTACATGAACCCGCCCGACTCCGCACTGCACCATTCCTGCATCCGGCAGGGCCAGCTCATCGAAGACACAGTGCGTGTGTTTCACATCGAGACCACCGTCAACAACCACGCTTTTCCCGCGATCGCGAACTTCATGCAGAAGCGCGAGACCGACTGGACCGCTCAGGATCAGGCCATGTTTCTAGCCACCAAGCAGCTCACGGATTTCGCGCCTCCGGCGGTCAAGCGCAACTTCTTCCACGCGATGCGCGCCCCCTACGGGCTGACCGGAGTGAACGCGGGCCAGGTCGACGCGGTACACGACAAGACCCTCGAAAACGTGCGCAACCAGCTCAGCGTGCGGGTGGAGGGACAGACCGACATCGTCACCATCGGCGTGCCTTACCTGGGTCCATACAACGTGAACTCGCCGATGAACCCGGTGCTGGTCGTCTGCATGGGCGCCGGCTACCTGTTCAACTTCTATCGCAACAAGCCCGTCCTCAGGAAGGGTGGCGTGCTCATCCTCACGCACCCCTGCAGGTATGAGTTCGACGCGGTCCAGCACCCGAGCTACATCGACTTCTACGACGAGGTGCTGGCGGACACCACGGCGCCTCTCGAGATCGAAGCGAAGTACGAGCTGAGGTTTGCGGAGGACCCATGGTTCCGGCAGCTCTACCGCAAATCAAATGCGTACCACGGGGCGCATCCTTTCTATGCGTGGTACTGGGCCGCACATGCGATGGAGCACGCGGGCGACATCATCGTCGTGGGCGGTGAGCGCGACGTCGTCCATCGTCTTGGCTTCAAATGCGCGACCACGCTCGAGGACGCTTTCGAGATGGCCGAGCAGACGGTCGGCCGCCACCCGAGCGTGACTCATATGCGGATGCCGCCGATCCTCCTCGCAGAGGTGGAATGAGCCGCTACGTCCTGGGTCTGTTGGTCGTCCTGACCCTGGTGGGCTGCACGACAGCGGCTCATACGAACGGCGTCAGCGCCCAGAGCATCGCGCTTCAGCCTGGTGACGTGTCCGGGCTGGTGAAATGCGCCCGCAGCGGCGACATCCAGACCGTGATCAGGCGAGAGAAGTCGAGCGACCCTGCCGCCGCTTCCCAATATGCCGCCGAATGGGAGCAGTGGAAGACTCAGGGCGCGACCGAGGCGTATTACGCCGCGTACGGACAGACGTCGACCGACTGTGACGCGCTGTCCACAGTCGGAACCGGCGCACCTACTGGCGGCCTGATCGCTGGATTGGTCGTGACGTTCAAAGACCAGGCAATCGCCGCGCGGACCTACCGCGCCGACTCTACGCTGCTCGGCTTCGGCCCCAAGGACATCGCGTTCATAGAGCTGGTCGGTGGCAGCGTGATGACAGGCTCCGGCACCGGCCTCGGTCCGGAATCGGTGGTGGGCAGCGGCTACGTGAGCGGCGCGACTTACTACTTCGCCTTCTGGCAGAAGAAAGTTGTCGATTCGTTTTTCATCGCTTACGACATGCCGTCCGCCGTCGCTGAAGGTGCGACCCGCAGAGTGGACCAGAGGATGAACTGGTGACCTGGTACTCGGGAGAGGGTGGGCTGAGCGGGCTGGTCGGAACCGTCGGACGTATCACCAAGGACGTAACGCGGGTGCGGCGGGGATGGCACTGGGACACCCCTCGCCCGCACACGTGGCCCGAGCAGGGAACCGTGGTGCCCGCACCACCGAGCGACCTTGGATGGGCGCGCCAGGAGCCGGTGCGCACCCTGCGCTGGCTCATCCAGCACGGCCTGTTGCTGCCCTTCACGGAAGTGATGGCTCATCCCAAGGTCGAGGGCCGCGAGTGGGTGCGCGACCTCGAGCGACCGGTGATCTTCGCGGCCAATCACTCGAGCCACGCGGACACCTCGCTCATCCTTAACGCTCTCTCGGACCGAGCCCGCGACCGCACCGTGGTCGCGGCGGCCGCGGATTACTGGTTCAAGCGCCCCCTGCTGGGCAACATCGTGAGCCTGTTCCTCAATACGTTTCCGTTCTCGCGGACCGGCGGTGCACAGGCTCAGCTCCACGCATCGAGCCGGCTGCTCAAGTCCGGCTGGAACCTCGTCCTGTTCCCTGAGGGCAGCCGATCGCCCGACGGTCGCATCCAGGAGTTCAAGCCCGGCGTCGGACACCTGGCCAACGAGACCGGGACCCCTGTGGTCCCCATGCACATTCGCGGCGCCTACCAGATCATGCCGAGGGGCCAGAAGCTGCCGCTGCCGGGTCCTGTGCGGGTGAGAATCGGAAAGCCGATGACCCCCCAGCGAAAGGAAGGCTCGCGCGATTTCACCGCCCGGGTCGAGAAGGCGGTGCGGGCGCTGGCAGCCGAGCCCAGGCAGCCGGAGATCCAGGGCGGCTGGATCGAGCGCTGGCGCGCGCTGGCGCCGCGAGAGCCCGAGTACCCGGATTGAGAGGCTAGGGAACCAGCTCGATTCTGAACACGGGATGGTCGGGCGCAATGCGCTTCAGGTCAGACTCGGGCGAGTCGGCGCTGACCCCGCTGAAGAAGATGCCAACCTCCGCCTTCCATCTCTTGAGGTATGCGTGCAGGATGGGGATCTTCAGGTCGTCTGGGATCTCATGGGCGCGAAAGGGCTCAATGCGGCTTCCCAACATGAGCTCACCCCCGCCGGTCTCGCGCATGTTGCGCACCCATTGCGTGAGGCCGCGTGGCGCGACAAGATATTTCTGCCCCTGGTACGTCAAGAGGTTGACAGGCGCGCTGCGCCATTCGCCGGATTTCCGCCCACGCACGCGCAGCACGCGCGAGCCCCACACGCTGATTCCCGCTCGAGTCATAGCCGCAACGGCAGGGTTGAAGATGGTGTTGTTGAACCAGCCGGGCTTGCGATAGTAGGCCATGGTCACCATTTACGATAGGGCGCAGTGACTTACTCGATAGTGGCCCGTGACAAAGAGACCGGTGAGTTCGGCGTCGCGGTGCAGTCGCATTACTTCCAGGTGAGTCCAGCGGTGCCGTGGGCGCTGGCCGGGGTGGGCGCTGTGGCGACGCAATCACAGGTCAACATCAGCTATGGACCCCTCGGCCTGGACTTGCTGCAGGCGGGCTACACGGCCGAGCAGGCCCTCAAGGCGCTGACGTCCGGCGACCCGCAGGCCGACGTGCGCCAGTGCGCGATGATCGACGCCACCGGCGCCGCGGCCGCGCACACCGGCACGAAGTGCATCCCCGCCGCCGGGCATCGGGTTGGCGACGGCTTCAGCTGCCAGGCCAACCTGATGGAGAAGGACACGGTGTGGGACGCGATGGCCGACGCCTACCTGTCCACCGCCGCGCCGCTTGCGGAGCGGATGATGGCGGCGCTCGAGGCGGCCGAGGCCGAGGGTGGTGACATCCGAGGCAAGCAGTCGGCGGCGATGGTGGTGGTCGCGGCCACTGGGACCGGTCGTCCCTGGGTCGACCGGCTGATCGACCTGCGCGTCGAAGACGCTCCCGAGCCCCTGCCCGAGCTGCGCCGGCTGCTTCGGATCAAGCGCGCGTACATGGCCCTTTCGGACGCGGACCGCCTGTCTGATTCCGGCGACAAGGCGGCCGCGGCCACCAGAGCCGAAGAGGCGATCATGCTGGCGCCGGAGCTGGTCGAGATCCGCTTCTGGACCGGGCTCGAGATGGCGATCAACGGCGACCTGGATGGCGGCTGCGATCTCATGGCCGGCGTCGTGCGCGACAAAGGCGAGCGGTGGGTGGAGACACTGCGCCGGCTGGCGATGGTGGACAGAGTGCCGGCCGATCTCGCCCAGACGATCGAGGCGCGACTGGCCGCTGCAGTCGGCTCCAAGTAGACTTTCACGCGTCTTGGGCAAGAACAAGAGTCAGCGCCGCGGTCCGCGCCGCCCGGAGAAGGTGCGCAAACCCGAACGCGATGACGGGGATCAGAAGGAGCAGGCGGTCGTAATGGACGCGGTGGTTTCGCAGGCGCTGCCGAACGCGATGTTCGAGGTCGAGCTCGAAAACGGCCACAAGCTGATCGCTTATGCGGCGGGTCGGATGCGCCGCTACTTCATCCGCATCACACCAGGAGATCGGATCCGCGTCGAGCTGTCGCCTTACGACCTCACGCGCGGCCGGATCGTTTACCGCTACCGCGAGTAGAGAGGTGCCCGGACTCCTCGAGGCACTCGGCGCCGCTCGCGTCTTCGATCTCGAGCAGCCAAGGTTCGCCGGCGCGCCCTCGCACCCGGCTCATACCCCTGGCTTCAACTATTTCCTGCACCGCCATCACGCGCGCGGCGCGCCCGAGGCGAGGACGAGCGCTTCCGGCCTGGTGGTCATGCCCGAGCACTCGGGCACTCACATCGACGCCCTGGCGCATCAGGCCGAGAACATGCTCCTGCACGGCGGAGTCCACGTCGACTCGGGCGTCCAGACCTCGGTGGGCTTCCGGATCCACGGCATCGAGACACTCGAACCGCTTGTAGGTCGTGGCATCCTGCTCGACATCGCTCGCGGCGAGCGCCTGCCGCCCGATCACTCGATCACTCGGCAGGAGCTTGAACAGGCCGCCAGCATGAGCGGGGTTGAGATGCTCGCGGGGGACGTCGTGCTGGTCCGCACAGGCTTTGGCGCCTTGTGGGACGACGGTCCGCAGTACATGCATGCCGCGGGCGTGAGCGCGGGTGGGTCGCGCTGGCTAGCCGATAACGGGGTTCGCGCCGTCGGCGCCGACAACATGGCATGGGACGTCATCGGCCCGCCGGACCCGGAGCTCGGAGTGACCCTTCCCGGACACATGCTGCTCCTCGTCCGGGCGGGAATCCCGATCATCGAGAACCTCAACCTCGAGGAGCTCGCGGCGGCGCGCGCGTACGAGTTCGCGTTCGTGTGCCTGCCGCTCAAGATGCGGGGCGCGACGGGATCTCCCGTGCGCCCGATCGCGATGGCCTAGTCCGCTAGCGGCGGCCCACCGTCTGGAAGCAGTCCAGACAGTACACAGGCCGCGCCCCTGTGGGCACGAACGGCACCTGCGTCTGCTTCCCGCAGTTGGAGCAGATCACGTCGTGCATCACCCGCGCCCGGCCGTTGCCCTCCGACGACCGGCGAGCCGCCCGGCATTCCGGACACCGGCGGGGCTCGTTCTGGAGCCCCCGCGACTGATAGAACTCCTGCTCTCCGGACGTGAAGATGAAATCGCGCCCACAGTCACGGCATTGCAACGTCCTGTCCGAGAAACTCACCGTCTGGCCTCCCCATAAAGTCGCTCAGAGGCCCGGACGAAGGTGACCGGTCTACCCCCTCTAGCGTTGCGGGGGCGATTTTAACGCGCTTGGCAAAAAATTGGAGGTGGCGGTTTTTTAGGCGGGAACCGCCTGGCGTGCCTTGGCTGCGTCATCCTCATCCGCAGGCACCGGCTCGGCCAAGCGCTGCGTGGGCGCGCCACCAAGCGGAACCTCCTTCAGGAACACGGTCGAGATCAAGGCTGCGATCAAGACGAACCCCGCGAAGAGGTAAATGTCGTGCAGCGTGTCCGACAGCGCCAGGCGGATGGCGTTGGCCACCGCGGGCGGCAGCTGCGCCAGGGCGCCCGGCTGCAGGATCGAGTTCGCGCCACCAGACGGTAGGTGGCCAAGCACCTGTGGCGGGAGGTGCAGGGCAGCGATCCGGATGTTGAGGTAGCTGGGCAGCCGGTTCGCTAGGACCGCGCCCAGGATCGAGCTGCCCACGGTGCCGCCGAGGTTGCGCCAGAACTGGATCTGGCTCGAGGCAACACCCAGGTATTCGCGCGGGAGCGCCACCTGGACGGCGGTCAGGTACAGAGGGAATGTGACGCCGAGGCCGAGCCCGACCACGATGAGGGCCGCCACGACGCGCCATTCGGGCACGCCCGGTGTGATCAATGACAGCAGGTACATGCCTCCGATCATCACCACGACACCCAGCGTGCCGAGGTACCGGTAGTACTTGATTCGTCGCATCAGGAAGCCGGTCAACGTGCTGGCGCCGAGCAGGCCGAACATCATCGGGGTGAGCAGGGCGCCGGAGTTGGTGGCGCTGACGCCAAGCACGCCCTGGAAGACCAGCGGGGTGAAGAGGATCGAGCCGAACATTCCGAACGCCGTCAGGAAGCCCACGATCATCGACACGGTGAAGGTCGAGTTCTTGAACAACTGGAGCGGCACGATCGGCTGCTTCACCCGAGACTCGGCGAAGACGAACGCCGCCAGCATGACAGCCGCAAACGCGAGCAGGCCGACCACCTGGGGCGAGGTCCAGGCGTGGTCTCGGGTGATGGAGAGCGCGATCAGTAGCGGAACCACGCCGGCGGCCAGGGTCAGCGCGCCCCAGAAGTCGATGTCGCGCCATGAAGCCTTCGAGCGAACGTATGGAAGGCCGGCCAGCACCACCAGCACGGCGACGACGCCGACCGGGATGTTGACCTCGAAGACCCACCGCCAGCTCCAGTGGTCGGTGATGAAACCGCCGGCGGTGGGGCCGACGATCGAGCTCAGGCCGAAAACGCCGCCGAACAGGCCCTGCGCGCGGCCGCGGCTCTCGGGCGGGAACAGGTCGCCGATGACGGTGAAGACGGTGGCGAACAGTACGCCGCCGAAGATGCCCTGGATGCCTCGGAAGACGATCAGCTGCGTCATGTCCTGCGAGAGTCCGCACAGGGCTGACGCGGCCACGAATCCGATCATCCCCGCGAGCAGGAACGGCTTGCGTCCGAAAAGGTCACCGAGCTTGCCGGCGATGGGGGTCATGGTCGTCGAGGTGACGAGATACGCGGTGGTGACCCACGCCAGGCGGTCGAGCCCGTTGAGGTCGGCCACGATGCGCGGTATCGCGGTGCCGACGATCGTCTGGTCGAGGGCCGCCAGCAGCAGCGCCAGCATGGTGCCGGCGGTGGCGAGGATGACGCGGTTGCGCGACAGTCCTTGAGTGATCACTTCCCTAGCTCCTTCCTGGCGCTCTCGACCAGCTTCAGGCACAGGTGCCGGAGCTGTGCCAGATCCTCTTTGCTGAATTCCTGAACGACTTCGTATTGGTGCTGGATTCCCTCTTGCCAGATGGCCTCGATTCGAGTCTTGCCGGCTTCTGTCAGCCGAGCCCGCACCGAGCGCCTGTCTTCGGCGTCGGGAACCCGCTCGACCAGGCCGTCGCGCTCCAGGTGGTCGACCAGCCCGGTGATGTTGCGGGGGGTGGATTCGAGGTTGCCGGCGAGGTCGCCCAGCGGCGTGTCGCCACACCGGTAAAGTCGGAACAGCACACCCATGCGGCCCTCGGTCAGGCCATGCGCTTCGGCCCATCGCTCTTGCAACAGGTGGAGGAAGCGGCCCGCGATTTTGAGCGCGGCCAGGGCCTCCACGGCGCTGGTGTCGATGTCCAGGGGCTCCAGGAGCTCCCTCATGCCGACGCTGTAGAGGCGACCAGACTCGTCGCGGGCGAGCTCGTGGGGCAACGTGGACTGGTTCATGGTGTTCTGGTTCATAGTGAAGGACTTCATTATTACCCGATACAGGGATTCGGGCCGGGTTATTCTCGGCGGGCGATGTTTGCGGCTCTCGGGGAGGAAACCGGCTTCTGCCGGTGGGTAGTCCGTCTGGGCGGCCAGGCGACGCTCGCGGCCCCCACGGCCCGGGGTGGATGGTCCGGAGCCACGCTGCTGTACCTCCAGGCGAATCTGCTGCTCGACTCCCCGCGCCAGGTTGCGGTTCGCTCCACCGTCAACGCCGCCAGGCGGGATGGGGCGCTCCTGGCGCTGGCGCTCGGTGACGCCGCTTCGATTAGGGACCGGGGCGGATCCAAGACCGCGTACGAGCTGGCGGCCATCCGCCCGGACATCTTGTTTGCCACCGAAGAGGGGGCCGCGGAGCTCGGCGTTCCGCTGGAAGGCATCGCGTCCGTCCCCGTGACGGCGCTCGAGGCGGGTGGCTGCAGCGTCCACGGCCGCCGCGTTCTGATGGGCGGCGCCGACCGGGATCTGGACGCATTGGCCGCCGCGTTCTGCGTCGCGTTCCTCGACGGAGCGGCGCCGGTGGAGGCGGCCGGCCGCGCGGTGCTGGTGGCCGCGCGATGATCGTCGATGCTCACCTCGACATCGGCTGGAATGCGCTTGCGGACGGTCGCGGCTTCCTGGGCCCGCCCGCGCCCCGCTACCTGATCAGCCGGTCGTCCCTGGTCGGCGCCGGGGTCGGTCTTGTTTTCGCGACCCTGTACACGGCGCCGGCCCAGGCGCGGCGCGCGATGCAGACGCGATACGTGTACGAGAACGCGCACGAGGCGCACCTGATGGCGCGCTCGCAGCTCAACTACTACCGCGCTTGCAAGCTGCAGCTGATCCGAGACTCGAAGGAGTTCGACCGATATATCCGCCACTGGAAGCGCGGGCAGGTCGCGGCGGTGCTGTTGATGGAGGGCGCTGATCCGATCGAGACGCCGAGCCAGGTCGGAGCGTGGTCGGACTTCGGCCTGCGGATCGTCGGCCCGGCATGGAGCCGCACCCGCTACAGCGGCGGCACCCGCGCGCCTGGCGGGCTCACCAAGCTCGGCGTCCAGCTCCTGAAGGCGATGCGCCGGAAGCGAATAATTTTGGACCTCAGCCATATGGCCGACCAGGCGGTAGCCGATGCGTTTGATCTCTGGCGCGGTCCGATCATCGCCTCGCACAGCAACGCGCGCGCACTGGTTCCGGGCGACCGCCAGATCACCGACGCCACCGCCGCCGAGCTCGCACGTCGCGGAGGCATGGTCGGCATCAGCTTCTATCCGAGTCATCTTCGCGCCAAAGGGAAGACGAGCCTCGCCGACGTCGTCCGTCATGCGGTGCACCACGCCCGAGCGGCAGGAGGACCAGAGCACGTGGGAATCGGCACCGATCTCGACGGCGGCATCGACAACAGATATGGGCCGATGAAGGACCTGACGGAGCTCAAGAATTTGCGGGGCATGCTGCGCCAACACTTCACCGCGGCTCAGGTCGACGGCATCATGGGCGAGAACTGGATCGCCTTCCTACGCCGGTCGCTGCCTGGCCTCCCCGCCACGCGGGGAGGTCCCGCCGCGCCGTAGGCGCCGCGGGAGAGGGGACCCTAAATAGCGTCGACTAGCTGCTTTACGGTGATGAACGCGAAACCCATGCCGTGCCCATTGAACCCGGCGCAGATGTAGACGTTCTTCATCCTGTCAACCGGCCCAACCAAGGGCAGTCCTGATTCGGTGAAGCCCATGGTGCCGGCCCAGCGATGCGTGACCGGTGCTTGTGCGCCCATGCTCTTGAGCTGTGCGTCCAGGTGGGCCTGGATGCCCGCCGTCGGCTGCTCGTCATAGCCAACCTCGACTTCGTAAGCCGTGTCGCGCCAGCCACCGACCAGGACTTGACCGGTTTGGAGCTGCCTCCAGTAGCGGTAGCCGAAATGAGAGTAGGTAGGGAGGTCGCTGAGGCGCGCCGCGTCGGGTGCGCTGGCGAGCATCTGGGCGCGGCGAGGCTGGATTGCGACCTGCGAAAGCAAGAGTGGGGTGTATGCGTTCGTGGCGAGGATGACGCAGCCGGCGCTGCATTCGGCGCCGTCCGACCGCACCGATACTTCGGACGAGCCGGCCTCGATCGCGTTCACGTTGACGCCTTCGCGGATCGCCCCCGGGGGCGCCTGGCGCGCGAGCGCTCCCACGACGGCCGCGGGATCGACCTCTCCGTCTCGCGGATTGACCAGTCGCCTGCCGTCCCACGTCGCCTCGAATCCATCTTCACCCAGCAGCTGTGCCGATTCCTCGAGCAGCGCGGCCTCTTTCTTGTCGGACGCAAGGGTCGCGCTGCCAAGGCGGCGATATCCCACCGGTTGGCCGGTGACCGCCTCGATCATGAGGTCGTGGTTGTCCAACGTCATCTGCCAGATCTCGCGCGCTCGCGCGCGGCCAAAGGTGCGCACGGCGTCCGCGTAGTTGTCGGCGACGCCCGCAAGGAGGAAGCCCGCGTTGCGACCGCTCGCCCCGGCCGCGATGTGCGTGCGCTCGACCAGAACCGCCTGAGTGCCGCGGGCGCGGAGGTGATGCATGAGGCTCATACCCGTGATGCCGCCACCGATGACGAGAACATCGGCGCGGTCGGGCAGCTCGCCGGCATAGCGCTCGGCTGGCCGCCGCCAGAACGGAGTCAGTTCAGGGGACCGAATAACATTGAGCTTCGGCATGGATTTTGAGAGCTACGACGTCCTGGTGGTCGGCGGTGGGCTGGCCGGGATCAGGGCGGCGATAGCCGCGGTGGACGCCAATCCCCGCCTCAAGATCGGAATGGTCTCCAAGGTCTACCCGATGCGCAGCCATACCGTCTCGGCCGAGGGCGGCGCCGCCGCGGTGCTGCGTCCAGAGGACAGCTACGAGACCCATGCCTTCGACACCATCAAAGGCTCTGACTACCTCGCCGACCAGGACGTGGTCGAGGCTTTCGTCCGCGAGGCGCCTGTCGAGATCATTCAGATGGAGCACTGGGGATGCCCCTGGAGCCGCGAGCCTGACGGCAAGATCTCCGCGCGTCCGTTCGGCGGCATGACCACGTGGCGCACGTGCTTCGCGGCCGACAAGACCGGTTTCCACATGCTGCACACCGTCTTTCAGACATCGCTCAAGTACGACCAGATCCACCGGCACGACGAGGCCTTCGCGACCAAGCTGCTTATCGAGGATTCGCGCTGCATAGGTGTGGTCGCGATCGACATGCGAAGCGGGCGATTCGAGGCGATCACCGCGAAGTCGGTGATCCTCGCGACGGGCGGCCTCGGACGCATTTACGCGTTCACGACCAACGGCAACATCTGCACCGGCGACGGCATGGCGCTCGCGTATCGCGCGGGCGTCGGGCTGAAGGACATGGAGATGGTGCAGTTTCATCCCACGGGCCTGCCATTCACCGGAATCCTGATCACCGAAGCTGTGCGCGGTGAGGGCGGCTACCTCGTCAACAAGGACGGCGAGCGATTCTTGAAGCGGTACGTGCCCAACAAGATGGAGCTCGGACCGCGCGACATCATCTCCCGCGCGATGACCACGGAATTCGAGGAAGGCCGCGGGTTCGAAGGACCGCACGGCAAGTACATGCATCTCGATGTGCGCCACCTTGGCGAAGAGGTGATCGATCGCAAGCTGCCTTTCATGCGCGAGCTCGGGCGTGAGTTCGTGGGGATCGACATCGTCAAGGATCCGATCCCTGTACGACCCGTCCAGCACTACATGATGGGTGGCGTCGACGCCGACATCTCCGGCGCCACGCCGATCGCCGGCCTGTATGCGGCGGGTGAATGCGCCAATGTCGGGCTCAACGGCGGCAACCGGCTGGGCTCTAACTCGCTCTCCGAGTGCCTGGTGTTCGGTGCCGCCGCCGGCCGCGCAGCGGCCGAGCACGCGAGCGTAGCGATGGCGGTGGGGGCGAACCCGGTCGATGCTTTGCTCGCCGACGAGACCCGACGAATCGAGGCGTCGTTCCTCGACAAGAAGGGAGGCGAGGAGCGCATCGGAACCATTCGCGAGGAGATGCAGCACGACATGGATGCGGGCGCCGGTGTGTTCCGGACCAAAGAAGGCCTCGAGAAGCTGACGCGGCAGCTCGGCTCCCTTCGCGATCGCTTCGAGAAGATCAAGATCGAGGACTCGAGCCGCACGTTCAACACCGAGCTGACGGCCGCGCTGGAGCTCGACTTCATGCTCGAGGTTGCCGAGTCGGTCGCGTATTCAGCCCTCGCGCGTGAGGAGTCCCGCGGCGCGCACTTCCGACGCGATTTTCCCGAACGCGACGATGTGAAGTGGCTGAAGCACACGCTCGCATTTCGCACCGATCAGCCGGCACCTAGGCTCGCGTATGGCGATGTCCGCATCACCAACTTCAAACCACAGGCGAGGACTTACTGATGGCTGAAAAGAGGATCACGATCCGGGCCACGCGCTTCGATCCGGAGAAGGACAAGGCGCCCCGCCTGCAGTCTTACGACATTCCATTTTCCGACGACAGCATGGTGGTGCTCGACGCGCTCAATCACATCAAGGCCCACGTCGACGGTAGCCTCAGCTATCGATGGTCTTGCCGCATGGGCATTTGCGGCAGCTGCGGGATGATGGTCAACGGCACGCCGAAGCTCACCTGCAATGCGTTCCTCCGCGACTACTGGCCGCGGTCGATCACGGTCGAGCCGCTCTCGAATTTCCCGATCGTTCGCGACCTCGTCATCGATATGGAAAGCTTCATGCACAAGCTGAAGTCGATCAAGCCGTGGATCATCCGCAAGCAGGACTACCCGCTCGGCGCCGGCGAGCACCGCCAGACGATGGAGCAGATCGACGAGTTCCGCCAGTTCAGCGAATGCATCAACTGCATGCTCTGCTACGCAGCCTGCCCGGTGTACGGCTTGAACAACGAGTTCCTCGGCCCTGCCGCTACCGCGCTCGCGCGACGCTACAACCTGGATTCGCGCGACCAGGGGATCAAGGAGCGCCTGCCTGTGATCGCGAACTCAGAGGGAATCTGGGAATGCAGCTTCGTGGGCGAGTGCTCGGTGGTCTGCCCCAAGGGCGTCGACCCGGCCAAGGCCATCCAGCAGACGAAGCTCGATACGACGATGCGTTTTGTTCTTCCGTACGGAAACCGCGAGGAGTGAAGGCGCCACCGATGAGCGCGGAGGCGCAAGCGTCGGCCACCCCCCGCGCCTACAGGCCGGAGATGGCGCGCGGGTGGTGGCTGCGCCAGCGTCACTACTTCCTGTACATGGTTCGTGAGTTCACCGCGGTGCCGATGGCGCTATGGCTCCTCTGGTTTCTCGTCGAGATCCAGAGGGCATCGAACGGTCCGAAGGGCTACTACCCGCACAGCTCGCCAGGGTTTGTCGTTTTCAGCGTGATCGTCCTGGGCTTCGCCCTGTACCACAGCTACACGTTCCTCAGCCTCGCCGGCGTGATCATCCACATCAAGGGCGTGCCGTCCCGCCTGATCGTGCTGTCGCAGTTCGCCTTGTGGTTGGTCGCTTCAGTCGTGATCGCGGCCGCCCTCATCGGGTTCGCAAGATGAACCACGAAGCCGCGCGTACGCAGAAGCCGGCGTTCGCACACTTGATCTGGTGGTTCCTCTTCGCCCAGGGTGGGGTGATCGCCGCGATGCTGATCCCGGTCCATGTCCTGGTCCAGGGCATTCTCGGGCCGCTACAGATCGTTCCGGTGGTCGATCGCCACTACGACACCTGGATCCAGATCCTCGGCAACCCGATCGTCAAGCTGTACCTGCTCGTCCTGATCGCACTCCCCTTCTACCTGTTCGCCCACCGGCTGCGCTACTTCTTGGTCGACCTCGGGGTGCCCGCGGCCAGAACGCTCCCGGCGCAGGTGATCTTTTACGGCGGCGCGGTTGTGGTCACGGTGGTCACGATCTGGGTGCTGCTGACGAGCGCGCCCATCTCGTTCGGGTAGCCCGTGTACACCGTCGAGGCGATTCCCGCCAACGAGCTGGGAAACAACAGCTTTCTCGTCGCCGATCCCGACAGAGGGCTGGGTTTCGTGGTCGATCCATTCCGCGACATCGAGCGCTACCTGCAGACTGCTTCCAGGTTGCACGTCAAGCTCACACATGCGTTCGACACGCACCTGCACAACGATTTCGTTTCGGGGCGCCGCGAGCTGGCCGCGGAAGTTGGAGCCAGCATCGACGAGCTCGGTCCGGGCCGCGACCTCGAAATCGGCGGCATGACGGTGCAGGCGATCCACACGCCAGGCCACACGCCCGATCACAAGAGCTACCTTCTAAAAGAAGGCGACCGGCCGCGGGCTCTCTTCTCGGGCGGCGCGGTCATGCTAGGTGCCATCGCGCGGACGGACCTGTTCGGTCCGCACCTTGCCCTGCACCTTGCGCTCGAAGCACTGACCACACTCCAGGTCCGGCTGCGTGGGCTGCCTGACGACGTGCGGGTCTTTCCCACCCACGGGGGCGGCTCATTTTGCGCCGCGGGAGGGGCCAGCGGTCACGAGACGACGTTGGGAAACGAGCGACGGACCAACCCCTTCTTCCTGACGACCGAGGTGATGCCGTTTCTCGTGCGAGCCTTGAATCAGCCCCGTTATCCGACGTACTACCGCGACATGTCAGCGATCAACCGCGGTGGTGCGCCGCTGATCGGGGCTTCGCTGGCGCCGATCACGCGGCTGAGCGCCGACGAGGTGGCCGGCATGATGGATGAGGGCGCGGCGGTGGTAGACGTTCGGCCTGGCCGCGACTACGACCGGGAGCATATCCCTGGGAGCTATAGCATCGGCCTCGACGGCCCGGTGAGCGCGTGGGTCGGCTGGCTCATCGCGCGAGGCCGGCTGATCGTGCTGGCGGGTGGAACCGAGGCGCAGCACCAGAAGGCGCGGCGCCAGCTGTTGCGAATCGGTTTTGACACCATCGCGGGCGCGCTCGACGGCGGCATGGACGCGTGGCGGTCGAGCGGCCGTGAGGTGTCGACGTTCGAATCCGTCGATGTCGAGGACATGGCGGAGTGGGTGATCAGCGCTGAGCCGATGACCGTGGTCGACGCACGCGACGACAACGAGTGGGTGGCGGGCCATGTGCCGGGGGCGCTCCATATGTACGTGCCCGACATTCCGCATCACGCCGATGAGATCTCGCGCGAGGCGCCGGTCGCCGTTCACTGCGCGTCTGGGTACCGGGCCGGAATCGCGGCCAGCCTTCTCGAACAGGCCGGCTTGAAGCGGATCATCCACGTCAACGGCCAGTACTCGGACTGGGACCGGCTTCACCTGGCGGAGGTGCACGCAAACTAGGCGTCGGTCGTGGCGGCCTCCAGCAGCGCGGCGAACTTGCGCTGCGCGGCCGCCCTGCGCGTCGGCACGTGCTCGCGCGGCCACGTTCCTTTCGGCGGCTGGTAGCCGGCGAGGATCTGGCGCGCCACCGACACGCGGTGAACCTCGTCCGGGCCGTCGTACATGCGCGCCGCGCGCGCGTGCCGATACATCTCCTCCAGCGGCATGTCGGCCGAGTAGCCGAGCGATCCGTGGACCTGGATGGCGCGGTCGATCACGTCGTGCAGCACCTTGGCGCCGAAGAACTTGATCAGCGAGATCTCCTTCCGGGCGGCGGACGCGCCCTGCGTGTCGATGACCCAGGCCGCGTGCAGCGTCATCAGGCGGGCGGCCTGCATCTCGGCCGCCGAATCGGCGATCCAGTTCTGGACTGTTTCATGGCCGGCGAGCTTCTTGCCGAAAGCCTCTCGCTGCAGCGAGCGTTCGCAAAGCATGTCGAAGGCACGGCGCGCCTGGCCGAGCCAGCGCATGCAGTGGTGGATGCGACCGGGGCCGAGTCGCGCCTGGGCGATCAGGAAACCCTGGCCGCGCTCGCCGAGGAGGTTGTCCTTCGGCACGCGAACGTCTTCGTAGAGGATCTCGGCGTGCCCGTAACCGAACCGCTCGTGATCGCCCGCCATGGTCGGGATGTTGCGCAGCTTTTTCAACCCGCGCGCGTCGCCGGGCACGATGATCATCGACGCTCGCTCATAGGAATCGGCCTTCGGCTCCGTGACCACCATCGCGATCAGGAAGTCGGCGATCATGCCGTTCGACGTGAACCACTTGTGGCCGTTGATCACCCATTCATCGCCATCGAGCACAGCGGTCGTGGACAGCAGCGTTGGATCCGATCCAGCCGTGAATGGCTCGGTCATCGAGAAAGCGGAGCGGATCTTGCCGTCGAGCAGGGGGTGCAGCCAGCGCTTCTTCTGGGCCTCGGTCCCGAAATGGGCGAGGATCTCCGAGTTGCCTGAATCCGGGGCCTGATTGCCGAAGACGATCGGCGCCCACACGGTCGCGCCTTCGATCTCATGCATCAACCCGAGCTTCACCTGGCCGTACCCCTGTCCGCCCAGCTCCGGCGGCAGGTGCGTGGCCCAGAGCTTCTGCCTCTTCACCTCGGCTTGCAAAGGACCGATCGCTCGCATGAAGCCGGCCTCGTCCGCATCGAGCACTTCGAGCGGATATATCTCCTCCCGCACGAAGCCGCGCATCCACTCGAGCTTCTTTTCAAATTCCGGCTCGGTCGAGAAGTCCCAGGCCATGCTTCCTCTCCTACGTGCCGCGTTCGAACACGGCGATGCCTTCTTCGATCATGCCCGTGATCGTATCCGTCAAGCCTTCGTACATGGGATCCGGGCGCTTGCCACGACGGTGCAGCATGAGGTTGTAGCCGAAGATCGACGCGTACTTGTAGAGGCTCAGCGCGAGGTACCAGCGCATCTCGGTCGGGTCGGCGCCGTAGAGACGGTACAGGTCCTCGACACCGACGTCGATCGCGCCGCCCGGGTTCGGCGCGCCTTGATATTGGCGCCGGATGGAGACGATGCAAAGGCAGCCGAGGTCCACCAGTGGCTGGCCGATCTCGGCGATCTCCCAATCGAGGACGGCCACGACCTGGGAGCCGCGGAACAGCATGTTGCCGTAGTGGTAGTCGCCGTGCACCAGGGTAGGCGACCGCTCGGCGGGGACGTTGTGGGCCAGAAGGCCCCCGAGCTCGCCGGCTCGCGTGGTCAGCTCCTCGGGCGCGCGCTGCATCAGCCAGGCCCACCGCATCATCTCCGCCTGCAGCGTCACAGGCGCCTCGTCGCCGATTCCGGTGCGGTCCGGCGGGAGGGCTTGGAGCCGCTTCAGGACCTCGACCGCCGAAGTCGAGATGTCGAGCGGCCGCTGCTCGGCTCCGGCCTTCTCGATCCGCTGGCCCTCGACCGCCTCCATCAGCACATACGGTCGCCCGTCCACAGCCGGTTCCACCGAAATGATGGGAATCGCGGGAGTGGGCAGGCCTGAGGCGTGAAGCGCGGCCATGATGCGGCCCTGGCGTATGACATCGGCCGGGCCGGCGATCCGCGCGCCGGGAGGAGGAAGGCGCAGCACGTAACGCGTGCTCGCGCCGCCGTCGACGACCGTCACGAAATACGTAAACCCCGAGTGCCCCTCGGGGATCGGATCGATGGATGTCACACGTAAGTCAGGCCGGCCGAACACCTCACGGCAATTCGCCTCGAGGTCTTCGCGGATGCGCTCGTTCACTCGAGGTGCGAGATGTCGCCGAGCGTGCCGACCATCTGCCTGTCGCCGAGCACCCTTACCACGTTCACCGATGTGAAGCAGGGGAGGAAGCGCAGCTGGCCGGGCTCGAGACGGAGCACGTGCGTGAGAAACATGATCATCGCGGCGCCGTGCGCGACCACGATCACCCGGCCCCCCGGGTGCGCTTGCGCGATGTCGTCGATGGCTGCACTCATGCGGTCGACGACGCTCGAGGGCAGCTCCTTGAAGTCGAGCTCGCCTTCATCGCCGAGCTCCATCTCCATTTCGATGAGTCGCTTGTCGATGCGCACGTCATCGGAGATGGCCTGTGCCGTCTCGAGCGCCCGGCGATATGGGCTGGAGTACACAGCCGCGGGCTGGTGCCGGTTCACTCGTCTGGCCAGCAGCTCAGCCTGCTTGCGGCCCAGCCCGCTCAACGGCGGATCGGCCCCATCCGACATGTCCTCGTAGCAGTCGCCGTGGCGCACGAGCCAGACCTCGGTGACGCCTTCGACACCGATCAGGAATGAGGCTTCGAGAGATCGCATCGCCAGCGTCATCCGTTCTGGGCCGGGCGCCATGGGTAACATTCGACCACATGCTTCGGGCAGCGGGCGCGGTCGCCCTCATCGTCCTGGCCGCATGCGGCGGGACATCCGGGACTCACGTGTCATCGCCGACTCCGATCGTGGCGCAGGGTAGCTGGACGCAGAACCTGACGTTCTCCGGTGAGGTGGCAGGCCACATGTCGGGGATCGTGCCTGACATCGGCGACCAGCGGAGCCAGTGCACGGGCGGGCGCACGCACAACGGAGAGACGTGGGCCGACTTCTTCTACGGGACCGTCGACTCCGATGGAACGATATGGGGCGTGGTGTTTCAGATCACCAACTTCCGAGGTCCCGGCACCTACCAGAACTCGAGCGTCACCATCGAGGTTCACAGCCCCGACGCGACGAAGGTGTGGCAGAGCCGCGTCAACGACAAGGTCACGTTCACTCTGGATCGCAGCCAGATCGCGGGGACTGTGGATGCGATGCTGACCAACGCCAGCACAGGGAAAGACGGTCTCCAGCTGACGGGCCACTGGAGCTGCAGGCAGTAGCGGACCGCCGATGAGCTGGCCGGGTGGGTCCTTCAAACCGCCGCCTTCGCGCGCAAGGCGGTGGGTGGAGAAGTCGGTCGGCCCCGGATCCGAGGTGATTCGCGTACGCCGGCTGAAAGGAGGCACGGCGTCGGCGATGCACGCCATCGACGTCCGCGCGGCGAGTGGTTCCGTCGTGCGGCTCGCCCTGCGACGCTACCTTGCCTCCCGACTAATCGACGAGATGCCTGATGCGGCCGCGAGAGAGGCGCGCAACCTCCAGGTGGTCGAGGAAACGGATATTTCGGCGCCGCGCCTGGTCGCGGTCGATGTCGCCGGTGATGAGTGCGAAGTGCCGGCTGTGCTCATGACGCACCTCGCCGGACACCTCGAGCTCCGCCCGCGCGATCTAGACCTTTGGCTGCGCCGGATGGCGGAGCTGCTTCCAGCCATCCACGCTGTGCATCCCCCAGCGGGAGTGATTTCCGATTGGGAGATGTGGGACGACCTGCGCGAGGCGCAGCCACCCGATTGGTCGAGGAACCAGAGCGATTGGCGGCAGCTGATCGAAATCGTCCGCCGACCGTGGCCTTCCTACACGCCGCGGTTCGTACATCGCGACTTCCAGCAATACAACGTGCTTTGGTCGCGAGGCCGGCCGACGGGGGTCGTCGACTGGTTGAACGCTTCGATGGGGCCGGTCGAGCTCGACTTCAGCCACTTCCGCCACAACCTCGTTTTTCATTTCGGTTATGAGGCGGCGGAGCGGTTTGCGGGCATCTACGAGGTGGTCACCGGCGAGCGGCCGGACCCGTTCTGGGAAGCGCTCACGCTGCCTGTCACCTGGGCGGACAGCAACGCTCGGCGCGAAGCTTTCGACGCATATGCCTCGTCGCTCGTTATGAAGTTGTGCTGATGCAGGTCGTGGATTGGCTGGGCGTGCGCGGAGGTTGTATCGGTCATGACACAAGAGACGCGCGAGCTGGACGACAGGGTCCGGGGCGCGCTCGCCCGCGGGGGGACCATCGACATGACTACGATCGGACGGAAGAGCGGGAAGCCGCGGCGGCTCGAAATCGTCTTTCACAACATCGATGGCCGCATCTACATCAGCGGCATTCCATCGCCAAACCGGCGCAGCTGGCTGGCCAACCTCGAAGCCACCCCGGAATTCACCTTCCACCTGAAGGGGCCCGTACGCGCCGACCTTCCAGCCAGGGCCCGCATCATCGACGACGTATCCGAGCGGCGGGAGATCCTGCCCTACATCGCGAGGAACTGGCGGCGAAACGACATCGACCGCATGGTGCGCCAGAGCCCGCTGGTAGAGGTCACGCTCGGGGCCGTCACAGCCGATGCCGACCACCCGAAGACCCGCGCTTAACAACTCTTAACGGCTTTATTCTGAAGCGCCCGCGAATACGAGCCCTAGGCTGACCACTCGTGAGCATCGACGCGGGTCCTCCAAGCCAACCGCCTCAGCTTTCGCCGGACGGCAACTGGGTCTGGGACGGGAGTCAGTGGCAGCCGGTCACGGGCGGCGGGGCGGCCCCCGCGCATGCAGGCGTCTTCAAGGCCTATGAGACGGTGGCGGTCGAGCCGGCGGCCCCCACAGTCGAAGCGGTCCCGCTGGGCGTGCAATACGAGCAGCAATATCCAGCGCCGGCGCCCTCCATCGATTACTCATACAGCGGCTCGGAGCCGGACCTCACACCTCTGTGGCGGCAAACAAAAGGGGGTGGTTACGGGAGGTACCTCTACTTCGTCGCGGCGATCGCCCTGTTCGTGATCGTGCTGATCGTCCTCAACTCGATGAACTTCGTTCAGCTCCCCTTCATCAGCACTGGGTCGAAGTCCAGCCCGACCCAGGTGGGAGCCAATCCGTCGCCGACGCCCGACGTTTCGGGACCGGACTCGGCGCGGGCCGATCGTTTCTTGACCGGTCAGCTCAAACCGGCGCTCGCCGGTCTCGATCAGACCGTGCCCGAGTTGAACCGGTCCTGCAACGGAATCGCGTCCACTTCCTGTTTCGACGCCATCACCGCCACGGACCAGCAGGTGAAGAAGGTATTGACGGTGATCACCAATGGCGACGTTCCAGCCTGCATTCGGGTGCCGACGACAAGCTTGAAGGCAAACATTCAGAGCATGGACAACCAGCTGCAGGCCGCGTTCAAAGATTTCCAGGAAAACAACAACAGCGAGGTCTTTGCGAACGTCAACCGATTCCGCACCTACAACCAATGGGCTGCCGCCGACTTGAGCGCGGCCATGCAGGCGCAGAAGAAGTGCTACACGGTCGTCCTACCAACCTGGGTGCCTTACTAGCGCTCAAGGTGTAGATCGGCGCGGGGCGGGGGAATCAAAGGGGAGCAGGGCAAGGTTGTCCCTGGTACACCCCCGGGGAGGAAACGCAGTGAAGCTCGAAGGCATCCACCACGTCAGCTCGATCACAGGCGATGCTCAGGCGAACGTCGACTTCTATGCCGGCGTGCTCGGGCTCCGGCTCGTCAAGAAGACCGTCAACCAGGACAACCCGACGGTCTACCACCTCTTCTATGGCGATGACGACGGCAGCCCCGGCTTCGACCTGACGTTCTTTGAATATCCTGGCGCGCGGCCGGGCCGAGCGGGCGAGGGCATGATCCACCGCATCGTCCTGCGGGTCGCCTCCGAGCAGGCGCTCGACTTCTGGGAGCGCCGCATTGGAGCTGGCGAGCGATCGCCGCAGTCGTTCGTTTTCTCGGATCCGGAGGGCCTCGGCTTGGAGCTCCGCGTCGTCTCGACGCCGGACGCTCCGCTGACCGCTTCACACGCTGAAATCCCGGCGGAGTACGCGATCCAGGGATTCGACGAGGTGCGGGCGTACAGCGACGACCCAGAAGCGAGCCGGGAGCTGCTCGAGCGCGCTCTCGAGTTCGAGCGTGCGGGCGTCATGGCCTGGGAAGCTCGTGGCGAGAGCCGCGGCGGGCGCTATGTGTACGACCGAGCTCCTACGGAGCGGGGCATCCCCGGAGCGGGAACCGTGCATCACGTCGCGTGGGCGTCGCTCGATGACCAGCAGGTGGCATGGCGCGATCGCGTGATCGCGGCCGGCGCCAACCCGACTCCGGTGATCGATCGCTACTGGTTCCGATCGGTCTACTTTCGAGAGCCGAGCGGTGTGCTGTTCGAGATCGCCACGATGGGTCCTGGCTTTACGGTCGACGAGGAGTTGGCCCACCTCGGCGAAAGCCTCGTGCTGCCGCCGAAGTTCGAGCACCTTCGCGCCGAGCTCGAAGCAACCCTGACGCCGATCCACGCGCCGGCGATCGCCCGCCGGTAGGTCGTCTGGAGGCCTCGTCACAAAAGACAGCCGAAATTCTTCCTACTGTCGCTCCGTTCGCCGTTAGAGTTACATGGCCAGCCGCGCCGTCGTTTTGGGAGGGATTTGGGGATTCCGTTGCGTCTTTCCGCACTGAAGCCGCGGTGATCGGGCGCGTCCTGGACCAGGCCCACCGCATCGGCATGGCGGTGCTCGTTGGGGCCCTTATTACTGGTAGCGCGGGCTTCACCTGGCTCGACCAGCCGGGTGCGTCGGGCACGCCGGCCACAACGGCTTCGCAGCCATTGGTGGCGGCCAGGCCCACAACGACCCCGCCCGTGGCGGCGATCTCGGCGCCGATCGTCGTCGTGACCTCACCGGTACCGATGGCGGCACCGGACAAGGTGTCGTTCGGCGTCGCACGCGTCGCTCCGCACCTGGATGCGGTCGATCCCTCCACTTCGGAGATTCCTGTCAACGCACCCATCGTCATGGCCTTCAGCCAGCCTATGAACCAGGCAAGTGTGGAGGCTTCATTTGCCATCCAGCCGAAGGCTGAAGGCCGGCTGGCGTGGCGCGACGATGTAACCCTGGGCTTCGAGCCCTTTCGACTTGCGTACGCAACCACGTATCAGGTTGATGTGGCCGGACGCTCCGCGCGGGGCGTGCCCCTGTCGGGGAGAAGGCACTGGAGCTTCACGACGACGGCGGGTCCTGCCGACGTCCTGGCCCCCGGCGCGGGCTGGATCAATGTCCCGATCCTCACCTACCACTACATCCGCGTGAACCCGGACCGCTACGACCGGCTGGGCTTCGCGCTCTCGGTCACCCCATGGGATTTCGCCGCTCAAATGGATTGGCTCAAGGACAGCGGCTATCACCCGATCACCGCCGCGGACCTGCACGCTTTCCTTGCGGGCGTCCGAGGATTGCCCAGCAAGCCCGTCATCCTCACGTTCGACGACGGATACGCCGACTTCTACACGACCGCGCTTCCAATCCTCCGCGCCCACGACTTCCGGGCTACCGCATACGTCGTCTCGGGGTTTGTCGGCCGGCCCGGATACATGACCGCGGCCCAGGTCGTGGAGGCGGACAGATCGGGTATCGAGATCGGGTCGCACACGGTCAATCATCCGAACCTGACCAACCTGTCTTACGGTTCAGTGCGCTCACAGCTCATTGACTCCAAGCAGTTCCTCGAGCGTTTGCTCGGACACCCGGTGACGTCGTTCTGCTACCCGAGCGGAAAGGTCAACTCGATGGTGGCGTGGCAGGTGGCCGACGCGGGTTATGACGACGCGACGACGACCGTATTCGGCTTTCGGCACACCCTGGCCGACCGGTATGTCTGGACGCGCTTGCGGGTCAGCGGTGGAGAGACCCGGGACCTCTTCGCACTATCGGTGTCTAGAGCCTCGTAATTGCGGCGGCCGGGGCCGGTGACGAGTCGTCCCAGCTGTACCGAAGCCGGTTGACCACGTCCACCACCCCGTCGACCTCCCTCGTCATTCGAGCCAATATATCGACGTCGCTCTTGCGGTCGACATCACCGGAGAGCGTCACCACGTTCCAGTGCACGAGGACCCGCACCGCTTCGGGGGCCGCCATCAGCATCGAGGGGATGATCGTCGACAGAACTTCGTCACGCAGCTCTTGATCCGTGCGAAGGAAAACCTGCAGCAGGTCGCTCCGGCTGGCGATGCCCGCGATCTTGCCGCGCTCGTCGACGACGACAAGACGCCGGACGTTCCGTTCTTGCATCAGACGTGCTGCCACCGGCAGCGTGGTGTCGGATCGCACTGTGATCGGTGGCGTCGACATGATCTCCGAAGCAACGACGCCAGTCGCCTTGACCATTTGTTCTCGCCGCCGACGTGGATGCAGCAGGCTCAGCTCCGATTCAAACTCTTGGCGCCGTTCCTTCAAGAGAAGGTCTGATTCGGAAACTACGCCGACCGGAACGCATTGCTCGTCGACTATGGGAATGGCGCTGATCCTGTTCTCTTCGATCAACTGAACCAGGCGCTTGAAGGGCGTCAACGGGCGGGCCACGTGAACCTGGCTGGTCATCACGTCCGCGACTGTTCGCCGGCGTCGAAGGCTTATCACGCGACCACTCGCTCGGCGACCAGCACAGGCCGATCGGTCATGTGAAGGAGGTCGTGCGACACGGAACCCAGGAACAGGCTGGCGATGTCGCGCATCCGGCTCGACCCGATGACGATGAGGTCCGCGTTCCAATCCTTCGCGGTCTCGGCCACTGCTTTCGCGACCGGACCTTCGTGCGCGACCATACCCTGGACCTTCACACCGGCATCCAGCAACAGCCCGCAGGCACGAGTCATCGTCTCGTGGATCTCCTCATTCGATTCGACGTATGCGAAGCCCTGGACCCCGACGATCGCCTGAGCGACGTGGAGCACCATCACCGACGCATCTGGTTGAGCAACCGCCGCGGCCGCCCGCACCCCCGGGACCAGGTCGTCTCCACCGGCGATGGCGAGCAGGATCTTCGAAGCAGCGGACGCGGCGCCGGCCGGCCGGCTGTGGACGATCAATACAGGGGAGTCGACCGCTGAAAGGAGCTGGTGGCTGATGCTGTGCTGCGTCAGCGACTGCCAATCAGACAAGCCCCTCGAACCGACGACGATCAGGTCGGCCTCGAAGGTCCTGGCGGCGATGGCGATGGCGGCGGCAACGTGGCCGCTGTCAGCTCTGATGATTTCGGGCTCCGCGACCACGCCGGCTTTGAACAAGCGCTCTACAGTGCGGTCGAGAAGCTTGGACGCTTCGCTGCGAACTTCGATGTCCCAGTGGCCGTGGCGATGGTGCACCTCCAGGTTCCAGACATGGGCGACCCTGACCACGACGGTCGGCGACTTGGCGATCGCGATCGTGGCGTCGACCGCGGCCTGCGACTGCTCGCTGCCGTCGGTCGCGAGAAGGATTCTCTCGAAACGCTTCCTGATGTCCATGCGACCAGCCTTCCACTCCGTGGCCCTTGTCCATAGGGCCGAATGCCCGCTGCTGCAGGGGCCTTCCGGCCCACCCTTCGAGGACTGATGTAGATTCGCCAGGGATGGCCGGCTCTGAAGATCGCAAGGACGTTCTGCTCGAAGCCGGGCTGACGCTGGCGTCGGAGCTGTCGCTGCCGGTGGTGCTCCAGCGAATCGTCGACCTGGCCGCCCAGATCACCGATGCCCGATATGGGGCGCTTGGCGTGATTGGCGAGGAAGGCGGGCTCATCGAGTTCATCACGACCGGCGTCTCTGCCCAGCAGCGGAGGGCCATCGGACCGCTGCCGCGCGGCCGAGGAGTCCTCGGGCTGCTGATACACGAGCCAAGCCCGATCCGCATCACGAACATCGCCGACCATCCGAAGTCGGTTGGGTTTCCCGCTCATCACCCCGCGATGCACTCCTTTCTAGGCGCACCCGTTCGAGCGATGGGAAAAGTCTTCGGCAACATCTACCTGGCTGAAAAACGCGGCGCAGCGACGTTCAGCCGCGAGGACGAGGAATCTCTCGTCATCCTGGCTACGCAGGCGGGCGCCGCCATCGCCAATGCGACCCTGTACGCGGAGTCGCGCCAGAGGGAGCAATGGCTGGACGCTCTGCGAGACATCACCAGCGACATACTCGCAGGCTCAGAAGAGGATTCGATGCTCGCCGGGATAGCAGAGCATTCGCGTCAGCTGGCGGGCGCGGCTGCAGCACACATCCTGACGTTGGGCCCGTCCCCAGGGGAGCTCGTGGTGGCAGCGGCGGTGGGCGCGAACGCGGCGAGCGTTCGGGGCCAGTCGCTGCCGGCCGCGAAGTCAATTTCTGGCGAGGTGATGGAGACCGGCCGGCCGTTGGTGACGGACGACGTGGGCGCTCACGGCAACGCGTACCAGCCGGTTGTGCGCCTGGGGCGTATCGGGCCCGCGATTTTCGTGCCCCTTCGAGCGCGGGGTCGCGCCACGGGCACGCTCATGGTCGCCAACCTCAAGGGAGGGCGCCGTTTCGACGCCGGCACAGTCCGCCTCGTGGAGACGTTCGCCGACCAGGCCTCGGTGGCGATGGAGTATGCCCGCGCTCAAACCGAGCTGCGGCGGATCGGGCTGATGGAGGAGCGGGAGCGGATCGCCAAGGAGCTTCACGATGGGGTCATCCAGTCCCTGTTTGCGGTTGGGATGGGCTTACAAGGCACGGCGCTGATGACTGGCTCCTCCGAACAGTCGATCCGGATAGAAGGAGCTGTCGGTGAGCTCGACAAGGTCATCCGCGACCTACGGAACTACATCTTCGGCCTCCGGCCCGGAATCCTTGCCGACCGGCAGCTCGATCAGGCGCTTCGCGTCCTCGGCGAGGAGATCCGGGCGCGATCCGGGCCGGATGTAGTGGTCGAGGTCGACCCTGAGCTTGCGGCCAGTCTCTCCGGTCGATCGCACGAGATCGTGCAGCTCACACGGGAAGCCCTGTCTAACGTGGTCAGGCACGCGAAAGCAAAGCATTCGAAGGTCGGGCTAGTGCGCAAAGGTCGAAACGCGCTGCTAACGATCGATGACGACGGGTCCGGCTTCGACGTGCGGCGCAGCTCGAATGGCAATGGACTGCGCAACATGCGGGAACGAGCATCGTCGATGGGGGGAATCCTGCGCATCTCCAGCACGAAGGGCGGCGGCACGAGCCTGCGCGTCACGTTCCCAGTACCCGGGATCAGGGTCGATAGGCCTGCTCTCGAGAGGCCCAAGGGCGGTGCGCCATCACGCCGCTCGGTGGCACGATAGCCCGATGCCGAGCACGAGACTTCGAATTTTGCTGGTCGACGACCACGAGGTCGTTCGCGATGGGGTCAAGTCGCTAATCAACGCCAACGACGACCTGACCGTGGTGGCAGAGGCCGGTTCGGTGCGCGAGGCCATCGACCAGGCCGTCAGGACAAAACCCGACGTGGTGGTGATGGACGTGCGCTTGGCCGACGGCAGTGGCATCGAGGCGACTCGCGAGATTCGGGCTCGTCTCGAGAAAACCCAGGTGCTCATGCTGACCTCGTTCGCGGACGACGAGGCGCTGTTCGCATCGATCATGGCCGGAGCCGCGGGCTATGTGCTCAAACAGATCCGCGGCGGTGAGCTCATCCGCGCCATCCGCGAGGTGGGCGCTGGACGGTCGCTGCTCGACCCTGAGGTCACGAAGTCTGTGCTCGAGCGACTGCGTAAGGGCAAGACCATGCGCGACGAGAAGCTGGCGCGCCTGTCAGCCCAGGAGGAGCGGATCCTCACGCTGGTAGCGAAAGGGCATACCAACGGCCAGATCGGCAAGGAGCTGAAGCTGGCGGAGAAGACGGTCAAGAACTACGTCTCCACCATCCTGTCGAAGCTCGAGGTCGCGCGTCGCGCCGAGGCCGCCGCATACCTGGCCCGGCACACGACCACCCCCGGTTCCCAGTAAAAAAGCGATCGCCCTGCGCGAGCGGGCCTCAACCGATCAGCGGATGCTGCCTTCGAGCTTCTCCGCGATCGACTCCGCCAGCTCCTTGACCGTGGCCTCGGCGACGCTGTGCATCACGGCCTGGTCCAGCTGCCTGCCCACCCGGCCGAGGGGCGGCTCGTACATGCCGCTGACGGTCAGCCTGGTGGTGAGGCCGTCGACTGGGGCGAGCTCGACCTTGCCCTCCATCACCGGGAACAGCTTCTCCGGGAACGATGCCTTCCACGTCACTGGAATCCCGGTCCACTGACCGGCTTCGACCGGATCACCGGCCTCGACGGTGACGCGCTTCCGGATAGGCAACCCGGCGATGCGGGGACCGACCGCGTATTGGTTCTTGTCTCCCAAGCGTGGAAACCATCTGCGCGGGCCACGAGCCAGCGTCGTGGCGCAGCCTTCGATCGGACGGTCGATGTGAACCGAGTGCTGTACGAACATGCCGTGAGTATCGAGCTCTCGACAAAGCCCGGCAGGTGCCGGAAGTCCCAGCCCGCGGGGGTCTAACGACCTGGTGTCGGGTCTCCGCGGGCCGGAGTTTTCTTAGGCCCGCCGCCGATCCGGTGTATGAGCGAACGCACCGGATCGAAATACACGTCGTCCATTCGCTCCTTCAGCGGGATGATCGCGTTGTCGGTGATATGGATGTGCTCGGGACAGACCTCCGTGCAGCATTTCGTGACGTTGCAGTAGCCGACGCCGGCCTTTCCTTTGAGCAGTGGCCGCCGATCGAGCACATCCTTCGGGTGCATCTCCAGGCTTGCGATGCGAACCATGAACCGGGGGCCGTAGAAGGCGCCCTTCAGGTCGTGGGCCCGCAGCACGTGGCAGACGTCCTGACACAGGAAGCACTCGATGCATTTGCGGAACTCCATCACGCGCTCGACGTCTTTCTGCTGCATTCGCCACGGCTCGCTGCTGGTCAGGTCCTTCTCGCTGGGGGTGAACTGCGGTATCTGCTTGTTCACCTCGTAGTTCCAGCTGACGTCTGTGACCAGGTCCTTGATCAGCGGGAACGCCTTCATGGGCCTGACAGTCACCTGACCGCCGTATTCGGTGATCGGGGTCTTGCACATGAGGCGCGGAAAGCCGTCGATCTCCGCCGAGCACGACCCGCACTTCGCGGCCTTGCAGTTCCAGCGCACAGCCAGATCCGAGGCCATGTTGGCTTGCACCCACAGCACCGCGTCAAGGACGACCATGCCCTCGCGCACCGGCACGCGATACGTGACCAGCTCCCCGGCTTTCGAATCTCCACGCCAGATCTTCAACCCGAGGTTGGATACTTCCATTACTCGGTCGCCTCCGGCGTATAGCGCGCGTGGGACTGACTGAGCACCTCGGCCAGGTACGCCGGCATCGGTGGCTGCCGCTCCGCCCTGACATGCATCCCGTCGGTCGTCTTCTCGACGACATAGTTCACGGTGGTGAGGTGGTCCTCGGTTTTGGGATGGTCGGACCGAGCGTGGGCGCCGCGGCTCTCCTTTCTTTCCAGAGCTGAGCGCAGCAGTGCCTCGGCATTGACGAGCAGCGAGCCCAGGTCGTATGCGGTGTGCCATCCCGGGTTGAACGCGAGAGTGCTTGAGCCGCCCGTGCCGCATGCTTTCGACCTGGTGCCGAGCTCGAGGATTTTCTCAAGCCCTGCCTCCAGCTCGGGGCCGTCCCGAACGATCGGCGCGTGCTTCGACATCACGTCCTGGATTTCAGCCATGAGCTTGTATGGGCTCTCGCCCGCGGGACGTTCCAGGGGCGCCATGAGCTCGGCGATTGCGCCGTCGATGTCGGCGTCGTCTATCCCCGCCAAGGTCGCCGTCGTCGGATTGGCCTTGATCGAGGCTGCAGCCGCCTCCCCGGCCCGCTTGCCGAAAACGAGCAGGTCGCTCAGTGAGTTGCCGCCGAGCCGGTTGGCCCCGTGCAGCCCGGAGGCGACCTCGCCGGCGGCGTAAAGCCCAGGCACCGTCGTCGCCCCGGTCTCAGCCTCGACGCGCACGCCGCCCATCGCGTAGTGGATGGTGGGCGCGACCTCCATGGGCTGCTTGGTGATGTCGACGTTGGCCAGCTTCAAGAACTGCTCGTACATCGACGGCAGCTTGCTCTTGATGAAGTCGGGCTTCCGGTGCGTGATGTCCAGGTACGCGCCACCGTGAGGCGTGCCCCGGCCGGCGGAGACCTCGGAGTTGATCGCCCGCGCGACAACATCTCGTGAAGAAAGCTCCATGCGCTCCTGGTCGTATCGCTCCATGAATCGCTCGCCTTGCTTGTTTCGGAGCACGCCGCCCTCGCCGCGCACACCTTCCGTGACGAGAATGCCGCGCACCCCGGAGGGCCAGACCATGCCGGTGGGATGGAACTGGACCATCTCCATGTCGCGCAGCTGAGCGCCCGCGTCGTAAGCGAGGGCTGTGCCGTCGCCGGTGCTCTCCCACGAGTTGGACGTGACCCGGTACATCTTGCCGGCGCCGCCACTGGCAAGGACGAGTGCGCCACACCGATACAGGATCAGCGAGCCGTCAGCGCGTCGGTATGCGAGTGCCCCAGCAACGTTCCCGTCGGCCTTCAGCACCTTGAACACGGTCGTCTCCATGTGGACCTCGACGCCATTCATGTGCACGGCGCGATCCTGCAGCGTGCGGATCAGCTCCAGGCCGGTGCGATCGCCGATGTGCGCCAATCGCGGATATGTGTGAGCGCCAAAGGGACGCTGGTGGATGCGGCCCTGCCACGTGCGGTCGAAAACCGCGCCCCAGCGCTCGAGCTCGAGCACGCGTTCGGGCGACTCCTTGGCGTGAAGCTCGGCCATGCGCCAGTCGTTGATGAGCTTGCCGCCCTTCATCGTGTCGGCGAAGTGGACCTCCCACGTGTCCTGGTAGGCGACGTTGTGCATGGCCGCGGCGACACCTCCCTCCGCCATGACGGTGTGGGCTTTGCCCAGGAGCGACTTGCAAACCACCAGGACCCGGGCTCCTGCGTCCGCGGCGGCGATGGCGGCGCGCAGCCCCGCGCCGCCCGCCCCCAGGACCAGGACGTCGGTCTCCACGGTCTCGTAGGCGGTCACATCACCCACCGGGGGTCGTGTAGAACGCCGGCCAAAAGGAGGCGGACGTATATGTCCGCGGCAGCGACCGAGAGCAGGCTCGCCCAGGCCCAGCGGTCGTGCTTGATGTTGAGGACCGTGACGCCCTTCCAGAGCTGGTGTCGTGCGCGGGCGGCAAGCGTGCAAGAGAAACAGTCGAGCTCGCCGCCGGCGAGGTGCCGGAACGCGTGGCAGCCAAACGTGTAGCCGGAGAGGAGGATGACGTTGGCGAGCAGGATCATGCTGCCGAGACCGATGCCGAAGCGTCCGCCAAAATCGAAGGCCACGATCGCGTCGAACCAAAGGAATCCAACCTGGACCACCGTGGCGTAGAAGGCGAACCGATGGAAGTTGTTGAAGATCCACGGGAGCGCGGTTTCGCCGCGGTACGTTCCGCGACTGGGCTCGGGCACGGCGCACGACCGGGGGTGCCAGAAGAACGAGCGGAAGTACGCCTTGCGGTAGTAGTAGCAGGTGAGTCGAAACGCTAGCGGCGCCCAGGCCACCCAGATGGCCGGCGGGATAGGACCGACTGTGATCAGCGGCGAATAGAACGGGCTGACGTACGGCGCGATGTAGCCCTCGTGCTGGAAGAAGACCACCCACACTGCGTAGATGCCGAACAGGCTGAGCGCCACCACCACGAACGTGGGATAGAGCCAGTTGGGCAGGACGCTGTAGGGGTTTCTGACTCGGGTCCGAGCTGCCGCCGCGGGCTCAGATAGGGCCATGCTGCGTTCTTATCTAACAGACAGACAACTCCGGCGGGCGAGTTGCCCGCCGGAGCATGCCGTCCTGAGATGCTGTCACGCAGCGATCTTCTGCGCGACCTTGACTGTCTCGGGCTTGCGCCCGGCGATGAAGAGCTCGAAGACCAGCGCACCAAGCACGGCGAGTGCCACCAGCATCAAGGCGATACCAGCGTATGTCGTGTAGACGCCGACCGTCCACCAGCCGTATGCGTTGAGCAGCATCGAGCGCAGGGTCTCACCCTTGAACAGGGTGTCTCGCTGGCCGTTGAGTGTCGCGACCTGGGCCTGAAGCGTGGCGTAGTTCGCGTCTGTCTTCGGCGTGGCGGCGAGTTGCGCGTTCGCTGCCGAGATCTTGCTGCCGATCGTGGAGTAGGTAAGGCCGCCGGCAACACCCTTCAGGTGCTCGCCGAGGAAGTCGTTGGCGTAGATCCGCGCCTGGTTGCCATCGGTGACCTGGTTGCCGGCCTGGTCGCGGATCTCCTGCGGGAACTTCGCGGGGTCGAGCGCGCCGCCGGCTTTGATCTGGTCCGTGCCGGGGAAGGAGATCTGCTGCGCGGTCAGCTCGTCGTGAATCTGCGTCGTGGTGAAAGACCCCATCGCGAACGCAAACCCAGCCGCTCCCGCAAGAACTAGAACGAGGATCGACTGAAGAGTGATGATTCGCCACCGAATTGCCTTGTTCACGTCTATTCCTCCTTGGAATGTGTCCTCTCTCGAGGTTTTGTTTGGATTGAGCTGTTGGACGGCTCCTGATGACAGTCAACATCTCGACACGGTCCGCTGCGCGTGCCGTTAGGCCCGCGCCACCAGGACCCTTGGCCCCCCGCGAGAGGGTCCTTCGGCAGTGAGCAAGGAAGGCCGGGTGGAGCGTGCTGCTGAAGGGCGTGGCTCAGGAAGTGACGACGGGTATCGATCCATTCGCCGGGGCGCTGCGCAAGCGACCGGTCAATCCGGTTGCGCCCGCTGTGCGCGAGCGGTGGATTGCGTTGTATCCGGGAGAGATAACCGGCCGCAGGTTCCAAGGAGTGTGACGGCAGGGCCGAGGGTCACCCGCTCGAGGACCAGCCCAGGAAGGAGACCGTCCCGTAGGGCGAGGGTCTACCAGCACTTCCGCGAAACAAAGGCGCTGCTTAGGCTCGGAGCTGGAGGTGTCTTGAAATGAAATTCTTCAAAGAAGTGATGCCAACACTGTTCACGGCTGCCGGTTTGACGCTGGCGCTGTCAGTGGTCCTGGGCTGGAGCTGGCCGCTGTTGGGCGATGCTCGCGCCGGCATCATCGCCCTCGGCATCGTTGGCTTTGGAGCCTGCATAACGAGCGGCTCAGCGGCAAGCAGCTTCGGGGTCAAGGACCCGTTTGTCATCGCCGCAATCTTTGCGGGCGTCGTGCTGCTGGTCGCCGGGGTGATCGGCTTGTTCGCAAACACGATGCCGTACCTCGTCGTGATGATGCTCGCGACCGCCGCGATCTGGCTCATCGCGACGACGCGGCATCTCGTCGAAGGTGACTCCAACCCGCGGCCCGTTCCGGCCGCTTAGCGCTCAAGGAGATCGATAGAGATGAAGAAGTCGACGATCACAAAGACCTGGATCGGCGGTTTGGTGGTGCAGGTGCTCGGCCTGATCATCGTCGCCCTCGGCGTGGTATTGATGCTGGCCTATGGCGGGGCGTTCCAGCAGGCCACCGATGGGAATGGCTACGACTTCGTTCCCAGCTACGGCGGATTCTTCTGGACCACGATCGTCCTGATCGTCGCCGGGGCTTTCGCCACGGCGATCGGCGGGATCGTCGGGCTCGTGGCCTGGGTCGGAGCGCTGGTCAACACCTACCAGCTCCCGGGCAAGACCTGGTTCGCTGTTGTTCTTGCCGGAGGAGTGCTGGGATTCGCATTTGCTCTTCTCGGGTTCGCTGCGATGGTCGCCTATGTGGTCGCGGGGCCCGACGGAATGGCGTTTGAGCAGCCGCAGTTTCCGGCTGCGGCGCCTCGCCCGTCGACCTTCGCGCCCACAGCCTGATTCCTGAACCGGGGCCGGGGCGGCGCGCGGCCGATCCCGGTTCCGGCGTTTCAGGCCGAACGGCCCGCTGACCGGAGGTCATGAGTAACTGTCGCCAATCGACTTCACGTCGCACCTTGGGGAGATGAAGGTCACGGAGATCATGTCGCGTCCGGTCATCACCGTGACACCCGACACCACTGCCGAGGCTGCGGCCGACCTGTTCATCGAGCATGGCATCTCAGCCCTACCTGTGATCGGTTCAAACGGTGATCTGGTCGGGATTGTCTCGGATAAAGATCTGCAGCCAGTCGAAACCCGATCGAAGACGGTTGCTGGGGTGATGACCCGTCGCGTTCTGTCGGTCCCCGCCGACTGCGACGTTCCCCGCGTGGCGCGGATCCTGCTCGAGGCCGGCTACCGACATGTCCCGGTGGTGAATGACCGCAAAGTGGTCGGCATCGTCAGTCGCAGGGACCTGGTCAGGGTCATCGCTCGGCGCGACGACATGATCAAGAGCGAGATCGCCCGCGGATTGGGCGAGTTGGGCCTCGGGACCAGCCTTGGCGACATCGGCGTAGATGTTGGCGCCGTCACCGTCCAGCTGGACGAGGGACCCAACCGGCGCCTGGCAGAGACTGTCATCCTCAGCGTGCCGGGGGTGCTCACGGTCCGCTTCACGGACCTCAGCGGCCGCTGATGCTGCATTGGGAGGTCCGCCACCCACACTGGACGAAGGTCCAGCCGCCCCCGCCGGCGAGCCCGCCGCTTGAAGGGAGCCCGCCGACCATCCTCTTCATCGTCCTGATCGCCGTGGCGGCCGGCGGGGTGTTCTGGGTTGGCGGAGCGGGCCTGGCCGCGGACCTGGCATGGGCGGCCGCGGTCGTGCTGGCGTTGATTCCGCTGAGCATTTCTGTGACGCGCGACCTGCTTCATCGCGACACGGGCGTCGACCTGATCGCTCTGCTTGCCATGGCGGGCGCGCTGATCCTGGGTCAGTACCTGGCCGGCGCGGTCGTCGGCCTGATGCTCTCGGGCGGCCAGGCACTCGAGCGGTACGCCGGCTCCCGCGCCCGCCGCGAGCTGTCGGCTCTCCTGGCGCGGGCGCCGCGGGTGGCCCACCGCTACGCGGACGGCGATCTCACATCCATAGACATCAGCAACGTGCGAGAGGGCGACCTGCTGCTCGTGAAACCGGGAGAGGTGGTGCCGGTCGATGGCGTCGTGGCGTCGGAGGCCGCGGTCCTCGATGAGTCGGCTCTGACAGGAGAGTCGATGCCGGCCGAGCGGCCATATGGCGACAGGGTTCACAGCGGTGTCGTCAATGCGGGGGCTCCATTCGACATCCGCGCCCTGACGACGGCGGAGCAGAGCACGTATGCGGGCATCGTGCGATTGGTTCGCGATGCCCAGAGCGCCAAGGCTCCGTTCGTGCGCCTCGCGGATCGCTACGCGATGTGGTTCTTGCCGTTGACGCTCGTCGTGGCTGCGGTGGCGTGGGCTGTCTCAGGCAATCCGGTGCGCGCCCTTGCGGTGCTCGTGGTGGCGACGCCATGTCCGTTGATACTGGCCGCACCCGTAGCCATCGTCGCCGGCATCTCGCGGGCGGCCAACAGAGGTGTGATCGTCAAGGGCGGCGGAGCGCTCGAGACGCTGGCTCGAGCGCGCACGCTCATCTTCGACAAGACCGGCACCCTGACAGCCGGCTCCCCGCGCGTCGCTTCTGTGGAGACGTTCGGAGCGATTTCGCAGGATGAGCTGCTGCGCCTGGCAGCGTCCTTGGACCAGGTGTCGCTTCACGTCTTCGCGGGCGGGATCGTTTCCGCCGCCAGGACCAAGCACCTCGATCTCGAGCTCCCCATCGATCCTCTCGAGCATCCCGGCAAGGGCATCGAAGGACTGGTCGCCGATCATCGGGTGGCCCTCGGCCAGGCGAGATGGCTGTCGTCGGGCCAGCCGTTGCCGGACGCCGCTGCCGACCTGCGGCGCCGTCTCGCGCTGGTCGGGGCGATGGCTGTCTACGTCGCGGTCGACGGCGTCATCGCCGGCGCGCTCGTGATCGAGGATCCAGTGCGGAGCGACACGCCCGACGCCCTGCGCACTCTGCGGCTCGCCGGCATCAAGCGGATCGTCCTGTTGAGCGGCGACCGGAACGACGTCGCCGAGTCGATCGGTGGAGCAGTTGGCGTCGATGCCGTCTTCGCCGAGCACACACCGGAGCAGAAGGTGCAGGTGGTGTTCGACGAGCGCGCGCGTGGAGTGACCGTCATGGTCGGTGACGGCGTCAACGACGCGCCCGCGCTCGCGGCCGCCGATGTCGGCATCGCGATGGGCGCCCGCGGTGCCACCGCATCGTCCGAGGCCGCCGACGCGGTCATCGTGGTCGATCGGCTGGACAGGGTTGCGCAAGCGCTGTTGATCGCGCGACGCGCCCGCGACATCGCCGTGCAGAGCGTGCTGGTCGGAATGGCGCTGTCCGGTTTCGGGATGGTCCTGGCCATGTTCGGCCTCTTGCCTCCAGTCGCGGGCGCCATCTTCCAGGAGGCGATCGATGTGGCGGTGATCCTCAACGCGCTGCGAGCCTTGACTGGCGGCGACCTTCCCAAGGCATCGGTTGCTGCCGAGGGCAAACTGGCGGCCAACGACCGTGGCGCCAGGGTCCCCGCCCGGGCGGGCCGATAGGCCCTGTGGCGATACGGGCCGAGGCGGCATGCTGCGTTCAGGAGTGACGAGGTGACCTGGACCGTCTCGGACGTGATGACCACGGAGCCGGTCGCGATTGGGCCAGAGGCTCGGTTCAAAACCTGCGCAAAACTGATGCAGGTCCATGAATTGACAGCGATTCCGGTGGTTGCTGACGAAGGCGTGCTTATTGGGATCGTCTCAGAGGCCGACCTCCTCGCCAAGGAGGCAGAGCTTTCGACTTCCGGCCGTGACGGGCGCCGAAGCGGCAAAGCCCTTGCGACGAGGGTCGGCGAGATGATGACTCGCGATCCGTTCACGACCACCGCGAACATGCCGCTCAACACGGCCGCCAGCTTGATGTTCGAACACCACTTGAAGGTGATGCCGGTCGTCGACTCGGTGAAAAGGCTGGTCGGCACCGTGACCCGCTCGCAGGTCCTGAACGTGTTTCTCCGCAGCGACGAATCGATCCGCCGCGAGGTCGCTCGCGAGCTGCGCCTTGTTCCGGAGATCATTCGCGGAATCGTGGAGGCTGAGGTCAGGGACGGAGTCGTCTACATCCGTCGCGACGCGGAGAAGGAAAGTGCGACCGAGCTGCTGACCCAGACCGTGAGCGCCATACCCGGTGTGATCGGCGTGGTGATCGATGGCGGGCCGAATGGTGAGCTCGCGGCGGCAAGCACAGCGATGAGCGGCAATGGCCAGGCGTGAGCGGCGCGCCCGCCACAGCATGGGGCGCCGTCTGATTGACGGCGTTCGCATGCGTTTTGTGCCGCCGATCGAAGAAGACTCGAACGGCACTTTCAACCTGCGTTGGTGGCAGTACGTCGAGCGCGAGCACGAGATGGGCCGGCGTGATGAGGATGCCGCCGGCAAGACAACACTCGAGCCGGCCTCTTAGATTAGGCGTCGGTGGACGACCAGCCGATTCCTGAGCGGACCCGTGTCCGGACGCGCTATCGCAATCGAGGTTGTGGTTGCGGGTTCGGAGGATTCTTCATTGTGCTGACCGTTGGCATCCTGCTGAGCCTCTTCAACGCCGATGTAGGCATCGGCGCATCGGTGAGGATACCTTTCACGGAGAGCAACGTGACCATCGCCGGGGTGTTGGGCGCCAAGAGCAAGGCCGTCGACGCACTGCCGACCTACACCAAAGACAGGCTCGGCGGAAACCAGAACTTCTTCAACAACTCCACGACCTTGACGATCGGCCCGGCCGAAGGGGCCGGCATGTTCGTCATCGGCAGGCAAAACGGCGCGCCCGCGATAGACCTCCACCTCGTGCTTCGATAGGCCGGGACTCGGTCAGCGGGAGCCGATTGGTGGCCTGGGCGTCCCCGGCTCGAGGCGGATCCTGGCATCGACCACGACGGCGCCCGCTGGGTGCACGACGAGCGGGTTGAGGTCCATCTCGGCCACCTCGGGGTGAGCCTCGACGAGGGCGCTGACGCGGAGCAGCACGTCTTCCAGCGCCGCGACGTCCGCGCGAGGCGCGCCGCGATAGCCATCGAGCTGCGGGAACGTCTTCAGCGAGCGAACCATGCGGTCGGCCTCGCCTTTGGTGATGGGCGTGATCCGCACGGCCACGTCCTTCAAGAGCTCCGTCGCGGTGCCACCCGCTCCGCACGCCAGCACGGGTCCGAAGTGCTGATCCTGCACGACGCCGACCAGCATCTCCACGCCTTCGGGCACCATCGGCTGGACGAGGAAGGCGGACACTGGATGGCCGGCTTTGTTCAGCGTGTCCGCCATCTCGGTGGCCGCGTGGTCCACCTCGCCCGCACCCCGCAGATGCAATCGGACCGCGCCCGCATCCGATTTGTGCAGCACTCCCGCCGCGATCGCCTTGAGGGCGACTTCGGCGCCCAGCCGTTTCGCCGCGAGCCCAGCCTCAACCGGCGACGCGACCTGACGGGTCTCGACCACGTGGACGCCGTAACAGGTAAGCAGCTCGGCGACCGCCGCGGGCGCCATCCATCCTGGATCAGCCGCCAGCGCGGTGGCGATGACCGCGGCCGCGCGATCGCCATCGATGCGATCGAGCGCCGCCACGGTCTCTTCGGGTGCCGCGCGCCAGGCGCCATAACGCGCGACCAGGCTCAGCGCTCGGGCAGCCTCCTCGGGGAACGGATAGTGCGGCAAGCGGACGCCGCCTGATTCGACGACTCGTGGCGCTGCCTGCTTCGACATGAACACGCTGAGGATCGGGATGGCACGCGGGAGCGCTTTCGCCGCCCGATGGATCGCACGGAGGACGGTAGCCCCCCTGGTGATGAGCGGGGGCGTGAAGATGACGATGATGGAGTCGATCTCGTCGCAACCCGCGAGCGCAGTGATCGCTCGCTGGTAGTCTTCGCCGCCGGCCGCAGCCAGCATGTCGACAGGATTTGCGGTTGACCCCGCAGGCGGAAGAAACGAAGCGAGCTCATTGCGGGTGGCGTCAGGCAGAGCCGGCACCACGAGCCCGTTGGCTTCGCAGGCATCGGCGCATAGGATGGCGGGTCCTCCGGCGTTGGTGAGGATGGCCACGCGGTTGCCGGCGGGCAGAGGTTGGCTGCCGACCAGAAGAGCGGCGTCGAAGAGTTCGGCGAGAGTGTCGGTCCGGATGACGCCTGCCTGCTGGAAGAGCGCATCGACCGTGACGTCGGAGGCGGACAGCAGGGCTCCGGTATGTGACGAGGTGGCTCGGGCGCCTGCCTGCGTGCGCCCGCCCTTCACGGCCAGGATCGGCTTGGACCTGCTGACGCGCCGTGCGACGCGCGCGAACTTCCGCGGGTTCCCGAACGATTCGAGGTACAGCATGATGAGGTCGGTCTGGTGGTCGCCCTCCCAGTACTGGATGAAGTCATTGCCCGACAGGTCGGCCTTGTTGCCCACCGACACGAACGATGAGAGGCCCGAGCCGAGGGCCTGCGCGCGCGCCATCACCGCCAGACCCAGGCCGCCGCTCTGCGAAAGGAAACCGATGCGTCCGGGGACCGGCCTGTCGGGGGCGAATGTCGCGTCGAGGTTCACTTCAGGCGCTGTGTTGATCACGCCCATGCAGTTAGGACCAACGAGCCGCATTCCAGACTGCCGGCAGATCTCGACCAGCTCGAGCTGCAGGGCGGCGCCTTCGGGCCCGGCCTCGCCGAACCCCGCCGATATGACGACGAGACCGCGCACTCCTTTCTCGGCACATTCCCGCGCGACGGTCGAAACCACCGCAGCCGGCACCGTTATCACGGCCATCTCGACGAGATGCGGTATCGCGAGCACCGATGGAAATGCGCGGATGCCCTGGATCTCGGTGGCAGCAGGGTTCACGGGATAGAGCTGGCCCTTGTAACCGTTCGCCACGAGGTTGTGAACCACTGCGCCGCCAATGCTTCCGGGCTGCCTCGACGCGCCGATGACAGCGACCGCGCGCGGCGCCAGCAGGTGGGTGACCGCCGCCACCGCGGACAGGCGTTCGCGGTCCTCGAAATGGCGAAGTCCGTCAGGTGTGAGCCTGGTCGGGAGGTCCGCGTGCACCTCGCCCGGCTCGGAGCGCGCGTGAACCGGAAACCCGCTCTCGCGAAGCATCTGCAGCATGCGATGGTTCTCTGGCCGCACGACAGCCTCCAGCACGTCGAGGCCTGCCGCGGCCGCGGCTTCGGCCAGCTGACCGAGCAGGATCGTTCCCAATCCACGCCCTTGATAGGCGTCGGCCACCGCCAGGGCGAGCTCGGCCTTGCGCGGCTCGGTCTCTACGTACATGGCGTGTCCGACGAATTGCGCGTGGGCGCCGGCAACCGCGACGAGGCCATACGTCGATGTGTAGTCGACGTTGACCATTCTCTGAATCGAGGAGTCCGCGTTGGCGACCGCCGCAAAGAACCGGAAAACGCGAGACTCGAGCGACAGGCTCGAATATAAGCGCCCGAGCTCGGCGGCATCGTCCGCGCGAATCGGCCTGACGGTCAGCGTCGAGCCGTCGCGCAGGACGACGGTTGCCTCGCGATGGGCGGGATATGTCGTCGCCACCCTGTCAGCATGCCGATTTTGTAAATCGGCGTCTGGAAGGTCCTGCTGTTACGTCAAGCCGCCTGCAGCCACCAGATGACCCATAGGACCGGTGACGCCATCAACAGGATGATCGGCGTCCAGAGACCAACTGCCAGGGCCATGGTCCTCTGTCGGTTGGGGCCGGGAGACCCTATTGACTCCGATGCTGGCTGCGTTCAAATTGACGCCAGCCCGCGCTGAAGGAGAGATGTATGGACACACCGACGACCTACTTTCACTGGGGATTCATCCTCATCTCGATGCCGAACTTGCTCGTGATCGGGGGGATGGTCGTCCTCTTCGCGATCGCCCTGTTTGCCCCATTCCCACACGCGGAGGGAGCTGACGATGGCGAGAACAAGTAACCTGGAAGGCACGACGGCGCCAACCGACTCGAAGAGCTGGACGCTCCGGCTCCGCCAGGCCATCGACCGCCACCTCCCCATGGATCACCTTCTGCCCGATCGCCAGCCCTACTACGTGGGCTCGTGGGTCTACGTATTCGGTGTCGTTACGATCGCCGCGCTCGTGTGGGTGGTCGTCAGTGGAATCGTCCTCTCGTTCTTCGGGCCGCAGTGGTGGCACGACTCGAGGGCTGGCCGGTTCTTCAACAGCCTCCACTTCTGGTCGGTGCAGCTCTTTTTCATCTTCATGGTCCTGCACCTGTGGGGCCAGTACTTCATGGCCGGCTGGCGGAGCGGGCGTGCCGCCACCTGGATGATCGGCGTCGTCATCTTCGCGGTGAGCATCCTCACGGCATTTACCGGTTACCTGTCCCAGCAGAACTTCGACGCGCAGTTCATCGCCATCAACGCCAAGGACGCGATGAACGCAGCCGGCATCGGTGCGTTCTTCAACGTCTTGAACTTCGGACAGATGTACGGCTTGCACATCATGCTGCTTCCGATCGGGGTCACCATCCTGGTGGTGCTCCACATCGTCATGGTGCGGACGCGGGGCGTCGTGAAACCGATCGACCCCGAAGGAGGTGTGCGGCCATGAAGTCGATGGGCGCAACCCAGGACGAGTACTACCGCGGCGTTCGGATGGTGCCTTACGACCTCGTCAAAGAGCTGTTCCTGGCTCTTGCCGGCGTAGGCTTGCTCGCGCTGCTGGCCGCCTTGATTCTTTCGTCGCCGGACGTCTCGCCTGTGACTATCGCGAACTGGGCGCAGTCGGATCCGGTCGACTTCGTCACCACCGCCACAAACGAGCTTGCAGGCTCGAGCACGAGCGCCGCCTACGGCAACCCGTACAACACGGCCGGTCCGGGCCAGAGCTGGGGCCCGATCGCTCCACAGAAGTGGTTTGGCACGCGCATCCCGGTGGATTCAACCAACGCATTCGTGGTCCAGCCGCTGCAGCGGGCGAGCTTTAGCAACACCGACCTTGGCTCTGCCCTCACCACGTGGCAGGGGGCAAGCTCGGACCAGCAGGCGAAGTGGCTCGACGCGTACAGCAAAGCTCTCCCCAACGC
>Ga0207684_10000370_pt1 | contig 60789 bp, 62 predicted proteins | sample KBSK5501metaG_FD_184342 | JGI IMG/M metagenome (GOLD analysis project Ga0207684, IMG submission 184342) | Corn, switchgrass and miscanthus rhizosphere microbial communities from Kellogg Biological Station, Michigan, USA - KBS K5-50-1 metaG... | ecosystem: Host-associated > Plants > Roots >...
GCCACGGGTGCCTGGATCAGGCCACCTTCGTCGCGAGCCGGCCTCGCGGACCCCGCTCCAATTAACGTTGCGTGTGCGCGTCGTGCAGGTGCTCAGCGTGGCGGCGTTGCTGCTCGCTTGGGAGGGCGTCGCGCGCGCGGGCTGGGTGGATCCGCTCTTCGTGCCCACGCCCAGCGCGGTGGCGCGCGCGTTCGGGCGAATCGGCCGCACGGCGCTGGCCGGCCTCGGCGACACGCTGCTCAAGACGGCCATCGCCTACGTGCTCTCCGTCGTCATCGGCGTGGTCGGCGGCATTCTGCTCGGCTCCGTTCGCGCGCTTCGGCAGGCCACCAACCCCTTCGTGATCGCGCTCTATGGCATGCCGAAGATCCTCGTGCTGCCGTGGATCGTGCTCTTCTTCGGCTTCGGCGCCACCCCGGCCGTCGTCTACGCCACCATCCACGGCGTGTTTCCCATCCTCCTGCTCGTGACCGGCGCGGTGCGCGACGTAGACCGCAATCTGCTCACGGTCGCCCGCGCCTTCGGCGCGCGACGCTGGCAGCTCTACTGGAAGGTCGTGCTGCCGGCCATCGTGCCGACGGTGCTCGCCGCCATGCGATTGGGCATCGTGTTCTGTCTCCTCGGGGTGCTCGTCGTCGAGATGTTCGCCGGCGTGCGCGGCATGGGCTACGTGCTGTCGTCGCTCGCCAACGGGTTTCAGGCCCCCGAGCTGTTCGCCGCCACCGCCCTCGTTTCGGCGGCCTCCATCGTCATCGTGCTGTCGCTCGATTCGTTGAACGATCGGTTGTCGCAATGGCGAGGGGAATCCCGATGAAGCTCAAGATCACGGATGTCGTCATTCACCGGCTTTCCGTCCCGCTCCCGCGCCCCGTCCGCACGGCGCGTCACGACTACACGCACGCCGATACCGTCGCCGTCGAGCTGCGGACCGACGCGGGGCTGGTAGGTGCCGGCTACTGCTTCGCCTTCGGCGCGCGCCGCGCTCGCGCCCTTGCGGAGCTGGTGGAGGACCTCGCCGAGCTCTATGTCGGCAAGCCGCCCGCGCCCCAGACGCGGCACGCCGAGGCCTGGCGCGCGCTGAATTTCATCGGTCACGCGGGCGCCTCCCTGATCGCCCTCACCCCGCTCGATACGGCGTGCTGGGATCTCGCGGCGCGCGCGGCGAACCTGCCGCTCTTTCGCTTCCTCGGCGGCGACCGCACGCGCGTGCCGACGTATGCCTCGAGCGGCCTGTGGATCGACTACAGCGTCGACGCGCTGCTGCGCGAGGCCGAAGCGTTCCGGTCGGCCGGTCATCGGGCGATGAAGCTTCGCGTCGGGCGGACCGATCCCGAGGAAGACATCGAGCGCGTACGGATCGTGCGCGACGCGCTGGGCGGCGACGCGGCGCTGCTGGCGGACGTCAACCAGGGCTGGGACGAGCCCACGGCGATCCGCATCGGCCGGCGGCTACAAGATTACGATCTCTACTGGCTGGAGGAGCCCTTGCCGTACGACGACCTGGCAGGCTGCGCGCGCGTCGCGGCCGCGCTCGACCTGCGCATCGCCACCGGCGAGACGGACTACGGCAGCGCCGGCATGAAGCGCCATCTGGAAGCGCACGCCGCCGACGTGCTGATGCCCGATCTGCAGCGCATGGGCGGACCGACGGAGTTTCTGCGCGCGGCCGCGCTCTGCCACGCCTGGCAGCAGCCCGTGTCGTCGCATCTCTTCACCGAGACCTCCGCGCACCTGCTCGCCGCGACGCCGAACGCATTGATCCTCGAGCACATGGCGTGGTGGGAGCCGCTCTTCACCGAGCCGGCGCCGATCGAAGGGGGCTGCGTCGTGCTGAGCGACAAGCCGGGGATCGGCGTGGAGTTCTCGCAGGCGGCTCTCAAACGGTTCAAGGCTTGACAGCTGCCGTGTTTTGTCACCATCCGGCCAATATTTCCACGGAGGCGCTGGGCGTTTCTTGTCCATTTGGCTCAAGTCGGTCTGAGGATGCTATAAGAAACGAGTACTTCACAGCGAGGCACCCGTGGAATGGCCCTTGCCTTAGGGACCTGCCGTTGGCCGGCACCCGCCGGAACAGAGCGCAGGAGGCAAGCCGCCATGGCAGTCGCGACGGTCAGACCCGCAGCCAACGAGATGCCGACCATCACCACGGTCTTCCTCGGCGAAGACGGGCTGCACCACGCGCGGTGCGGTCAGCCGATGGCCTTCTTGAGGAAGCGGCAGGGACTGGAGCTCGACTTCCACTGCCGTGTCTGCCACGAACACGTCACGCTGCCGGAGTACGCGCTCTCGCGCGTGCCGGTCGGCGAGCCTGCGACCGTCTGATTGGATGGGGGGCCTCGAAATGGCCCCCCATGTTTCTTCAAGCGAAGGGGCTACGCCCCCTCGGACTCCCCGGCAAACGTTCGGAGCGCCCCGACTTGGCCGTGGCGCTCCTCTAATTTAGTGAAGCCTCAAACGGCGGCCGCGGGGTCGAGGTGGCGCGCCCGTCGCACGTGGGCCTGAACATCGCGCACGACGCTGCGTTCGAGCACGATCTCGGTCTCATGCTCCTCGACGTCCCAGTGCGTGACGGTCGCCAGTAGGCCGGCGACGCGGCGGCGCCGCGGCACGATACGCCGCCCGCGATAGATCAGGATGCGGCGGTCGGGATCGTTCAGTGTCTGGCGCTCCTCCACGGTGCGGCCGCAGAGCTCCAGCACCTGCTCATACGTCGTCGTTCCCGGCGTGATCTTCGCGAGGGTCTCGCGGTCGAGCACGACTCCCGTCTGTCGCGACACGTCTTCGGCGCGCTCCCGCCAGAACCCTACTCGCCCCGCCCAGCGCTTGCTCAGCCGCTCCGCGAGCGTTCGCAGCAGGACGCCCCCAACGTTGCCGGCGGCGAAGATGGCCAGCGGAATCAGCACCGGCGCCCACGATTGCAGCCCCGAGAAGTACCCGAACTGCACGGCCAGCGTCTGCGGAGTCAAGCCCTCGGAACGGTCCAGGAAGACCGACACGGTGTCCGTGTTCTTCCTCGTCTCGCTCGGCACCCGCCGGGCCGAGCCGGGCTGCATCTCGTCGATCTTCAGCCGGTCATTGTCCGAGAAGTCGGCCAGCATCTGCGCGGGGTCCTCCGAGAGCCGGATCACCCGGTCGCGGTTCTCGAGATAGAGCGGGAAGATGGCGCGCTGTCGCACCTCGCCGAAGGACAGCGAGAGCCGAAAGCGATTGCCCCACAGCGTGTGCTCGATCCACGTCCCCGACTTCGGCTTGATGATGTCCTTGCTCTTCATCGAGATCCGCATGAGGTACGCGCGGTTCGCGACGCGGGGGTCCCACGGAATCCGGATGAGCGTCCCCGGCGCGCTCGGTCCGAGCGTCTCCGATTCCCGGACGTACGACACGAAGGTTGCGCCGCCCTCGATCGGCTGGCGGCGACGGCCGGGCGGCCCGAACTGGTCGATGGCGAACATCTCCACGCGTCCCCCGTCGACCACCTTGAACCCGCGCTCGCTGACGTACTTCGCGAGGCGGGCGTCGGGCCCGCCCTTGCCGTCGTGCACGAGGGCGCCGGGCCACAGCAGCATGACGTCCTGCTCGAGGTCGCTGGCCGTGCGGTTCCGGGGTACCGAGACGCTCCACGTCACGTCGATCTGCACGGGAGTGAGGGCGGGGGTGATCGTCGCGCGCACGAAGAGCGGGCCGATCTCGAAACCCGGGTGCGGGCGGCTCGCGATGAACACCTGCCCGTGAGCGATCGCGGGGAGCGCGGTGAGCGAGGCGACGATGACGGCGAGCGCGAGCCGGGCGCGATTCACAACCGGACGGGGTAGAACTCCCGAGCCACGTACTCCTCGATCGGCAGCTTCTTCTTGATCATCCCGTAGTCGAGCAGCGTGTCCTGCATCGAGCGGAGCGCTTCCATGCTCACCTGACCGTCGAGCGAGAAGAGCGGGCTCGAGATCTTGTGGGCGGCGAGGACGGCTTCGGGCTTCCAGCCGATCTTCTTCGCGATGATCTCCGCCGCGTCGGCCGTCTGATCCTTCATGTAGCGGACGCCGCCGAACACCGCCTTCATCGTCTTGCGAATCTGATCGGCGTTCTTCTTGATGCCGTCCTCCGAGACATACTGGATCTGACTGATCCATTTGGGCGTCACGGCATCCAGGCGCATGAGCACTTTGCTCTTGCCCTCGAGCTGCGTGACGGCGCCGCCGTCGCCCCAGACGAACGCGTGAATCTCCTTGCGGGCCAGCGCGGCCAGCTGCGCGTCGAGCCCGCCGAGGCCGACGATCTTCACGTCGCGGTCCGCGTCCCAGCCCTGGGCCTTGGCGAACATGCGCGCAAACACCCACGTCGTTGCGCCCACTCGCGTGACGCCGATCGTCTTGCCTTTCAGGTCGCCTGCGCCCTGGACGTCGGGCGCGACGTTGAGCGTGAAGTGATTGCCCTCGGTGTGGGTCGCCACCATCTTCAACGGCTGTCCCGCCTCGCGCGCGACGAAGATGTCCGTGCTACCGGCGGCCCCGAGCAGGATGTCGCCCGCGATGACGGCCTTCACCAGATCGGGGCCGCCGCGGAACGGAACGAACTCGGCGGCGAGCCCCTCGATCTGGAAGAAGCCCTTCTCGACGGCGACGATGAAGGGGCCCGCCAGCGCGTAGTCGGCGAGGACCGCGGTGCCGACCTTGACGGCCGTCTGCCCGTGACCGACGCGCGGCGCGCCGAAGGCAAGCAGCGCGCCCGCGGACGTCGTGAGAAACCCGCGTCTGGTCACACGCGACATCGTCCGTCTCCTTGACACGCTCGCGGTTGTTCCATACGTTAGGCCGCACTCTCCATGGCTGAACCCGCGGCTGCGAAGCAGTCAGATCGTAGCACGTCCGCTCCCGTGATCTACGAGGCGCGCGCCGGCGTGAGCTGGATCACCCTCAACCGGCCTGCGGTCTTGAACGCGCTCGATCGCGCGCTCGTCGCCACGCTGGCCGAATGCGTCGAGCGCGCCGCCGCCGACGCGGCGACCTTCGCGGTCGTCGTGCGCGGCGCCGGACGCGGGTTCTGCTCGGGAATGGATCGCACCGCCCTCGCCGGCGGCGCCATCGGCGAGGCGTTCTATCGCCACTGGATCCGCGCCCTCAATCTGCTCGAGGACATGCCGAAGGTCTCCATCGCCGTGCTGCACGGGTATTCGATCGGCGGCGGCCTGCAGCTGGCGGTGGCGTGCGACCTGCGCCTGGCCACCAGCGATGCCGTGGTCGGGCTCGGTGCCTCGCGGCACGGCATCATTCCCGACGGCTCGGTGCTGCGGCTGGCGCGGCTGATCGGTCTCGCGCGCGCCAAGGAGCTGTCGCTGCTCAACGACGAGATCTCTGCCAAGGCCGCGCGCGCCATCGGGCTCGTCACGCGCGTGTGCGCGCCGGCCGAGGTCGAGGCTGCGCTGACCGGGCTCGTCGATCAGCTGCGGCATCAGGCGCCTACCGCGAACGGTCACATCAAGCGATTGCTGCAGGCGTCGTTTCACGAAGACCCGCGTGGGCTCATCGAGGAAGTGGTCTGCGCGCAGGACGATTGCATGCGCTCGTGGGAGACGGACGAGGCCAACCGCGCGTGGAACGAGAAGCGCGAGGCCGTCTTTCATCCCAAGCCCGCCCCGTGACCTCCGACGTAATTCTAGAAACGGAGGGGCTCACCAAGGAGTTTCGCGGCTTCATGGCCGTGAAGAACGTCACCCTGCGCGTCCGCCGGGGGACCATCCACGCGCTCATCGGCCCCAACGGCGCGGGCAAGACGACTTGCTTCAATCTCCTCACCCATTTCCTGACGCCGACGGCTGGGCGCATCCGCTTCAACGACCGCGACATCACGGGCAGCAAGCCCGCCGCCATCGCGCGGATGGGGCTCGTGCGCTCGTTTCAGATCTCGGCCGTCTTTCCGCACCTCAGCGTGCTCGAGAACGTGCGGATCGCGCTGCAGCGCCGGCGCGGGACCTCATTCGACTTCTGGCGCAGCGAGCGTGTGCTCGATGCGCTCAATGGGCGGGCGCTCGAGCTGATCGAGGCGGTGGGACTCGCGGAGTTCGCGGCCACGCCGGCGGTGGAGCTGCCGTACGGCCGCAAGCGCGCGCTGGAGATCGCCACCACGCTGGCCCTCGATCCCGAGATGATGCTGCTCGACGAGCCCACCGCCGGCATGACCCACGAAGACGTCGACCGCATCACCGCCCTGATCAAGCGCGTGGCTGCCAACCGCACCGTCCTGATGGTCGAGCACAATCTCGGCGTGGTGGAGACGCTGTCGAACACGATCACCGTGCTCGCGCGCGGAGAAGTGCTGGCCGAGGGCGAGTACGGGAGCGTGTCGCGCAACCCACAGGTGGTCGAGGCCTACCTGGGCTCCGGCCATGTCTGAGCCGGCGCCGCTGCTGGCCGTCCGCGATCTGCACGCGTGGTACGGCGAGTCGCACGTCCTGCACGGCGTGAGCTTCGACGTGCGCGCCGGCGAGGTGGTGACGCTGCTCGGCCGCAACGGCGCCGGCAAGACCACGACGCTGAAGTCGGTGATGGGTATCGTCGCGCGGCGGCGCGGCTCGGTCGGCTTCGACGGTCAGGAGCTGATCGGCCGGCCCTCGAATCACATCGCGCGGCTCGGCGTCGCGTTCTGCCCCGAAGAGCGCGGCATCTTCGCCAGTCTCAACGTCGAGGAAAATCTCATGCTGCCGCCCCTGGTGCGGCCGGGCGGGCTCTCGGTCGCGGCCATCCACACGCTGTTCCCCAACCTTCGCGAGCGGCGGCGGAGCCAGGGCACCAAGCTCTCCGGCGGCGAGCAGCAGATGCTCGCCATCGCGCGCATCTTGCGAACGGGCGCCCGTCTGCTCCTGCTGGACGAGCCGACGGAAGGCCTGGCGCCGGTGATCGTCCAGCAGATCGGCGCGACCATTCGCCGCCTGAAATCCGACGGCTTCACGATCCTGCTCGTCGAGCAAAACTTTCGGTTTGCCGCGACGGTGGCCGATCGCCATTACGTGATGGAACACGGCCGCGTCGTCGACGCGATCGCCAATGCCGAGCTCGACGCCAACATGGGCAAGCTGCACGAGTACCTCGGAGTCTAGAAAGAAAAGGAGCCTCGACCATGATCGCCACGCGCATCCTCGTCCTCGCCACGGCGCTGCTCGCCGCGGCGGCTCCCGTTCACGCCCAGATCTCGGACGGCGTGATCAAGATCGGCATCATGAACGATCAGTCGGGGACGTACTCCGACATCACCGGCCCGGGCTCGACGCTGGCCGCGCGCCTGGCGGTGGAGGACTTCGGCGCCGCCAAGAAGGGCATGAAGGTGGAGATCGTCGTGGCCGACCACCAGAACAAGCCCGACGTCGGCTCCGGCATCGCGCGCCAGTGGTTCGACGCCGAGAAGGTCGACGTCATCGTGGACGTGCCGACCTCGTCCGTCGCACTCGCCATCAACCAGATCACGCGCGACAAGGGCAAGGCGTTCCTCGTCTCCGGCGCCGCGGCGTCCGACCTCACGGGCAAGGCGTGCTCGCCCAACACCATCCACTGGACGTACGACACGTGGGCGCTCGCGAACGGCACCGGCAGCGCGGTGGTGAAGACGGGTGGCGACACGTGGTTCTTTCTCACCGCCGACTACGCGTTCGGCCACGCGCTGGAGCGCGACACCGAGGCCGTCGTGCTCAAGAGCGGCGGCAAGGTCGTGGGCAAGGTGCGGCATCCGTTCCCGACGGCGGACTTTTCGTCGTTCCTGCTGCAGGCGCAGGCCTCGAAGGCCAAGATCATCGGGCTCGCCAACGCCGGCGCCGACACCATCAACGCCATCAAGCAGGGAGCCGACTTCGGCATCGTGCGCGGCGGCCAGCAGTTCGCCGGCCTGCTGGTGTTCATCAGCGACGTGCATGCGCTGAGCCTGGAGCGGGCCCAGGGCCTGGTCCTCACCGAGGCGTTCTACTGGGACCTCAACGATCGCACGCGCGCCTGGTCCAAGCGCTTCGGCGGGCAGCACCACGGCGCGATGCCGACGATGGTGCAGGCGGGCGTGTACTCAGCGGTGCTCCACTACCTCAAGGCCGTGGAGGCCCTCAAGAGCGACGACGGCACCAAGGTCATCGCCAAGATGAAGGAGATGCCGACGGACGATCCGCTGTTCGGCAAGGGCACGGTGCGCGCCGACGGGCGCAAGCTCCATCCGATGTACCTCTTCGAGGTGAAGAAGCCGGCGGAGTCCAAGGGCCCGTGGGACTACTACAAGGTCCGCGCGACCATACCCGCCGAACAGGCGTTCCGGCCGGTCGACCAGGGCGATTGCCCACTGGTGAAGAAGTAGGACGGGGGCAACGTTGAGCGGAGCCACTCCGCATCTAGGGCAGGCCACCCGCGCCTCGAGCCGGGCTGGCGCTCCTATACAGTGACGATCTTCGGCATTCCTGCGCAGGCGTTGTTCGGTCAGCTCCTCATCGGGCTGATCAACGGCGCGTTCTACGCCATGCTGAGTCTCGGCCTCTCGGTCATCTTCGGCCTGCTCAACATCATCAACTTCGCCCACGGCGCGCAGTACATGATGGGGGCGTTCGTCGCCTACTTCGCGCTGCAGTGGGCGGGTCTGGGCTACTGGCCGTCGCTGCTGATCGCTCCCGTGGTCGTCGGACTGTTCGGCGTCGTGCTCGAGCGCACGATGCTCAAGCGCCTCTACCACCTCGACCACCTGTATGGCCTGCTGCTGACGTTCGGCGTGGCCCTCGTGGTGCAGGGCCTCTTCCGCAACGAGTTCGGCTCCTCGGGCCTGCCCTACGCGGCGCCATCGCAGCTGAGCGGCGGCTACAACCTCGGCTTCATGTTCCTGCCCACCTATCGGGGCTGGGTGGTCGTCTTCTCGCTCGTCGTCTGTCTCGGCACCTGGTACGTGATCGAGCGGACGAAGCTCGGCGCCTACCTGCGCGCGGCGACGGAAAACCCCACCCTCGTGCAGGCGTTCGGCATCAACGTCCCGCGCATGATCACGCTCACGTATGGATTCGGCGTCGGCCTGGCCGCCCTCGCCGGCGTGCTGGCGGCGCCGATCTACCAGGTCAATCCATTGATGGGCGCCGATCTCATCATCGTCGTCTTCGCCGTGGTCGTCATCGGCGGCCTCGGATCGATCATGGGCTCGATCGTGACCGGGTTCGGCCTCGGCGTGGTGGAGGGCTTCACCAAGGTCTTCTACCCCGAAGCCTCGAACACCGTGATCTTCGTGATCATGGCGCTGGTGCTACTGGTGCGTCCGTCCGGACTCTTCGGACGCACGACGTGACGGTCGACCGCTCCGGAAGGGTGCCGACACGCAACGTAAACCGGGGGGGAGTTGGGGGGGAAGCCTCTTCCCCCCCAACCTCAATCAACGCCTCGTCCCCCCCAACCTCAATACACAAGGCGCCGCGCATCACCGCTCCACCGCACCAGCTCGCCGCCTTCGCCGTGATGGTGGCCGTGCTGATCGCCGCGCCGTTCTTCGTCTATCCGGTGTTTCTCATGAAGGCGCTCTGCTTCGCGCTGTTCGCGTGCGCCTTCAACCTGCTCATCGGCTACGTCGGGCTGCTGTCCTTCGGTCACGCGGCCTTTCTCGGCTCCGCCGGCTATGCCTCCGCGCACGCCGCCAAGGTGTGGGGCTTCCCGCCGGAGCTGGCCATCCTCTTCGGCACGCTGGCGGCTGGCGTACTGGGCGCGGTCATCGGCGCGCTGACGATTCGCTCGCGCGGCATCTACTTCGCCAACATCACGCTCGCCTTCGCGCAAATGATCTTCTTCTTCTCGCTGCAGGCGAAGTTCACCGGCGGCGAGGACGGCATTCAGGCTGTCCCGCGCGGCACGCTCCTCGGCGTGGTCGACCTGCGCCACACGTACACGATGTACTTCGTCGTCCTCGCGGTGTTCCTGCTCGGCTTCCTCGTCGTGTACCGCTCCATTCACTCGCCGTTCGGGCAGGTGCTCAAGGCCATCCGCGAGAACGAGCCGCGTGCGACGTCGCTCGGCTACCGGCCCGAGCACTACAAGCTGATCGCGTTCGTGATCTCGGCGACGCTCTCGGGCACGGCCGGGGCCACCAAGGCCATCGTGTTCCAGCTCGCGTCGCTCACCGACGTGCACTGGACGATGTCGGGCGAGGTCGTCCTCATGACGCTGCTGGGCGGGATGGGCACCGTGTTCGGACCGGTGGTCGGCGCATTTCTCGTGATCTCGCTCGAGCACTACCTCGCTCAGCTCGGCTCCTGGCTCACCATCGCGCAGGGACTGATCTTCGTCGTGTGCGTGCTGACGTTCCGGCGTGGCGTGATCGGCGAGCTCGGCCGGCTGCTGAGGAAGCCGCTCTAGCGCACGAGGTGTATCATCGCGCGACGTAGGTACCGATCCCAAGACTCAGGGAGGCCATCATGCCCAAATACGTCATCGAGCGCGAGATCCCGGGCGCGGGCAAGCTCAGCCCGCAAGAGCTGCAGGCGGTCTCGCAGAAATCGTGCAGCGTGCTGCAGCGCCTTGGTCCGCAGATCCAGTGGGTGCAGAGCTACGTCACGGGCGACAAGGTGTACTGCGTGTACATCGCGCCGAACGAGGACATGGTGCGCAAGCACGCGCAGGAGGGCGGCTTTCCCGCGAACAAGATCTCCGAGATCAAGAGCGTCATCGATCCGACGACTGCGGAGAAGTACTGAGATCATCGCGACGCGGGGCCGTGTCGATCCGCGCGCGGCCCCGCGTCGCCTGACACTCGGTGTCGTATCGCTGACGTCGGCGTCCTGACGATACGACGGTTCGTTGACGTTGCGCCGACGATTCACATTCGTTCACGGCAGAACGTTTCCCGCTAGTTGCGCGACCCTCCCGTCTGGCACCGCCGTTGCCCCTGCCATCGCCTCACACGATCGGTGTCGCACGCCGACGTCGCTGGGCATCAAGGGGTGAGGCGTTATGACCAAGATCAAGCTGTTCGTTGCCGTCATGCTTGCCGTGCTCGTCAGCGTCGCGGGAGCAGCCGCGCAGCTTCCCGCGAAGGATCCGGGTGTCCGCGGCAGCACCGTCGGCGGAGGCGATCCGATCCCGTTGCCAGGCCTCACGCCGTCGGAGACGGCCTTGTTCGCCGCCGGTCTCGCAGATTTCAGAGAGGTCGAAACCGTGGCCGATGGTCTCGGTCCTCGCTTCAACCTCGACAACTGCGCCGGCTGTCACAACCAGCCGGCGACGGGCGGGTCGAGTCCGGGCTCGAATCCGCAAGTCGGCATGGCGAACCCGTACAACACGCTGCCGTCCTTCATCACACCGGATGGACCTGTCCGCGAGGTGCGCTTCAAGCGCAATCCCGACGGCACGCCCGATGGAGGCGTTCACGCGCTGTTCGTCGTGACCGGTCGCGGCGACACGGACGACAAGTGCACGATCACCCAGCCGAACTTCGAGCGGCAGTACGCCAACGGCAACGTGATCTTCCGGATTCCGACGCCGGTGTTCGGCGCCGGCCTGATCGAGCAGATTCCCGACGCCGCCATCCTGGCCAACCGCGGCGCGAACGCCGCCGCCAAGGCCGCACTCGGTATCAGCGGGCGCGCGAACCGCTTCCGACTCTCGGGCGAGCCGAACAACAACCCCAACGACGGGACAATCGCGCGGTTCGGCTGGAAGGCGCAGAACAAGTCGCTGCTGCTGTTTTCGGGCGAGGCCTACAACGTCGAGATGGGGATCACCAACGAGCTCTTCCCGACGGAGCGCGACGAGACGCCGGGGTGCCAGTACGCCTACACGCCCAACGACACCACGAACACCGACCCCGCGGTGGGATCCACGATGAGCGCCGTCGAACGGTTCGCCTTTTTCATGCGGTTCCTGGCGCCGCCGCCGCCGTCGCTCAACGAGCCGGGCGGCGCCGACTCCATCGACTCCGGCCGCAAGCTCTTTCGCGCCACCGGCTGCGCGCTCTGCCACACGCCGACGCTGTCCACCGGGAACGCCAGCGTGGCGGCGCTGCGCAATCAGCCCGTCAACCTCTATTCCGATCTGCTGGTACACAACATGGGACCGGGGCTCGCCGATGACATCAGCCAGGGCGCGGCGGGCGGCGACGAGTTCCGGACGGCGCCGCTGTGGGGCCTCGGCCAGCGCATCTTCTTCCTCCATGACGGTCGCACCACCGATCTGGTCGCGGCGATCCGCGCGCACAAGAGCGCGGGCAACTGGCAGTACCGAGGCTCGGAGGCCAATCTGGTCGTCGATCGCTTCAACGCGCTGCCCGAGAGCGCCAAGCGCGACCTGCTCAACTTCCTGCGCTCGTTGTAGTCGTTCCGCCGCGGCGCGCGGCGGTGATACACTGCCGCCGCGCGCATGGTCGCCATCCTCGAGGGGTGGTTCGGGTTCACCGAGCGTCACACCAACCTGGCGACCGAAGTCCGCGCGGGCCTGACCACGTTCATGGTCATGGCCTACATCATCTTCGTGAATCCCATCGTGCTCGGCTATAGCGGCCTGCCGGGACTCGAGGGCAAGGGGCTGCCGTTCTCGCCGACCCTGACCATGACGTGCCTGACCGCCGGCCTCTTGTCGATCGCCATGGGCCTCGTCAGCAACTATCCCTTCGCGCTCGCGCCCGGCATGGGGCTCAACGCGGTCGTGGCGTTCGAGCTCGTGGCCGGCCGCGGGCTCACCTGGCCGCAGGCCATGACGATCGTGTTCCTCGAGGGCGTCGTGATCACGCTGCTCGTGCTCACGCGCTTCCGCCAGGCGATGCTCGACGCGGTGCCGCTGGCGCTCAACAGGCGATGCTCGACGCGGTGCCGCTGGCGCTCAAGCGCGCCATCAGCGTCGGGATCGGGCTCTTCATCGCCTTCATCGGATTTTTCACGGCCGGCTTCGTCGTCAAGCCGGACAAGAGCCCGCTGCCCGTGGGTCTCGGTTACTTCGGAACGCTGCCCGCCGTCGTCTTCCTGCTGGGCTTCGTGCTGACGGCGTGCCTGATGGCGCGGCGCGTGCGCGGAGCGCTGCTCCTCGGCATTCTCGGCACGACCGTGCTCGCCATCGTCCTCAACGGCGCGCTCGCGGGTTGGAAGGGCTTCGCCACGCCGGGCGCCGCCATCCTGCCGCAGGCTCTCGTGCGGGTTCCGGATTTTTCGACGTTCGGGCGGCTGGACTTCAGCGTGTTCGCGCGGCTGGGCGTGGTGACCGCGGTGCTGGTGACGTTCTCGATCATGCTGAGCGATTTCTTCGACACGATGGGCACCATCATCGGCGTCGGCGGCAAGGGGGGCTTCCTGGACGCGCACGGGCGCCTGCCGCGCTCCGACCGGGTGCTCTTGATCGACTCGCTCGGCGCTGCTGCGGGCGGGCTCGCCAACGCCAGCAGCAACACCACCTACATCGAGAGCGCGGCGGGCGTGGCCGAAGGCGGGCGCACGGGGCTCGTGCCCGTGGTCGCCGGCTTGCTGTTCCTCGGAGCGATGTGGCTGTCGCCGCTGGCCAGCGTGATCCCCGCGCAGGCGACCGCGCCCGCGCTGGTCATCGTCGGCTTCTACATGATCAGCGTCGCGCGTGACATCGCCTGGGACGATTACGACGAGGCGATTCCCGCATTCGTGACGATGCTCGTCATGCCGTTCACGTGGTCGATCACCAACGGCATCGGCGCCGGCTTCGTGACGTTCGCCGCGATCAAGCTGCTGAGCGGGCAGGGCGCACGCGTGCACTGGATGGTGTACGCCGCGTCGATCGCGTTCGTCGTGTACTTCGCGCTGCCGCTGATCGAGCGGTCGCTGGGATAGCGGTCGGATGATCGTCGTGCTCCTGGTGCTGGGACTGCTCGCGATGACGGCGGGGGCGGCGACGGCGCAAACTCCGGACACCGAGTGCCAGGCCGGGCGCGAGCGGTTGGCCGGCCATGCGCGCGCGTCGGAAGCCGTCCGCAAGCTCGTCGCCGCGCGTGCCGGGACGAGCGCCACGGGTCCGGCCGGCGCCGGCGCGCCCGCGTCGCCGCCGCCCGGGGGTCGCGCGGCGGAGATCCGCACGCGCCTCGCGGAAATCCCGCGCGAGCGCCAGCGGCTGGACGACGTGCGGGTAGCCGCGATGGTGAAGCTCGACTTCGCGCGGGCGGCGCAGGCGCAGGGCCAGCTCGAGACGCTCGAGCAGGAGAAGCGGCGCCTGGAGCGCGAGCTCGCGACGATGCCACACAGCCCGGCGGCGCAGGCGCTGCTGTCCCCGGCGCCCGCGGCGTCCAGCGTCGACGCCGATCGCGTGCCGTGCCGCGACGTCGCTGCGACCCTCGATGCCGCCGTCAAGGCGCGACGCCGTGAGCTGGGCGCGCGTGAGACGCAACCGGGCGTCGTTCCGCTGACGCCACTGCGCAGCCAGACGGCCGACGCGATCGCGCGCGAGCTGGCGGCGCAATTCGCGCCGTGGCCGGAGGCGTCGACGCAGGTGGGCTTGCTCGACCAGGACGGCCGCGGGCGCATCGATGCCGTGGTCGATGTGCCGGCCAAGGACGTCTTTCGTGTAGCGCGGCTGCGCGCCGACGGCGGCCTCGGTGTCGAGGTCTTCACCACCGCGGCCTCGCCCGGCTACGGGGAGATGGCCCGGCGTCTGGAGGAGGCGGCGCTGCGGCGCGGCGGACGGCGTCTCGACGAGATGCTGGCGCGCCAGCCGGCCGGAGCGATCCGCGTGGTGTCCGAGACCGCCGAGGCCCGACGGGTGCTCGCGCGGCTGATGGCCGGCGAGTTCGCGGAGGCCGCACGTGCCGAGCCCGTGGCGCGCGCCATCGAGTTCGAAAACCTCCGCGGCGAGACGGTGCGGGTGATGGAGCTGGTGACGCCGACGCCCGGTGGTCTGGAGTGGCGCCGCGTCGTTGTCGTCGCGCCCCCGAACGCGGCGGAGCAGTGGGATGAAACCACGCTGCGCCTCAAGCCCGCGCCCTCCGGCCGGACCGACGCCGAGCTGACGATCGCGCGCGAGACGCGAGCGGCAGGCGCGGCCCCGGGGGCGCGAGCCGTTGCCGGACCGATGAGCTTCAGCGTCGAGCGATAGAGCCCGGCTCGCACCCGCGAGCCGGCGTCACGCGACCAGCTCTTCGGCCGGCGTGCCGTCCTTCCAGGGGAGCGGGACGTCGTAGTCCCGCAGCAGGCAGTCGTCCGGCAGGCAGCGGATCGGCGTGAAGTCGCGGTGGGCGATGTAGCCGGGACGCTTGAAGCGGCGGATGTGGTTGGACACCGCACACAGCGACAGGTACACGCTGACGCGGTCCCACGGCGAGAGGTTCGACGTCGAGGCGTGCACGAGGCAGCCATGGAAGAGGATCATCGATCCGGGGGGGCCCTTCGGCGCCACGATGCCGCCACGGTCGACGAGCTTCTTGATCGTCGTGTGGTTGATGACCCAGAGCGGATAGCTCGTGGTGCTGGTGTCGTGCTCGGCGTCGAGCACGCCGAGCGTGTGGCTGCCGGGGATGAACATCAGCGGGCCGTTGAACTCGTTGACGTCGTCGAGAAAGATCGCGACGTTCATAGCGCGCGCCTCGGGCATCTCGTCGTCTACCCGCCACGTTCCGTAGTCCTGGTGCCACTGCCACACGTCGCCGTCGAACGCGGCCTTGCCGTTGATCTTGAACTGGTGCATGTACACGTCTTCCCCGAAGACCTGCCGCACCGGCTCCACCATGCGCGGGTGGCGCGCGAGCCTGGCAAAGGGATAGCTGTACATGTGCGCGGCGAAGTTGGTGCGCACGACGTCGCCCGTTTTCTCGCGGACGTTCTCGGGCCGGCGCTGCGCGTACAGTGACGGCACCTCGTCGGTCAGCACGCGGATCTCGTCCTTCGTAAACAGGCTCGGGAAGAAGAGGAAGCCCATGCGGTCGAACTCGTCGAGCTGCTGCTGAGAGAGTCTCATGACGCCGCCTCCGTCCCCGGAGTATAAGCCGACGGACGCTCGCGAGAGGTTGACTACGCGCCGCACCGCAGCGTAAATAACTGTTATCACGTTGCTATTTGCTTGACAGCCCGCGGTCGCTTGGCTAGACTTCACGCCACTTTCGCGCCCTCCCGACGTATCGGAGCTCTCGACCCAATCACGTGATTCGCGGAGGCGGGATTTGACGGCGGACGCAACGACGCGCGCGCACGACACATTTCCGAAGCTTGCCCGCGTCAACGCGCAGCAGTTCGCCGGTCGCGTCGCGATCCGCGAGAAGGACTACGGCATCTGGCAGTCGACCACGTGGGGCGACTATGTCGCCCAGGCGCGCTCGATTGCGCTGGGGCTGGCCTCGCTGGGCTTCGTCCGCGGCGACAAGGTGGCGATCGTCGGCGACAACCGACCGCAGCTCTACTGGGCGGTGCTCGCCACGCAGGCGCTGGGCGGCGTGCCGGTGCCGTTGTACCAGGACTCCAGCGAAAAGGAGATGGAGTACATCGTCGACCACGCGGAGGCGCGCTTCGCGATCGTCGAGGATCAGGAGCAGGTCGACAAGCTGCTGGCGCTGCGCGCGCGCTGCCCCCGCCTGGAGACGATCGTGTACGACGACGCGCGCGGGCTGCGCGGATACAGCGAGACCGGCTTGATGAGTCTCGCGGAGCTGCAGGAGGCCGGACGCAAGTTCGAGATCGGCCACCCCGGATACGTCGACGACGAGATCGCCAAGGGACGCGGCGAGGACGTCGCCATCATCTGCTACACGTCGGGCACCACGGGCACGCCGAAAGGGGCGATGCTCTCGCATCGCAATCTCATCGTCACCGCGCACAATGCGGCGGAGTTCGAAGGCCTGCGGCCCGACGAGGAGATCCTGTCGTACCTGCCGATGGCGTGGGTCGGCGATCACGTGTTCTCGTACGCGCAGGCGATCGTGGTCGGCTTCGCCATCAACTGTCCCGAGAGCGCCGCGACCGTGCGGTCCGATCTGCGCGAGATCGGCCCGACGTACTTCTTCGCGCCTCCGGCCATCTGGGAGAGCCTGCTGACCACCGTGATGGTGCGCATCGACGACTGCGCGTGGCCCAAGCGACGGCTCGTGCGCTTCTTCCTCGATCTCGCCCAGGACGTCGAGCGCTCGCGCCTTGCGGGCCGGACCGTCTCGAGCTGGCGCCGTCTGCTCTATCCGCTCGGCCGCCTGCTCGTCTACGGGCCGCTGCGGGACAACCTCGGCATGCGGCGCGTGCGACGCGCGTACACGGCCGGCGAGGCCATCGGCCCGGAGATCTTCGTCTTCTTCCGCGGCCTCGGCATCAACGTCAAGCAGCTCTACGGCATGACGGAAGCGAGCGTGTTCGTCACCATCCAGCGCGACGGCGACGTGCGGCTGGACTCGGTCGGCACGCCGATCAAGGACGTCGAGCTGAAGATCTCGGGCGAGGGCGAGGTGCTCTACCGCAGCCCCGGTGTCTTCCAGGGGTACTTCAAGAACGAGGCGGCCACCCGGCAGGTGATGCTCGAGGACGGCTGGATGCGCTCGGGCGACGCCGGCTTTCTCGACGCGGCGGGGCACCTCAAGATCGTCGATCGCGCCAAAGACGTCAGTCGGCTGGCGGACGGGACGATCTTTGCCCCCAAGTACGTCGAGAACAAGCTCAAGTTCTCCCCGTACGTGAAGGAGGCCGTCTGCATCGGCCAGGATCGCCCGTACGTCACCGCGCTCGTCAACATCGATCTGACGGCCGCCGGGAACTGGGCCGAGCGGCGGAGCATTGCCTATACGAGCTATACCGACCTCAGCCAGAAGCCCGAGGTCTACGAGCTGATCCAGCAGGAGGTCGAGCGCGTCAACCGCAGCCTGCTCGACGACGAGGTGCTCAAGGGGGCGCAGATCCGAAAGTTCCTGATCCTGCACAAGGAGCTCGACCCCGACGACGAGGAGATCACGCGGACGCGCAAGGTCCGCCGCGGCTACATCGCGCAGAAATACGCGCCGCTGATCGAGGCGCTCTACGGCGACGCCGACCGCGCGCAGGTCGAGGCGAGAGTGACGTACGAGGACGGCCGCACCGGCACCGTCCGCGCCGACGTGCACATCCGCGAGGTCGGCGCCGTGCGGGCGGCGCGGTGACTCAAGCGATCGCGGGCCCACTGCTCGAAGTGGAACGCGTCAGCGTGCGCTTCGGCGCGCTGCTCGCCCTGAGTGACGTCAGCCTGAACGTTCAGCGCGGGGAGATCCTCGCCATCATCGGCCCCAATGGCGCCGGCAAGACCACGCTGCTGAACGTCATCAGCGGGTTCTACCATCCCTATGAGGGCCGCATCCTCTTCGAGGGCCGCGATCGCACGCGCCTGTCGCCGCCCGACGTGGCGGAGCTGGGGGTCGCCCGCACCTTCCAGAACGTCGCGCTCTTCAAGGGGATGAGCGTGCTCGACAACCTCATGACCGGCCGCCTCCTGAAGATGGGCGGCCACTTCCTGCTGGACGCGGTGTGGTGGGGCCCCGCGAAGCGCCAGGAGCTGGCGAACCGCGCGTTCGTCGAGCGCGTGATCGACTTTCTCGAGATCCAGTCCATCCGCAAGATGCCGGCGGGCAAGCTGCCATACGGCCTGCAGAAGCGCGTGGAGCTCGGGCGGGCGCTCGCCGCCGAGCCCAAGCTCCTGCTGCTCGACGAGCCGATGGCCGGCATGAACGTCGAGGAGAAGGAAGACATGTCGCGCTTCATCCTCGACGTGAACGGGGAGTTCGGCACGACCATCGCGCTGATCGAGCACGACATGGGCGTGGTGATGGACATCACCGACCGCGTGGTGGTTCTCGACTACGGACGCAAGATCGCCGACGGCCCGCCGGAGCAGGTGCGCAAGGACGCGGCGGTGCTCGACGCCTATCTCGGGGCGGGCCATGACTGAGATCCTCTACGCGGTCTTCGTGGGGCCGTTCCGCGACATGGCCGGCTCGCCCGCCTTCCTGATCGAGGTGCTCCTGGGCGGCCTGTTCACGGGACTGATGTACTCGCTGGTCGCCCTCGGGTTCGTCCTCATCTTCAAGGCCTCGGGCGTGTTCAACTTTGCCCAGGGCGTCATGGTGCTGTTCGCGGCGCTCACGCTGGTGGGACTGATGGAGCGCGGCGTGCCGGTGGTGGCGGCGCTCGTGGTCACGATGGCCGTCATGGTTGCCCTCGCCTTCCTGATCGAGCGCATCGTGCTGCGGCCGCTGGTGAACCAGGAAGCGATCATCCTCTTCATGGCCACGATTGGCCTCAACTTCTTCCTCGAAGGCTTCGGCGAGCTGCTGTGGGGCGCCAACGTCAAGAAGCTCGACGTCGGCATCCCTGACCGCTCCTTCATCGTGGCCGGCGTGCAGATCAACCAGCTCGAGATGTCGGCGGCCGCCACCTCGGCGGTGCTGGTCGCCGTGCTCGCGGTGTTCTTTCAGCGCACGCGCATCGGCCGCGCGCTGCGGGCGGTGGCCGACGATCACGAGGCGGCGCTCTCGATCGGCATCCCGCTCAAGACCATCTGGCTGATCGTGTGGTCGGTGGCCGGCCTGGTCGCGATCGTGGCCGGCATCATGTGGGGCGCCAAGAGCGGTGTGCAATTCAGCCTCTCGCTCGTCGCGCTCAAGGCGCTGCCCGTCCTGATCCTGGGCGGGTTCACCTCCGTGCCCGGCGCGATCGTGGGCGGATTGATCGTGGGCGTCGGCGAAAAGCTGGGCGAGGTCTACTGGGGACCGCTCGTCGGCGGCGCCATCGAGAACTGGTTCGCGTACGTCGTCGCGCTCGTCTTCCTCTTATTCCGACCGCAAGGCCTGTTCGGGGAAAAGATCATCGAGCGCGTATGACGACGCATCGGATCGCTCGACGGGGCGGTGGCGGTGGTTCGGAGCCGGACCCGGCGTGGCCCTGTTCGACCACGCAAATCGACGCTAGTTTGGCGCCTGTCATGGTGCACCGATTCCTAGCCGGAACCGACGCGATACCCGAAACACGGGTCTCACCGGGCCACGCCGGGCCCGGCTCCGCACCGTCACCCAGCCCGCGTCGGCGATCCGCGCGTCGCCATCCTCACTGTTCTTGCTCGCCTCGGTCGATGCGCCTTCATCGCTGCCTTCGTGTGTGTCGGGGACGTCATCGGTGATTTATCGGGAGGCGGGGCAGTTCAAGACGACATATGCGAGCGATCAGGCGATCTTTCCGATCGTCCAGGACAAATGGCTCGTCGCGGCGGGCGTTGCTGCGGCGTTCGTGGCGGTGCCGCTGACCGCCAATGAGTACTGGCTGCAGGCCGTGCTCATTCCTTTCCTCATCTACTCGATGGCGGCGATCGGGCTCAATCTGCTGACCGGCTATGCCGGGCAGTTGTCGCTCGGAACGGGCGGCTTCATGGCCGTCGGCGCCTATGCGGCGTTCAAGCTGACCACCGCGTTTCCCTGGATCAACATCATCGTCGTCTTCGTGCTCGCCGGCGTGATCGCGGCGCTGGTCGGTCTCGTGTTCGGCATCCCCAGTCTCAGGATCAAAGGCTTTTATCTCGCGGTGGCCACGCTCGCCGCGCAGTTCTTCCTGGTCTGGCTCTTCAACAAGGTGGCGTGGTTTACCAACTATGCCTCGTCGGGCACGATCACGGCGCCGCCGCGGACGGTCGCCGGTGCGATGGTCACGGGTCCCCTCGCCACGGCCCAGGCGCGCTACGTGGCCGCGCTGGCGCTGGTCGCGCTCGGCGCGCTCGTCGCCAAGAACCTCGTGCGCGGCCGGATCGGCCGCTCGTGGATGGCGATCCGGGACCGTGACATCGCCGCGGAGATCATCGGCGTCCGGCCGCTGCGTACGAAGCTGCTCGCCTTCGGCATCTCGTCCTTCTATTGCGGCGTGGCCGGGGCGGAGTACGTGTTCCTCTACCTCGGCAGCGCCGAGACGCTGGCCTTTGACATCGGCCTGTCGTTCCTCGTCCTGTTCATGGTCATCATCGGCGGCCTCGGCTCGATTCTCGGATCGTTCCTGGGCGCGGCCTTCATCGTGCTCGTGCCGATCTTCCTCACCAACGTTCCGCACCTGCTGCACCTGGCCATGCCGGTCGCGCTGCAGAAGCAGATCGAGCTCATGGTGTTCGGCGGCCTGATCATCTTCTTCCTGATCGTCGAGCCGCACGGACTCGCCCGGTTGTGGCAGATCACCAAGGAAAAGTTACGGCTGTGGCCGTTCCCGCACTGAGAAGAAGGAGGAGAAGAATGACACTGCGCGCGTGTGCAATCGCCCTGCTGGCCATCCTGGTCGCCGCCGGCCCCGCGCTGGCGCCGGCGCCCGTGGCCGCCCAGGGCAAGGAGGTGTTCATCCCGCTGCTCGTGTACCGGACGGGCCCGTTCGCGCCGAGCGGCATTCCCATCGCGAACGGCTTCGTCGACTATTTCACGCTGCTCAACGAGCGTGACGGCGGCGTCAACGGCGTGAAGATCGCGTGGGAAGAGTGCGAGACGCAGTACGACACGAAACAGGGCGTGGAGTGCTACGAGCGGCTGAAGGGCAAGGGCGCCGCCCTCGTGAACCCGTACAGCACCGGCATCACGTATCAGCTCATCCCCAAGGCACCCGTGGACAAGATCCCCGTGTTCTCGATGGGCTATGGCATGAGCGCCTCGTCCGATGGGCGCTGGTTCCCGTGGGTCTTCAACTTCCCGACCAACTACTGGAGCCAGGCCTCGGCGGTCATCCGCTACATCGGCACGCAGGAGGGCGGGCTCGAGAAGCTCAAGGGCAAGAAGATCGCGCACGTCTTCCACAACAGCCCGTACGGCAAGGAGGCCAACCCGACGCTCGAAGATCTCGCGCGTAAGTACGGCTTCGAGCTCACGCTGCTTGCCGTGGACACGCCCGGCCAGGAGCAGAAGTCCACGTGGCTCCAGGTGCGGAGGCTCAACCCCGATTGGATCTTCATGTCGGGCTGGGGCGTGATGAACCAGGTCGCGGTGAAGGAAGCGGCGGCCATCGGATTCAAGATGGACCACTTCATCGGCAACTGGTGGTCGTCGAGCGACGCCGACGTCGTGCCGGCCGGCGACGGCGCCAAGGGTTACAAGGGCGCCACGTTCCACGCGCCGGGCACCAACTTCAAGGTGCACGCCGACGTCGTCAAGTACGTGTACGACAAGGGCAAAGGCGCCGGCAAGAAGGAAGAGATGGGCTCGCCCCTCTACAACCGCGGCATCGTGAACGCGATGTTCTCCGCGGAAGCCATCCGCACGGCGATGAAGGGCGCCAAGGGACAGGCTCCGACACCCGAGCAGATGCGCTGGGGCTTCGAGAACCTCAACCTCACGGACAAGCGGCTCGAAGAGATCGGGATGAAGGGCTTCACGCATCCGATCAAGGTCAGCTGCGAGGACCACGAGGGCAACGGGCCCGTCCTCATCGAGCAGTGGGACGGCAAGAAGTGGAACATCGTCTCGGACTGGATCCAGCCGATGAAGGACGTCGTGCGCCCGAAGATCGAGGCCGCGGCGGTGGACGAGGCCAAGAAGCTCCAGTACACGCAGCGCGACTGCAGCAAGGAGAAGTAGCGAGGTGAGCGCCGGGAACGGGGCCGCGCGGCCGCTGCTGGTCGTCAACAACATCGAGGTGATCTACGACCACGTGATCCTCGTGTTGCGCGGCGTTTCGCTCCGGGTTCCCGAGGGGGGCATCGTCGCCCTCCTCGGGGCCAACGGCGCCGGAAAGTCCACCACGCTCAAGGCCATCTCGGGCCTGCTCCGGACCGAGCGTGGCGACGTGACCAAGGGCAGTGTGGAGCTCGCCGGCGAGGCGATTCACCGCCGCGAGGCCGGCGAGATCGTGCGCCGCGGGATCGTGCAGGTGATGGAAGGCCGCCACGTCTTCGAGCACCTCACGGTGGAGGAAAACCTCCTGACCGGGGCGTATACCCGGCGCGAAAACGCGGCCTCGCTGAAAGACCTCGATTTGGTTTATACCTACTTCCCCCGCCTGGTGGAGCGCCGGGGCTTCAAGGCCGGCTACATCTCGGGCGGGGAGCAGCAGATGCTGGCCATCGGCCGGGCCCTCATGGCGCGGCCGCGGCTGATGCTGCTCGACGAGCCATCGATGGGACTGGCCCCGATGCTCGTCCAGGAGATCTTCGAGATCGTGAGCCGACTGAACCGTGACGAAGGCGTCTCGCTGCTGCTCGCCGAGCAGAACGCGACCATCGCCCTGCGCTTCGCGCAGTACGGCTACGTCATGGAGAGCGGGCGGATCGTGCTCGACGGCGACGCGAAGACGATCAGCGAGAACGAGGATATCAAGGAGTTCTATCTCGGGCTGACCGGGGTCGGGCAGCGCAAGTCGTACCGCGACGTGAAGCACTACCGTCGGCGGAAACGGTGGCTCTCGTGAGGGCTCGCGCGGCCGTGGTCAGGGACGGGGCCGGCTGCGCCCCCGCTCGACCACGCAAATCGACATTACGTTGCGCCTGTCATGGTGCACCGATTCCTAGCCGGGGCCGACGCCATACCCGAAACACGGGTCTCGCGGGGGCACCGCCGGCCCCGTCCCTGCGACCCGGCCGCGCACACGCTCACATAAAACCACCGATGTCGACGACGGGGTGGTTCCTAACCCAACGCACTGTCCCGCCCTCCCCCCTCCTACCAACTGAGGTCTCAGCGTGAGCGCGCTGGTGGAGGTGCGCGAGGTGAGCAAGGCGTTCGGCGGTGTTCAAGCCGTGACGCGCGTGAGCCTCGACGTCACGAAGGGCGACATCGTCTCCGTCATCGGACCCAACGGCGCAGGCAAGACGACCGTGCTCAACATGATCAGCGGCTTCTACCATCCCGACTCCGGGCGCATCACGCTCGAGGGGCGCGACGTCACCGATCTGGCGCCGAGCCGCATCGCCGAGCTGGGCGTGGCGCGCACCTTCCAGAACATCGCGCTCTTCCGCGGCATGACGGTCCTCGACAACCTCATGCTCGGCCGCCATGTCCACATGAAGTCGGGCGTCCTCGCCTCCTTCCTCTACTGGGGGCTCGCCCAGAAGGAAGAGGTGCGCCACCGCGCGCGCGTCGAGGACATCATCGACTTCCTCAAGATCCAGGACCTGCGATCGCGGGCGACCGGCTCGCTTGCCTATGGCCTGCAGAAGCGTGTGGAGCTCGGGCGGGCGCTGGCGCTGGATCCCAAGGTGTTGCTGCTGGACGAGCCGATGGGCGGCATGAACCAGGAAGAGAAAGAAGACATGGCGCGCTTCATCCTCGACGTCAACGAGGAGTGGGGCACGACCATCATCCTCATCGAGCACGACATGGGCGTGGTCATGGACATCTCCGACCGCATCGCCGTGCTCGACATGGGGCAGAAGATCGCGGAAGGTACGCCCGACGAAGTGCGTACCAACCCCGCCGTCATCAAGGCGTACCTCGGTGATGCCAAGGGCGCCGCGAAGGAGGCTCGCCGTGGCTGAGCTCACGACGCTGCCGCGCTTGCTGGTACGCAATGCGAAGCAACTGGCCAAGCACACGGCGATCCGTGAGAAGGACCGCGGTATCTGGCAATCGTACTCGTGGGCCGAGTATCACGCCCAGGTGCGCGACTTCGCGCTGGGGCTGGCGACGCTGGGGTTCAAGCGTGGTGATCGCCTCTCGGTCATCGGCGACAACCGGCCGCGGCTCTACTGGGCGCAGGTGGCCGCGCAATGCCTGGGCGGCGTCTCGGTGCCGGTCTACCAGGATTCCATCGCGAAAGAGCTCGCGTATGTCTGGAATCACGCCGACGTCTCGGTGATCGTCGCCGAGGACCAGGAGCAGGTCGACAAGGTCCTCGGCCTCCGCGATCAGCTGCCCCTGCTCCGCTACGTCATCTACGACGATGTGCGCGGCATGCTGCACTACAAGCACGAGTGGCTCAAATCGTTCGCCGACGTCCAGGCGCTGGGACGCGAGTTCGCGCGCACGCACCCCGCCGACTTCGACGCGGCCATCGAGCAGGGCCAGGCCGACGACCTCGCCTTCGTCTGCTATACGTCGGGCACCACCGGCAACCCCAAGGGCGCGATGCTCACGCATGCCAACGCCATCGAGACGGCGAAGATGGCCATGGGCGCCGAGGAGTTCCGCGTCGACGACGACTATCTCGCGTACCTGCCGATGGCATGGGTCGGCGACGCGTTCTACACGCTCATCATGAGCCTCGTGGTCGGCTTCGCGTGCAATTGCCCCGAGAGTCCCGAGACCGTGCAGCGCGACCTGCGCGAGCTCGGGCCGACGCTGATCCTGGCGCCGCCGCGCATCTGGGAGAACATGCTGACGGCGGTGCAGGTCAAGGGCTCCGACGCGCCGCCGCTCAAGCGCTGGGTGTTCGATCGGTTCCGGCGCGCCGCCGAGCGCGCGGAGGTCTTGCGGAGCGAAAACAAGCCGATCCCGCTCGGACTGCGGCTGGCGTGCGCGCTGGGCGAGTTCTTCGTGTATGGCCCCGTGCGCGACCAGCTGGGGCTGCGTCGCGCGCGCTGGGCGTTGACCGGCGGCGCCCCGCTCGGACCGGATACCTTCCGGTTCTTCCGCTCGATCGGCGTCAACCTCAAGCAGGTCTACGGCTCGACGGAGACGACCGGGCTGATCTCGCTGCAGCCGAGCCGGGAGGCGAACCCGACGACGGCGGGACGGCCGTGCCCGGGCATCGAGGTGAAGATCGCCGACCGCGGCGAGGTGCTCGTCAAGGGCGCGGGCGTGTTTCGCGGCTACCTCAAGAACGACGAGGCCACGCGTGAGGTCATCGATGGCGAGGGATGGTTCCACACCGGCGACGCGGGGTTCATCGATCCGCGCGGGCATCTGGTGATCATCGATCGCGCCAAGGACGTGGGCTCCCTCGCCGACGGCACCCCGTTCGCGCCGCAGTTCGTCGAGAACAAGCTCAAGTTCAGTCCGTACATCCGCGAGGCGGTCGCCTTCGGCGACCAGAAGCCGTTCGTGGCGACGATGATCGCCATCGACATCAACACGGTCGGCAACTGGGCCGAGCGGCGCAGTCTCGCCTACACGTCCTATATGGACCTCAGCGGCAAGCCGGAAGTCCGCGCGCTCATTCGCGACGAGATCCGCAAGTGCAACGAGACGCTGCCGGAGGCGGGCAAGGTGCGCCGCTTCCTGCTGCTGACGAAGGATCTGGAGGCCGACGACGCCGAGATGACACGCACCCGCAAGGTGCGACGACGCTTCGTGGCCGAGAAGTACGCCTCCGTCATCGACGCCTTCTACGGCGGGCGCGACGAGGTGGAGCTGGCGACGGCGATCACCTACGAAGACGGCCGGCAGGCCGTCCTCCAGTCGCGCGTGCGCCTCGAGGATACGGAGGAGGCGGCCGTTCGTGGTTGACTGGGAATTCACCGCGCTCCTGCTGTCCAACGGGATCCTGATCGGGCTGATGTACTCGCTGATCGCGCTGGGCTTCGTGCTCGTCTACAAGGCGACCGACGCCATCAACTTCGCGCAGGGCGAGTTCGTCATGATCTCGGGCTTCGTGGCGGCGGGCGCTCTCATGGTCTGGGGCGCGCCCCTCTGGCTGTCCGTGGCCCTTGCTCTCGCGGGGATGATCATCCTCGGCTTCGCGCTCGAGCGCGTGATGCTGCGCAGGCTGATCGGTCGCCCGGTCATCGCCGTCGTCATGGCCACCATCGGACTTGCGTCGATCCTGCGCGGCGTCGGGCCGTTCACGATCTTCTCCGGGACCAAGCCGCTGCCGCTGCCCATTCGCGAGGAGCCCTTCCTCGTCGGCCCGCTGTTCATTCCGCCGATCCAGCTGCTCGGCGCCGGCGTGAGCATCGGCTTCCTGGCCGCCTTCGGCTGGTTCTTCCTGAAGTCGCGCAAGGGCATCGCGATGCGCGCGGTGGCTGACAACCAGCAGGTCGCGCTGGCCATGGGGATCAACGTGGAGCGCTACTTCGGCGTGGCGTGGGCGATGACCGGCATCGTCTCGGCGCTGGGCGGCATCCTCTGGGGCAATCTCCTCGGCGTGGATGTGAACCTGGCGCTGGTCGGCTTCAAGGTCTTCCCCGTGGTGATTCTCGGCGGGCTCGACTCGATCCCGGGCGCGATCCTGGGCGGGCTCATCGTCGGCATCGTCGAGAACCTCGCCGCGGGCTACATCGATCCGTACGTCGGCGGCGGCACCAAGGACTTCGCGCCGTACGTGCTGATGATTGCCGCGCTGATGGTTCGGCCGTACGGGATCTTCGGCAAGAAGATCATCGAGCGGATATGACGACGACGAACGGCGGATCGGCGCAGCGGGGCGGGCAGCGGCTCTGCTCGACCAACACAGGCTCGCCTCGGCCGTCGAACGGCCTGCGGCTTCGCACTACCATGCAAATCGACATCGGTTCGGCGCCTGTCATGGTGCACCGATTCCTAGCCGGAACCGACGCAATACCCGAAACACGGGTCTCACCGGACCACTCCCGGCCCGTCTCCGCACCGCCACCCAGCCCGCGTCGGCGATCCGCGCCTCGTCATTTTCGTCATTCGCCGTTGCGCTCAACGGCGGGGCTGACGCGATGATTCATCGGGAGTGCGGGGTCTTGAAGACGACGTACGAGGCGGACATGGCGCTTTACCGGCTGCCCATCGCGCGATGGGCGGTGGCCGTGCTCGGCGTGCTGTTCTTCATCGTCATCCCGTTCACGCTGCACGAGTATTTCTTGTCGGTCGCCAACCTCGTGTGGATCGCCGTCATCGGGGCGCTGGGCCTCAACATCCTGGTCGGGTACACCGGGCAGGTCTCGATCGGCCACGGCGCGTTCATGTCGGTCGGCGCCTACACCGCGGCGAATCTCGCGAACCGCCTCGGCTCGCCCTGGCCGGTCAATCTCCTGGCCGGCGGCCTCATGGCGGCGGTGATCGGCGCCATCGTGGGCATCCCGTCGCTGCGCATCAAGGGCCTCTATCTCGCGATCGCGACGCTCGCGGGTCAGCTCATCATCGAGTGGACGATCAACCACGTGACGTTCATCAGCGGCGGGGTGCAGGCGTCGATCGAGGTGGCGCGGCCGCGGCTGGGGCCGATCGTGCTGAGCAGCCAGCGGGATATGTACTACTTCCTCCTGGTCTTCGTCGTGCTGGCGATCGTGGGGACGATGAACCTCATGCGCACGCGCGTGGGGCGCGCGTTCATCGCCATCCGCGATCAGGACATCGCCGCCGAGATCATCGGCATCAACATCTTCCGCTACAAGCTGCTGGCCTTCGCGATCTCCTCGTTCTACGCCGGCGTCACCGGCGTGCTGTACACGTACTTCCTCGGGATCGCCAACTACGAGCAGTTCCAGATCGGCGTGTCGATCGACTACCTGGCCATGATCATCATCGGCGGGCTGGGCTCCGTCCTGGGCTCGATCTTCGGCGCCGCCTTCGTCACGCTGCTGCCCATCGTGATCCGGTATGCGATGGAGGCGTTCGGCGGAGTCTTCTTCGAGCCGCAGACCGTCCTGAACTTGATCCCGAACCTCCGCCTCATGCTGTTCGGCGCCCTCATCATCTTCTTTCTGATCGTGGAGCCCGAGGGCCTCAATCGTCTGTGGCGGAACATCCGCAATTATTTTCGCGTGTGGCCGTTCGCGTACTGAGTACGCGAGAGAGGAGAGCAACATGAAGCGTTACCTGGCCATTGCGACGGCGCTGATGCTGGCGGGGAGCAGCCTGCTTGCGACGGCGCCATCTTCCGCCCAGTCGTCGAAGGGCGAGATCGTCATCGGCGTGCAGTGCGATCGAACCGGCGCGACCCAGATCGTGGGCACGGTGCTGTGCCCGGGCCTGCACGATTACGTCGCGCTCGTGAACTCCAAGGGCGGTGTCGAGGGATACACGATCAAGGCGATCGAGATCGATCACGAGTACAAGGTGCCGCCCGGCGTCGAGGCCTACGAGCGCCACAAGAAGGAAGGTGCCGTGACGATGTCCATCTACGGCACGCCGCACATCTACGCGCTGGCCGCCAAACTGACGGAAGACCGCATCCCCGGCACCTCTCCGGGCTTCGGCAGCGCCGCCGCCGCCGACGGTCAGCGTTATCCGTACATCTTTCCGATCGCCGCGACGTACTGGTCGCAGGCCGCGGCGGCCACGGACTTCGCCAAGAAGCAGCTGGGCGGAACGTTGAAGGGCAAGAAGATCGCCTATCTCTTCTATGACAACCCGGCCGGTCGTGAGCCCATCGAGGTGCTCGAGGATCTCGCCACCAAGGAGGGCTTCCAGCTCAAGACCTTTGCCGTGCCGCCGCCCGGCGTCGAGATGGGCGCCCAGGTGCTCGACATCGGGCAGCGCTTCCGTGCCGATTTCGTGATCTCGCACCTGTTCGGCGGCGCGCCTTCGGTGTCGATCAAGGAGCTGAAGCGCGTCGGCTATCCGCTTCGCAAGGTCATCGGACTGGTGTGGGCCTCCGCCGAGGCCAACATCGAGGGCGCCGGTGGCTTCGGCGTCGCCGATGGCTACTACGTGATGCAGTTCGCCGGCGTGGGCAAGGACTATCCCGTGCTCAACGAGATCCGCGAGATGTACAGGAAGCAGGGCAAGCCGGCGCCGAAGGAAATGGACTCCACGGTGTTCTACAACCGCGGCGTGCTCATCGGCGCGCTGCACGTCGAGGCCATTCGCAACGCGCTCAAAGCCAAGCCGGACGGCAAGATCACCGGCGACGACGTCAAGAAGGGCTTCGAGAAGATCAACAACTTCACGCTCGGCGGTCTGGTGCCGCCGCTGAAGATCACGCCCCAGGACCACGAGGGCGGCGGTCTCGTGCAGATCTGGCAGGTGAAGGACAACAAGTTCGTGAAGGTCACCGAGTGGTTTGCCGCGTACCAGGACGTGGTGGCGAAGCACATCAGGGAGTCAGGCAAAAAGTCATAGGGTCGAGCGGGTCGGGACCCGGCTGCGCCCCGCTCGACGAGGGGCTCGCCGGGCCCCGGCCCCCGCTCACCCCATGACTTTGTTGCGTCTCTATGCTCACGCTCAATAACGTCGAGGTCATCTACGACAGCGTGATCCTCGTCCTCAAGGGCGTGTCGGTGAACGTCCGCGAGGGCGGCATCACGACGCTGCTCGGCGCGAACGGCGCGGGCAAGACGACGACGCTCAAGGCCATCTCCGGCCTCTTGCCCTCCGAGCGCGGCGCGATCACCAAGGGCGCCATCGAGCTGGCCGGGCAGCGCATCGACCATCTCGCGCCGTACGACGTCGTGCGCCGCGGGGTGGTGCAGGTGTTCGAGGGCCGGCGCGTCTTCGAGCATCTGACGACCGAGGAAAACCTCGTGGCCGGCGGCCACGTGCAGAGAGATCGCGCGCGTCTGCGCGAGGGCATCCAGCGCGTGTACCAGTACTTCCCCCGGCTCGCGGACCGACGTCAGGTGCAGTCCGGCTATCTCTCTGGCGGCGAGCAGCAGATGCTCGTCATCGGCCGCGCGCTGATGTCGAACCCGCGCGTCATTTTGCTGGACGAGCCGTCCCTCGGGCTGGCGCCGATGCTCGTGGAAGAGATCTTCGAGATCGTGCAGCGCATGAACCGCCAGGAGAAGGTGACCGTCCTGCTGGTGGAGCAGAACGCCACCCTGGCGCTCGCCATCGCCGAGCACGGCTACGTGATGGAAAACGGCCGGATCGTGCTCGAGGGGTCGGCGGCGAGCCTGCGCGACAACGCCGACATCAAGGAGTTCTATCTCGGGCTCACCGAGGTCGGCGCCCGCAAGTCCTACCGCGATGTGAAGCATTACAAGCGCCGTAAACGCTGGCTCAGCTGAGGAGAGATCGCTCGATGACACGGCTCGGGGTGTGGGGGACTCTGCTGCTCTCGATACTGACACTTGGCCTGACCGCGTGCGCTTCGACGAGCAGTGAGCCGGCGCCGACGCCATCGCTCTACCGCCGCCTCGGCGGCCGGGAGGGCATCGCGGGCGTCGTGGATGCGTTCGTCACCAACGCGCTGGCCGATCAGCGAATCGGCCCTGCCTTCAAGGCACTGCCGGCCGCCAAGGTCGGCCCCCTCAAGAGCAACATCGCCGACTTCCTCTGCGAGAACACCGGTGGCCCGTGCTCCTATCTCGGCCGCACGATGAAGGAGTCGCACAAGGGGCTCGGGCTCACGAAGGAGGACTTCGACGCGTGCAACGCCGCGCTCGCCAAGGCGCTCGATTCCTCGAACGTCGCCGCGGCGGACAAGGGGCAGGTCATGAAGCTGGTGCAGTCCCTCATGCCCGACATCGTCGGCCAGTAGCCGATGAAGACGCCCGATCGTCGCGCCGGCTACTGGAATCGCGAGCGCGAGACCATGTCCGCCGGCGCGCGCGAGCGCTATCAGGCCGGCTGGCTGGCCTCGCTGCTGGAGCACGCGTGGGCGCACGCGCCCGGCATGCGCCGGCGTCTGGAGGAGGCGGGGCTCGCGCCGAAGGACTTTCGCTCCACCGACGATCTCGCGCGGTTGCCGGTGATCCGGAAGAATGCCATGCCCGAGCTGCAGAAGGCCGACCCGCCCTTCGGCGGCTTCTGCACCGTACCGCTGGCCAAGCTGCGGAAGATCTTCATGTCGCCGGGACCGATTTTCGAGCCGATGGGGCCGGAGGTCAGCGGATTCCACGCGGAGACCGGGTTGTTCGCCGGCGGCTTTCGTCCGGGTGACGTCGTGCTCAACACGTTCGCGTATGCGCTCACGCCGGCCGCGCACGAGCTCGACGAGTCGCTGAATCTCATCGGCTGCGCGGTGGTGCCCACGGGCGTCGGGCAGACGGAGATCCAGGTCGGCGTGGCCAGGGGCGTCGGCGCCACCGGCTACGTCGGCACGCCGTCGTTCTTGATGACCATCCTCGCCAAGGCCAAGGAGATGGGCGTGGGCCGGCTGCCGCTGCAGGTCGCCCAGGTAGGGGCGGAGCCGTTCACCGAGTCGATGCGCCGCGAGCTGCAGGAGGGGCACAGCATCATGGCGCGCCAGGGCTTCGGCACCGCGGACACCGGAATGCTCGCCTACGAGTGCGCGGAGGCGAGCGGCATGCACCTGCTCGAGGACGCGATCACGCAGGTGTGCGATCCCACCACGGGCGAGCCGTTGCCCAACGGCCAGATCGGCGAGCTGGTGGCGACGGTCCACAACCGGACCTATCCGATGATCCGCTTCAGCTCCGGCGATCTCACCGTGATCACCGACGAGCCGTGCCGCTGTGGCCGCACGTCGGCCCGCATGCTCGGCTGGCGCGGCCGCGCCGACGAGGTGACCAAGGTGCGCGGAATCTTCGTGCATCCGCGCCAGGTGGACGAGATCGTCGCGCGGGTGAAGGGCGTCGAGCGCTACCAGGTCGTCGTGGGCCGCGAGGGCCACAACGACACCCTCACGCTGCGGGTCCAGCTGGCGGGGGGCGTCGATGCCGCCGCGATCTCGCACACGCTCGAGGCGGCGATCCGCGACGTCATGAAGCTGCGCGGCAGCGTGGCCGTCGTTCCGCCCGGCACGATTGCCGACAACGCGAAGAAGGTCGCCGACGAGCGGAAGTGGGACTGATGCCGGTCACGTATCACATCGATCGTGAGGCGGGGATGCTGTTCGTCTTCGGCGACGGCGCGATCACGCAGTCAGAGCGGATCGGCGCCATGCGTGCGTGGATGAGCGACGAGGCATACCGTCCGGGGCTCAAGACCATGTGCGACTTCTCCGCCGCCATCACGGTGCCGACGCACGACGAGCTCATGCAGATCGTCACGTTCGTCGAAGAAAACGCCAAGCGCATCGGGCAGAAGAAGCTCGCGCTGGTGACGCCGATGCCACTCGCGACCGCGGTCGCGCGGCAATTTCGAGCGCTGACCGCGTCCGGGCTGCTCGAGGTCGGCGTCTTCAGAAACCGTCACGACGCGCGCGTCTGGCTTCAGCAAGCGGAACACTAGCGAGCCGTCGCGCGGATCTTGTCCTCCAGGTACGACGAGAAGTAGCCGCGGTAGCGGCGCTGCAGTCGCGGAATCGTCCAGTCGCGTCCAGTGAGCGCGCCGCGGCAGCGGCGCGCGCCGCACCGGCATCGCGTGTGACCCGGGCCGTTCTCCTCCATCGCCCAGTCGTACGTCAGCTCCTCACCGGCGCGGATGTCGCGCAGCGCGACGAACATGATCTGTCCGCGGATCCCGAGATTGGGCGCGCAGGAGTGGTTGATGAACATCTTGTTTCGTCGCACCTCGGAGGCGGTGTGTGCGCCGAGGAAGAAGCCGTCGGCGATCTGGATGTACGAGGCCGCGATGCGTCCTTTGACCTTGGCCAGCGTCCGCGTGTCGTAGACGTGCCCGCCCTTGATCGCGACGATCTCGCCTTTGCGGATCTGCCGCTTCGCGAACAGTCCCTTGCCCTCGATCGGGCTTGGGCCGACGCGAGTCTTTGGTGACAGATAGGTCGCGGGCATTGCTCCTCCTTGTTTGAGGGCGGAGCCTCGATGGTATCGCGGTCCACAGGGGTATACTCCCGGCCATGGGCGAGCCCACCCGTGCCTGGCCGAGCGAGACGCTGACCCGCGTGCCGTTCTGGGTATACCAGGACGACGCCACCTATCATGCCGAGCTCCGGCGCATCTTCGAGGGGCCCACCTGGAATTACCTGTGTCTCGAATCCGACCTCGCCGGACCCGGCGAGTTCCGGACGAGCTTCGTGGGCGAGATGCCGGTCATCGTCGTGCGCGGACAGGACGGCGCCGTCCACGCGTTCGAGAATCGCTGCGCGCATCGCGGCGCGCTGATCGCGCTCGACGACGCGGGCAGCGTCAAGCACGCGTTCCAGTGCGTGTACCACGCGTGGAGCTACGACCTGCGCGGTAACCTCATCGGCATCGCGTTCGAGAAAGGCAGCAACGGCCGCGGCGGGATGCCGGCGGACTTCTGCAAGGCCGATCACGGCCCGCGCAAGCTGCGCACGACGACGCTGTGCGGTCTGGTCTTCGGCACGCTCGCGCCCGACACGCCGCCGATCGAGGCGTACCTGGGCGACGAGATCCTCGGGCGGCTGCACCGCGTGATGCGCAAGCCGGTGACCGTCCTCGGCCGCTTCACCCAGGCGCTGCCGAACAACTGGAAGCTCTACATCGAGAACGTGAAGGACACCTATCACGCGAGCCTGCTTCACGCCTTCTTCGGCACCTTCCGCATCACGCGTCTCACGCAGGGCGGCGGCGTGCTGGTGAGCCCGGACGGCGCGCATCATGCCTCCTACACGATCGGGGTGCCGGAAGACGCGAAGAGCGCGGCCTATCGCGAGCAGGGGATCCGCTCGGAGCTCGACGGCTTCCGGCTGGCGGATGCACGCCTGCTCGACAGCGTCGACGAGTTCGACGATGGCATCCAGCTGCAGATCCTCACCGTCTTCCCGAGCCTCGTCATCCAGCAGGTGCAGAACTCTCTCGCCGTGCGCCAGGTGGTGCCGAAAGGGCTCGGCGCCATGGAGCTGCACTGGACGTACATCGGCTTCGCCGACGACACGGCGGAGCTGCGCCAGCGGCGGCTGCGCCAGGCGAATCTCGTCGGGCCGGCCGGCTACGTGTCGATGGAGGACGGCTGCGTCGGCGGCTTCGTGCAGCGCGGCGCCGCGGCGGCGAGCGACGAAGTCTCCGTCGTGAACATGGGCGGCGAGGGGACCGAGTCCATGGACACGCGCGCGACCGAAGCCTCCGTGCGCGGCTTCTGGAAAGCCTACCGCCGCTACATGGGCTGCTGATGCTCGAGCGCGTCGTCAGGCTCAACGCGGACTACGCGCGCGCCATCGACGACGACCGGCTGGAGGATTGGCCGGGCTTCTTCACCGAGAAGTGCCTCTACAAGGTCACCTCCGCCGACAACCACCGGCGCGGCCTCGAGGTCGGCGTGATCTACGCCGACAGCAACGGCATGCTGCGTGATCGCGTGGCGGCCCTGCGCGAGGCGAACATCTACGAGCGTCAGACGTATCGCCACCTGGTGGGGTTGCCGGCGATCGTCGGAGCCGAGGGCGAGGTGACGCGCGCCGAGACGCCGTTTCTCGTGGTTCGCATCATGCACGATGGGACGATGGACCTGTTCGCGACCGGCCGCTACCTCGACGCGCTCGTGGACGACGGCGGCGTGCTGCGGCTGCGCGAGCGTGTCGTCGTGTGCGACAGCAGCCGCTTCGATACGCTGCTCGCGATCCCGCTGTAGCCCAATTTCCGCAGTTGGGGTAGGTGAACGACGCGCTGGCGCCGCCTGGAGGCTCTAGCCGGGGCACGCTAGTCTTGCATCGGTCTCAAGCTGGACGTTATAGCCGCCGGTGAGGCAGTTCTGCGCCAGAAGGGAAGATCCCAGCCGGTCCAGCCCACGCCGTGAAGCGAGTTTGCGATCGCAGCGACGTCGGCGTCTTGGCATCATATCGTGAGCATCACCGAGAACTTTCCTCCCGGCCATCGTAGATACACGCTCTCCAAGATCTTTGATTCAGAGCTGCAAGCTCGAACCCGTTTCGGTCCGTTGGATTTCGTGGGGTGTTTTTCTCACGCGGTTTTGAGCGAGGTTCACCGGCTGGAAGCGACGAATTTTGGCACGACCGCGGTAAGGAACTAGCCGGCCTCGCTAATTAACATCCGAAGAAGATGAGCACTGATGCGACCTTACAAGGTCGGTTCACAAGTTGCTCTGTCGCCTATGGGTGGCGACTCGAGCTTCCGAGCCGGTGGTCTGTCGCGACTGGGAGGCGTTGAAAGACGCCGTCCAGAAAGGGCACACATTCGCCTACGAGTTTGACGGGAAGGAGCTCCATATCTGGCGCGGCAGCCCGAGCCGTGGAGACCGTTGCCAATGCGGAAAGCGAACGTGGATATAGCGTCTACCTAAAGACGATGCTGCTCGGGCTTCCGGTCTTCACGACATTGCCTGTCGGTTTGAGCTTGCCCGTCCCCTGATCGACCGTGAAGGCGACGATCGTGTCGCTGTTCTGGTTCGCGGCGTAGAGAAACGCGCCCGACGGGTCGAGCGCGAAGAAGCGCGGCACGCGCCCCTGCGTCGACTCCCAGCCCACGGGCGAGAGCACGCCGGTCGCGTCGTCGATGGCGAAGATGACGATGCTGTCGTGGCCGCGGTTACTGCCGTAGACGAATCGCCCGGACGGCGACACGGCGATCTCCGACGTGGTGCTGGTGCCGGTGAACGAGGGCGGCAGCGTCGTGATCGTCTGCAGCGGCATCAGCTCGCCGCGCTGCGTGTCGAACTTGAACGTGGTGATCGTCGAGTCGAGCTCGTTGATCTGATAGAGGTACGGCTTGCTCGGGTGAAAATCGGCGTGGCGCGGCCCGGCGCCCGGCCGGCTCGCCATCGACGGCGGCTCCGCCGCCACGAGCTTGCCGCGCGTCGTGTCGAGGCGAAACACGAACGTCGTGTCGAGGCCCTTGTCCGGCACGACGACGAAGCGTCCGCGCGGATCGAACACGACGTCGTGCGGGTGCGAGCTCGCTTGTTCGACGCGATGCGGCCCCGGCTTGCCCTCGAGGGTGACGAGGTCGGTCAGCGCGCCAAGCGAGCCGTCGGCGTTGATCGGCAGCACGGCCACGGTGCCCGTCGAATAGTTCGCGAGCACCGCAAATTTGGTCGACGCCTCGATGCCGAGGCGCACCCCGTTGCGGCCCTTGGTCGCCTGGCGATTCAGCACCGTGAGCCGGCCGCTGTCGCGCTCGATCGCGAACGCCGTGGCCTCGTTGCCATCGCCGTGCGCGGCGTAGAGGAACCGCCGCTGGCGGTCGAGCGTGAGCCATGACGGGTTCACGATGCCTTTGAGCACTTGCGTCTCCGTCCACTGTCCGGAGGCGGGGTCGATCCGGTAGACGCTGACGCCCTCGCCCTTTCCGTTGCGTTCCTTCGACGTGTAACAGCCGACGTAGGCGAACATGGGTGTCCTCCGCGTGGCCGCGCCGGGCCCGCTCACTGCCGCGCAGCCGCCGGCGGCGATCGTGGCCATGAGGCCGGCGGCGGCGCGCAGCCAGTCCCTGCGTGTGTGCATGGTCATCTCCGCGTCGCGTTGGTCAGGCGCCGATGATACGCTCCGGGCGTCCTGGAGGGTTCGCGTGCCGCGCCGATCGTACCAGTGAGGAGGCCACCATGACGATGCAGGCATTCTCGCGGCGACACATGCTCGGGCTCGCCCTCGGCGCTGGCGGGCTCGCCGCGTCAGGGCGACTCGGCGCGGCCTTCGCCGAGGCGCTGAAGCGGACGCCCGGCGAGATCCTCGGCCCCTTCTATCCCGTCATCAAGCGGGTGGATCAGGCCGCCGACCTCACCGTCATTCCCGGCAAGCCGGGGCGCGCCGCCGGTCAGATCATCCACGTGATGGGCCGGATCCTCAACGTCGACGGGCAGCCCGTCCGCGGCGCCCGGGTCGAGCTCTGGCAGGCCAACACCTATGGCCGCTACACACACCCGAGTGACACGAACCCGGCGCCGCTGGACCCGAACTTCGAGGGCTTCGCCGTCCAGAGCACCGACGCGGAAGGCCGCTACCGCTTCAAGACGATCAAGCCCGGCGCCTATCCTGCGACGGCCGACTGGATGCGGCCGCCACACCTTCACTTCGAGGTGACGGGCAAGATCAACCGGCTGGTCACCCAGATGTATTTTCCCGGCGAGCCCCTGAACGACAAGGACATCCTGTTGCGGCAGGTCCGCGCCAACCGCGACGGCGCCATCGCCAAGGTGTTGCCGCCCACGGCGGACGTCGAGCCCGACTCGCGGATCGTCGTCTGGGACATCGTCCTCGACAAGGGCTGAGCGACCGCGACGTCAGGTGCGCTTCTGACGCCTCCACCAGGCGCGGATCTCGTCGAGGTGATCGCGCTCGTGACTCCACCCGGGCGCGGGGAGCCACTCGGTGACGGGATACGCGTGCGAGGGGTCGCGGAGCGACGCCGCCGGGAGCCTCCGAAAGTCCGCAACGAGCGCGGCCCGCACCTGTTGCAGGCGGCGCAGCAGCGCGCGGAGCCCTCGCGTGCGCAGGCGTGCCACCGTCTGCGCGTTGAAGCGGTCGGCGTCGGCCATGCTCTCGAACCAGTGGATGCGATCGCCGCGGCCGCGCGCGATCAACCGGAAGCGCTGCGCCGTCTCTTCGTCGCACGCGAGCAGGTGTCCGAGCACGTCCTTGATGGACCAACGGTCCTGCGTGTGTGGTCGCAGGATCTCGTGTTCGGGCAGCCGCGAAACGAACGCGAGCGTCTCGCGGCGCGACGCGGTCATGCGCCGCGCGGCCTGTCGGCGCCACGTCGCGAGCGAGGCCGGGCGCCGCGCCGCCATTACACCCGGCTATTGAGGACGTAAAAGGGCGTGGTGGCGTCGGGCGTGAGCCAGGCGTTGTACCACTGCTGCACGTAGGGCTTCAGTCGGCGCAGCGTCTCGGCATGACGCCGCTGGGCGGGGCCGATCGCGCGCGCCGCCTTGCGGATCTCACGATAGAGCGCGTCGACGTCCAGCGTCGTCATCTTCCGGTCCTGCATGACCACGCGGCCGCCGACGATCGCGGTCTCCACGTCTTCGCCCATCGCGCGGTGCACGAAGGCCTCGGCGATCGGCAGGTCCTCGATCATCCACGGATCTCGCAGCACGCGATCGAGATCGACGAGGATCATGTCGGCCTTCATCCCGGGCTTCAGGGCGCCGATCTGCCCGCCGAAGCCGATCGCGCGCGCGCCGTTCAGCGTGCCCATGCGCAGCACGTCGTAGGCGTCGAGCGGCGGCGTGGTGAGATCGTAGTCGGGGACGCGATGCAGTCGGTGCAGCATCCGCAGCTCCATCACCGCGTCCTCGTCGTCGTTGATCGTCTTGTCGTCGAGGCCCATTGCCACGTTCACGCCGCGGTGGTGCATCACGTAGATCGGCGCCAGCCCGTTCCGCATCCCCAGATTGCACGAGGGATGGCTGGTGATGGACGCGCGCCGCGTGGCGAGCCGGTCGATGTCCTCTTCGGTCACCCAGATGGCGTGGCCGAGCGTGAGGTTCTCGTCGACGAGGCCGAGATCGTCCAGCCAGGCGATGGCGCTCTTGCCGTACTTGCGGAAGGAAAATGCCTTCTGGATGGGCGTCTGCACGCAATGCATGTGGATCGGCACCTTGCCCAGCCGGTCGGCGGTCTCCTTGGCGCGGATCAGAAACGACTCGGTGACGGCCTGCGCCCACGACGGGGAGAGCAGCACGCGCGTGTCTTCGGAGGCGAAGCGCCGGTACAGGTGGTCGAACAGCGCGAAGTACTCCTCCTCGATCCGCTTGCTGTCGAGATGCACGAGCGGCTCGGCGAACGCCTTGAGATCGGCGGGCAGCGTATCCAGGAACGCGGTGCCGTCCAGTACGAGCTTGTCGATATTGCGCACGCCGGGCGCGAAGGCGAGGCGGATCCCGGCGTCGAGATACGTGCGGATGGCCGTCTCGCAGCGGCGGCGCGCCTTCGGGCCGTCGGTGTCGAATCCCATGTGGTGGATGGTCGTGCAGCCGCTGCGGAGATGCCGCCACGCACCGAGCGCCGCCGTCAGCTCCGGCTCGAAGAGCGGCATGAACGTCCAGTCGAGGAGATTGTTCTCCAGATAGTCGTTCAGCACGCCCTTCTGGATCGGGCTGAGCGCGCGGCCATGGCTGTGCGCGTCGACGAGGCCCGGCATGAGCAGCTGCGTGCCGTCGCCCACGACGCGGGCTCGCGGATGGGCGCGGCGCAGCGCGCGCCAGTCGCCGACGGCGGCGATGCGTGCGCCGGACACGAGCACCGCCGCGTCGCTGTGGACGCCGGCCTCCCGCTCGGCGGCGTCGGTGATGACGTAGCGGCCGCGGACCAGCAGGTCCACCGCGCTCATTCGAGCGCGGCGAGCTTCTCGATGATCGTCAGCGCCACGCTGGTGTCCTGATCGGAGAGCCCCGCCGCCATCGCCGCCTGCTGGTAGCGCTGCGCAACATTGGAGAAGCTGACCGGCACGTGCAGCTCCTTGGCGATGGTGTTGAACGTCTCGAGGTCCTTGTTCATCAAGAACACCTTGAAGCCCGGGGCGAAGTTGCGTGGCACGATCGCGGTCGGAATGCGCTCGAGCGCCTTGCTGCCGCCGCTCGACGCCTTGACGACCTCGTAGATCGTCATCGGATCGAGACCGGCCTTGCGGCCGAGCACGACGCCCTCCATCATCGCCAGCGAGTTCACGCACGCCATCATGTTGTTGATGGCCTTGACCGTGTTGCCGGCGCCCACGGGGCCGACGCCGAAGATGTTGGGACCGATCGCGCGCAGCACGGGCCGCGCCCGCTCCAGCACGTCGGCGTCGCCGCCGACCATCACCGCCAGCGTCGCCGCGCGGGCGCCGGTCACGCCGCCGCTGACGGGGGCCTCGAGAAAATGCACGCCACGCGCCTTCGCGCGCGGCTCGATCTTGCGCGGTGTGGAAGGCAGGACGCTGCTGAGGTCGATCAGGATCATCCCCGGCCGCGCGCGCTCCACCAGGCCGCCGGGCTCGAGGTAGAGCGCCTCCACGTCGGGAGACGCCGGCAGGCAGGTCATCACGATCTCCGACCGCTCGACCACTTCCTGCGCCGAGGCCGCCTTCTGCGCGCCCGCGGAGACGAGATTGCTCATCGCCGCGGGATTCTTGTCGAACACCGTCAGCGGAAAGGCCTTCAGCACGTTGCCGGCCATCGGATTGCCCATGTTGCCGACGCCGATGAAGCCTACGGAAGTCGCCATGTCTGGTCTCCTCGGCCGGGATGATACCGCACACACGCAAGCGCCCTGCCTGCGTCGCGGGCACGTTGACAGCCTCCGGCGGCTAGTAGAGGATTGGCCGCCGTGTTGCTGAGCAGCGTGTCCGAGATGATGGAGTGGGGCGTGCGCGGCGCGCCGGCGACGCGCCGCGCGGCGCTGAGCTGGCGTGTGAGCTCGCTGATGGCGTTCCTCGCGCTGTGGAGTCTCGCGGGCGGACTCGTCGAGGCGACGCGGCCGTTCAATCCGCTGTTCCTGCCCGCGCCATGGGTCGTGATCGGCGCGCTGCTCGAGCTCGCGCACAAGGGTCAGCTGTGGGTGCACGTGGCCGCGACGCTCGAGCGTGTGGCCGTCGGTTTCGCCGCCGGCGCCGTGCTCGCGCTGGCGCTCGGTCTGCTCGCCGGCCAGATACGGGCCGTGCGCAACGTCGTCGAGCCGGTGATCGAGCTGCTGCGGCCCATTCCGCCGCTGGCGGTGCTCCCGCTGTTCATCGTGTGGGTCGGCATCGGCGAGGCCTCGAAGGTCGGCTTCATCACGTACGCGACGTTCTTTCCGATGTTCGTGACGACCGTGCACGGCGTGACGCAGATCGATGGGCGCCTGCTGCGCGCCGCGCAGAGCCTGGGCGCCCGGCCTCGCCATCTGTTTCTCCGCGTGATCCTGCCCGCCGCGCTGCCGGACGTGCTGACCGGGCTGCGGCTCGGCGTCGCGCTGTCGTTCTTCGTCATCGTCATCTCGGAATTCGTCGGCGCCGAGAGCGGCCTCGGCTACCTGATCAACGACGGCCGTAACTTCTTCCTCGTCCCGCAGATGCTGGGCGCTGCTGTCCTGCTGGGGCTGCTCGGATACGCGGGCAATGCCCTCGTGCGGGTGCTGGAGCGGCGCGTGCTGCGCTGGCAGCATCCGCGGTGAAGATCGACGTGCGCGGGCTGTCACGGACGTTCGTCGCGGCGGGCCGCGAGACGCCGGCCCTGCTGGATGTCGATCTCGAGGTCGCCGAGCACGAGTTCGTCTGCTTGCTCGGTCCGTCAGGGTGCGGCAAGTCGACGCTGCTCAACATCGTCGCCGGCTTCCTGCGGCCATCCGCAGGCGAGGTGCTCGTCGACGGACGTCCGGTCACGGGACCCGGCGCCGACCGCGGCGTGGTGTTCCAGGAGTACGTGCTCTTTCCCTGGCTGACCGTGGCCGGCAACGTGGAGTTCGGTCTGCAGCTCAAGGGGACACCGGCGTCGGAGCGGCGCGCGATCGTCGCTCGGTACCTCGAGCTCGTGGGCCTCGCCGCGCACGCGGAGAAGTTTCCCGTGCAGCTCTCCGGCGGGATGAAGCAGCGCGTCGCCATCGCGCGCGCGCTGGCCAACAGCCCGGAGATCATCCTCATGGACGAGCCGTTCGGCGCGCTCGACGCGCAGACCCGCGAGGTGCTGCAGGACGAGCTCGGCCGGATCCAGCGCGTGGAGCACAAGACGGTGCTCTTCGTCACCCACTCGATCCGCGAGGCCGTCTATCTCGCCGATCGCATCGTGGTCATGACCTCGGCGCCGGGACGGATCAAGCAGGTGTTCACGCTCAAGCTGCCGGAGATCCGCGATCGCTTCGCGCCGGAGTTCACGCACTACGAGAGCGAGATCACCCGCGTCGTCAAGGAAGAAGTCGCCAAGGTGCATGAATGAGTCGCACTCGGGCCCTCGCCCTGCTCGGCGTGCTCGTCGTGTGGGCCGCCGTCTCGTACGGCAATCGCGCGCTCGGCGTCATGGCGCCGGCGCTGCTGCCGACGCCGGGCGAGGTGTTCCGCGTCTTCGCGGAGACGATGCGCGACGGCAGCCTGCCGCGGCATGTCGTCACCTCGCTGGCGCGCGTCGCCGTGGGATTCGGCCTCGCCGCGGTGGCGGCCCTCGGCCTCGGGCTGCTGGCCGCCCTGTGCGTGCCGGTGCGGCTCATGCTCGAGCCGATCATCGAGTTCGTGCGCCCGATCCCGCCGCTCGCCTTCCTGCCGATGTTCCTCGTCTGGTTCGGGCTGGGGGAGGGGTCCAAGGTGGCCTTCATCGGCTACACGACGTTTTTCCCGATGTTCGTCGCCATCGCGGCCGCCGTGATGCGCGTCGACATGACGCTGCTCCGGGCCGCGGCCAGTCTTGGCGCGGGCCGCCTCGACCTCATCCGTCGCGTCATCGTCCCCGCGGCGCTTCCCGGCATCATCGTGGCGCTGCGGCTCGGTTTCGCCCTCGCGTTGTTCGTCATCGTCGGCGCCGAGTTCATGGGGGCCGACGCCGGACTCGGCAACCTCATCATGGAGGGCCGGACGTTCTTCATCCCGGCGCAGATCGTCATGGGGGCCCTGCTGCTCGGTCTCCTCGGATCCCTCGTCAACATGCTCCTGCTCGCCGCCGAGCGACGGCTGTTCCGCTGGCGGGAAGCGGGAGCGAGCTCATGATTGGGCACCCTTGAAAGGAGTTCGCTCATGCGTGTCGTGATCGCCCTGGTGATCGCTCTCATCGCGCTCGGCGCCACCGCCGACGCGCTCGCCCAGAAGCCCGAGGTCTCGGAAGTCGACGCGTGGCTGGTGCGCGATCCACAGATGTCGGCGCAGTTCGCGGTCGCCGACCAGCTCGGGTATTTCAAACAGGAAGGGCTCAAGGTCAACATCCGCTGGTATATCGCCGGCACCGATCTGCCGAGCATGTGGGGCGCGGGCAACATCAATCTCGGCACCGCGACGGCGACCATGGTGGTGCCCATCGCCGCCTCCGGCCAGCAGATCTACAACGTCGCGCCACAGAGCGACATCGGCGGCGTGCAGCAGGTGATCCTGGGCAAGAAGGCGCAGGAGATCGTGAAGAGCCCCAAGGACTTCGAGAAGCTGAAGGTCGGCATGCCCAAGGGCGCCTCGGTGACGATGGCGATCCAGAGCTTCTGCAAGGCCAACGGCGTGGACTTTTCCAAGATCCAGTTCGTCAACCTCTCGCCGCCGGATGCCATCACAGCCCTGGCCAAGGGCGACATCGACGCGATGGCGGCCTGGGCGCCGTGGACGTTTCGCGCAATGAAGGAAGCGGGCGGCAAGCTCTACTTCACCGGCGCCAAGAGCAGCATCCCGGGCAAGGAGGGCCCCGTCGACTGGCTGCAGGTACACGCCGGCATCGTGGTGAGCGGCAAGATGCTCAAGGAGAACCCGAACACGCTCAAGGCCGTCCTGCGCGCCACGCGCAAGGCCACCGACGCCATCAACAACGACCGCAACGCCGCGATCGAGATCGTCGCGCGCGAGATGAAGCTCGATAAAGACCTCGCGCGCGAGATCATGACGTACAACGTCTACACGATGGAGATGAACCCCAACATCGTCAAGGGGATGGGCGACTTCGTCGACTTTCTCTACTCGCTGGACCGCATCAAGCAGAAGTTTCCGCCCGAGCAGGTCTTCTACACCAAGCTTCTCGAGGAGGTCGACCCCGGGCTGGTGAAGTGGAAGTCGAAGACCGACGTCAAGTAACAGCGTGAAGGTCCGCCGGGCGGTCGTCGGCGACGAGCAGACGCTCGCGGCGCTGAACCGGTTCGTCCACGATCTCCACGAGGCGCGTCGCCCGGATTACTACAAGACGCCACGCGTCGAGGACGTGGCGGCCTGGTTTCGCGAGCGCCTCGACACGCCGACGGCGGCCGCGTGGATCGCCGAGGAGGACGGCGTCCCGATCGGCTACGTGCTCGCGTTCTTTCACGAGCGTCCCGACAACCCGTTCCGGCAGGCGCGGCGGTGGTGTGAGATCGATCAGATCGCGGTGGATCCCGCGTGGCGCCGCCGCGGCGTCGGCCGGATCGTCATGAACGCCGCGCTCGAGGAGGCGCGCGCCCGGGCGATGCCCCACGTCGAGCTGTCGTCGTGGGCGTTCAATACGGACGCCCACGCGATGTTCCGGCGGCTCGGCTTCGAGCCTCGCATCGTGACGTTCGAGCGGCGCGCGCCTTAACGCGCTGGCTTCGCGGACGCCGGCTTCTGGGGCGCGGCGCTGTACGCGCCGTTCGAGAATCCCTGCGCCTCGATCCCGAGGGCATGATCGAACCGGGCACGATAGTTCTCCCAGGCGATCGTCGCCGTCAGCTCGATCACCTGCTCGTCACTGAAGTGGCGGCGCAGCTCGGCGAAGAGGGTGTCCGGCACGTCCACAGGCGTCGCCGTCATGCCGACGGCGTAGTCGAGCACCAGCCGCTCGACGTCGGAGAACCGCGAGCTCTTTCTATAGTCCGGCAGCGCCCGCAGCTGCGCCTCCGTCACGCCGGCGGTCCGGCCGAGGGCCGAGCCGATGTCGGTTCCGAACGGACAGCCGACCAGCGAGGCGACCTGGACGACCACCAGGGTCGTCAGCCGTGCGTCCATCTTGGAGGCCCGGCGGAAGGCCCGCTCGAATCCCGTGTAGGCGGCAAACACCTCTGGGTGGTGGGCGGTCACCGCGACAGGAACCGGGAGCCGCCCGAAGGTCCGCGTGGCGCTCTCGTAAACGGCTCGGACCTCCGGCGGCGCGAGCTGCGGCGGCACGGGAGCGATCCGACTCATGGGCGCCCTCCCTTACGTATTCTCTAGCACGAGGCGGCGTCGCGAGAGCCATGCAAACGTCACGAACGCCGCGACGCCGGCCGTCGCGACGGCCGTGGTCATCGGCCGGAGGGTGCCGTCATAGGTGTGACTGACGGCGATGGCATAGAGCGCCGAGCCCGTCAGCTGGACGAAGCCGGCACCGGCCGCCGCCAGCCCCGCCATGCGTGGGAAGGGACCGATGGCGCCTGCCATCGCGTTCGGGAGCACCCAGCCCAGGCCGAAGGCGTAGCAAAACATCGGACCGATCACGGTCGCCACGGAGCGCGCACCCGCCCAGGCGAGCGCGGCCGTGACGATGCCCGCGCCGGCGGCGATGACCGTGCCGCCGCGGATCATCGTGTCGATGCCCAGCCGCGGCCCGAGACGGACAGAGACGAAGTTGCCGGCCATGAGCCCGCCGGCCACCGCGCCGAAGCACACGCCGTAAACCGTCGGCGAGACGCCGAGGATCTCGATCAGGAGCCGAAGGCCGCCATCATCGCGGGCAGCGAGGGCAGGAACATGTCGATCGACAACGCGCCGAGGCCGACGATGGCCGTCAGGAGCACCGGCAACGCGCGAGCGGAGTCGGGCCACGCCCGCGCATTGTATAGTCGGGGCACCCCCGAAGGAGGCGGCCGTGAAGGTCTTCGACGAGCAGCACGTCATGTTTCGCGCCACCGTTCGCGCCTTCGTCGAGAAGGACGTCATGCCGCACGTCGAAGCCTGGGAGGCCGCCGGGCGGATGCCGAAGACGATCTTCCGCCGCATGGGCGAGCTCGGCTTCCTGGGCCTCGAATACGACGAGAAGTACGGCGGCGCCGGCGCCGACGTCATGATGAGCGCCGTGCTGCACGAGGAGTGCGCGCGCTCGCGCTCGGGCTCGTTCGCGATGGCCGTCGGCGTCCACTGCGACATGGCCTCGCCGCACCTCTACTGGACGGGCAGCGAGGTGCTCAAGGAGAAATATCTTCCCGCCATCTGCCGCGGCGAGGCGATGACGGCCATCGCCGTCACCGAGCCCGGCGGCGGCAGCGACGTCGCCGCCATTCGCACGCGCGCCGTGAAGGACGGCCGCCACTACGTCATCAACGGCGCCAAGATGTTCATCACCAACGGCGCGATGGCCGATCTCTACTTCGTCGCCGCCCGCGTCGGGGCTGGCAGCGACGACAAACGCCACCGCGGCATCTCGATGTTCCTCGTCGAGCGGGAGACGCCGGGCTTCGGCGTGAGTCGCACGCTGGACAAGATGGGCATGCGCGCCTCCGACACCGCCGAGCTGTCGTTTTCGGATATGCGCGTGCCCGCGGAACATCTGCTCGGCCGGGAGGGCGTCGGCTTCTACGAGGTGATGCGCGTCTTCCAGCGCGAGCGACTGGTCGCGGGCCTGCACGCCGTCGCCATGGCCGATCGTGCGCTCGAGGACACCATCGCCTACGTGCGTGAGCGCCAGGCCTTCGGCGGGCCGCTGTCGGACAAGCAGGCGGTGCGCCACAAGCTCGCCGAGATGGCGACCGACGTCGAAGCCGGACGCTGGCTGACCTACGCGGCGTGGCAAAAGTACGCGGCGGGCGAGGATGCGGTGCGCGACGTCTCGATGGTCAAGCTCTTCACCGCGGAGATGGTCAACCGCGTCGCGTATGGTTGCGTGCAGCTGCACGGCGGCTATGGCTACATGCGCGAGTATCCGGTCGAGCGCTTTGCGCGCGACGCGCGGCTCATGACGATCGGCGGCGGCACCAGCGAGATCATGAAGGACATCATCGCCAAGGCGATCATCCGGTGAAGCTGAAGGACCGCGTGGCCTTCGTCACGGGCGGCGCCAGCGGCATCGGCCGCGCCATCGCGCAGGCCCTGGCCCGCGAGGGCGCGCGCGTGGCTGTGGCCGACCTCGACGCCGACGGCGCGCGGCGGGCGGTGGCGGAGATGCAGGCCGCGGGCGGCAACGTCGTGGCGCAGCCGCTCGACGTCACCGACACCGCGGCCGTGGACGCTTCGATCGACGGCGTCGTGGCGCACTGGGGCGGGCTGCACGTGCTCGTGAACTGCGCGGGCTGGGACCGGCCGATGCCGTTCGTCGAGACGACGCCGGAGTTCTGGGACAAGATCCTCGCCGTGAACCTTCGCGGCCCGCTCGCGTGCACGCGCGCGGCGTTGCGCCACATGATCAAGGCGAACGGCGGCAAGATCGTCACCATCGCCTCCGACGCCGGCCGCGTAGGCTCCACCGGCGAGGCCGTATACTCCGCGGCCAAGGGCGGGCTGATCGCGTTCACGAAGACGGTGGCGCGCGAGGTCGCGCGGCACCACATCAACGTCAACTGCGTGTGCCCCGGCCCGTCCGACACGCCGCTCTTCCGGAAGGAGTTCGCCGAGAAGAGCCCGAAGCTCGCCGAGAGCCTCAAGCGAGTGATTCCATGGGGCCGGCTCGGCGTGCCCGACGACGTGGCGCCGGCCGTCGTCTTCCTCGCGTCCGACGACGCCAGCTTCATCACCGGCCAGACGCTGTCGGTCTCCGGCGGTCTCACGATGGTGTGAGCGTGCACGCTCGGCACCTCGTGCTGCTCTCAGTGCTGATCGCCGGTGTCGCGTTCGCGCAGGGTGTGACGAGGACGCGCGTCACGTACCCGGCGCCGACGACCGACCTGATGATCCCCGCCACGCTCCTGATGCCCGCGGCATCCGGGGCGGTGCCCGCGGTCGTGATCGCGCATGGCAGCGGCGGCGTCGACGGCCGCGGCGACTACCACGCCGAGGCGCTGAACCGTGCGGGCATCGCGACGCTGGAAATCGACATGTGGGGCCCGCGCGGGCTCAAGGGCGGCCCCCAGGGACGGCCGCGGCGACTGTCGGAAACCTATCCCGACGTGTACGGCGCGCTGCAGTGGCTTGCCTCGCGCGCCGACGTCGATCCGCAGCGGATCGGCATCATGGGCTTCTCGTGGGGCGGCGCGCTCGCGGTGGCGACGGCCTCGGCGCGGCTGACCGAGCAGTTCACCGGCGGAAAGGACAAGTTCGCCGCGCACGTCGGGTTTTATCCCACGTGCTGGTCGTTCCTGCCGCGCGCCGCCGAGTTCAAGATGACGGGCGCGCCCGTGAAGATCCTCGTCGGCGACAAGGACGACTACGACTCGCCGGACGCCTGCCAAAGACTTCTCGACGCGTTGCCGGCCGAGAGCCGGGCGCTCGTGGCGCTCACCGTGTATCCGGGCGGGTATCACGGGTGGGATGGCAACGCGCGCGCGAACTTCTTCGATCCCAACGCCGCCCTCGGCAAAGGCGGTCAGGTGCGTTTCTTCCCGGATGGCAAGCTGGCGGAGCGCTCGCGCCGGGAGAACGCGGAGTTCTTCTCCCGGGCGTTCGGCGTCACGCCGACCGCGAAGCCGTAAGCTCCGCGCGCTCGAACACGGGCATCGCTGGCCGGACACGCTCGGCCACGAACCCCGCCACGTCGCGGATCACGCCGGCGTCGCGAAGGATCCGACGATGACCGAGCCCGCCGGTGGTCGAGAATTCTGCGCCGCGCCACTCGCGGGCGATGATCGCGCCGTCCTGCCAGGGCACCTCGTTGTCGTCGCGGTCGTGCACGACGAGCAGCGGTGCGCGCATCGCTCTCGCATACGTACGCACGTCGAGCGCCGCCCACGTCACGCCGAGCCGCCGCTCGATCCGCGCCTGCATCGCCTCGCGGGCGACGCGCCCAAAGCCGAGGGTCTCGAGCAGCGTGTGCGAGTGCAGCACGAGATCGGCCGGCGGCGCGATGAAGACCGCGGCGTGAGCGCCCAGGCCTTCGTAGAGCGCGCGTGCCGCGGCCACCGCGCCGATCGAGTGCGCGATGACGCCTTCGACCGGGCCGAGCGCCTGATCGATCGCGCGAATCGCATCGACGAACGCGACGATCGAGGACCGCGACTCCGGCGAGACGCCGTGGCCGGGCGCGTCGAACGTCACGACCGCGAAGCCGCTGGCCACGAGCGGATCGACGAAGCCCGCGAGCTGCGCGCCGCGGCCACCCCAGCCGTGGACGAGCAGCACCAGCGGGCCGTGGCCCCATGTCCACGTCGTCACCGGCGAGCTGTTGACCTGCACGATCGTCTGCCGCGCGCCGCCGAGCGCCGCGCACTCCCGCGCCGGCACCGGATGGCGCTGCGGCGTGAGAAACAGCCGCTCGGCCAGCCGCGCTGCCAGCGAGGGCGCGAGCGCGCTGAGCGTCGCGATCCCCGGCCGCAGCAGACGGCTGCCCAACGGCGGGTCTGAAGGACGAACGGACGTGCTATTTTGCATCGCGACGAAATCCAGATCAGTCATGTGAGCTCCCGTGTGCTAGCGGCGCCGGGCGCCGGCTGAGGTGGCGGAGCGGTCGGCTCGCGCGCGAGCGAGCAGAGCTTCGAAGGCGGCGTCCGCGCGGGCCCGCGCGCGCGGGTCTCGGAGCAGGCGCGAGGCCTGCGTATAGGCGAGCGCGATGCCGTTGAGGTCGTGCGCGAACTGCTCGCAGTCGAGGGCGGGGTCGAAGTCGCCCTCTTGCACGGCAGTGCGCGCGGTGTTCGCAAGCGTCTCGAGCCAGTCGCGCTGGCTGCGCACGACGAAGTCGCGCGCCGCTCCCGGACGATCGTCGAGCTCGGTCGCGGCGGCGACGAAGGGGCAGCCGCCGGGCAGGCTCGGTGACGCCTCCCACTCGAGCCACTTGGTGAACAGCGCCCGGACGCGGCGCTCGCCGCGCGGCGCGGTCAACGCCGGCTTGATCACGGCATCGACGAACCGCCGCGAGGCCATCTCGAGGACCTGCAGCTGAAGGTTCTCCTTGGACTTGAAGTGCGCGAAGAGGCCGCTCTTCGACAGCTTCAGGTCGTCGGCGAGCCGCCCGATCGTGAGGCCCTCGAACCCGACCCGGGTGGCCAGGCGCAGCGCGTGTACCAGGATCGTTTCCCGGGTTTGCTCGCCTTTCCGCATGCCCACAAAATAGTACGACCGTTCGGTAATGTCAAGCGGCGATTATCCGCGGCGGCCAGCGGCACGAATGACGCGCGGCGGCCAGATCACGGCGTCGACGCCGGAGGAGAAGTGCAGCAGCGGCGGCGGCTGATCGAGCGTCAGCCCCACTGCTTCGCCGAGCGTGTTTTCTTCGATGACCGACTCGGCGGGCTCGATCGGCCAGGGCGCGTGATGGATCTCGGCGCGCAGCACCGTTCCGTCGGCGCCGCAATACAGGCAGGAGCGCTCCACCAGCCACCGAGTCAGCGCGGCGCCACCCGGCAGCCGGCCACCGCCCGAGGCGCGATAGCGTGCGCTGAAGCGCGCGCCCACAGCGCCGGGGTGATCGCGACGCGCGGTGAACCGCTGCCATCCCGCGCGCCGCTCCGCCTCACCGGTCGCCGAAAAGTACGGCAGGCGGAACCACGCCCGCGCGCCGAGCACGGCGGCGACGCTCGCGGCGTCGAGGCTGAGGAACAACACGCCCGGCTTGTCGTCGGCCGTCACGTAGGTCCTGACGTTGACTTCGGCGAAGCTGGACACGCCGGGCAGAGCGGGGACGCCGCGGATTCGCGCGCGGGCCACGACGAACGCCGTGATGCCGAGCCACGCCGCGCCATCGAACAGGTCGAGCGCCACACCGGGGGGAAGAAACCGACGAAGTGCGGTGGGCTTGAGCGGCCAGTGTGCGAACAGCGCGTTCTGCCACGCCTGCGCCATCACCCAGGGCTCGGACGGCAACGGCCACGGACGATGATCCGCCGACGGCAGCGCATCGTGCTCGAGGGCGCGGCCGGCGGTCGCCACGAAGGTTTCGACGCTCGCCCCGATGACCGCCCGCATCGCCTGGCCGACCGCTGCGTCCATGCGCGCCTATCCGACGCGCCGGAGCCGTGCTCGCACGCTTGCCGTGTGGGCGCTGGCGCGCGAGCTCACCGACGACCATGCCCACCGCGTGATGCAAGAGCTCGGCGCCGAAACTGATGAGCTGTCGCATCCGCCGATGGGTCGACGCCGATCACCTCGGTATGAAGCTCCTGTGGCGCCATGGCTCACGTCAGTCGCGCGCAAGGGAAATGCCAGCCACTCCGTGGATACAATGACGCCGTGCCCGCACCCGAATTCGTCGCCATCGGCCACGTCACGCTCGATCATTTCGGTGACGAGGTCCGCCCCGGCGGGGCGGCCCTCTATGCGGCCATCACGGCCGACCGCCTCGGGCTCAGCGCCGGCATCCTGACGAGCCACGGCGACGATTTCCCGCTCGAGCTCGTCCCGCCGCGCATCGAGGTGGTCTCCGTGCCCGCAAAGACGACGACCGTGTTCGAGCACGAGCTGCAGGCGGACGGCCGGGCGATGCGCGTGACGCGCGTCGCGGCGCCACTCACCGAGAGCGACGTGCCCGAGGACTGGCGTGACGCCAGCCTCGTGCTGCTGGCGCCGGTGATCAACGAAGTCGACGCGCGGCTGGCTGCCGTGTTCCCCGACGCGTCGATCGGCGCCGCGGCCCAGGGCTGGCTGCGCGGTCTTCACGGCGACGGCGCCGTGCGCACGGTGCGCTGGGACTCGGCGACGCAGACGCTGCGCCGGCTGCAGGCGTTGTTCCTCAGCGCGGACGATGTCCGCGGGCAGGAGCCGGCGATGACGGAATGGGTTCAGCGCGTGCCGATCGCCGTCGTGACCGCGGGCGCTCGCGGCGCGCTGCTCTACGTCAACGGCGAGCGTTTCGAAGTGCGTCCACGCCGTGCGATGGAGGCCGACGCGACGGGTGCCGGTGACGTCTTCGCGGCGGCGTTCCTCGCACAGTACCGGCGCGACGGCGATCCGTGGGATGCCGCCGAGGCGGCGACGTGCGCGGCGTCGCTGTCGGTCGAGGGCGTGGGCTGGTCCGCCGTGCCCGACGCCGCCGGGCTGGAAGCGGCGCTGAAGGACTACCGGCGCGCCGCCTGACCTGTTGCTGCAGTCCACGGCCGTGTGGGCAGCGCGCAGGTCGCGGATCGTCCCGCTGCGCGACCGCACGGGTGCCGTCAGCGGCATGATCGCCCTCGCGATCGCCACGGACGCGGAGAGTGGCGGCGCCTCGCCGCCTTGACTTCACTCCGAGCCGGAGCCTAGGCTCGGGCTCGATGGCTCGCTCGATTCGAATCACCGCCGGACAGGTCTCCGCCGCCGCCGCGTTGAACGACTCCAAGACTGCCAGCGCCATCTGGGACGCGCTGCCGATCGAGGCGAAGGCCGAGACCTGGGGCGACGAGATCTACTTCGGCATCGTCGTGCGCGCCGAGGCCGACGGGGCGAAGGAGGTCGTCGCCCTCGGCGATCTCGCGTACTGGCCGCCGGGCCACGCCTTCTGCATCTTCTTCGGACCGACGCCGGCGAGCCGCGGCAACGAGATCCGGCCCGCGAGCCCGGTGAACGTGGTGGGACGTGTCAGCGGCGATGCGACGGTGTTCAAGAAGGTCCGCGCGGGGACGCGCGTGACGCTCGAAAGGGGGGCGACATGAAGATTTTCCTCGACACGGCCAACGTGAACGAGATCAAGGAGGGCGTCGCGCTCGGGGTCGTGGACGGCGTCACCACGAACCCGTCGCTCGCGGCCAAGGAGAAGAAGCCGTTCCGGCCGCTGGTCGAAGAGATCTGCCGGGTGGTCCCCGGCGACGTCAGCCTCGAGGTGGTCGCCACCGATTTCGACGGAATGGTGAAGGAAGGCGAGGAGCTGGCGCAGATCGCAGGCAACGTCGTCGTGAAGTGCCCGCTCACGGCTGACGGGCTGAAGGCCGTGAAGTACCTGACCGGCAAGGGCATACGCGTCAACCAGACGCTTTGCTTCTCGGCGACGCAGGCGCTGCTGTCGGCCAAGGCCGGCGCCTACTACATCAGCCCGTTCCTCGGCCGCCTCGACGACATCGGCCACATCGGCATGGACCTCGTCCGCGACATCTGCGAGATCTACCGCGTGCAGGGCTTCAAGACGCAGGTGCTCGCCGCGTCCATCAGAAGCCCGCTGCACGTGATCGATGCGGCCAAGGCCGGCGCCCACGTCGCGACCATGCCGTTCAGCGTGCTGCAGCAGCTCATGAAGCACCCGCTGACGGACCTCGGGCTCAAGAAGTTCCTGGAGGACTGGCAGAAGAGCGGCGGCAAGCTGTAACGCGATGGCGGCGACCGGTGTCGACACGCGGCTCGGCCGTCGCCTCGTCCTCGATGAGATCTTCGATCTCTCGCTCTACCGCGCGCTGCGCGAGATCGCGCCGGCAAGCATGCGGCCGATCTTCGACGCGCTCATCCCGATCGAGACGCGCCACGTCGCCTTCTGGCAGGAGTTCTTCGGTCTCAAGGACGTCACGACGCTCGACGCGGGACGCCGTCTCAAGCTCGCACTCATCGTCGCCGTGTGCCGCCTTTTCGGCGCGCCGGCCATCCACGTGGTGCTCGAGGCGATCGAGGTCCACGGCGTCAAGAAGTACCTCGACGTCTGGAAGCGCTACGGCGACACCGCGCTGGGTGCCGCCGTGCGTGAGGTCCTGGAGGACGAGTTCAAGCACGAGGACATGGTCGTCACCGCCGACGGGGGCGAGCGGCGCATCAACCCCGAGATGGTCCGTAACCTTTTCCTCGGCCTCAATGACGGCCTCGTCGAGATCGTCGGCGCCGTCAGCGGGTTCTTTGCCGCCTTCAACAGCTCGGCCGCGGTCATCACCGCCGGATTCACGGTCGGTGTCGCCGGCGCGCTCTCCATGGCCGCCGGCGCGTACATCGGCGCCGGCTCGGAGGCGGAGCTGCGCGAGACCGAGGATGCGCGCAAGCGGTTCCTCGGCGAAATCGTGACGAGCGAGCCCGGCCAGCGCCCGCTCGTATCGGCGGCCATCGTGGGCATCGGTTACTTCGTCGGCGCCGTCGTGCCCGTGCTGCCCGTGCTGTTCGGCGCGCGCAACGTGCTGCCGACGGTGCTGACGGGCGGGGTGATGATCGTCGCCGTCTCCGCGATCGTCGCCTTCATCTCCGGTATGGACGTGCGGCGGCGCATCGTGCTGAACGTCATCGTCACCGGCATCGCCGTCGTCGTGACGTACGCGCTCGGGTTGCTGACGAAGAAGCTGCTCGGCGTAGAGATCTAGAGCTTCGCGCGGACTTCGGCCGCGAACCGCTCGATGGCCGCGGTCATCGACGCGAGGTCGCGCGCTGCGGGCTCGAGGATCACGTGGGCGACGCCGAGGTCGCGCAGCGCCTTGACCTCGCCCAGCAGCTCGGCGCTCGGCTTCTTGCCAGGCAGGCCGAGCCGGGCGCTCACGGTCAATGTCTTCGGATCGCGGCCCGCGTTCGTACAGGCCGCGCGCAGGTGCTCGAGCCCGTCCTTCAGCGCCGCCGCCGTCGGGAAGGCCGCGTGCCAGCCGTCGCCGAGCTCGGCGACCCGGCGCAGCGCGCGCGGCGTGTGGCCGCCGATCCAGATCGGGATCGTCCCGCGCGCGGGCGCCGGCCGACACGCCAGCGCATCGAAGCGAAAGAACTCGCCGGCGTGCGTGGCGCGCTCCTCGCGCCAGCACGCGCGCATCACGCGAATGGCCTCGTCGCTCCACGCCCCGCGGCGGTCGTAGGGGGCGCCCAGCGCCTCGATCTCCTCACGCATCCATCCCACGCCCGCGCCGAGGATCACGCGACCAGGTGCCAGGTGATCCAGCGTCGCCAGCATCTTGGCCGCGAGCAGCGGGTGGCGGTGCGGCAGCACCAGCACGGTCGTCCCGAGCGAGACGCGCTCGGTCACGCCCGCCACCAGCGCCAGCGCCGTGAGCGGCTCGAGAAAGTCGGTCGCCGGCGGCAGCGGAAAGTCGCCGGTGGCGTTGTAGGGATAGCGCGAGGCGATGCGCCACGGCAGGACGACGTGATCGCTCGCCCACAGCGAGTCGTAGCCGAGCGACTCCGCGCGACGCGCGAAGCCGACGAGGGTCTCGCGCGTCGCCGCTTGACCATAGACGGGGAGATGGCAACCGAAGAGCATCTCTCTCAGGCCACCCACGGTCGTTCCGTGCACGCGCTCCGATACAGACAGCAACCGAAGAGCATCTCTCTCAGGCCACCCACGGTCGTTCCGTGCACGCGCTCCGATACAGACAGCAGCCGAACAGCATCTCTCTCAGGCCACCCGCCGTGGTTGCGTGCACCCGCTCCTATTCAATAACGCGATCGGCCAGCTCGCCGCCCTCGATCATCTGCACCAGGCGCGAGCGCTGGATCTTTCCGCTCGAGGTCTTCGGGATCGTCGACGCCTGCACGAGCAGCACGCGCGATGGCCGATGACCGTTGCTGCGATGCACGCGCTGCACGATTTCGCGGACGAGCGTCGGGGCGTCGGCCGCTTCGCGCAGCTCCGCCACGACGTAGAGCCGCTGCGTGCCGGTGCGCTCGCTGTCGACGCCGACGGCCGCGGAATAGCGGATGCCCGGCACACGGTCGACGATCTCCTCGACGTCGGCGGGCGCGATGTTCTTGCCGCCGACGATGATGATGTCCTTGAGCCGACCCGTGACGTAGAGGTAGCCCTCGGCATCCAGAAACCCGAGGTCACCGGTGCGCAGCCAACCGTCCGCGGTCAGCACGCGGCCCGTCGCCTCAGGGTTCTTGTAGTACCCCTGCATCACGCCCGGGCTCTTCACGCAGATCTCGCCCTCGGTCTCGGGCGGCAGGTCGACGAGATCGACCGAGCCGCCCTCGGGCATGGCTTCCGAGATGCGGAGCGACACGCCGGGGCAGGGCTGGCCGACGGACAACCATCGTCCCGAGACGTCGTAGCGCGGCGGCATCCCGCGCGGGCAGATCGCGACGGCCAGCGTCGCCTCGGCCAGGCCGTAGCACGGCGCGATGACGTTCTTCAGCCCGAAGTGCGACTCGAACGCGTTGATCGTCGACGTGCGCACGGGCTCGGCGCCGGAGAGCGCCGCCTTGAGCGACGACAGGTCGAAGTCCGACGTGTCGCGCACATTGCGGACGCAATTGCGGTAGCCGAAGTCCGGCGAGACGGTGAATGTCGCGCGCACCTTCGTGATGGTCTCGAGCCACGGCCGCGGGTTGCGCAGGTCGGGCGGCAGCAGCCAGATCGGCGTCGCCGTGAGCGGCGGCGTGAGCGCGCAGCCGATGAGCCCCATGTCGTGATAGAGCGGCAGCCATGAGACGACGCGATCGTCCGAGTTGAGCCCGGCCGCCTCGGACATGAATTTCGTCGTCTCGACGACGTTCGTGTGCGAGAGCACGACGCCCCGCGGCTGCCCCGTCGAGCCCGACGTGTACTGCAGGAAGCACAGATCGCCCGGCTGGGCGACGTGATCGGGCGGCGGCGGCGCGTCGGAGTCGAGCTCGTTGGGCTCGAGCACCTGGCGCACGCTGGGCGCCTGCGCGACGCTCGCGTCGACACCTGCCCGGAACCAGCCGATCGTGGCCACGGCCACGGCTTCGGCATCGCGGAAGATGCCGGCGGTCGCCTCGACGCCGAGGGTCGGGTAGAGCGGCACCGGCACGGCACCCAGCCTCATGGCGCCGAAGAACGTGTAGAAGAACTCGGCGCACGTCGGATAGATGAGGCAGAGCTTGTCGCCGGCGCGGAGGCCGGCGGCGGCGAGGCCGGCCGCGTAGCGCGCGCTCTGGCTCCAGAGCCGCGCGTATGTCACCGTTTCGTCGAACAGTGAGAAGTACTGGGCGTCGGGCGTCAAGGCCGTCCGGCGCCGCATCGCGTCGACGAGCGTGGTTGCTCCCTTCGGGTCGCTCATTGTCGGCTCCCCTCGAGCGTCGCTAAGGTCTCGTGATCCCGACCATCGCGCAGGTACACCAGGCGGACCGTGTCGCCGGGCCGACGCGCGCCGATGATACGGCGCAGGGCCTCGAAGCCGTCGACGGCCACCTCGTCCACGCGGACGAGCACGTCGCCGTCGCGCAGCCCCGCGCGCTCGGCGGCGCTGCCGGGGATGACGTGGGCCAGCCGCGCGCCGTCCGCACCCGGTCCGTCGCCGCCGACGCCGAGGAACGCGCCCGCGCCCGGGTTGCCGCCGCGCCTGCGCGAAGGCGGCGTGAGCTTGGCATACACGGGCCGCGCGCCGTCATCGAGCGCGGCGACGATTCCGGCGCCGATCGCGGCCACGCGCGCCATGCCGTCGGGGTTCAAGCGGTCGACGGTGTCACTCGGGCGGTGATAGTCCGCGTGACCGCCGGTGTGAAAGAACAGGACGGGCGTCCCGGCCGAATAGAAGCGGCTATGGTCCGACGGCGAGAACGGCGTGCCGTCCAGATCGGCCTGCACGCCGGCGGCGTGCGCCGCCTCGGCGGTCGCGGCACGCAAGCGGTCACCGGAGTCGACGCCACCGATCGTCAGCTTGTTGTCGCGCATGCGTCCGACCATGTCGAAGTTCAGCATGGCGATCGTCTGCGACAGCGGCAGCGCGGCGTGCTGGACGTAATACGACGAGCCGATGAGGCCGAGCTCCTCGGCGCCGAACAGCACGAAGACCAGCGTGCGCCGCGCGCCGCCGGAGGCCGCAAACGCACGGGCGAGGCCGACGACGACGGCGGTGCCCGACGCGTTGTCGTCGGCGCCGTAGTAGATGTCGCCGTCGGAGGACCCGAGATGGTCCCAGTGCGCGCCGAGCACGATCGTCTCGGCCGCGAGCGCGGGATCGGTGCCGGGCAGCACGGCGATGACGTTGGCCGCGCGGATGTCGGCCGCCGCGAGGTCGACGACCAGCCGCGCGGTGACCGGCGCCGTCGCCGCGCGCAGCGCATCGGTCGCGCGGCGTGTGATCGAGCCGGACACGATGCTCACCGGTGCCGGCGTGGCGTCGAGCGTCGGCAGCGTGTCCGCGACAAGCAGCAGCGCGGCGGCGCCGCGCTGCCGCGCGAGGATCAGGCTCTCCAACCGCGAGCCGCGCGGCGGCGCGATGACGATCTTGCCTCGAAGCTCACCGCTCCACGCGTCGTCAGCGAACACCAGCGGACCGCTGGCCTCGCCCGTGCGCGAACCGCCGTGAGGCGTCCAGTCGACACCGGCGGTGAGCGTTCGACCGCCGACCTCGAGGGCGCTGCCCGGACCGAGACGACGACCCGGCGCGACGGTGAACGATTGTAAGAATGACCCCGCGTCACCGCCGGGGCGCAAGCCGGCCGCGGCCAGCCACGCGGCAATGCGCTCGGTGGCGCGATCGCCGCCGGGCGTACCGGCGCGGCGACCGTTCATCTCCGGGGCCGTGAGCGTTTCTACAGCCGCGCGCAGCTCCGACGCGGTTGGCGCAGTGACGCCGGCGCCGACGACCGACGCGGTCGACGTCAGCAGCAGCAGCAGCACGCAGGCGAGACGCGTCGCCGAGCGACGGATCATTCGCCGTATTCTACCGCGATCGTGGTGCGGCGCCGCTCGACGCCGCGCGGTGCGTTACGCGCGGATGTCGGCCACGCGGCCGCCGGCGATGCGCCGGAGCTCGTCGGGCGTGAGACGGAACACGGTGTGCGGATGACCGCCGGCGGCCCAGACCGTGTCCCACTTCAACAGATCCTCATCGATCAGCGTGGTGATCGGCGCCGGATGCGCGAGCGGCGCCACGCCGCCGATGGCGAATCCGGTGTGGGTCCGAACGAAATCGGCGTCGGCGCGGCCGATAGGCTCGCCGATCAATGCGCCGACCTTGGTCTCGGCCACGCGGTTGGCGCCGCTCGCGATCACGAGCAACGGACGTCCGCTCTCGCGCAGGCGAAAGACCAGCGACTTGGCGATCTGGCCGACGTCGCAGCCCACGGCTGCCGCGGCCGCGGCCGAGGTCGGCACCGCGTGCTCGAAGACGACGATCGTCGTGGTGACGCCCGCGGCCGCCAGCGCATCGGCGACGCGGCGCGCGCTGGCGGGCAGCTCAGCCACGCGCGGTGACCACGGCGCGGCAGGCGCGCATCTGCGCGAGGTGCTCGAGGTCGTGATCGGCGGCGTGAGTCACGTACTGGCCCAGCGTGATGGGACCGAAGTGGCCCGAGAGCCCAGGACGCTCGCTCGCGCCGGGCGGCAGCGTGACCAGGTAGGCCAGCGTCTCGGCGCGCGCGCGACGGAAGGTCGCGAGATCGTCCTCGAAACGCCCCTCGCGGCGGTCGCGCTCGCGCTCCCAGGCGATCGGATCGAACGCTTCGAAGCGCGGACGCTCCTGTGTCGCCATGAGTTGGAAGCGCGGCAGGAAGAGCCGGCTCTCGAGCTCCATGAGGTGCGCGAGCACCTCCTTCATCGACCACTCGCCGGGTTCCGGTCGCTCGCGCAGCGCGCGGGCCTCGAGGCCCGTGGCCAGCTCGGCGATGAGGTCGGGCGTGATGATGAGCACGTCACAGAGCGCGGACATCGAGAGCGCCACACGCGCCTCGCAGCGTCGCGGCGTGAGGCCGAGCGTCGCGCGCACGTCCTGGATCTGCCGGAGATGCTCGGTGTCGTGAGCGTCCATCGTGGCCGCGTACGTGTCCACGGTGAGCGGGCCGCGGCTGGGACTCACGCCTTCGCGCCGCCAGCCCGCCTCGTCGAGGCCGCCGAGTAACGCGACGGCCTGCCGGCGCGCGTCGGTGAACGCGGCGAGCAGGGTGGCGAGGTCGGCGTCGTCGCCTTCCGTGGGCCGGCGCTTGTCGAACACCGGCCGCGACTCCGTGAGCATGCGGCGCAGGCGCGGCACGAACGTGTCGCGATCGCCTTCAACCAGGTGCCGGACGACCTCGCCGATCGACCATTCGCCGGGCTTGGGCGGTGTCCACGCAAGCTCGCCGATCGCATCGCGCGTCATCTCGTGCAGCAGCACCGGCGTGGCCGTGAGCCGCGCGACGGTCAGCTGGCGGTCGGTCATCGCGTGCCCCGTGGCGCGGGCTCGAACAGCTCGACCGGATTGCCCGCCGGGTCGTCCAGCAGAATCTGCGTGCCGCCGTTGCCAACGACGATGTCACCGCGAAAGCGTGCGCCAGCGGCTCGCAGGCGGTCGACCTCGCGCTGGATGCGGTTCCACCCACCGGGCTGTGGCTTGCGGCCGTCGGGCATCGGCTGCGCGGCGCCGCCCGATCCGCCGGCCGCGCTCATGAGCAGCCGCAGCGGGCCGCGCGAGAGCATCGCGAAGCCGGGCCCCGGGTGAAACTCGACGCGAAAGTTGAGCTGATCGCGGTAAAACGCGATCGCAGCATCGACGTCGTCGACGATGTAGCGCACGCTGACTGTTGCCATCGCGTCGCTCACAGCGCGCGCACGGCCCGGAGCACCTCGTCCGGATCCGGCCGTACCTGGAAGTTGTTGCTGATCCACAGCCAGCGCACGACGCCGTTGCGATCGAGCACGACCGTCGTCGGAATCGGCACGTCCTCGCCGTGCTGGCCGCCGCGCGCGTGCACCAACCCGTAGCGTCGCGTCACCGCGAGATCGGGATCGGCGACGAAGCGATAGCCGAGGTGCAGGCGCTGCGCCATCTCATGGCTGCGCGCGTTGGGATCCGGCGACACGGCCACGATCTCGACGCCGGACTTCTCGGCTTCCGACAACGCGGCTCCAAGTCCTTGGAGCTCCGCGACGCAGAACGGTCACCAGTAGCCGCGATAGAAGACGAGGACGACGGGCTTCTGGCCGCGGTAGTCCGCGAGCGAGACCGGT
>Ga0207684_10000371_pt1 | contig 60703 bp, 28 predicted proteins | sample KBSK5501metaG_FD_184342 | JGI IMG/M metagenome (GOLD analysis project Ga0207684, IMG submission 184342) | Corn, switchgrass and miscanthus rhizosphere microbial communities from Kellogg Biological Station, Michigan, USA - KBS K5-50-1 metaG... | ecosystem: Host-associated > Plants > Roots >...
GCAAGTAACCACGCTTCACGCCCATCCACATCATGTATGTGTACATCGATGAGCTGGACGTTTCCAGCCAGTTACCTTCGACGCCGCCCTTATCCACAACCTGGTACCAAAGCCCGGTCTTTGGGTCTTGATATTTCTCAAAGGCCTTAGCGAGTTGGTTGATGATCGCAATCAACTCCGCGCGCTGGGGCTGGTTCTTTGGTAAAACTTCGAGCAGTTCAATCAAGGTCATCGCGTACCAGCCGAACGCCCGACCCCAGTGATAGCCCGACTGATGCGTCGTCGGATTGGCCCACGATTGGGCCCCGCTTTCATCATAGGCGTGCCATAGCAAACCTGTTGCTGGATCATTCAAATGCTTGTAGTAGATGAGCATTTGCTTTGTAACTTCGGCATTTGTGTAAGTGCTGTCGCCAAACATCTGACCGTAGCGAACCAGGAATGGTAACGACATGAACACGCCGTCAGCCCAAAGCTGCCAGGCCCGGCTGGGTATGTTGGCATGCCAGAAGCCGCCGTCTTTCGTGCGAGGATAAGTATCAAAAACCCTACGAATATTTTCAGCGGCAAGCTTGTACTTCTCCTGCTTCGTTTCTTTATAGAGGATCAGCAGAAGATTTCCCGGCAACATGTAGTCGAGTGCGTTGATAGGCCGATTGATTACTCCCTTGTCATCGATGTGCAGATCTATCCACGCCTTTACATGATCGAGATATCGCGGGTCGCGCGTCCGCAGATAGACGAGATACTCGCCATAGAGATAGAGAGACTTCGCATAGCCCCATCCCTTCAGCGACTCAGCCATAGGAAAACGTTTGATGGTTGATTCGACGACAGCTTTAGACCAGTCGGTATGTGGAACTGCCTTTGTTTCCTTCCGCCTCGGACTTATCGGAAATACAGTCGTCGTTTGGATTAGAACGCAAAGCAACATCAACGCGGTGGTCATTGCTTGTGCTCTTTTCATCACGGCCTCTCCGATTCCTGATGCTCGAGCTTGCGAAGCAGGCTGTTCGCCCACTCAGTCTGCCGTCAAAAGATGTTCGCGATCCGACGGATCTAATTTCGGAACTCTTGATTGGTCTGCTTTGAACTTCTCGTCCTGGTAATGCGCGGCAGCGCGACGCACCAACGGAAACAAAGCCCGGCCGTCAAAGCCGCCGAGCTGTTGGTAGGTCCACTTCTGATCCCCGACGGCAAACGGATACAGGTATTCCAGCGCGCGCCGAATGCTGCTCCCATCTTTCGTTTGATAGTTCCACAAATCAACCTCGAGGTTCTCTGCCAGACGCGCGAGCAGCATTAAGCCGTCAAGGTTCCCATTGCTGTAGCCCCAGGCTTTCGTGCGCGTCAGTTCCAAAGGCTGGCGGCCGTCGGGTTCGATTTGCATTGCGATTCGTTTTTGTTTCGCCGTCTCAACGATCTGCTTTGCCAGATCTTTCTTTCCCAGGAAAAGCGCAAACGACGTCGCCTGCACGTCATAGAAAGTTCCGTGATTATTCTTTGCCGCGTTTTCTTCACGACCGTTCCTGCTTTCCAGCATCCATTGCAGGAACTTGCTGAACCAATCCTCGAGTCCTTTCTGATCCGTTGCTTTCCAAGCCTTTGAGCCGGCCAGCAAACCTATTGCATCCACGACATCAGCGAGGCCACGCGTCTCGATCAAGCCAATTCCTCGTCCAGTGTTCACGCCGGGAATGAATTGGGCGTATTCGAGGTTCGGATTCATACGGGTCGCCGGATCCAGAAACCACGCGCGCAGGAGCTGCGTAGCTTTCGCGGCATACTCTTCGTTGCCTCGAAAGTAATATGCGAGCGACAAAGTCCGCACGGCCGCTTCCATCTGATCCAGCGTGTGATGATCGGTAATCTTATTGATCTCCGGATTACGCTCACCATCGCGTCTAATGTAGGGCAGACCGTTCGGCTTCTGTGGATCAGCCCAGAAGTACGGCGCCTGACTCGTGTAGTCATGCTTATCGCCGCTCGGTGGAGTTGGTTGTTTGGTGACGACTGATACCGGTTCCTGCTCAAGAGCTTTGGCCGCGTCGCTCTCGAGTTTGGTCAGAGGGAGCGCGAAGGATTTGTCGCCTGATTGAATGCGCTGCTTAGTCTCGGCAAGCTTTTGAGCGTTCAATAAGAAGACATGAGGAGAATTGGAGGCGTGTTGCGCGAAGCTCGCCGACCAAGCCGAGGCAATCAGAAGAATCGCTCCCCAATTGTGAAAGCGTGTTCCTTTGCACGCCCTTTCGCACACCCCCAGCGGCTTTGCCGCCCGATGTGCGGAAAGGCTCTGCCTTTCCGTCATGGTCATACCTGAACTCCGAAGAGGCTCTGCCTCGAGCGCTGGCAGCGAGGCGTAGTCTTGCTGTTGAACTGAGACTGTGGCCGCCGGAAAGGCGGAGCCTTTCCGCACATCAGGCGGCAAAGCCGCATTCTCTTTTTCCAGACGCGATTTCATGAGCATACTCTTGATCGACAAATTAAAGGTTGTCGGACAGTGCCGGGTTGATCATGAAAGTATTCGTATCCCAATGATATCGCGCTGCAGCTATAAACATCTGGCTTCTATGAAGCCCAAACTTAGACAACCCTTAGCAATATCGAAGTATGCGGAGACACTTCGTTGACCGTGAACCAGCCCTCGCGCTTTCCAAACTTTTCTCCTGTCCAATAATCGGTAACTGCGCTCAAGCGGGGCAGCCTGAATCGAAACGTCTGCGATTCGTCGCTCCAATTGAAGAGACAAACCATCTGCGCGTTGTGGAGCCTAATGGTCCCGACTCTCAGCGAATCATCTTCGAACTCTGCGGCGACGCCTGTTGGCGGCAACAGTTTCCTTAACATCTCCAGGCGGTCGGGAGATATCTTCGTAAGATCATCGCCGGATAGAATCATTCCTCCCGAGGCATAGATTGCTGTTGCATGGAATTGAAATTCATTGAGCGGCAGCTCGCCCACCAGGCAAATCGCGTCCGGATCGTTCCACCACAAGCGTCCATTCTGCCAGTTGCGGCTCAGGTTCTGGCGCGCAGTGCTCTTAATTCGGTCCCATGTTCGCTTGATGTCATTTGAGCTGCGCGAGCCATGAATCAATCCCAGTGATGGCCAGAGCGGATGATTACAGCCAAGGATAAAACCGTCGGCCGCCCCTCGGCGAATTGCCTGCATCCCGCGTCGGTAGGCTTCGATCCGGGTGGCGCGCGGATCGTAAAAGTGTCCGCCATGAATTGCGCCCCAGAAATTTGCGTCAAGTTTGAAGTAGGTACAGCCCCATTCACGGCGCATGGTGTGAAACACCGTCTCAAGATGCTGCTGCGCTTCGGGGTGCGTTCCGTCGAGTGCATACCACGGGCCGTGTCGCCAGCCGCCAAACGTCACGCGATCGGACCGCAGCGGCTTTCCTTCAGCGTCTCTCACAAACCAATCCGGATGTTGCTGGAACAGATGCGATTTTTCTTCGGCGACAAAAGGTGCTACCCAAATGGCCGGCTCGAATCCGCGTGCCCGAATCTGTTTCAGAACCCCCTGCACGTTACCGCCAAAAGCCGCTCCGGTTTCGAGCCAGTCGCCCAGTGCCGGCTGGTAACCGTCGTCGATTTGAATGTACTTAAGTTGGGGCGCATTCGTGGCGATAAAGTCCAGGTTGTCCCGCACGTTTTGCGCAGTGACGCGCGGTCCGAAGAAATACCACGAACACCAGCCGGTCGGCGGCGTCTTGCCGAGGATTGGCGGATGGTTCGTGGCGAGGCGCCGGGCTAATTCAGCCAGGAGCTGTTCGCGATCTGATCCTGTCCTAAAAGAAAACTCTTCCAGGCTCCACGACTCGGCGGGCTTGAGAGCGAGTCCTTCCGTGTCGACGACAACGTGTAACGATGAATTGCGCAGATAGAATTGTCCGCCAAATCGGCGTGATGACGTGAACGCCAGAACTTCATGTATCCCGCTCGGTGATGTCATCGTCATCATGCCGTAAAACACGCGCGCATCTGACGGCGCCGGCAACTTGTAGTGCTTCGCATCGGTGTACTGGCTGTAACTCACGGGCTCGCCGAGAGTGCCGCCGGTCTGCGTCAGCATCTGGAAGCCTTCACCGTAGAGTTTGGTTTCAGGTGGATGAGTCAGCGGAATGTCAAAGAGGATTACTTCTTTAATGCGGACGGGACGACGTCCGCGATTGATCAGTTGACTATTGCAAAGTGGGCCGCGCCATCGCCTTATCAATTGAACTTGTTTTGCGGCGTCAGGGCCATCGACGGCGACTACTCTCCCCGGCGCTTTGACGAGGAGATTGACCTGGTCTGATTTGCTTTCAGCCTGAACAAGTTGCGAGGCTGCGGCGACGATTGGCGAAGCCAGCGCAGCCTTAAGAACTTCGCGTCGCGTAAACCCGTCTGACATCTACACCTGCCCGCGCTCTCTTCTGCGAACGAATAGTTCTTCCTGCTTTGGTTCGGAGTCGCACTCGATGGCGAGCGTCGTGATTGGGTCGTCGGAAGCTTTTTGAGGGAGTCCCTTGAAACGAATATGATAATCGTCTTGCTCAAAATCGATTTTCTGTCCGCTCGCCAGAAGCTTCACAGACTTTACCTTGTTTCTCAGACCCCCGAACGCCAGGTTATCGCCGCCGTTTGGCCAGAAATGCACATGAAGGTAAAGCGTGTTGCCGCGACGAGAGAAGCTGCCATTGCGCGACCGGCGTGGCTGGCAAATGTCGGCGCCGTAGAGCGACTGCCCATTTTTGTCCATCCAGCGGCCGACCGTGCTTAGTATCTGAGTTGACTCAATCGGAATTGAGCCATCGGCAGTCGGCCCAATATTAATAAGATAATTGCCGCCGTCGTGCGCGCAGGTAATCAGGTTACGAATAACCTGTTTCGGAGTCTTCCAGGCATCATCAGCCCGGTGATAACCCCACGAGTCATTCATCGTCATGCAACTTTCCCAGGCGCGCCCGGCCTCGGCGGCTTCGATTCTTTGTTCGGGCGTCGAGAAATCGCCGGGCAGTTTGTTGCGGTTGTTGACGATGATGTCCGGCTGGAGCTTGAAAACCATCTCGTTCATCTTTTCCGATTCCCAGCCCTTCGCATCCAGTGGCCAGGAAACGTCGTACCAGAGTATGTCGATCTTTCCGTAGTTAGTGAGCAGTTCGCGTATGTGCGTGTGAATGTAATCAACAAAACGACGGCGGGCGGCCTCGTCAGTGGCACAACGCGCGCCGTCCGGATGATGCCAGTCCATCAACGAATAATAGAAGCCCACGCGTAATCCTGCGGCGCGCGCAGCTTCGAGATATTCTTTTACCAGATCGCGTCCCGGTCCTTGTTTTGACGCGCAGTAGTCGGTTGTCTTTGTGTCAAAGTTGCAGAAGCCTTCGTGATGCTTGGTAGTCATCACCATGTATCGCTGGCCGGCGCGCTTCGCCAGCTGAGCCCAATCGCGGGCGAAGTTCGGTTTCGGTTTGAACTGCGCCGCTAGCTTTTGGTATTCAGTGGCCGGAATGCCCTCCATCTCCATCACCCATTCGTGACGGGCAAGGATGCTGTACAGCCCCCAATGAATAAACATGCCGAACTTGGCTTCATGCCACCACTTCATGCGGCGCTCGCGGTCGGCAATGACTTCGGGTGATTCGGTGGGCAGCTTGGGCTGTTGCTGTTGCGCTTCTGCGCTTTCCCACGTTGCGAAGGCCGTCGGAGCGGAAGCTGCAACGGCGGCGCCGGCCCCCAGTAGCTTCAGGTAATCTCTTCTGTTCAAACTCATGGCATCGTTCCCGATCAAATGAGAGTTCACGCACTGAACCTGCGAGTTATGGCAGATCCAGTGCGTGTCTTAGTCTAGCCTCCTGAAAAAATCGCAGTCGTTGAGCGGCGTCGGGCGAAACCTGCGACGCGAAAGCAATGCGATTAAATGTCTTCACCTAGAAATTAATCCTGATCGATCCCTGCATCACGCGCGGCGAGCGGGCGGCGCGCGGGGCGCCAAACTGATTGTTAGTCTGAGAAACCAGACCCAGCGTCGTTGATGCGCAACGGGCTGGATTGGCGCCAATCGCCTGATATGCCAAAACGGTTCCCGAGGGGCACGTCCCACTGCTCGGAAGAGCGCTGACAACCGCATTTGGTGCAAAGGTCATCGAGCCGTCAAAGTCACTGAAATTCGTATGATTGAAGATATTATAGATCTCCCATCGAAGTTGAATCTCGCGTTTCTCACTCAGGCGGATGTTCTTAAAGAATGCCAGATCCGAATTGAAGATCGAGGGCAGCCGAAGCAGATTGCGCTGCAAGCCGCCGATACTCCCCGCAACACCAGGTTTGGCGAAGCAAGCGGGATTGATCGAATAGGCCAGTCCGGTATTGTCCGTGGTGCCGACCCTTGTATTCGGGTCGCACAGCAAAACCGGTCGCGCGTTGATATCGCCGCCCGTAAAGTCTGTGATGCCGGTCCAGGTACAGGTAGTCGTGGAACCCGGTTGCAAAACGAAGCCCGCCGCGCACGGCTGACCGGTGGCCAGGTAAGTTTGTCCGGTACTAATCGTGTAGGAACCACCACTGTAGGTGAAGTTCAAGCCATTGTTGTTGCCAAACGTCTTTGGCTTGCCGGTGACATACGATGTAGTGCCGGAGATCTGATAATCATCAAACAGAAGCTTGACCAGCCGGTTCTTCCAATGATGGCTCAGCTTGGGTACATCATAGATGTAGTTAATCGTAAAAATGTGCGTCTGATCGAAATCCGCCGGGCCATAGTTAAATGCTTTGTACGGGCGGCCATTAAATACGTCGCCGGTATCGTCGTCTTTCGAGTAGTCAAAAGTCTTTGACCAGGTATAGGCAACTCCATACTCGAAACTGCGCGTGTAACGACGATTCACCTGGACTTGCAAACCGTTATAGTTCGAAGTGCCGGACCAGGTAGTGACGGTGATATCGGCGTAGCCTCTATAGGGACGGAGGAAATTGTCGCCTACTACGCCGGTAGTGTGTGGCCCGTTTTGGTTGGCAGTAGAAAATGGGTTTCGAGTACAGGCCTGGTTTGCGTTGATAGCACAGTTAATGCCCAACGGATTGAGATCGATGAAATGCGCATTGTCGGCTACCTGGTTTATGTTGCGTCTTTCACCCAGGTGCCTCGCCAGAGATCCGACGTAACTAACCTCAACCACCGTCTTGAAACCGATGTCTCGCTGAACACCGATTTGGAAGTTATAGATGGTGGGTCTCTTCGAATGAATTTCGATTGCATTAAGGTTGCTCGGCGAGATAAGGGCACCCCCGATGACATTCGAAAGGTTGTCAATATTGCAGCCGGCGCATGGGCCGATCGTTGACGTTCGATTTGCGGGAGGGTTGCCGACAAGATTACCCCCTGTTGTACCGCCGCCGACACGCACCGTGTGATAAATGCCACCCATGGCGCGAAGCACGGTCTTATCATTGAGAGTCCAGGCAAACCCAACCCGCGGCTCCCAACTGACCGCATTTGTAATCCTGTATCCTTTCGGAGTAGTCGGATCCGTTCCTAAGGCGAGGCCGTTGTTTAGATCACCGACGATCGAACCGTCCGGGTTTTTCACGAATGTGCCAACCAAATTCACATTGGCTAAGAGCACACTCGGAGTCCGCGGATCAAAGGCCCGGCGATCCGCAGTCGCACACGCCGCAGCCGTTAGGGGCTTGGCACATGCAGGCAGATAAAGCAGCGGGGCCTTTGCCGGATCGAAGCGCGAGGGGTCGAAGTTTGAGCCTTGCTGATCGAACTGTGTGAACGGCGATGCATAGACCCAGCGCACTCCGTAGTTGATAGTAAACCGCCGGCTCATTTTCCACTCGTCCTGCGCATACCATTGCAACGACTTGATTGCGAGATTAGTGAATGGACGGGCGCTCGACTCGCTATAGGTCCGGAAATTACCGAGCAGTGCATTCGCATAAGGAAACTGTGTTGCTCCCTGAGAAGCGGTAAATGCATTGTTATTATCAAAATTGAAGACGCCGGACCATTGCCCGCCCGGTGCCTCGCTATTCAACATTCGCTCAAAATATGCTCCAAACTTAAGGCTATGATTCCCATGGCTGACCGAAAAGTTATCGCCAAAGGAAGGCTTTACGTAGTCGTTGCCTGTCTCGCCCCAACGGTCAAGCCAGTTAATGTTAGCGGGCGTTCCCGCGACACCCGACCAACCAGTGGCTCTTGGAATCGTGCCGAGGTGATTGTTCTGCGGAAAGATTTGAGGAGCGGTGTAGTTCAGCGCGGATCTTTGCAAGCGGTCGGCCACTCCGTCGCCAGGTATAAATCCTTCAGAGTCGTGGCGCATACCAAAATTGAACTCATTGACCATTCGCGAATTGAGAATGTGCACCCAGTTGGCCGACCAGCCGTTGTCCTGATAAAGATAATGCGAAAGAATTCCCCAACGATTGCCGTCTCCGCCCGGCCACCCAGACGTGCCAAGCCCTAAGTTATCCGAAGTCCACCACTGGGCCTTCCAATAAACGCTGTCCCTGTTGGTAGGCTTGAGGTCAAATCGAATGACGTAACTATGCTTGGGAACGTCGACGCTTTTCTGGAAAACGTAACGACCCGGATTGGTCGCAGTAGGTGAATTCGGTAAGGGAAAGAAATTCAAAAGCGCCTGGCCGCTCTTATTAATTCGAAAAGCCGGAACCACGTTGCCTGGAAACTGCGAACCGGTCAGCGGATCAATAACGACTGGAGCTTGACCGTTCGAACCGATCGACTTTGAGAAGTCACCGATCCGTTCCAGGGCGGTGGGCACTGTCACAGTCACCGGATCCGTCGGCGTGATCGTGTGTGGCTTTTCCATCGATATGAAGAAGAAAGATTTATTCCTTACCAAAGCAGGTCCGCCTTCGCCGAACCTGGGAAGCGGCAGTGGGCCGCCAAAATTAAAGCCCGGGATCTTATGACGATAGATCGGCTTAGGCAGAGCCTGCTTGTTAATAAAGAAGGGCGTCGCATTGAGAGACTCATTGCGAACGAAGTAATAAACAGTGCCGCGATAATCTTTGCCGCCCCCCTTGGAAACGATATTAATCATGGCGCCGCCATTGTTGCCGTACTCGGCCGCATAGTTGTTGCGCAGAACCTTGACCTCGGCGACTGCGTCCTGGTTGATGGACATGCTTATCTTATTCGAGCCGCTGGGTTCGCTGGCGTTAAGACCATCGATCGTAGTTACTGTAGAACGGCCACGCTGCCCGGAGATGTTAGGCAGGTTAGTGCCGAAGCCCTCACCCAGGGCTTCGATGTCGTCATCATTCGATGTTCCAGGGATCAAGCGTAGTAGTGAAGTAATGTCGCGTCCCTTAGTTGAAATCAAACTAATCTGATCGGAAGTCAGGCGCGCTGTTAGGTCGCTACTCTCTTTTTCCACCAACGGGCCGACGCTGGTGACAGTGACCATTGCTGCCAGTTGCCCCGCCTGCAATTTCAACTCGCCAAGTGCCAGCGTCTCGTTCGCGCTGAGCACCACACTCTTCTGCTCAAGAGTTTGAAAACCCTTCTGCTCAATTTTGAGAGTGAAGATACCTGGCTGAACAGCAGCGAAACTAAACCTGCCGCCATCGTTCGTTGTGGCGACGCGAGAGTCATTCTTCTGCTCACCCACCAACGTCACTCCGGCGCCAGGAACAGCGTCCCCGTTAGCGTCAGTTACAATCCCCGAGATTGTACCCTTCACCGACTGCGCGGCCACAGCCGAACTTAGTAGGACCACCACGAGCAACCCAAAGAACAGCGCTGACCAGTGATGGGCAAGGCTAAGCGCGTGACCGGAGAGCGGTGCTGATGTTTTGGTGATTTCCATGTTTCATCTCCTTTATCATTCGCGGTGTTCGGTGCATACCGGTGATTTAGAGACACAGAAAGACCTGCGCCTCGGGACAGATCCCAACGCTAACCTGGAAATTTATGAATAATTGCGGTGGTTCGCTTCTTTTGATCATGATCACCAGCGAACTCCCGGTGGGCGGTTTCCCGTAAACCGGGGCTGACACGAAATTGGCCGACACTATAATTGATTCTGTTATCGATAACAAGCCTTATTTTTACCGCTAACAGCTTTCTTGTGCTAGACTCCGGTCTCGCTTTCGCGGCCACAACCCAAATTGAGGAGTTTGGCTTGCGATTTAGTCGTCTCGGATGATTGATTCAGTAGTATCATCCGCGTCGAAGTCCGGTTTTCTAATGACCTGGACAGTGCGTGACTCTCCTTTCACAATGGCGGCGCGAGTTGTTGTGCAGCGCGACTCGGGAGACTTCCAATGACTAACTTGGGCTACGCAGATAAGGTCACAATTATTACTGGCGGCAGCCGCGGCATCGGCAAAGGGTGTGCAGAGGCGTTCGTAAAGGCGGGCTCGAAAGTTGTCATCTGCTGCAACGACGAACAAGAGGGCGCTGGAGTGGCAGCGACCTTGCGCGACGTGGCTCAGAAACAAGGTTTTGGCGCCGCCGATTTCGTTTACTGTAACGTGACCAGAACCGAAGAGATTCGCAATTTGATCGCAGCCACTATTTCCCGTTACGGTCGCATAGATTGCCTGATCAATAATGCCGGTTGGCATCCGCCGCACAAATCGATTGACGATTTTTCCATTCAGGACTTTCGCGACCTGCTCGAACTCAACCTGGTGAGTATCTTCACGGCCAGTAAGTTCGCGCTTCCTTACCTGAGACAGACCAAAGGCAACATCATTAATATGTCGAGTCTGGTCGCGTCGATCGGACAGCGTTACGCGACCACCTACGTTGCCACGAAAGGCGCTATCACTGCTTTCACAAAAGCATTAGCCGTCGATGAAGCGCCGCATGGCGTGCGCGTTAACTCCGTTTCACCGGGCAACATCTTTACACCGCTTTGGCAGGAAGCGATCGATGCGGCTTCAGATCCGAAAAAGTATCGAACCGAAGGCGAAGCGGCTCAACTGTTAGGTCGAATGGGATATGTCGAAGAAGTTGGGCGCCTCTGTTTGTTCATTGCTTCCGAAGCAACCTTTACCACGGGAGCAGACCACATCATTTCGGGCGGGGCGGAACTTGGTTATGCGCAAAAGAGTGTGAACGGCAAAGTCGCCGAAGGTGACCTCGTCGTCACCGGATCCTGACCGCTATAATTGCTTCTTACCGCGCGGTCCTGAAGAACCTTACCTGTTTAACTCGCCATTCGGGCTCCAGAGCTGGCCTTCGCCCGTGCGCCGCAAGAATCGCGGATGATTAGCTCAAGCGGTAGGATGATTTGTTCCGGCTTCGCACTATTCGATTTCCCTTCGATCAGTTGAATCAAAAGGCTGGCAGCGTTTTGACCCATGTCGCGACGTGACCAGGAAATTGTCGTGAGCGGCACGCGCAGCATCGCCCCATAGTGTATGTTGCCCGCGCCAACCAATGCTACGTCTTTGCCGGCACGCAAGCCTACTTCCTCGAGGGCTTGCATCGCACCAATAGCCGCGGGATCGTTGACGGCGAAAATCGCTCCCGGGGCGTCAGACTCGGCCAGCCACGAACGCATTGCTTCGTATCCTTCGGATTCCAGAAGACCGCATTCCCGAACCAGAGTCTTCTCGAATCGCAGTTTGCGCTTGGCCAGAGCTTGCTTGTAACCCTCGAACCTTTCAGCGCTCACCGATGAGCCATCGCCGCGCAAGTGTCCGATGCGACGATGGCCAAGCCGGATAAGGTGTTCGGTTGCTAATCTGCCGACTTGCACGTTGTCGGTGGCCACCGCGGGACAGCCCAGTTGCTTCATGGTTCGGTCAACCAGCACCATTTTTGCCCCGTCTTTGATCATCTTGCGATAAGCCTTAGTCTCGGTCGGGGGAAAGACCGAGCTAATGATCAGACCATCCGTGCGCTGCCAGAGCGTCTCGACTTCCTCGAGTTCACGAGTGACGTCTTCGTCAGAACTACAGATCAAGAGTTGGAAGCCGGCCGGTCGCGTGACGGATTCGATAGCACGCGTTACTTCGGCAAAGTAAAGATTCATCAAATCGGGAACTATTAATCCAATGAGATAGGAGCGATTAGTGGCCAGGGCGCGGGCATGCTGGTTCGGTTGATAGTTCATCCGGCGCGCGACTTCCAGCACGCGCTCGCGGGTTTCCGGACTGATCAGCGGATTCTTGTTAATCGCCCGCGAAACAGTCATCTTCGAGACACCTACTTCACGCGCGATATCGGCAAGGGTTACTGGCATACTTTTCTTCTTCCGGTGTTAGCGAGTTTGAATCTTACAGAGATCTTCAGCTTTCTGCCAGAAGCAAAACCAAGCAGTCAGAAGCTGCATCCGTAAGCAAGGAGCCGAGCAGGCTGAGATCAAGCTCAAGCGCGAAATTAATCGCGAGTTTGATCGGTATCGCCGATTGCTCACCCTGAGTTTCCTCACCTTGGAGAGGCCATGTTCGGCACGCGACTTGGTGAGCCTCAGCATGACGCCTTCACGATTGCGCAGCTAATGGGTCACTCGGATATTCGGATGACAGCTCGGTACGAGGGGCACCGAGCGCAACAAACGTGCTGCTGTCGAAGCCGTGCGGCTTGATCATGCGGCCTCTCGCCACAGTGGCATCAGACAAGAACAGCCACCCATGCCGGTGGCTGTAAATGCTTGAAACTAATTGGTGGAGCAGAGGGGGATCGAACCCCTGGCCTCCGCATTGCGAAACGGACTCTCGGCAAAAACGTAAGTATTTGCCTTTTCTAAAGTTGCAGCCACCGAGAGATTTTGAGGGTTTTCCGGTTTTTTCCCATACCTTACCATCGCGTATACGTCACGTCCTGTTATTTTTGGCCACGTATTGGCCACTTGGAACTGGGGTAAATTCGTCAAAGCCCGCCAGATGGATGATTAGATGACATGCACGAGAACTTAGGCCGCGAAAGCCTGCGTCTGTGGAGTCATCCAGTCACCCTCGCAGATGAAGCTTCCCCAGTAGAACGGATGAGGGTGCAATTCTCTAATCGCAAGTTTGGCCTCGCGCAAGGCGGCAGATTTCGTCAAGCCTCGTTGCATCGCTTGATAGAAGCGGACCATTAATTCTTTGGTTTCATTATCTGGCACCTTCCATAAGGTCATAACTATAGTCCGAACTCCCGCTGCAAAGAGCGCCCGACGCAAGCCAAATACTCCTTCGCCGGCGACAACATCACCTGCACCAGAGCGGCATGCAGACAGGACAACCAGATCGGTTTCAAAAAGGTTCAGCGTCGCTACATCCTCGGCTGTCAGGATCCCATCTTCGAATTCAGGGGCCAGGGCTTCGCCAGCCAGCCAATTGTTAGCTCCGGCGAGTGCAAGTCCTGAAGTGATCATCGAGTCCTCTGGCTGAGCTTCAGATGTCATGTCGGATAGGAAGAACCCGTGCGTCGCCAGATGTAATAGCACAGGAGATTTCAATTTGCGGAGGTCAGACTCCCTGGCGTCAGCGCCACAAAATAAGGAGGGATCCTTTAGCAAAGCTGAGACCTCGCGTCCCTCAGCTTCTGCACCAGGTAGGGGTGGAAACTGAGCACCTAACTCCTGCAGTGATCTTGCCGTTATGAGCGAGCCCGGCGCGGCTGCATCAGGCGCAGAACTTTCCGGCAGGCGAAGGTTAAACTCCGGACCGGCCACAATTGCGGGAGCGCTGTAGTGTACCCGCTGACGTTCTGCGTGGCGCACGACATCGCGGCCTGCTCCCAAAAAGCTGATGTGAAATTCGTCGATGAGGGAGCCACCGGATTTGACTGGGAGTATGTCAAAGGGTAACAAGAACAATTGTCCGTCGGGGACCAACAGCAATCTGGTCTTCCCGTCCAGAAACGGTACTATCGGATCCAGAACTTTTTCGCGAATCGATAGACAACTCGACCGGAATGACTCAGTGGTCAGGCTGCTGCCAAGCGGCAGAAGGTCCCGGTCATCCTGAAGCGCCGCTGCCTCCCCTACCGTCTCGGCCAGGGTAGCGATTCTCTCGTCAATCTCCTCAGCCTCGCCGAGATCCAGAAACGACAAACTCTCGGCTCTGCCGCCGTGCAAGACAAAAGCGAGGTACCTAGCCGGAAGCGTTTCGGAATCATCTCGCGATCGGACGGCCCCGAAGTTATAGGGAGTTACTCGGATGTATTCAATTAGCGCGGTGTCGGCGGGGATGCAGGATGCCAGGTGGTCAACTGTCGTTGTACTCAGACGTTGCTCGAACCGCATTTCCTGAATTTCTCTTGATAACTCCGCCTCTAGACGCTCGCGGGAATCTTCGGCCCGACGCAGCACGTCTTTGGACGTCTTTGCCATACTTAACCGTGCCTGAGTGATCAGGGTTATAAGTTGATTAAGCTCTTCCAATTTTGGCTGCAAATGAGGATAACGTCCGGCAAGGATGGGTAGTCGCCGCGCGGCAAGCGCCTCGGCACCCAGACTCTTGCGGCGCAGGACGATTTCGTATGCTGCACGCAGTAGATCTCTTCGCTCGCCGCCAAACTGCAATACGAGCGATAAGACGACGCTGAGACCATTTTTCTGTTGATCGAGCAGCTGGTATAACTGGCGTTGTGAGCTGATGGCGCTCACATCAGCAATCAGGTGATCTCCGATACGCAGAACGTCTCGCGCGGCTTCCAGCCCTTCACCAAATTTACCGAGCGCCGCCAGCGAGAGTGCCAGACGGATCTGACTGCTCGCAACGGAAGTATGATCCGGACCGAATTCGGTCTGGCGGATCTGCGACGCTTGCTGGAAGCATTTCGCGGCCTCTTGAAAGCGACCGGTTGCCCGGTAGAGGCTGCCGAGGTTTGACATCGTCATCGCATAACGGGGATCCCATTCTCCGATTGTTTTCTGCTGATCCCTTTGCGCTCTCTCATACAATTTCTCCGCCTTCGAATAGTCTCCAACCTCGGATAGTAACGTCGCGATGCGTTGAGCCTCGACGGCATCAAAATCCCGGCGCTGCTCAAAACGTTTGACCACCGAACGAAGTGAATCATGAGCTTCCTGCCGTCGCCCCATCCGCAGGCGCACGACCACTAGATCATCGTCGAGTAGCGCCACATTCGGATGGTCGTTGCCCAGGAGATTGCAGATGATCTCCCTGGCCTTCGACAATGTCTCTTCGGCGGCCGCGAAGTTCGACAATTGCAGCATCAAGTGTCCGCGATTTCTATAGACCTGGGCTATTTCTATCGATTCCGCTCCAAAGGCTTCCAACGCGATCGCCATTGCCCGTTCACATTGGGAATTAGCGGCGGCGAAATCCGCCACCCTTAAATAGTAGTGGGTTAACTCATTGACCACGCCGAACAATCTGCCCGGTTCGCTCCTCCAAACGATTTGCATCAATTCAAATTCTCTCTCGTACAGGAATCGTGCTCGCTCATGATCGCCGATCGACTCGTAATACTTGGCCCGGGCGTTGATCCAACGTGCGACACTCTCGGCCCTGGTCTCATCTGGAATCGGGATCGGAAAGCGAATCCTGGGCGAACGTGCGTAATCCGCCGGCTTTCCGCTGGCTGACTCTTTTAGCACTTCAATGTGTGTTTCAGCATCCGCTGGATGAGGAGCCTCCTGGTCGCACATCGCCAGGAACAGACCGGCAATGTTCGTCGTTATGCTGGACCGCTCGTCGGATTCAATTCCCGCGTCGTCCACTACCTCCATAGCCGTCCGGTACAATGCCTTTGCTTCTTCAAAGCGGCCCTGTTTCTGCCGGACCAGGGCAAGGTTGTTACAGGCAAAGGCAACCTTGGGACTCTCTACGCCGTACGAAGTGCGGAGGATTTCAATGATTTGGTTGTAAGCATCGGCCGCAATTTCGACCTTACCCACCTCTTCATCTGCCCGGCCTTTTTTCTCCAACTCATTCACATACTCGAGCAGGGGGTCAAACATATTTCCCTCGACGCCGAGTTGGTAAAAAGGCAAAGCTGGCAATCTGTCGATAATCTGACAGTGAAAACGCCTGGCCGCTGAGAAATCGCCTTCAGCGTAGGCTTGCTTTGCCTTCTTCTCCAGCTCTTCGACCGAAACGGCTTTACTCTTAACCAGCTTTGCCTCCTCCAATAGCTCTTGAAACTCTGATTCCTTACCGGCATGACTGCATGCTCGAGCCAGGTTTTCTAGGGATCTGGCATATTCGAGTGATCGATCCCCAAACTCTATTTTGAACATTGCTGAAATTTCTCGAACGTACGGTTCAGTTTCAGCCACCAAGCCCAGATCTTCATAGATCAGAATTAGGTCCTGCAGATTTTCTGCATAAGCAAAACTCCCAACTCCGTGGAGCGCTCGTTTGGCTTCAACTGTTCGTTGCATTAGAGGCAGGGCCGAATCCGGCCGTGAGTTTCTCAAATGAGCGATCGAGAGGTTATTCAAGATGGCAATGATTTCGCTGTCTGTAGAACCCAGGACGGTTTCTGCCGCTGGAAGAACCGACGCGAGCAGGCGCACCGCCGCTTTATTCTCGTCGAGCTCCAGGGCCACGCTTGCCAGTCTGCTGAACGCCAGAATAAATTCTCGATCCTCATACGGCAGACTCTCATAAGCGATCTTGTAAGCCTTTTCGGCAAGCGACCGCGCCGCGTCGGTTCTTCCCGAGGACAAGGCTTGCTTTGACTGCTCAACCAGGATTCTGACTATTTGCTTGTCGAGAGACTCGCGTAATTCTTTTGTCATGCTGGTTCGCCTCGGACAGGTTCAAACGTTTCGCATTCAGCGATCCCCATTACGGAGACAGTTAGGACTCTGACATCCTTTACCAACTTCCAAAACATTGAAAAGCGTCGGCGTAGATCGATTCGGAAAAAGGTCGGGAATTGCCAGGGAGATTAACATTCCCCAACCGATTTCTGATCATCATCGGATCCGCATTCCTCAGTTTCTGACGCGCTTGAGAGAGAGCAGCTGAGGGGCTGGCCTCTTCTCCGGTGCCACCCTCCCATATGTCGTAGAAACACTCCATCAGATAAGCTGTTGCCGCGTCATTCACTGGCCATAAGCTAGCGATTACCGACTTCGCCCCGGCGACCAGAAGCGAGGTAGGCAATCCGGTCATTTCGCCTCCACCATGTGGTCGGGCGATTCCGGATTCGCATGTTGAGAGGACTGCGAGCCGGCAGGAATTCAATGAAAGCTCTGCCATACATTCGGCCACGGTCATCAGGCGAATACTTCCGGGCCTCGGCTCATTTGAGAGTTTCAGGGAGGGGAGCGAAGCGTACTGAGTAAAAATATCTTTAGCGTCTTCTCGTTCTGCGGCTAGAAAGCCTGAAAAATAGGGATTCTCTGGATTGAACAGCCCATGTGCCGCGATATGGAGCAGCGAGCAACCCTCACTGGTTGACTTCAATTCAGCAAACGAATCGGGCGCCACGACGGAGTTGTCCTCACGTACTTTTCTGACATAATCGATTTCCTTCAACGCTTGAGGGAGACTCTTTGTTTTGTCGCTCACCATCACGCTCGGCCCTCTAATCTCGCGTTTTCGCTCGAGGCACAACCGAAAGACATTCAGACTTGGGGCCACCGTCACGCTTCGAATCGATTCACATTGGTCCATCAGATCCCAATAAGGAATCAAAGCAAGTTCTCTATGGGGAATGACAATCAGTCTCTGCGCTTGAACCGGCTTGAGGCTTTCTGCAACTTTGTCAGTCAAATGTTTACGAAACAGTTTCATCATCTCGCTGAACTTGTTGACCGCGCCGGACCCCAGATAGTTCAGGTCCCGTTGACTGACTGAGAGCACCCCTCTTCCCTGGCGAAAATCCAAACTTCCAGCCCAACCTGCCAGAGCCTTTTGCCTGTCTTCCTTGTCCCAGGAAATGAATCGTCCCAATGTCTTAACCCGCCCCTGTTCTCTCAGCAGGATCACAGGGCAAATCCCCTCAGGCACGCTGAAGAAACATACGATAGCCGAACCCGGTTCGAGCACCTCTTCGATTAGTTCTTCGGTAGCCGCGATTGAATTCTCTTCCTCGCCAGCATTCCAGGAAAAAACAGGAAGTCGGGCCCGACGAAAAATCGAGTTAACTTTTTCCCGGCTTTCCTCTCTGTTTGTCTGTAGTGAAGCGACTTGGTGAACGCCGATCTGCCGGGTCAAATGGCGCACCTCAAGTTCTACTTCGACGGCCCGCAACGCTTGAAGTGCACGCCATCCTTGGTTTGCTAAATCCGGCGAGATGCTGCCGCTTTCGAGGAGGTGATCGGCAAGCAGCCAGCTATAAAGATTCCTCGCGCGGACGCGCTCTGTCATTGACAACAGGTGCAGGTGATTATTTGGATCATCGGAGTACGACAGAATCAGGGCATATAACTCGTACAGGCTAAGGCTGCCGGCTATTACCTGTTGTCGAAATTCGGAACTCTTGATCTGGGACAGCAAGTACTGACTGAACGCGATTCCATTCAAAAGTACATCGATACTCGACTGATATTTCTGTTGCTCCAAATAAATCTTCGCCAGATTATAGCGAAGCAGCATTGCAGCCTGATGCTCGTTTGACCAGTCAGCCAGTCGAATTCCCTTCTGAAGTTCTTCGATGGCCCGTTGCTTTCGGTCAGTATCTTTGTAGCAAAGACTTAAGGTATTGCGCGCACTAATCTCCACATGCGTGTCTTTCGCGCGCTGTGCCCACTCAAGCACAGAGTGCGCCATCAACTCAGCAGAATCGTATCGTTTATTGAGAGCCAACTGCTGAGCTTGGGCGTTTCGGAGGTAGGCTGTCTCCCCATCTATGATTTCGTTGCTGTAGTCGATCGGTCCGACGTCGCTTTCGATTATCGGCTCTTCCTTAAGTGCGCTGGCTTGGGTGCGCCAATACTTGGCTTCCCACGATGCCCCAGCCTCCTCGGCCAGCTTTGCCGCTTCCAACAGATATTGAACAGCCCTATCGGTCTCACCCGCCTGCATGTACGTGTGTCCGATGTCGCTAATTGCTCTTGCTTTCAGATCCAGATGACCCGCCTTTCCTTCCAGTTCAGCCAACTCACCGAAAACCTCGATGGCTTCATCGTATTGCCCGAAGCGAGCCGCCACTTGACCCAGCGCATCCAGAAACGCTTCCAGTGTCACGACCATTTGCTCTTTGATTTCTTCGTCGCTAAGAGCACGGCGCAACGCAACAGCTTTTCGCAAGCACTCCAACGCCTCAGACTTTTCTCCTTTGCTGGCAAGCACCTGTCCCTTATCGCGCAACGCTAATGCGACGTGACCGCGTAAACCAAACTCACTTGCTCTTTCTAGGAGTTCATCGGACCTGATTAGCGCACTGTCGAACTGTTTGTCCTGGCGCAACGAATCGGTGAGATAGCTCAACGCCGTGACCTCCAAGAGACGATCTTGAGAGAATTGGCGCAAGCCGCTGACTGCCTCAGACAAAACGTCAGCCGCATCGAAGTATTGTTTGGATGCCCAGAGAATATATCCTACCTGGAACGCCGCATACGCCCCAACCTCGGGATTCGTCGATAAGCCAGAGAGAACCTGAAGGGTCTTAACTAACTTAAGCGCAAGGTCCGGATCCTGATGAACTACACTGTGAGCTTGTTCCGTATAATCCTGGACAAGTCTGTTAAGCTCGTGAGCGCGAATCTCCCAATCGGAATAACGGTCAATCAGATTCTCAAGCTCTTCACGAGGGACCTGTTTCCATGTCTCTCTCAGAGGCGGCCGTTGATACAAAGGCTTCGTTGCTTCAACCCATTCTCTCGCCTCATCCAGCGTCATTTCGCCGGAGAGCACCTTCTTAAAGGTCTGTTTCACATCCATGGAAGCGGCCCTCACATGGTTCAGCGGAGATCGTTGAAGCAGTCCTGGCAGATAATCTCGTCTCCCATTTCTATTCGCTGGCTGCCCATCATGTAGGCCCGGCCGTGGATCATGTAACCCTCGCCACGACGTAAATGGCGGTTACAGTTATCGCAGCGTCCTTCTTTCATGTCGGTCTCTCGCCACCATGCTTTGGCTTCGGCGCGTGCCGGAGGCTCCGCGGTAGCTTTCTCGATGTTGGGAGAGAAGCCAAGGGATTGTAGATGTTTCTCTGCACCCAACTCTTTGACCCTGTTCATCACCATCTGATAGAGCGTGTCATCCTGAAACTCTAACTGATATGCAGTTGCTATGACGATGGCTGGTTGTACGTAGCCGGGTTGACTCTGGGCTGCCAGGCAATGAAGTTCGACGTACCGGTAAGCAACATCTCTGTTGGCTCGCACTAGATTGCGTACACAAGTGCTATCCATGCCGACCTTGCCCCCTCCAATTTTTTTCGTGCATTTTCCCAAGCCATCATTGAAAGCTTTAATCGATTCGTTGCTAACATTAGCCATACGTGACCTCCTTCGCGGAAACACTTGCCTGATCAAGATGAACTTGACGTTCCCAACGCTCGACCGTCCCAATTCTGCAAGCAACGTAAAGGACAGTTGTTATACAGGTGCTCAAGGGGAACTGAAGTTGGGACAAGCTCTTGATCCATACGAATTATGAGAAGGACTGCAATCTCGCGGAATGTCTGGAACAAACTTGCCGTGAATTCTGCAACGGGTCGGTTACCGGTCGATTAGGTGTGCGAGGAAAAAAAACTCAATGGCACCGCTCTGCCCAACCAGTGAATAGCTGTCAGATTGCCTCTGCGAACAAGAGTCTTCCTCCGCCTGTATCCTCATAATATGAGACCGTGGCTCCCGGCCCGTCAAGCTTAATCATTGCGTAACAATGCTGATAAAAAGCCCCGCCTTTGCTCAGTGCCACTGCGTTGTTGAAGGGCACATCTGCGTTTATATGAGTTGTGGGCATTTCGAAGTTGCCTACGGGAAACGCTGAACCACCGATGCATCGTCCGCGCTTGAGACCTTTGTATTCATCAAAGATGACGAGGTCGTGCTCATGTCCCCAAAGCCACAGGTCAACTTTCGGTAGTATTGAAGAGAGCTGGTCGTAGAGGTTCTGATTGTAGCTTTTGCCGTCGAACTGTTCGTTGGTCGAGAATAATTGGTGATGCGAAAGCAGGATAGTACGTCTGTTGCCTGCGTTCTGCACTTTTTCAATCAGCCACTGAGCTTCGGTTGGTTCAAGCGCGGTTGGGTGACCTCCGAGCTTATCGTGCAGGGCAGTGTCCATGCCGATCAACTGCCAGTGTTCATTTCTCAAACAGAAGAAGCTGGCCTCCTGGCCCAGCTTCCTCAGTAAGCCGTAGAACGGCGCTCCGCCCGCGTACAGATCGTGATTGCCCGGTAGCGCCAGAGACAACAGCTGCGACTTGTCGAGTTCGAGAATACTCTTCCACGGCTGGTAGAAGTAGTTTTCAACTTCATACTTAGTTCCAGCATAATAAATGTCGCCGAGATGGATAACGACTTGCGGGGTGCGGGTCTTAACCTGCCTGAGAACCTCCAGCGCTTCCGGCTCACCCGTTCCCCAATCGGCGACGACTCCGATAACCGCATTTCTCGGCAGCTTCTCTTTGTCATCAATCACGAAATCGTCCTGCTGCTTCCACTCTATGTATGGAATCGCGCCTCTATCAGCAAGGAATTTGACGTACTGGATCAGAGCTTCTTTGTAGTTCGGATCACAGTCACCAAACTTCTTCGTCAGGGCGTCCGTGTATTGATTGTAGAGGGTCGTATCACCGTCCGCCTTTGCGGCCCACAAGTTCTTGGCCATCCCGACTGCCATGCTGGCGCAGTACTTGATCGTATCCACAGCCCCACGCTGTTGCGCGTCTTCAAGTGCCCGCGCGTCATACGAAAACAATTCATCGGAGGACAAGTCGCCGTTTGCCACGGCCATGCAGTATTGCGTAACTTCGCTGATTATCGGATCGCTCAGTTCAGGGCGTTTAACCACCTCTTCTCGACCGCCGACGCTTCTCGATTTTGTTTCTCCATCTTTTTGAGCAATCACCTGATCGAAAGCCGATTGCAGAAGAGAAAGACTCTGGTCGTGGACGTGCGCAATGGTTGGACGGCGGACGCGGACCTCCACTTCAGCCGTACCCCAGCTCTTACCCTTGGGGGCGGTGAGGTTGACTACCTGCCGCGTGAGCTGGTCAGAGGCGAATGCTGTAATCAACTCTTCAAGCGGGTTGGTCGGACCTCTGGTAATGGCTCTGGTTGGAGTCGAAGCCTGATCGAGTGGCGGGAGCTCCAGCCATCTAAAGCTCGTGCCTTCGAGGGTGGCGATGGCCTTAACGACGTCCGTTCCCTGTTGGTATCCCTCCGGGAGATCAGTCTTAACGGGAATCAGGAGCGCGTTTTCTTCACCCGGCTCAAGAAGTTCATAGTCCTTTGCCTCGCCTGTCCCAGGATCAGGTGGGGGATATACTTGCTTGATGCCCCAATCGGGGCGCAGATCCAGTACGGTAACGTTAACGGCTTTCTTCGCCAGATTCTTGACGCGTAAGAACACCACTTCGCCAACGGAGAGTGGTCTTGACCGCAGACCAAACGGTTCGCCAAAGGTGCCTATACCTTCCTCACCGTTCTCCGGTGGCTTTCTGGTGCCCAATTCGATGATCAGTTTTCGCACCAGCGTTGAGCTAGGGTCAGTGTTATCAATTAATCTAACGTTCCGGTATTTGGTTAAATGGACAAGCCTTCGCAATACCTTGGCTGCATTGTTCTGATCTGCGCCCTCTAGAACCGGGCGCAAGTTGGGCACAACTCTTCCGTCCACATCCCAGATTTCATACTCGCCGTGCTCGTTGATCGCCACCTGGAAGTCGGCCTCTTCGTTGTCTTCTGCCAGACGCACCCAGCGGTTCTGATTTGCCGTCTCCTCATCTTTCTTGATTTCGTCCGACAGTCTTCGTAGCGGTGAATCCTGATCCACGCCGTGCGGCAGGTTATTCTGGCGAGCCAGGCGGACTCTCCCGCGCATCCGAATTCCGACGCCAAGGAGTACGGCCTGCGCGCCTTCCTGGATGTCGCCCTCGCGCAACTGCTGCACGATGTTGGCCCATGTCTCGGTCTCTTTAGGATCATCCAACTCCACTACCGCCACCCGGGCATCCATTTTCGTGAAATCAGCGTTCGCCGGATAGACTGCGAACTGAGTTCCTTTGCTGACACCCTGCGTCCGTCCTGTATTTAGCAACAGCCGTTTCTTTGCTGGGTCAACCTTCAGCACATTTACCGCGTACGGCGACTGCACCTGATTGCTTCCAAACACTTCACGATTGCCTTCGCCCTCGAGTTGTGGTGTCTGTTCCACGAACTTGGCGTGAACCTTGGCCACGATCCGGTTGTAAAGCATGCGATAGGTGAGTCCTGATCCGCTTTGTTTTAGGGCATCAAGTAACCAATAGGTGAGAGCTCCGTTTCTCTGATTCCCGTCGAACGCATACTCGTTAGCCAGTTCATTAGCGCGGCAGGCGGCGAGCAGAACATATCCTTTCATCTCAGGAAGCCACCCGCTTGCGGCATTAACGCTTCGCGTTTTGCCTCGGGCCATACCGAGCCACGTTTTAGACAACTCCTCTGGGCTTGCGACCAGACTATCAGTCGGGCGCTTTGTCGTATCCACGCTGGATATACCTCTGACCGCTCCTCCGCCCATTCCTCTTGTTGCTCCTCCAGAATGGCAACTATCCAGCACCAGAGTCACGATCAATCCTTTATCAGTCATGACCTTGAGCAGGTGTGACATTTCCACATCGCGCAAATACCGTGTTCCCGGATTTCCTATGTCCGCCGGTACAAGTGACTCGTCAAGTCCATTCTGGCCTTTGAGTTTTGGGAACAAGGTTGGTGTACGTCCGCCGTGACCAGAATAGTGGACATAAACTTGATCTCCAGGACTGGCAATCTCGGTCACTTTCTTGAATGCTATTACGACGTTTTCGTACGTGGGCCGCTCGCTCTCGGACACTACCGCGCCCAACGCGCCAGGAACCGCCGCAGTTAGCTTGAAGATGCAGTCGTCTGTGAGGCCGAGCGTGCTTCGCAATATCTGCTCGACATGAAGAATATCCCGGACACAACCGCCCAAATCGGGGTAGTAACCATGATCGGGTAATTTGTTTGGCATATAACGGTCAATGCCTATTAATAAGGCGTAGAGTCGTGGTCCATTGTGCTGTTCTGTCATGGTTTTCTCCTCGAATGTCCCGGCGTCGATGAAGGGGCGGCAGAGAAACGACTAGCTGCAATTCGTCCTGAAGTGATTTGAAGCTCTGACTCAAGCACAGGATGTGACGAGGCGAGCGAGGGAGCCTCACTAATACAATTTGGGACGACCGAACAGTAGTTCCCGCTGCTTCTTATGTCAAGATTCGCTCGCCAATTATCCGGCTAACCAATAAATATTCTTGACATCGTATGGGCGAGACTCTATGTTTCGGGTTAAAACGACGTGCTCTCGCGTGTTCATTGAAAGGCGTCTCCTTGAGTTGCTTCACGCACTTCGCTCCGGCGGCATGCCCTGTAGGTCGCCCCCGGTGAGAATTGCTGTTTCACCGAACGAAAGATCCCGGCAACTCGAAATCACCAATCTACTAATCCTCTGAGGTAACATCATGCCGGCCAAACCAACAAAGTCAATCAAGAACCTGAGCTGGGAACATCGCTATGCGGCCATCTTTAAATGCGCTGCCGGAACAAAATCTGACGCCAAAGAAATTGTAGTTGCGGATAAGGCCGCAATTGCCGGCAACGAAAACCTCCAGCGTGTCCTCAAGGCTTTGCAACACGATCTGATCTTCAAGCAGATCTACGTCTATGCTAAGAATCCGACTACTCGCTTCCTGACTTTTCGCGCGGCTAAGAAAGGGCAAAAGAACGAAGCTCAGCAATTGCTTGACTCCCTAATTGCCGCCACCCAGGAAAAACAAGTGGAAGCCGAAGCTGTGAAACTTGCCCATCGGTATATGGAAACAAAACATATCCAGAACGGCCTGCTGATCTTTCTCGTGTCGGAAGCTACGCTTGAGGGCAGGACCGAAGGGGCTTGCGTGTTCGTTTTTAAGTGCGATTTTGAGGAGATTTCCCAACTGACCGAAAAGAAAGTCTTCCGCAAGGTTGAGGACGCCATCGTCGAAAAGACGAAAAAGGGGACGCTCTATCCCTATTATGCCGACGGCAAATTCGATGACACCACCGTTCGTGTCTTTGACGAATTCGGTGAGACGCAGTACTGGCTCGATTTTCTTGATCTGGGAGAACCGCAGGAAAGAGTCCCACAACTCCAAGCTGTTACTCTGGAGACTTGGAACCAGTTGAAACCAGACGCGCCGATTAAGTATGAACAAAGAATCAAAGAACTAGTTGCGGGCAGGTCGCTGGTCAAGAAGGACCTCTTCATCGAGCCCGCGGACCGGCTCAAGGCCCCTGAAACTGAAGAGATGATTGCAGCCGTCACGGAAAAAGCGGGCAAACAGAACATCACGCTCCAACTCGACCAGGCCAGGGCCACCGTTCCGCTTGAGGAGTACGGGAAGGCCTGGATAATTGCGGAACAGGCCGGCATGCGTTTCATCCTGCTCAAGGGTTACGATCTTCGAATGCGCACCGGCATGATCAATCCTGTAGACCTGGCCGCCAGGCCCAATCTAAAGCAGGCTATGTCGAGGTTGGGATACCCGCCGAGTGATTAGCTGTTAAGTGATTGAGATGACTCGATCTCTAAGTCCGGAGAAGAATCCGCTTGTCCGCCTGTACGAATTTTTTGGAACTTCGGGCGTCGAGACGGAAGACAACCCGAATTATTTGCGGGTCGATCTTTCCATCAAGCGGGGCGGCGCCCACGAACTGGCGAAATTTTTGAGCGAGTGTTCGAGCAACGTGCTCCGAGTTTTACAGCTGCGATTTGACGGAAGGGAGCTGGCCGATTTTGCCGCGCAATCCGTTAGCGACTTCTTTCAGTGGGACACGATTTCAGAACTCACGGCGGCAAAAAGGCTTTGTGAATCTTGCGCTGAAATTTTTGACGAGCTGCGACACCGTTTCGACGAATACCAAAGCGGGGCCGCATGGCCGCAGGTGAACGAAGAAAGCCTGGCGGTGCTCAGCGACCTGGAAAACTGTCCGACTTGCGCCCCCCATCTTGCGCTTGAGGCGGCCATTGACAAGCAATCAGCGGCGGCTGAATTCCTCATTGAAGAGCTATTGAATTCGGGAAAAACAATCTCCGCGTTAGTTTGGTATGACCAGCCCCACATGACCGCAGCCTTCGAAAGTTTTCAAGAATTTCTTCAGTTCATCGGAGAAAAAGTTGATGAGCCGATGGTCATGTTCTTCTATCGCCGAACAGAGCTATATCGAGGAAACCATTTTAGGATCATGTCCCTGAGCAGGCCTGGCGCGCAAACAGCGGAGCTGGAAAACGAGATAGCTCGGGAGTTGGGCGATTACACCACAGATGTCTTCGTTAACTATGGGATGCTGCGCACGGATCACAAAAGCGAGGAGCGGCCCGATCTCGGTCAAAGATTCAACATTCCTCCCGCCCTTTTTCTGGGCCAGAGCGGCGAGCTGGCGTCCTACCCTTCGCATCCGGTCTTCACGTCCGGCCCTTTGCGGTCGCTGCTTATCTACTCGGTGATGGCCTGGCTGGCACGGCAAACTGACGGCGACGATGACACAATCAATTTTACCTTGTCGGCAGACAAGCATAATCCACTCAAAGTCTCATTCGACTTTAGCCTCCACGATGTTTGCCAAAACGAACAGAGCGTCTTCGGGAACCCGGATTGGCGCGAAATAACCGGGCGAGTCGCACGAGACATTGAGCAAAGCGTCGGCTCGGAATACTTTCGAGATTGCTGGGCCCGATCTCTGGGTGGGCTCACGGCTGAAGATTTCACGCCGGACAGATTCTTCACCACTCTGGAAGCCGTTCGGCAGAGCGCTGAAACGAAGAGGAGGGAACCGCACGCAGACATCCAAAAACTAACACCGGATTTATTTTTGTACGTCTATTTGGACACAGTTAACAAACTACTTCTTTTTCAACTTGGCTACGTGAATCCGGCACTCGGACTTGGTTTCGAGCGCGCCTTCCTGAAAAGTCCGTTGGACACAGTCTCGGTTGCCGAACTTGACGAGCTGGCGAAAAGGAATCTGGTCGCAATACTCGATATAGATCCAGACAAGCCGTTAGTAAGAATTCCACAGATGGTAAAGTTGACGACGAGAGGAGAAACGCTTTGGGATGACATGATTCCTCGCGAGTTGAAGCAGGAATTCATCAAGCTTGCAGCGAAAAAAGATTTGACCATCCTCATCTTTTCCGAAGATCGCTCGTTTCCCTGGGAACTGATCAAACCTCGCGAATATGTAGGCAGCAAGATTGTTCCTGCCGGGTTTAAAGATGATTGGTGGGCTTTGCGATTCGGCATCGCTCGGTGGACACCTGGAGCACCGCCGCCAGCCAACCAACTTGGGATCACCACGGTGTGCTGCGTAGCGGCAAGTTCCGCCTTATCAAATGCGAAACGTGAGGTTGAACACTTCGAGTCGCTGAAGCCGGATGGCGTGTCGGTCTATCAACCGAAGACAAAGGAAGAGCTGATGGAGTTTCTTAGCACCCAAGACTACGATGTCATACATTTCGCCTGTCATGGTGAATTCAAAACCGAAGATCCCGGCGAGTCGGCCATTCAATTACCAGACGGTAACCTGTTGCGCCCCGATGATCTCCGCGAGCGCGATATTCCTCAGCAGATAAGAAACAAGCACCCCCTGATCTTCCTCAACTGTTGCCATTCCGGACGCACCGGTTCAACGCTGGTCAGCATAGCCGGTTGGGCCAATCGTCTGGTGGATTGGGGATGCGGGGCATTTATCGGGTGCGGCTGGGAGGTGGCTGATCCGCTCGCCGCTGAATTTGCCATCGCTTTTTACAAGGCTTTCAGGGACGAAAGAAAAAGCCTAGGCCAAGCCGTGCTCCAGGCCCGCACGCAGGTCCGGGAGCGGAGTATCAAGGAACGCGATCTCCAAAACTCAACCTGGCTAGCTTACTTTCTCTATGGCAATCCCAACTGTGTCTATAAAGACTAAAGACTTCGCCAATCGAATCTCACTTGACATCTTCAGCGGGGACTCATTGAAGGTCAGCCCGCCTCAATTCTCTCTTGATCGTTTGTTCCAGTTGCCGCCGGCGGCCTGTATTCCCGGGAACAAGCAACTCCGCCGTCCGGGCAGGATCAAAGTGAGGAGTCGAAAGACTCTGGTTAATAAGAGCGCATGTTTTATCAATCTCTGCTTGATAAGTCTCCATTCCATACTCCCGCATCCAGCGTCCGCTCTTATCACCTTGCGGTACGTATTCATCCTCATCGACAGACGTGCTCATCACCTGCTCCGCCTTCTGAAGACTGCGGTGTGCTTCGTCGGTTGACGGCAAGGAAGTATAGAATTCGGCCAGTTGGCACCAGATCAAAGGAGCTGAATAGCGAGCAGATTGCGCGAAGTCTTCAGCATCTTCGACTAAGGCGAGCGCACCCTCTAGATCGCCAATCTCTCGGTGTTGTGCGGCGACCTCGATTAACTGACGGGCACGGTTGAATTCATCAAGAACATCATCAAACTTGGCTTTTGCCTCTTCAAGTCCCAGCCGTCCCAGCAACTCACCTAATTCTGTCGAGGCAGTCTCTTGTAGAATCGTGAGATAAGTCTGATAAGCCTTGTGTAACTGGTCGGGCGGCGTCGCCACGGCTTGGGCTTTCAGGCGTTGCGAACCCTTCTGGGAGTAAGAAGCGGCGACTCGTCGCTTAGCCTCGCTGACTTTAGAAACGGCGAGCAGACTATCCGTTACCTCAAGATATTTCCTTGCTTGTTCAGCTTCTCCCGGTTGCCCGAACTGCTCGAGCGCCGCAATCGAATTACGCAACAGAGACTCGGAGGGCAAGAGATACTGAAGCCGCCTGGGATAGCCGATCTTCATCAACATCTGACCTCTATGACACGCCACGCGCGCCAGGCCCAGCGCGCTCCACCGTTCCTTGCCTAATCTCTGCGCCGTACTGGCAAAGGAAAAGCCCGTCCAGAGGGCATCGTCTTCTGTGGAGTCTAGAAACAGCGCGGCCAGCCGATGAAACCCCTCGGCTCTCTCTTTGGGCCCGCCAATCTTTCTGATAGTCGCCATCGCTTCGGCATATTTTGCGGCTGCGCGCTGACGGAACAGATCCTGCTTTTCCGTCTCCATCCTCGACGTTTGCAAAGCGTCATCGCCAACCCTCAACAAATCTCTAAACCGTGGTAGCTGTTTCTGCTCTTGGCTGGCAATCAGGGTGGCCGGCGCGCCCGCTGCGGTTGAGGTCGCTGAGTGAGGTGTCTGATTCAATGCCGCAAGAGCGTCCTCTGCGGCAACCATGTTAGCGAGGGTGCGCAGTCTCAAGTGTTCTTCCTTACGAAAAGGCAAGGCTTTCTCGTAAGAGGCAAGTCCGTCGCTGAGAAGATTCCGATCGCCGATTTTCTCTCCCAAATCTCTATAGCTGTTGCCCAGATTGTTCAAGGTGCTGCCATATTCATCAGGGTAGTTCTCTGAACGGTAGTGCTTGAGAGCCGCCTTAAGATAATCAATCGAGGCCTGTAGGTTCTTCGTGCTTCCACCAATAGTGTTGTATGCACTTCCGGCAACAAAGTTCAATCGACCAAGCCAGAAGTCTTCAAGCGGTGCGTTCAGTGCGAGCGCTTTCTCGCAAGCGTCGATTGTCGTTCGCAGTAATTCCGCATCGCCGCCCGCCTCGGTAAAGCGCGCATCTGCAAGATTGGCGAGCATCGCAGCCTTGATGTAGTCAGCGCGGTACGACTCAACCACCAGAGGAACCGCGAACTCTAACAGAGCAAGACGTTCGCGCGTCGCGGATGGATCGCCGGTCATCATCTGCGCCAGAGTTGAAGCACATTGCACCGTGAGGTCCTGATTGCCAGACTGCTTTGCGATGACCCAGTTCATTTCGGCGAGGCGTCTCGCCTCCTTGCTACGGAGTTGATTACAAAGATCTACGGCTGCACGATCGAGAGCGCCAAGGCTGTCCTGGCGAGTCTGAATGACAAAAGACAGAGCGTCGGATTGGAATAACTCTATCGGCGACCAATAACGGAGAATTCTAACCGCGCCCTCTTGTGGAGTAATCCTGGCGTCGAGCACCGATTCAATGACCTCGACCGCTTTTGGATCATAAGCGTCGAAAGGGTGATCCTCGTCACTCATATTCTGTAACTCCTGGTCGAAGAGCTAGATAAAGTGCTCTAGCTCCAGACGCTCAAGCGCATCTTTGGCTAACTTGTAATCTGGATTGAGTTGAATCGCCGTGAGATAAGCCGCGCGAGCTTCTTCAAACTTCTCAAGCATCTCCAGAGCCTGACCTTTATTGAACCATGGTTGTGCGTAGTGCGAGTCAGCCTCAATCGCCCTTTCAAAATAGATGAGAGCTTCCTGGAAAGTGTACGCCTGCATTGACAACCCGCCGAGAGTATTCCACGCGATGGCGAAGTCCGGGTCTTTTTCGACCGCCTGTTCCAAATACTGGAACGCAAGATCCGAGCGACCGAGAGTGTTCCAGCTAGTGCCGATGTTGTATAAGGCCGGCGCGCTCTCGGGATTCAGACGCGCCGCTTCCTGAAATTCAGCCAGCGCGGCGTTTAAATCGCCGCTCTCCGCCAGCAGGTGGCCGTACATTGAATGCGCTGGCTCATCGGCAGGGCCGAACTCGGCGGCTTTCTTCGCCGCTAAGAGCGCCTCTTGGGAATCTCCGCTCTGGCCGAGGTATTTGCTCTTTTTCATCCAATTTTCTACGTCATCAGGTGTCGATTCAAGGGCGCGGTCGAGATAAATCAATGCTTCTTTCCATTTTTCTTGTTGAGCGAAAATCTCCGAGATCTTTTTAAGCGCGTCGAGATTGTTTGGCTCTCGCTTGAGCCAGAGTTGGCTCAGTTCCAAGGCGCGATCGGCATAGCCTCCAATTTCGTTTAAGAGGATTGCGTGTTGGAGAGCCTCCACGCTGTCCGGATTGGATTCCAACTTTTTTTCAGCTTGCTCAACCAACTCTATTGGGACAACAAATTTGAACCCGTGTTCCTTGTAATCCATCATCACAACCGGGAGTTTCGGGGCCTCCGGTTGGCTGCTGTCAGTCTCTGCATCATCTGCTATTGCGCGTGTGATCTGGCTTTGAATCATCATGGCCTCGTCCAATCGGCCAAGCATGAAGAGGGCATACGCGCGCTGCCCGAGATCAGCCTGAGTCTCCCAGTTCGGTACGGGTCCCTCTTCCATCGGAACGCCGACGAGTTCCTCAAAAGCAGCTTTCAAGACTTTCTCTACGAGGTCAGTCGAATCGGGCCGATCTGTCGGTGATGACGACAAGCAAGCACTGATGGCGCCAACTGTTTCTGTTCTAACGGCCGGAGACAAGGGCGCCAACAATCTCACCAATTCAGTCGACTTCATATCAGCCCCGGGCAGTTCGCCACTGATCATCTCCACGAGAATCGCGCCCAGACTAAACATGTCCGCTTGTGGGCTCGGTTCGCTTCCTACGATTGATAGCTCAGGCGCCGCATAGCCGGGCGTTCCATAAGCAAATGATTCATGGCTGGAAGTCAGAAGGCGCGGAAGGTACGGAACACTACCTGTGGACGAAATGCCCGAGATGGGCGCTGGTTTCATATGCGAGAGACCCCAGTCAGTGACCTTAATCACACCATCACTGTTCACCATGATATTTTCAGGCTTTAAATCCTGATGAATGAGCACGCCACGTGAGCGGGAGTAAGCGAGCGCGCGGCAAATTTGTACTCCGAAGTACAAAGCGGATTCCAACTCAATGATGTTGGAGTCAATCCATCGGCGCAGAGTATTGGGTAAAAGAATACCGGGTACATATTCACCGAAGGCGAAGACCTGATCCGAGAAGCGATCTACGAAGAAAAGGCGCACGATGTGCTTGTAGACACCAAGGGAGAGCCAAGTATAGGCTTCCTGCTCGAAAAGCTTCACGTAATGAGAATCGGAAGACCATTCTGGACGTAAGGTTTTCGCGACAAGCACGGCGGGTCGAGGGAGGTTTTCATCAAAATTCAGTTGGCGCACAACATATACGACGCCCCAGGCCCCCATCAGACGATCCAAGATTAGCCAGTCGGCAATCCGTTCCCCGGGTTCCAGCAGTCTGGTCATGGCGTATCACGCTTTCAAGTTGATCCGCCTAATCCCGCTGGCGACACGCTCGATGAATCTATCATAAGTCATCACGGTTATTCGGTCGCGCGACAGCTCTCGATAACGACTCTTCTCTGTACGTGACATCTCTTTCCGCCGCCCGATTACGACAGAGCTTTCAAATTCCGCATCCAAATCCCGATAGCCGAGCTCGCTCTGCGCATACTGCACGTTTCTTCTGAGCCAGATCCGCCAATCGAGGATTTGCTGTACCGCATGAGTGAGCTTGGCATTCTGGGCAGCCTGTTGCGTGAGCGCGGAATATCTTGGGTTCTCCAGTTCGATTAGATGCCAATGATAGCCGCCAGAATCCAGTGAACAGAGCATAAAGTCGGGAACAAACTCTGCACCTAACTTGGGCCGGCCAAAAACCCAGCCACGACCAACTCCTCCAAGAAACGAGAGCAAGCCAACCGGATTTTGTTCACACCATTTTTGAATAGAGCGCTCGTCCTGCGCCGCATTAACTATGCCTTGTAAATCCGTCAGCAAGTGTGCGGACACTTGTTCATAGGACACGAAATAAGCTGGCCAGGGGTCGCCATGTCCGTCGGGAGCGCCTTGCAAAGACGTTTCAGGCTCGTTCATCTCTTTGTTTCCTTATCTATATAGCGAACCCTATGATTATCGCCGACAGGCATTTTTCTGCAAGATTCAACTTTGCCCCGACTTTGACACCCAAGGACTTAACAACTTACAAGTTGCTTAGAGATTTGGCATCTCGAACAGCGTCAACCTCAGTCGCGAGTACTCGAAAAGGTAGCTCCGGCTATTGGGATTGCTCAATCAAGACACTTGAGAAGAGGACTTCACAACGAAATGGGTCAATTTTGACCGGGCTGACTCGATGGATCACATAACAGCAGTTTCAGTGAGCGGTCTCCGCTCCTTCCCTTGTGTAGGCTGCTGATCACGTTAGCGATCTGCATCGGCAAGGTCTATTGATCGTTCGTTAAGGGAACACTCTAGAGTAATGAAAGGGAAAGTAAGGATTTGAGTGTCGTTTTGGAAAACAGCGCTCTAATACAGCTTATCTTGGAAGTAAGCGGTTATGAACCTTCAAACTGATCCCGCGTGGTTCGAACTCCGACCTCCGCGTTGCGAGTTCGGTAGCCACTTCAATACGCGTGCAGTTCGCCGAGATTGGTCTCGTTTGTCAAGCGTCTATTTATAAAGGAGAGGCTGGTGAGCCGTCGCTGTACCCAAGTCCGCATTACTGCGATCTTTCTTTCTCAAAACATCCTTAGCCACGATCTCCGTAGATGCTTTCGCGGCTAATGGCTCGTCAGAAAGAACCGGCGTATTGGTACTGCGGCCCGAGGCCCACCCTCGCAACATGTGAACTCGCTCTTGCGAACTGAGGCCATTGCTTCTTTCGGACTCAGTTTCTTTCTGGTCCATTAACTCCCGCAAATACACATCTACTGAAACGCCGCGTTCTCGCGCCAGTGGCTGAATCTTAGAAACTAGTTCTGGCTCAACTTCAAGTATCGTCGGCATGGAGAACCTTTGGCGCGAACTTCTTCGCGTGAGTTTATCGTTTACCGACCTCCGCGTTCACGGGGAGGTCTAGTGCCGCTCAGGAGTAGTCGGAAAGATGCCTTGAAGTCCGAGAAATTTGGCCACGGCTTGGTCAATTTCGGAAAACTCACTAGGCAAATGCTTCGCGCTAAATCTTTGGTGCACCTTGCCATATGGTGGAGCAGATGGGACTCGAACCCACGACCTCTGCGTTGCGAATTACACAATCGGCAAAACGCTGAGTATTTGCCTTTTCGAAAGTTGCAGCCACCGAAGAAAATCAAGGGTTTTTACATTCTTTCCCATTCCTCACCATCCCTTATACGCGGCGTCCTGTTTTTTTTGGTCACATATTGGTCACATGGACGGAGGCTATTTTTCGTCATCGAACACGCTCCTTGGGATAGCGCGCTGCATTCTTTGTCGCACGATCGAAATTGCATCATGCAGGAACGTTCCGTTAACGATTTAGCGAAATAGGCATCCACCAAGTGTGCCTCCTTACCTACCGTTCTCCCCAAAATCCTAATCTTCTTCACGGGGATACCATGTTGGGTTCGTCCCAACGCCCATCCGAAATTTTATTGACATAGCGCAGCCAGCAGTTTCGAGCTTCATACAAGCCCAACGGCTGATCGCCCTAATTGATCAGCACGATGTGATCACCTTCGAAACCGCCGTTGTCCTGTTAGGCCTTTTTTACCTGTAGGCCGACAATTTGGTCGAACACCAACTGACTCCAACCTTCACCTCTGCCCGCCGTTTTCTTTCGTCCAATCCAGATGAAAGTGGCGCCTCCGATCCATCGAGCCCGTTGCCATGAGCGCTCGACGTACGCGCCAGTGCGAGACACTTCTTCCTCTTCGACAAAGTAAGGCGAGCGGGGTTCGCGCAGGATTAACCCACGAGGTGGTTCGCCGCCAACCATGCGAGCGCGTTGCAGGCGAATTTCGCTCACGCTCCCTTCGGCGTGCACAGCAATAAAGGGAATCCAGTTTTTGGGCACGGTGGTGCCGAGCACGTAACGTATCTTGACATTCTCGTCCGTGGTGGTCAGCGGCTCAGGCTTTACGTTGGTCTGGGAAGTTTCATAACCGCTAATGCCTTTTCCAGCCTGGGAAGGAATTATGTTCTCTACACCCCAAACCATGTTTGCCATTTCATCACGCATCAGATTCAACCGCTCCAGCGGTTCGCTTTCCAGCACTTTGCCCACCGCTGGCACGAGATAAAAACGATTGGCATCTGACCGCGACGGTTGGCGCTCAGTAAGTCGGAACATGGCCCAACGTTGCCACGCGGATTCGGGCCCACGACCGGCGGGTCGAATGAAGGTATGCCGGCCAAAAGTGTCGTCCACCAGAATGCCGCGAATCTCACAGACCGTGTTGATGTTCATAGGATGAGGTAGCATGAACCAGTCGTTGGAGTAGATCAGCGCGAATTCGGCAAGCATCATATGAAGCAGGCCCGTGGCCGAAGTTTCGATCTTGCCGAAGTCGGTCTGCGATTCCTCCATTTCCCAGAAGCGCGGTTGTGGTTGACCTTTGAAGCGAACATTGCCCGGGAGAAACGACTCCACCTGCTCTATCGCTGGGATTGGGTCAGGTTCCGGATCGAGACGTGATCGGCGGTCCCGCACTGAATCAAAGGAGTACCAATCAAGATGGCCCTCCTGATATTGCTCGGCAAACAAATTCGTTTGCGTGTCAGTTGTGGCGGCCTGGCCGGCAACCGAGAATTGGTACTCAAGACGGTTTTTCAGCCAAGCGGTGTCCGTCTCGTCATCCGGTTGGGTGAAGAGTCGTTTGAGTCTCCGGGAGCAGGCGGCAGCAAACTCAGCGGCGATGATCTTCAAGGCATCCTTATCTCCCCCAGGTTCCGCATCCAACCACGGGTCGTGCGTGCCGTTCGTCACCGCGCGGGCGATGGCGACTCCGTCCGCGATGCGAGAGCCGACCGATACGAGGAATTGCTCGGCTTCAGGATCCCGGACCTGCCGCTCTTCTCCGGCAACTTCTTCCGGTAAGACGCGGATCGGAAACTTCTTGAGATAGGAAGAATAGTGGCCCTGCAGGGTCGCCGCGCGCAGGAGCCGCAGAAACTGTTTCCCCCACTGTACGGCAAAGAGTACGTCACTGAAGACTTCGCCGCTCGTTTTTTCGCGCACAGTCAAGGGAATGCGCTCGCGCTCGACTCTGGTTTCAAGCGGCATTGTGGCGGCCTTGAACTCAAAAGCCTTTTGATTGCGGAACGCCAGCCGGTCGATGGGTTCATGATGAAAGGCTATGCGCGCTGTGACGCAGGAGGCTGCGTCTTCCCCCTGGAATTCACCGAATTGCCATTGTCGAGTCAGCATCCAAAGCGGGTCGCGTACTTCAGCCCGCAGGCTGCGACTGAAATCCAGCGTCCGCGGTCGCGTTTCCAGCCGATTGAACGCAATGACGTGGGGAAGGCGAAAGACTATTTCCTTGCTGACAAGCTGTTCGAGTTTTAGTACTTGTATGGCCATGATTTCTGTTCAGGACACTATACTTTTTTCGCATAGAACTGATTCAAAGCTACGAAGTCCAACATGATCATGAGATCAAGCGAAACGTCGAGAGGTTGGATCGTGCTGAATTCGGATACCAGCGCGGGCGCGAACGTATTCCAAACGGACGAGAACGCACGCCACGGTGGCGCGAAGGTTAGCCACGTTGGGTTGTGAGTTTCAAGCTCGTCCGGTTCGACCGCGCGGCGCTTGGCGCGTCGCAAAGTATCGTTCAGGGTTCCCACCAAATCGTCCCAATTCCACGAGCCGGTTTCCTTCGGTGTCACCGTCAATAAGAGCGCCTGGGGTGGTGTCGCATTTGGTTGGTTGTACCGGAAACCGATGCCGGTCGTTTCGTGGTCGGTGGGAATGTCCTCGGTCCAATCGTCAATCAGGACACCGCTCTGTTTGACTCCGGCTTGAAAGGCCGTTGCGCCGTGCGCCGCGATAGACAGGGTGTCGCGTGAAATACCGAATGCCCTGGGCGGAACATTAGTGTCATTCGGATCGGTTTCCGGAAATTTCACAGCCAGCCAACTGTCGTTAATGCGATAAGGAATCTGAACCGGGAGCATCGGAAGCGTCACATCATTGAGCGCGTCCGCCATCGTGCGCACAACTTCCCACCGATACAATCTGGATCTGACGCGGGCCAGACCTTGCAGCCATTCATCTACGACCTCTGTTCCGGTAGTGTCCGGAGTCGTCGCATGACTTAGCAGTTGGGCGCGATCGGCATCGGCAGCGGCGATGTCGCTCTCGTTGAAAAACGAGAACCTTGGAAACCAGTTGAAGTTTTCGCCCAGAAGAATTCTTCCGGCGGCCAATAACAGCGTGATTTGAGCTTCGATAGTCTTATCCGTCGTCGCGAGGTTTAGAGTGGCTTTGGCGCGATCTATGACACCGTCAGCCGGATCGCTGCGGCGCAAGCGTCTGGCGGTGCGGTGAGCACGAGCCAGAAGCGCGAGCCTGGCCGAATCGATCGTGAGACTTGATTCAGGCGGAAAAGCGTCTGACAAGCCGAAGTTCGCCAGCGATCGCAGGTTCAGATGAAGCGTATCAGCGTCCGCCGGTGAAAAAGTTGTAGTCACTTTCTCAGAATCAGTAAAGTCCAGCTTCTTCTCTTCTAATTTCTTGAAAGCATCGCCTAATTTAAGTGTCAAAGTCGTTCCCGGATCGTCGAGGAAAACCAGTTGCACCGAAGGAGCGGTGGTCCCGTCAATCGTGGCTGCCAGGTCAGCCAGTGCATTGAATGCCGTTTGGACGCGGCTGCGGAGCTCGGCGGCGTCATAACCCTTCGGGTTATTCTTGTCCACCGGCGTCGTCGTTTCCTTTCCACCGGAAGCCGGAAGAAAATCTTCCGCGTTGAGTGCTCTGCTTTCCAGGAGCAGGGCGCGCAGATGTCGCGCCAGCGGGAAGAGTTCCGCGAATGTGAATTCATCGGCGGCCACTGTAGGATTAGAGCCGATGCGAGTAATCTTGTCGTCGCCCACGCCATGCGCCCGCCGATATTGAAAAGCGATCCGGGTTTCCAATTCTGTGGCCCCACCCGTATCCTCCGGACTGATGCTTACCAACCAGACGAAGTCGATCGGTTGCAGGCCAAGCTCGGCCACCGAAACAAGGTGCCGGTCTTGCAGGGTCTCTGTGCCGTCTGCGGCCTTCTGGACCCGACTGACCTCACAAAGAATTTTTTCCGGCCGCGAGCCAAGGATTGAGCCCAGCCATTTATTCAGGCCCGCTTCGGCATTTGCGCGCGGCGTCATGTCGATGCCAGGCCAGGGTTTGTTCGCCGCCAATGCCGGATCGAGGGCGGCGAAATGCAATGTCACTCGATTAGTAAAAGTAAAGTCGGTTCCGCGTGGCGTTTCGATCACTTCCAACTCTGGCGGAATATGTGCATCTTTCTGGGTCAACGATACTGCTGCGACACGATCAAAGTTCCCACGGACCAATTGGTAGGCGTTCTCCGCCATAAGCAAGTCCTTCACCGCGTCGAGTGTGTCGCGCACCGCGTCCTGCTCGGCGAGAATCGCTGCGCCCTGATTGGCATTCGGCCGGTCAGGTGCCGGCAACACTGAAGCCAGGCCAAAGCCGTTAGCCGAGGTCAATGGCGCTTGCATCAGTCGAAGTCCGTTGACCACGCTGTAAGGCGGCACGGTTTCGCTTGGAGCGCCGGTACCGGCTTGGACCACTTCAATCGACTCGAACGGAAACGCTTGCCGGAAGGGCGCAATGAATTCATTGAGTTCCAGCACAGGAACGTCATGGCGGGCCGCGCTTTCTGAAGTTCGATCGTGCAATCTCCGCTCAAACTGATAACCAAGTAGCGCTTCGATTGGCTGGCCGTTGCGAATCCCGTCGAGAATGAACTCTGCCCGCCGCACCCGCTCCGAGGAAAGATTCACCGCGAACATCTCCGCCGTTTCCGGATTCGCGTGACTGAGATACGCATTTCTTAACAAGGCCGCGGCCGCGGCATGATTAAGAGACGGCGCATGAACAAACCCTCCGCGTTTCGAGCCTTTCGTTTCGGCGCTCCCAGTCACGACGACGTCATCTTCCTCAAGCACCGGATGCTGGTCGGCGGGCCGCAGTGAAGCCGGCAGGCTTTCAGGACCCAGGAATACCTTCGAAGTTGGGGTTACGTTTTCTACCAAACCATATGCGCCGAGGTAAATACCAGTTTGCCGGCGCTGACCATCGGAGCGCCGTTGAGTTTGCAATCGCTGCGCGAACAGGCCGGTCTGCCACGAGTCGAGCCGGTAGTTACAGCAATCAAGGTGCTCCACCAGGCATCGTTCCAAACGCGCCGTCGGCATCTTAGCCAGAATCGCCAGCGCGGCCTTTTGTTCTTTCAGGAAAGAAGCTTCGACTGCCGTTGGATCGGGTCCGTTCCAAAGCCAGTTGGCAACGCTGACGGTGGGCGTCGGGTTTGCCGGCTCAGCCACTCCTATGCTGGCGCCGATGACCTCAAGTTTGGAAAGCGATGCTGCCGAATCGCGCATTCCCACCAATGTCGTCGGCGCCAAAGAGTGCTCGAGCGCAGTTTCGAATCTGGTTCTTTCCTTCAGCCATTCATAAGAACCATGGTAGAGCTGTAACAAGAGCGCATTGCGCAGCATCAAGTACAAAAGCGCCGCGGGCGGCGTGACGCCGAAGTCCTGTTTGACAATCTTCTCGGTGTCCGCAGTGTTCGCCAACAAGTCGATATAATTGATCGTCAACTGGTTCGTTTCAGACGGCGGCTTGTTTTCAACTAAGTTCGGCACCTTGAGCGGCGTGGTGTAATGCTGCCAGAGAACATGCAGGCTTTTTATTCTGCTGACCGTTTGGAGATCTCTCTCGACCCCAAGATTCTGCATGACCGATCTCGCAGTCGTCGGCATATCCTGGAGCAGCGCAGCGAGTTCGGCTGAGTAACGTCCGTCGGTGAAACTCATCAGGTTGCGCAGATACTCATCGCTGTAACCAATGCGTTGGAAAAATTCAACGCTCGTCGGATGCAGCCCAAGAATGTTCATCAGTACTTCTGCCGAATCGGTGTTTCGCTTACCAACAAACGACAAAGTATTCGCGATGATGTTCCAGATGGATTCGAGACTGGAGAGGATCCGATACAAGTTCTTAAGAAACGCGGTCTGGTCTGCGAACAATCTGAGCCGGAAATCCCCTCTATCCTCGGGATACTGCCAACGCGAAAAATCACTCGTGAGCAAAATGCCGTAAGGCTGATTGCCCACGCGAACGGCGGGCAACGGCCCTCGGCCGCTGACAAAACTTGTGAAGAATGAACGCGCTTCGCGCGCTGCCTCCTCGGAGATCGCCGGGGCCATCCAGTTTCGCAGCCAATATCCCAGCGTACCGGGAAACAACGCCTTGTTCATCGAAGCGGCTTCGAGCACGTCCGTTTGATTTGCTCGCTGAACTGTCTGCATCGTCGAGTAACCGATGCCCAGAGCGTCAGCCAATATGCGCCCGTCGGTTTGGCTCTTGCTCTGATCAGGATCGTTGGGATCGAACGCAGGTGGGTCGGTTGCGGTAAAGAAGGCCAGGTCATCGTAGGCGTCGTTATCGGAGTAGCCCGTTCCATCCCGCTCGGTGTTATTAGTAGGCGTGCCCTGCCGAACCAGGCTGAACCCTTTCGGGCCAAATTGATGATTGTCAACGAGCTCCTCGAACAGGCCCGCACTCTCCTGGGCATCAGCCGAAAGAAAGACTCCAAGCACGAGAATTTTGGCGAACCCCGCACGCAACTCTTCGTCGTTGAGCCTGACGCGAAAACCCATGCCCTGCACAACGGCCTTATCAAAATCCGACATCCAATCGAACGAGCCGCCAAAGACCAGGGCATTGTCTTTATGTTCAAATGCGGCTTCCGCCACCAGCGGGTCAGGGCCCACGAACATCGTGTCCGGGATTAGGTTGCCGACGATTTCACGAGGCGCTGCAGCCTCGGTCCGGTAAAGCAACAACACGAAGCGATCGGGCAGGACGTTGGTTCGTGGCGCGCGCGTCCATCCGTCGGTCTTAGTGAGATCGTGAGCGGGAAAACCGGTAATCAACCGGCGCACTTGGGAATCTACGCGATCGAACCACTGTTCCGAATCCGCCAGGCGGCTGAACGCGTCGCTATCGTTGTTGGCGATCGCGTCCAGCAGGGTAATTCGCGTCGACTCGGAGAGATGGAGCGCGAGAAGGCGATTGAAGAAATCAGGATCCAAAGACCGCAGAAGATCCATAAGGGTTTGCGCGTCGCCGCCAGCGGCCAGGCTGTCATAATCCGTGGGCTTGGTTTGCTGAACGACCCAGGCCGCCCTTTGGCCACCGAAAAGTTCGACCAGGTTACGCCATGCAGCCCGGCGACGGTTATCCCGCTCGGTGCGGAGATGGGCTGCAGCGATGAGTTCAGTCCAATAGAGTTCCCCGGCCAGCACTTCGCGATCGGTGAGAACCTTTTCATGAGTATGGATTGCGATTTCGTCGGGATATACGCGCACCCATAACTCAGTTGAAGACTGGCCGGTCACTGATGATCCAGGAACAAAGATTGTCTCAATTCGAACCGGCATGAGAAGAAACGGTGTTCGGTCGTCGAGCTTCGCGAGAGCGTCCCTGGGATGCGGATTTTCGAGATAGATACCGCCAATCGCAGCGTGCAATTTTCCGTCACAGTCGCCGCAATCAGACTTCAGTCGATCGATCGCCGATACGATCTCTTTCTTGCGAGCATTCAGACTGTCGGCGTCCTGAAGCGGCCGGACTTCTGCTAATTTCTCCAGGTTGCCGCGCAACTCCGAGCGGAGCGCGCCGATCCTGCTTTTCAATTCCTCTTGTTCCTGCCGCTTTCTCTGTTGCTGTGCATTCAGGTCGCGCAGCGTCGCGTCCGAGGTCAAAACGGCGGTGGCAATATTAGCCTCCGCGTCTTCGAGTTTGCCGAGTTCGTCCTCGACGTTTTTTATTTCATCGGCGGGCGGCGGGTTCAGGTCCCGCAGGCCACCCAGACGCTCGCGCAGTGCCTTGATCCGCTCCTGAGCGGCGGTCAGGTTCTTTTGTAAGTGGTCGCGCTCACGTTGTTGTTCGGCAAGTTGGGCAAACCACTCCGCCAGTTGCCGCTCCTTTTCACGCAAGCCGGCCAACTCGGCATTGAGCCGATCCATTTCGGCGCGTAATCGAGCGGCGAGTTCGTCGCGCTGCGGATCCGCGAGTGGTTTTTTCTGCTGCGCGCGTTGCAGCCGCAGCTCCGTGCGTTGCAACTCAACGCGCGCCCGGTAGAGGGATTCGTCGCACTGCCAGCATTTATTACGCAGAGCCGAAATCACTCCAAGTTGTTCATGAAAGTCAGCCATTCTCTAAATCTTTCGATCGCATCGCTGGAAACTTCTAAACCGAGCCCGTCGCATTAGTGATCGAGTTCTTCTATGGTGGCGTGGTCGCCAGGCTTAGCATCTCTGAGGCATGCACTGCCACCATGACCGGTGCTTGAAAAAGAATGTAGGCCATCTGGGCAGAAGAGCTGCCCCATGAGTGCGCAGACAGCTCGGCCACGTTGGGTCGCGGAAAAGTTGGCGCGGGTGAAATCTTAACGAACGCCGGCTCAGTGGCGCCGAATCTGTTCCACGCCAAATTGTTCCATGTGTCCAGCGGATCATTTGCCGGATTGTTATCGGTGTCGCGCGTGGGCTCGTAAGCGATGTCCATTCCGAAGCGCGGTTCGCCGGGGATTTCCTGGAGCACAAAAAACCAGCCGCGCTTGTCGCTCGCGAGGAAGTCGTTACTCTTAACTTCACCGGTCGCCTTTTCGATTGTCAGGTCGAAGCCGAAGAAACGCAGATCAGGATCGATCTCAGCTTTGAAGAGTGGAAACTTCAACTCCTCATCGAATTGCTTCTTTGTCATATCCTTGGTTCGAATGACATTGTTTCCTAGTTCGTCGCCGATTGCCTTTTGCGCATAGATGACCGTATTCGGATACCGCTTCAGCAGTTCTCCGCGGATTACCAGAACGACTTGCTTCTCGCCGGGTTGGACATCGGCCTTTGGCCCGGGCGGTGGTTTGTGCGCGCCCAGCAAACTGGTCGATTGCCAGGAATGAATTTTCAGGATGTCTTTCAACAGTTCGGCATCGGCTGGTGTGTCCGGGTTGCTTATGCCCTTCACATCCCAAAACTGGCGGAAATAACTGCCCCGGAGATCGGTCGGATATTCCCGCCAAAGCAGTTCGCGACCCATCTCGTGGTTCAGACCGACCATGTAAGACTCGATGAACTTGGGGTTGGTCTCGAGCAGTGAAATCGTGTTGGGCGGAATCAAATCCAGGTTGGGGATCAACAACTCTTTGTTGATATCGCGAAGGTACCGGTACATCGCATCTTCGAAATCCGGATGCGCCATCGCTTCCACGATCTCCTCGGGCCGTTCGAAAATACGGCCGGGGATCTTAACCAGCGCAGACAATCGCAAAGGATATGATTGGTAGGGATCGATCGCCCGTACGATCTTGGTATGGGCATTGGCCATCTCGAACTTTAACAGTGGTGGATCGTCGGGAATTCTGATGGCGAGCCGCTCGTGCAAACTAATCGCTGCGGTTCGGAAGTTCCGCGCGGCCACGCTATCGGCGGTTGGAGAAATGCCGCTGGTGGGCGCAGGGGTGACGGTTTCGCCGTCGAGTATCACATTGAAGTTCGGCTGCGGCGGCACGCTCTGAACGACGCTTAATTCCTTAGCTGGATCCACCAACGCTTCGGCATCGGCGGTTCGCTTACTCTGTTGTTGCAACCAATAGAAACCTGCAACGGAAGCAACCGCCAGCACCGCGGCTATGATCCATGCGCCGGTAAACAAACCGAACAGCAGCAACAAGACCAACACGATCAAAAGCGCCACCAATCGATTGTTCATCAGCCATCTGAGCCAGGCCGGAAACGATCGTGGCTGGATTCGCTTTGCCAGGTCATCCACCGACAATATTCCGTTCGGCACGTCGCGCGGCGGGGCCGGCGTAATACGGTTGTCGTTTATCCCCTGGACCAGCGCCGGATAATCAAACGGTTTTCCGTCAACAACCAGCCGTTGCGCGAGTTTGCCTGCCGGACGGGTCATGCGGCGAAACGCGGGACTGAATACCGGAGTCGTCAGCCGGCTCTGGCGCAACTGATGCCTGATGGTGGTCGGGCTGCCCATAACTTTTGAATGGACGGCCGCGGTAACGGCCAACAACTTTTCAGGCGCAAGGTTGGAGAAGAACTTTGCGCTTTGAAACTTGGTGACCTCCATTGTGAAATTGAAGGTACGAATAATGCGATTAGCGTCATATACCTTCTGCACCTGTTGCCAGGCCGTCTGCATGAATTTTTCCTGCTCTTTCTGGATCACGCCGGTGCCGAATCCAGCCGGAATGCGTGTCCGCGGATCGCGATTGAGGTCGTGATACCAGCCGGACTTGGAAACATCGAGCAGGACCTTGTCCGTTTTGTGCTGCCGCGCATGATTCTGTCCATAAAAGGGCACGGTCACCACCGGGTCGTTCAAAAAATCTTCATCAGACCCAGGCGCGACTGTAAAGTCGGTTTGGATCGTTTCCGGAAGGTTCACCAGAGTCTGAAGCTCAGTCTGAAAATCATTGGGCGTGAAGTCCGCGGGTAAAGATTGAGTGCGGTTAGTCTTTAGCGCACCCTCCAAACCCTGGACTGAAGGATTGGGGGCCGGAAGTCCGGGCGGCCCGGGTCGTTGCAATCCCTTACTGTCGGCTCGCACAAATCCTGGTTTAGAACAATCCATCGAGCGAATACCGATCCTTGGGTCGAGGATCCGCGGCTCGAGAATCTTAACCAGCGATTCGAAATCCTCGTCGGCGCCGGTCCGGAAATACCATTCAAAGTAAAACGGCATTTCGAGAGCGACTGTCGAAGCATCCCACGCCGGTTTTTGTGCGGATACTCCGGTGGTTGGCTGGCCCAAACCAGTAAGTCGCCCGACTTCGAATGAGGGCACTAGAAAGGCGTGATACGGCTTGTTCGGCTCCAAATGACGCGGTGAAAACAGCCGGCTATAAATCTTGTCGGGATCGGTGGTGATTGCCTGCTGCAGCGACTTCAAATACTTCTCCAAATCCGAAAGCTCGCCTGGAGCAATGTCCTGTTCGGTATGGACGTGTGCGAACAACCACGTTTCATCCGATGGTGGCCAGGCGTTCCGGGTTTTCACATTGATTACGGGTAGCGGAAGACGCTTATCGTCACGGTCGAATTCGCCTTCCTTAAGCACCAACAGAAAAATCCACGGCCGTAAGTGATCGCCTTGCGGCCTGGCCGGAGTGTAACGCCAGGGAAAATCCTCATCGTAGAACTCAATGAAGGCGAGATAATTCGGTTCGACGTTGGTGATCCAATTGCGCGGCTCAGTCCGGACGATCATGTCCTGGTGAATTCCGATGATGTCTCCAGGTCCGATGAGAGCGAAATTCTTGGGTGTTTGCGGAGTCGCGTTGATCGAAATTCCGATCGGTACCGACGCGCGTTCGTTTGGAGGCAACACGGCGGCGGGATTGCCTAGCGTGTCCGGTTCGTTTATGTGCGCGGAGATTCCTTTGCGCGACCACGATTGAAATTGATACTTTGCTACTTCGAGCGTCATAACGTGATCAATTCAGGTTCAACTCAAAGTGTGAAACGACCTGTATACTTCCTGCCAGATCAGCGTTTTGAGCAATCAGTTCCTGGTGCCTTTGGTAAGCTTCTGCCTGGGTTGCGAACAAAACGGGTCCCTGCGCATCCATCACGTGCGATCTAAGATCATTAGAACTGGCGATGGCGAAGGATTCTTCGGGCAAGGCGACGGTCAATGGCGCATTCAGCGACGGCCGATTTTGCTGGAAAGAAAGCACTGACTGCCGCGGGGCACTGCCTTTGACCGCCCGCTGATAGGCACTGAGCACAATTTTGATCAGCCCGCTGAATTCTAATTGCTTGCGGCGCAGGTAACTCAGTTCGTAATCAACGTCACGAACTACGGGTAGAGTGGTAGATAGATCGGACGTGCCGGTTAACTGGAAACCGCTCGGTAATTTCTCAAACGACTTCCGCGAAAGTTTGTCGCTGTCGCTAAGCTCGGTAAAGTTGCCGGGAGCAAACTGTTCTCGCACGCCCTGAAAATCCGCGGGGATGACGCTCCCGCCCGAATTGGCGTTCGTGAGTTTGAACTTATTATCTGCGAGGGGTTTCTTGGTGCCGAATTTCTGAATCAGATAGTTTTCCAAAGGCAGCGATCGTTCGCTAAAGGTCAGAACGCCCGCCGGGTGAATTACCAGCATCTCGGTTCCCGCGGGAGGATCGATTTTACGCAGGCTAACATGCAAATGATTATTAGGCGGCAAATCGGCTCGCCAGTTGCGCGTGTCTGAGTATTCCCGCAGCAACAACTGCAACAGGTCTTCGGTGGCTGGTTGGATCGCCGGCGGCGGATCGCCCCACGTGACATGAAAACCGACGCTGATTTCAAAAAACAGGATCGTGAGGCTCGCTTCGCCCTGCGCGTCCCATGGAGTTGGCCCACTTAACTGAGCCGAAATAGTTATTCCCGCGATGACCGATGTGCCCGCCCGCAACGCAATACCTCCATACAATCTGGCGATAAAGCGAAACGGGTCGAACTGAAAGAGCACGTCGTAACCCAGGAACCCATAGACATTGAAACCTGCGGCGCCGGCATAGAGCTCGACCTTGGCGCCGAACTGCACCGTGTTGGAAGTGACTGCGAAATATGATTCGACCTTGAGGCGCGGATTGTCGTCTGACAGCAGGCTAAGGCCGATGCGCGCCATGTTGCGAAAACCATTCGGCAGAGCCGGGATCGTTGGTATGTCGCGGAAGTCGGGATGGAATCCTCCTACGCTCAATGCGAAGGTCTGAGCTTCGCCCCAGGAAACCAAAAACGCCATGCTTCCGGTGATCGAATAGATTAGTAATCGAGAATCAAACAGGTCCGCCCGGAAGAAGATGTACCCGCGATCAAAATCGAGGACGCCGATAAAGTTGACTTGTAACCGCAGGATCGCGACGTCTTCGTTGGGCAGAATTGATTTCAAAACCCCGACGATGGCAAACATCGGGTTTGGTAAATCGAGAAGCAGACCAAGCTCGACAGTTATGATTGACGGCGTACCCCAACCGAGCTTGGCCATTGGACCAATGACGAAATGATCTCGTTGGGGTGGGAAGAATTGCTTGATGTCGCTGATGATCCGCGTGATGTTGGCGACGACATTTTCAGGGAAGAGGATGCTCTTGATGGCGTTGGTGCGGATGCCTTCTGCGAGCGCCGCAACCACGATCATGCGGTTGAGTCCGAAAATACCGCCGACGCCATTGAGCGTGAATCCAAAGCTCAACTGGATTGGAGTAAACTCTGCCGATATTACGATCAGTAGAGAGAAGCCCTCGGATCCGTCGGGCATCTTGGTGTTGATAATGCCGATCGCTTTGACGGAGAAGAGTCCTTTAAAATCCAGTTCGAGCGCGCCCGCGTATTCGCCCTTCTCAGGGTCGAGCATGAGGAACCCGCCGCCCTTGAAACCGCCGGCATCCAAGGAAAGACCGACGCCTTTAGGAGGCGCAAATTGGAAATCAACATCGGCGAGTCCCAGCCTCCCGCCGCCGTTGGACGGAAATGAAATCGCGACGCTGGTGCCCAACTGATCGACGACCGCCGTCAATGGCCCGAGGTTGGTTGTGAACTGGGTCTTCAGTCCGACTTTAGGTCCGCGCGGATCGAACTCGACCGAAAAATACAATCCGTTGATGCTGATGACCGCGAGATCGAGATGAACTGGAATCAAAACTTCGACGCCGCCACTGCCCTGCAGCCGAAGTCCGTCGCGAGGAGTCCAGATTCCTTTCAGACTGAATCCGGCTTCGAGATGGATTCCAGAAAGAAGTGTTTGAATGAAACCGTCGCCTTGAGAGAAATCGATGATCAGTTTTCCCTCGTCGATTGCAAGTTGGATCGCGGGGCTTATTTGTCCCCCTCCGGATCCGATGTTCGCATCGATGCCTATGCTGCCGCCGATGCTCTTGGCCTGTAATCGCGAGCCGCCGGTCAAGCTCAACAGTACGATCGGATTGTCGCCGGTTTTCTGTGCTTTGAGACCGAGCAGCACGTTCAGCGCGATGCTGCCGCTCGGTGGGGTGGCGCTCAATGTGAAGGGCGGACGAATTGACGCCTGAGCACCGGCAACAAAGTTCGCCTGCACGTGTACAGTACCCTTCCATAAATCCGAGAAATCCACAGTGCGGTTGAAAGTAGTGTTTCCGGGCAGGCTCAATTCAAGCTTCATTCCGGGCGGAGTCACCGAACGATCTGCTTGCGCGCTGAAAACAAAAGCTTCGAGAACCGAAGGTTGTGCTCCCTCCTGATAAATCGCCGCCGGCACACCCAGGTTCTCAATCAGTGCCTGTGCCCGGCGTAAAAGCGCGGAGCCGTCGAAGCCGTTCGTTCCCCACTGGAATACGTCCTGTAGGTGCTCATCAGGGTGACTGAGCAATTTTGAAATACGATCCAGATACAGCCGGCGAGGCGTGATCTGCTTTGGCGCATTGCCGACTTCGAGTAGTGGCGAGGGACTGTACTCCTTGTCAGCGATACCCAATAACGCCAGCGTGTTGGTGAGCGCGGGCATCTTGTCGTCCAGATATCCCACGGTCATGTGTTCCAGTGCGCGGACAGCCATGGTCCCGGCGAATCCCTGGATTGCCGTTCGTTCCGCAGGCGGAAGAGCGTTGGCTGCCAGGCGCACAGCGTCGCCGACTTCGCCCAACTTCACAATCAACTCGGATAGCGTGGCGATGAGGGCGACACCCGCCGGAATGATCGCGATCGGATCGTTACTGGTGATCGCCGCCGCAAGACTGGTTATCCTCGCATCCAGTTCCGCGGCTTTTGCTTTGGCAGTGGTGAGCTTACCGGCAATCGCGGGATCGCCGGAGATGGTCCTCGGCAGTTCCATGCCCAGCCTGACAAATATGTCAGGTCCCAGCAGTCCCGTTAAAGGGCTTAAGGCTTTGCCCAACTCGAGGGCCAGGGTTTCCAGCGTGCCTGATTCGTTAGGCATAGCAATCGATTCTCAATCTAATGCCTCAGGTTGCAACTTTGACTTGTTCGGAAAACAGCGCAGCTCTGTCCGCAGGACAGCCAACAACGTCGATCAGATTATCCAGACTCATGCCTTCTTCGAAGCGAGCCAGCTCCGGTTCGTATCGCAGGATATCTGCGAGGAAGGTGGACGATGCATATTTTTTGACGACGGCCGCAAAGCTCAGGATCGCATCTTTCAACTGCACGCCATCTATCTCGAGCGGAATCGGCATGCCCGGTGTGTGGGCCGCACGCAATGCCAGGCGCGCCCAAACCGGGCCTTTGTAACGGTGCCATACGGTCGCGACTTTTTTGTTTGTATTAACCAGCGCCATTACCTCCTGAACGTGTTTGGGAAACAACTCGAAAAGCTCCGGCCCGCGCTCAGTTTCCAGCAGGCGGTCGCGCAGGACTTCAAATGTCGTCGGCACAGGTTCAACTATTGCGAACGGGATGGGTGCGTTCACCTGGATCACGTTATCCATGATGGCTTTTGCGTTTACTTTACCCGCGCCCCAGCCCACATCCTCCGCAGGCGTGGAATCACTCGGCTTTGCAGTTGGATTGGCCACCAGCAGATTCTTGATTTGCGTGTGCGTCAGGTTTGGATTCTTGTGCAACATCAAGGCGATGACGCCGGTGATGTGCGGCGCGGACATACTGGTACCGCTCATATCAACATAAAAGTCCTGACAGCATTCGCAGCAGCACGCCTGGCAACCGGTTCGGTCTTTCGGAAGTGCCGCCGAGGTAATGTCCTCGCCCGGCGCGCAAATCTCGGGCTTGGTTCTGGGTGTTGCATTCAAGGTGGGCCCGCGAGAAGAGAAAGCAGACAGCCTTCCGCCGATTCTGTACGAGCCGACAGAGATGCACTCAATGCCCGAAGCGTCGGTCCCCAGCGTGTTGCTCGAAGTAGCGAGATCTAAGAAAAACGGAGACAGAGGATCGTGCGAGCTTCCACCTATACAGAAAGCGTTAAAATTCGTCGCCGTAGAACCGGAATCTTTCAGCTCGATCGTCCATGTGCCCGCCACGTTGGGTCCGGTCACGGTCGGAGGTGCGGTGGCAGTATTTGTAGGTGGCGTAATACTAATATCGATCCGATTGGGTTGATTGGTAATGACCACCGAACTCCCAGCGCCCCCGCCATTAGCAGTAGCGCTGACGGCTGGTGCTGCGCCGGAAGCGACGAAGTTAATCACACCGCCGGCGCCGCTCACCGGCGACGTGAGCTTAACCTGGAGGTTGCTGCCGGAATACAAAATGACAAGAGTTCTTCTCTTGCGATCGCCAGTGCCAGCCTGGTCAGTATTGGTGCTGAACCTAAGCGTGAGCGTCGCCGTTGGTCCCGCGGGAACGGTGCCGCTGGCGTGAAATTTCGCGTCCCCATCATTGCCTGCTGAAAACACTATGGCTCTGCCCGTCGAGTTATTGGTTAGTAAAGTGTCCACGTCCTGGCAATCCTGCGAACTACCATCCATTTGCTCGGTAAAAATGCCGAGACTTAAATTAATAACCGCTGGCTTACTCGCAAGGCGCGCCTGATCCAGAATGTAGCGGATGGCATCGATCATGAAATTACTTCCTGCCGGAATAACGGTGGGGTCACCGGGCGACAATCTCCTAAGCCGGACCATGATCAAGTCGGCTTCGGTTGCCACGCCGATGTAATGAAAAGAGTCGTGGCAGCCTCCTGCTTGCGAGCCGTCTCCCGCGGAAATGCCGGCCACATGGGTGCCGTGCCCGACTATGTCAACATGTCGTACCGGTATAGCAGGTGATGACTCTTCAAGAGTTCGGTCTATCTGTGTAGTGTTGTATTCCACGCCATAGCCCAGCGGCACTACCGCCGGCGGCGGCGCGATGGATGGATGGGTGATGGCGCCAGGAACTGTTTCTCCTGCCTGTGCCGTCAAAGTCTGATCCCAGATTTTCAGAATCCGCGTTTTGCCATTAGACTTACGAAAGGCCTGATGCCGGAAATCGATTCCGGTGTCGACAATCCCGACAATCACGTCCTTGCCTGTGAAGCCAGAGAAATGGGCGCCGACACGACCCCAAACCTGGTCGGCTCTAATGTCAGGAATACTTTCATCCAGGTGCAAACTCCGGCTGCGTTGCTTACTTATTGCCTCGACCTGCGGATGACTGGCAAGCGCCACAAGTCCGGCCAGGTTGGTCATTCCGTAAGCGATGTTCCCGGCGGCGCTTCCGACGACGAAACCTGCCCGTTCGAGAGCGGCGATATCACCGGTAAACCTCACGGAGATATAGAGAGGGTCTTCTGGGAGGACGTCTAGTATTTGATGAGAAGGATTCTCGTCGTCATACGCCTTCTTCGCCAGCAGTATGTTTAGCTCTGGATCGAGAAAAGCCATGTGGCACCAAACAAAGCTGAAGAGCGGTCAATTGAAGAGGATGCCCTTCCGATCGGCCGTTCCCGAAACTTAGGATTAGTCGAGCAGTCGCTCAGATCGGCAGCAGAATCTGCTTCGTAAAGACAACCGTCGAGAGAAGAATCCGTAAGTTCCTCAAAAAAACCGATTAATCGCTAACGCGAGGCTCGCGGGGTGGAAAGTCGCGCGGGAACGACCGGTAATTTCTTACGACGGCACTATATTTAGCGACCATGGGTCTGTCAAGCAGAATTGGAGCTTGGGAACTCTATCACCAGTCAACCATTGCGCTCGGGTAAAGACCTCGGTTGGTCCTCTCGGTCAAATAGTCACCCGGACTTTCTCCACTTTGTATCGGCGAAAACTAGAGGTTTCCGGTGATGAACCTAACAAAATATTTCATGTTGGATGACCGTGCGGAGAAGAATCCGCGATCCTACCTGAGGCTAATTACGACCTGAGTAAATGCTTTCGCGGTTAATTGCATCGTCAGACAGACGTACCACCTTGGCACTATGACCTGATGCCCACTCTCGCAACAAGCGAACTCGCTCTTGCGAATCAAGCCGGTTTGCAGTCTTGGACTCAGGTGTTTTCGGTTCGATTAATTCCAGCAGATACGCACTTACCGAAACGCCGCGTTCTCGGGCGCGCGCCTGAATCTCGGAAGCTACTTCTGGCTCAACTTCAAGCATTGTAGAGGGACGCTAGTTGATACGCAGTCTTCAAGTCATGATTTGTCGCCTCAAAAATGATTCGGCGATAGGCGACCTCCGCACTCGCGCGGAGGTCAGCGACTCGGCAGATGCTCGTAAGGATCATGGGTTTTGAAAACAGTAGGCCAAAGAAGTAGTTATGATTTTAGCTGTGGGCTAAGCGCCTTAGATTGATGTAACCTCCAGTAACTGGTGGAGCAGATGGGATTCGAACCCACGACCTCTGCGTTGCGAAAAGGACTACCGGCAAAAACGTAAGTTATTGCCTTTTCGAAAGTTGCAGCCACCGAAGAAAAATCATGGTTTTCACATTCCTTCCCATTCCTTACCATCGCTTATCGGTTGCGTGCAGTTATTTCTGTCCACGTATTGGCCATACGGAAATGAAGCTCCGCGAACGATACGAAGGAGACAACTTCATCGGAGAAAAGGCATTGCGTCAAAATCAGAATAGCTTGAATTGAGAAAAGCTGTTAGTTCACGTAGCAGAAATTCAGTTAGAATGATGCTGGCGAGAAGTTGAAGATCACTCGCACCCGCACGGATTGAGATGAATCGACTTTACGATGACCATATTTGTGTGAGACGGAGATCGCGCATCGTGCGCTTCATAAGTCATTGCGCCAAAGAGATAACGGGTGATTATAGAAATCTCAAACGGACCCAAGGCGTTGAAGTAGGCTAACATGATTCAAGTTCCGGAGGATGCCCTGCAGTAATGTCGACTTGCACTGGTTAGCAGAGATACAGTACCTCTGACCCTCCTGGCGACTAACGATGAAGATACCGAAGATCGCTCTCTTGTTGGTACTTGCACACCTCTTTGCTTATGCTCAGACGCCACCCCCACCGCAGGCGACGGAGCATGCTATATTTGATTCTTATCACGACTCCCTAGACGCGCTAACGAGAAGATTCGGAATTACGTCCGCTTCACCCGGAATTGAAGCAGATATTGCCCAATCCCTCAAAAGCATTAGTGACAACGTGAAGTTCCTGAAATCCATCATTAACTCAGGCAAGCCAATCCCCAAAGAATATCTCGAAAGTGTCGCTCTTGATGCTGAACTCCTAAAAAAACTCTCGGGGCAGAGATCAAAGTCTAAGCGTGAGAAAAGTCGGCTCTACGATGGGTTGAAGGAAGTGGAGTCCGACTTGGCAATTAAAGTTGGTCACGTAAAGAAGGGTCGTGGCGATGGAGTCAAACTTGTTCAGGTTTTTGTTCACGCAAAGAAAGGCGATCAGGATGTGGGAGCTTACCAGGTCTGGTACGTTCCTAAAGGATGGACAAATGATTCGACAAAATTCAACCCTTTCGACAGACTCACCAGTCCCTCCAACCCGACCAGTATGAATCTTGCGCCGGGCAATTACTTCATCTGGCTGAGCAAGGGCCAGCCCGTAACCAGTCGTCAGCCAGTAAGCATCGGTGGTGATGGAAAAGCTATAAGAGAAATCGATCTAGTGGTGCCTTAGTTTAGGAAATCCATCTCTCATGACTGCCAATGTCACACCGCAAAGCTTGCTTGAGAGCACAAAGAAAACTTGGGGCTTGTTGGCGGAATTCGCGGTCTTCATTTTTGGCGTGGTCGGTAGTTTCTTGCTGCCACCTCCAGGTTGGGTCCCGAGCAGTGGCGATAAGACCGTGGTTCGGCTCGCTCAGTTCATTGTCGCCGTGCTTGTCGGCCTGATATTCCTGCTGGTCCAGACGTGGAATAAGAAAAAGCATGTCGCTAGTTGGGCTATCTTCACTGTTGTGTTTCTTGTCTTATCGCTCTCGGCTTACTTTGGGTACCAGCATCTATTAGACACGCGCACCTGCCAATACGCAGACCAGGCAGTTGTAATCGGAACTCGCTACACTGAGCATGCTGAGTCCTATGTGGGAATGACTCCGAACAGCACATGCACAAGTTTGCTTCAAGATTTCGCCGGTAAAGCGGATGACATCTGGACGAAAGATTCAATCAATAAGTCGCGTTACATTCTTGCGGGCACCTACATTTTGAATCTTCCGCTCTTTACCATTTGCATCATTGCGGTGGTCCAGGCGCTGTACTGCAGTCAACTGAAGGGCCGGGGAACTACTGGTCGAAAGTCGCCATCACCTGGTCCTTCCAAGACTCGGAGGATTACTTGAGTCTCCAGGCATGGAGCAAGCAAGATTTGTCATTTCCTTTCTTTCACCACGAAGACCTCGACCGCAGTGGTCCAATTTGCTGGATCAACTGAGGGTGAGCGCTGTCCCATGGTTATGCTCGTCAGAAGTTGACCCAACGGTGATTGGGCCAATTTCCTTAGAGACGGATCGCTTGCTCCACGTACAAGAAACTCGCGATCTAAAAGAGGACTGAAATCGGCGGGCTCGCTGGTTGCGATGGCTTTGTAGGTTTCTTTTCCGTAGGGCTTCTCGATTCTGAACACAAAGGGCAATGGAAGCCGATGCCACTCTTTATCGGCAGCGATCTTGTTCTCTTGAACCTTTACGTCGGGATGAGGCCAAATGGGACCAATCTTGCCGTTATTCTGCAAATCAAGGACAGTTACAAATGCGTCCTTGCCGCCCGTGTTCTTTAGCTCGATCATCACCATGTCGCCTTCAGACAATTCGAAATGCCCGCCATCTGTTCTTTTAATCTCTCTATCGCGTTTGACTCTCCTTACTTTTCCACTCTCGGGATCGATTTCAACTTCAACTGGAACGAGACGCAACGCAATCTCAATCTGTGAATTGAGATCTTTGTTCGCTAGTGCATTCACGAATCGCCACCGGGCTTCTCCTTCAAGCGCTTCTTGAATCTTTTTCAACTGTCCGTCGCCAGTCGCTATTGTTGCGACGACCGATCCATCCTGGCGCTGAAGTACGACGCTGTTTGGTTCAGATTGTTGAACCTCAGATGTCGAAGGCTGCTGATCCGGACATTTAACCGGGCAGATGCGTACATCCCAGCGGTCCCCAGATGTTGCATCGCTGTTCACGAGGGGGATCGAACGGATACTGTCGATGACCTCCTTGCCCCGCAAAATTCCGTTAAGGTTCTGCGTGGATACCTTGAGACGATTGTCACCATACTGGTGCGATTTCTCGACCGCTCGCGCCGCTAACAGATCTTGAGGCTGCACACCTTTCGCGACGGATTCATTCGTCAATCTCAGCGTGGCTACAGTTAAATCTAACTTGACGATCTCCGACTCTGCCTTCGGCGCAGTGTTTATGAAGTCTTTCGTTCCAGCCGAGAAGAGAGCGAAGCGCGAACCCCGCGTCATGTCCTGCAATTCTCCGGCTTGCAGGGTGATGTTGCCCTTACTATCAACGCTCACCGGAATGTAGGGCTGAGGCGGCAGTCCCACCCCGGCCATGACGACTTTATCCAAGTCACCCTCAAGCTGAGGATTCTGTAGATTCCCGATGCGGCTCATTAGCTCGTTGACACGCTCAAAGATGTCCCGGTAGGTTGTTTGTGGACCAGCGCTAGACAACGCCTTAGACAGCACGTAGGACAGCGGTCCTATCTCTTGCCCGCTTTCGTCCTCTGTTTCCGTATCTAACTGATCGTTCCGCGTCGCCGTAATAACGATGAAGTCGTTAGCGATGGCGGTGCCCCGCTTTAGGAGTCCGCCTGAGCTTTTCTCTTCGCCACCACGGGTTTTGGAAGCTAGAGTAACAGCTGTTTGTCCCTCCCATTTCTGGCCACGCACTTTGTGGCGTCCACCGCGTGTGATAGTTCCCGAGAAACAGCTATCGAACGATAGCGTCACATTCGCCGGCTGCTTTTGTTTAAGTTCGTTGAGCAGGATGCCGATTTCGTCATCGCGAATATTCTTTGAGCCATCCTTTCTCGAAACATAATCGGACGGAATCAAACATTCATCCAGACCATCAAGCTCATCACCTACTATTGGATTGTCTGGTGTATCCGTGTCGGGAACCTGGCCTCCATGGCCGGAGTAGTGAAAATAGATAACGTCGCCCGGCTTCGTCGGCTCGATTAGAAATGACCGAAACGTGCCAACGATGGAATTGTGCGTGGTCTCTGCTTTCGTCTTGAGAATCTTTATCTCATCTTGTTTGAACTGGAATTTATCGACCAGGACTCTGCGCATTGCCTCCACATCGCGTTCTGTGTTCAAGTTCCACCAGTCCGTAGTCGGATTGCCACGCTCGTACTCAGAAATACCGACTAGCAACGCGCGTTTTGCTGGTGGGGCGGTCCTTAGCGCACTCAAGCGCGCCCGATCGGTCTTACCGGTAGGGTGTGAAGCCGATAACCCAGAAAAGACCAGACATGTTAATAGGAGCAATCTCAGCTGATGCAGTGGTTTATCCCTTTCAGCTACTATAGGCGCCTCAGTTCATCAAAAGTTCCCGCGTTATCAACTAACGATCATGCTTCACTTGGCTAGTTGGGTCGCTGCTGTTCTGGCAATAACAAACGATCGCGCTTCGAGTTCGCGCCGGTAGAATATGCGGGGCCGCTGTATGGCAAGCTTTTGCGTCCCGGCCGTGGCGCCTGCCAATTTGCTACGTGCAGCCCGCGCCTGCGTCAACTTCTCCTCCTGCATTTGTGGCACACGCTGCATCGCATAGTCGAGCCACTCGCGCAGGCGCACCTCACCGTCCTTCGGCTCAAAATCAGCCGCCGACCTTTTCAGCCCCTCTTCGACAAGCACGTAAGTCAGCAACCCATGACCTAACTGCGCCAATTCGAGTGCGGCTTGATAGCTCTGCGCGGCGGTCAATACGTACATGCCCTTCTCGTAAGCGAGTTGGGCCAGCCCTTTCGAGTTCATCGGACCGCGCCGCTTCTCCTCGTCCTCCAGAGCCTGCCCGGAATTACAAGCATCGATGACGAGTAGTATCTGACCGGCGTCCATCTTTTCAAAGCCTTGCTGCAGTTCCACGTCCGAGATGCTGTGCGAAAGGATGGGATCGAGGCTCTCCATCGTGATCGCTTCGCGCCCGCCCGAGTATCCGATGTCATGAGGTATGAGGTAGAAACGATTGCCTTCGGCGGTGCCGTGGCCGGCAAAGTAGACGATCACGGCGTCTTCGGGCTTCGCGTTAGTTGATAACTGTTCGAGCGCGCGCAGGATGCCGGCTTTGGTCGCCTCCTTGTCTTGCAGTGGTATGACTTCTACGCGCGCATACTGACCCAGAATTTCTTGTTGATGTTTAAACTCTGCGCTGAACGCTTGCGCGTCGGCGACAGCATAATGAAGATTGAATTGTGGGTTGGCATATTCATTGACTCCGATAGTTAGGATATAAGCCGTGCCTTTCCGACTAAGGCTGTCCGCACCTTTGACGAGCAGTTCGGCATCGGCGCTTTTGATATTGTCGTGGTTGAACGCGTAAGCCTGGAAGTGGTTGTGTCCGGCGACGATCGCAACATCGTTGGCCTCGAGTACGACGCTGCCACTTCCTTTGAGCACGTCACCTTTCCAAACTTTCACCAGCGAGCCGTTGCGGAACAAGCGCACGTCCTGGGCGCCGCTACCCTGCGTGTGCTCTTTATCAGCGGCTGCTTCAGCGACCTTCAGCCGGAGGCTAAGCGTGCGGGTCTCGCTTGCTTTCTCGGGGGAGAGTTGAGGGCCGCTCAACTCCAATTGTACGCTCGGCTGGCGACGGTCTTTCTGTGCAATGTCTTGTTTTGCCTTCGGTCGCTGGCCGGCGAATATGTCTGAGAGCAATCCGGGATAGTAGAAGTCGTTGAAGTAAATCTCGGCGGGCGCGACGTTGAAGGTGTCCCCGCCGAAGCGCCAGAGTACCTGATTCCAACCGGCGGGCGAACCGTCGAACAGCCCGTCAGGCGTGACTACCAGCCAGTCACCCTTGTCAGCGCCAATCAAGCTGGCCAATTCTCTGCCGGTGCCCACGTCCCATAACTTAATTGCCTCTTCCTCACTCACACTGGCTAAGACTGTCCCGCTTGGATGGAAGGCAATCCATGTGTCATATCGAGGGGTTGCGCCTACAAATCTGCGCAGCTCCTTACCAGTGGCTACGTCCCACAGTTTGAGCTCATTTAGTGCACCTCCACTGGCTACGAGTTTGCCGTCCGGACTAAAGGCGATGGCGTTGATCTGCGAGGAGCCCGAGAGTGTACGCACTTCCTTGCCTGTCGCCACATCCCACAACTTGATGCCGACATCACTTACTCCGGGTAAGAGTTTGCCGTCCGGACTGAAGGCGATTGACTCGACCGCTGGGGAATAGTCCCCAAATGCAGGCTGCGCTTTGCCTGATGCTAAATCCAACAAATTAATCTTGCCATCTATACGTAAGAGGGCTAACAATTTGCCATCCGGACTGAAGGCAATGGCCTCGAAAAGTGCGATACGACCCACAAATCCGCGAAGTTCGTTGCCAGTTGCTACATCCCACAACCTGATTGTCTTGCCCCCCACCAAACTGGCTAAGATTTTCCCATTTGGATTGAAAGCTATAGAGTAAATCGAAGCGTCTTGTGGTTTTCCAAATGTCAGCATTTCTTTACCCGAAGATACGTCCCAAAGTTTGAGTGTATTGTTTGACCCGCCGCCAGCGAGGAATTCGCTGTCTGGACTGAAGGCGATTGATCTGACCACGCAGGCTATTGTGCGCAGTTCTTTCCCTGTCGCTAGATCCCACAGCCTGATGAACTTATCCGCACTTGTACTGGCTAAAACTTTGCCATCCGGACTGAAGGCGATGGACTTGACTATTGAGGAATGACCAACGATCGTGCGCAGCTCTTTTCCTGTCGCTGCATCCCACAACTTGATCGTATTGTCTCCATTTACGCTGGCCACGATTTTTCCACCCGGATGGAAAACAATGGAGTATATCGATGCGGGCCGCTCAACAAAGGTGCGCAAGTCTTTACCTGTGGCAATGTCCCACAGTTTGAATGTGGTCTCTGAATTCATGCTGGCTAGGAATCTGCCGTCTGGACTGAACGCGGCGTGGATGCCGGAGTAGGGGATTGGCTGGTTCCGCGCGGAAGGATCCACAAATGTGCGCAAATGCTTGCCTGTGGCAACCTCCCACAGCTTGACCGTACCGTCATCATTTACGCTCGCCAAGAGTTTGCCTAGAGGACTGAAGACAATTGAGTTGAGTTCTGACACCTGCCCAGCGAAAGTGCGCAACTGTTTACCTGTCGTCACATTCCATAGCTTGATCGTTTTGCCTTGACTGCTGGCTATGAGCTTGCTATCCGGACTAAATGCGATTGACTGACTTCCAGCATATCCGGGGACTAACGTATGCAGTGCTTTACAAGCTTTTGTACAAGCGGATACGTCCCAAAGTTTCAGCGTCAAATCTACGCTTCCACTGGCGAAGAGTCTGCCGTCAGGACTGAAGGCGATTGAATCGACGCTCGAAGAGTGACCAGCAAACTCGCGAAGCTTTTTGCCTGTGGCCGCATCCCACAACTGGATCGTCCCGTCTTCATGTCCACTGACCACGATTTTTCCACCTGGATGGAAAGCAATTGATCGTGTCGGAACGTGTCCAGGATGAACAAAGGTACGCAGCTCTCTGCCTGTGGCAACATCCCAGAGCTTAATCGTTCCCTCATTACCTCCGCTGACCATCAGATTTCCGCCTGGATGAAAGGCGATACAGAAAACTCCAGCCGCATGCCCGGTTTGGACGACGAGTTCGGGTTTCTGTGCGAAGATGGTGGCCGTGGCGAGCAAGAGTACCGCAACCGCGCTCATCGAAGCGCTAAATCTAGCGTTCATCTTTTGGGCTCCTTTGCTCCAGATGCATCATATAGACAACCACTCTGATCCAGCAGTGAAAGAGAGTTTGTCCTGCTGTATGGAAAGAGTAGACTCAAGCAATGCATTGGTTCGTCTCTTCTGGAGGACTAATCGGGCGCGGCAGTTCATGAGGTTGATTCTCTTAGAACCTACTTTCCAGCCTTATTAACTGTTTATCATGTGTTCACTTGGGTGGCTGGATTGCTGCTGTTCTGGCGATAACAAACGATCGCGCTTCGAGTTCGCGCCGGTAGAATATGCGGGGTCGCTGTATGGCAAGCTTTTGCGTCCCGGCCGTGGCGCCTGCCAATTTGCTACGTGCAGCCCGCGCCTGCGTCAACTTCTCCTCCTGCATTTGCGGCACGCGCTCTGCAGCATAGTCGAGCCACTCGCGCAAGCGCACCTCGCCGTCCTTCGGCTCAAAATCAGCCAACGAAGTTTTCAGCCCCTCTTCGACCAGCACATAAGTTAGCAGCCCATGCCCCAACTGCGCCTCTTCGAGCGCTGCTTGATAACTCTGCGCTGCGGTCAGAACGTACATTCCCTTTTCGTAGGCGAGTTGGGCCAGCCCTTTCGAGTTCATCGGACCGCGCCGCTTCTCCTCGTCCTCCAGAGCTTGGCCGGAATTACAAGCATCGATGACGAGTAGTATCTGCCCGGCGTCCATCTTTTCAAAGCCTTGCTGCAGTTCCACGTCTGAGATGCTGTGCTTAAGGATGGGATCGAGGCCCTCCATCGTGATCGCTTCGCGCCCGCCCGAGTATCCGATGTCATGAGGTATCAGATAGAACCGATTGCCTTGCGCCGTGCCGTGGCCGGCAAAGTAGATGATCACGGCGTCTTCGGGCTGGGCCTTGGTTGATAACTGTTCGAGCGCGCGCAGGATGCCGGCTTTGGTCGCCTCCTTGTCTTGCAGTGGTATGACTTCTACGCGCGCATACTGACCCAGAATTTCTTGTTGATGTTTAAACTCTGCGCTGAACG
>Ga0207684_10000372_pt1 | contig 60681 bp, 68 predicted proteins | sample KBSK5501metaG_FD_184342 | JGI IMG/M metagenome (GOLD analysis project Ga0207684, IMG submission 184342) | Corn, switchgrass and miscanthus rhizosphere microbial communities from Kellogg Biological Station, Michigan, USA - KBS K5-50-1 metaG... | ecosystem: Host-associated > Plants > Roots >...
CCCTGCCGCCACGACCTGACCTGGTTCGCTCAATGTCTGAACAATCACCCCATCGGCATCGGCCAATAAGACGGCATACTCGCTGGAGTTATTACTCACTCTTGCTTGAGCCTCCGCCGCTTCTAACTGTGCTTTGGCGCTGTCCAACGCCGCCCGATCTTGATCATATTCCCGGCGCGATATCACACCGGAATTGACCAGCATCGCTGACCGCTTTTCATCTGCGCTGGTTTGTGTGTATTTGGCCCGAGCCGCTTCGACGTTTGCTTGTTGGGCGGCTGCTGAGAGTCTGAGATCCTCGGGATCAAGCCGCATGAGGATCTGACCTTTCTGAACCCGCTGCCCCATATTGACGGAGCGCTCCAGGACTTTCCCTCCCACTCGGAAGCCTAAGTCGCTTTGCACCCTGGCTTTCACGATCCCGGTGAAGGTTCTGCTATTCGAGCCAGCTGCTTTCGCCTTGAAAAACTCCACCCTGGGAGACTGCTGGCGCGCATCTTTCATGGCCGGCTTGGAACACCCGCCTACCATCAAGGCCATCGTCAGCGATCCTGCAAGCAGACCAATGGTCATCAGCGGCCGACGATCAATTTTCACAAAGCTGACTTCGTCTGCGCGCACTCCAACACATGATCGGCGTAACCATACTGCGTCTTGAGCTTCGGATGCTTTGTGTGGCGTCGGCCATTCCTGATGCGCTTTGATAATTGGATGCTGCTCGAGCGGTGTGTTCATGATAAGTCCTTACTGTTCACGCATTCATGGCGTGAGAGAGGATGGCCTGGTGCAACCAGCGTGGCGTTGCCCAGGTAAAGATCACCAGGGCCTTATTGGCCAAGCCTGGTACAACACTCATGCGCCCAGCGTGCAATGCGCGGATCCCGGCGCGCACAACGGGCACCGGCTGCATCATCAACCGCTTCAACGCGGGCGTAATCTTCTGTTGTGCCGCGGTGGCGAATCCGGTGTCCGACATGCCTGGACAGAGCGCCGTGACCGTGATGCCATCGCGCTTGAGTTCGCGATGCAGGGCTTCACCCAAGCGCAATACGTAAGCTTTGGCGGCTGAATATACGGCGAAGTTCTGGACGCCTTGGTAGGCCAACAGGCTGGCCACCAGCAGAATTTTCCCGCGTCCTCGTGTCCGCATATCTTGGGCAAAGAGGTGGGTGACTGCGGTCAAGCTCGCGACATCCAATTGCACCATCCCAAGCGCCGCGTCCAACTGGGCTTCTAGGAATGGACCTTGCAGTCCGTGGCCGGCGTTATTGATCAGGATGTCGATCGCAATGCCCCGCTCGTGAAGCCGCTGATGCAGTTGGATAACAGCCGCAAGATCTAAAAGGTCAACCTGCTCCACGACGACCTCAATTCGGTGCTGCTGGCGTATTGTCTCGGCGAGTGTTTGCAGCCGGTCCAGCCGGCGTGCCACCAGGACCAGTGGATGTCCTTGCTCGGCATATTGGCGGGCGAATTCCTCGCCGAAGCCGCTCGACGCGCCCGTGACGAGAACCCACGTTTTCTTCGCTGGCGAGTCGTGTATATACACAGGTTGGATCAGTTTTTTCCCCTTTGTGGCTTTCGGTGTCATTTCACTATTTGTTCAAGGCCAAGGCTGCAGTCTCGAGATCGCAGAGCACGGCAGACCAACGCTTTTCACCGAGAGTTTTGACCACGGCGCTTTGAGCTGCACGCCAAGCCGGCATGAGTATCTCCATCTGTTTTCGACCTTTCGCCGTAATTGTTAGTTCCACAAGCCTGCCGCGTCCACCGCCGCCGAGCTCCACCAAACCGTCTCGCTGCAATGGCCGGAGATTCCGCACGAGCGTCGTGCGCTCCATCCCAAGCCAATCACTCAATTCCGCCATGGTCCAACTCTCCTGGGCTCTCAATGCCGCCAAGATCGACTCTTGCGTGGGACGGATTCCGTGCCGCCGTATCTCCGCGTCAAAAAAACGCGTCACTGCCCGCGTTATCCGACGCAGGTTCAAGCACACGCAGTTTTCCGGGGCTGCAAAATCTAATCCTTTTGGCGTCATGGTGTGCATATACACTTCACTGTGGGCTATGTCAAATTTTGTTTCCTTGGGATAGCACTGGCGAGCTCAGGACAGATTGCCCGACACACGAATCGATGATCGATTGAAGGGTTAAAACGCCCCGCTAGAATAGTGAATGATAAAGGACGTTATCACACATAAAGGCGGCCGGGGAAGGGGAATCGTCCACGTGCTACCCCTGAGGACCAAGTCGCTGTTAGCTCGCTATTTGGGGTCACTCCTCCGTTTGTAAGAAATTGTACGCTAAGGCCGGAAATTACGAGGGGAATGGGTGTTATATCCAGGTCGACTGAACTGACGCTGGACTGGTCCTCGATCTGATCAAGGCTGCCCCGCAGGCCGCGCTACAGAAGCTCAGGCGCTGTCGTTACTTCAGGCTCGCGGCTATCGCGGTAGGGGCATCCAGCGATGGATGTCCCTACCGCGATAGGAACGGTCGCGAACGGTGCAAAGGCGGTTCGGAGTGGTCGCAACTTGCGATTCCAGAGGCCGCCGGGGAAATTGTTTAGTGGGGCGGTTCCTTATCCCAGGCCGATTGCGTTTACTTGGGAGTGCGTGCCTGTCCCCTCGTAAGTAGCCGCCAGTTCCCTCAAGGTCTAAAATGCCGATTTTTCGGGGGTCAGGCAAGCTCTCCGCTCTTTCTCAGAGTGAAGCTAATCAATCGAACCAAGAAATTCCAAGATCGCCTGGTGCGACCCATCTTCGATTACTTCCCAGCCAACGTCTGACGAAAGGACCAGATTCCTTGAGATACGTCTTCTTCATGGGCAGATCTCCTTTGTTCGAGCGCACCCTCCACGTTATTGGTGCGCAACTAGGGGTTCGCCGGGGCCACCTGTTTTCACCCCTTTCGATGTTTCTTGCTGTGCAGCCGCCTCCAGCAGAGCGACAATGGCCTGATTAAGGGGAGACCAAACGAAACGGAAAATAGAGTACGATAAGGAATTCAGTTCTCCTCGCGGACGGGCGTACAAAGTCTTGCCATCAAAGATAGTGAAACCTCCGCAAAAAGCGGTGGGATACGGTTACGAGATAACGGTCGGTCGAGTCTCTGAGTTGCACGTTGTCCGCGCCGATTGTGGGAATTCGCGGCTGCGTGTTTTGACCGTGGCGAGATGGGCGCATCCTGACTATCCCGATCAGGAAACGCTCGAAAACGCGAGCTCACCGTTGTAACGAGGAGCATGCGTGCTCTTTACTTCCTCTTCCTGATCATCAGTGCCTCGCTTGCGAGCGCTGAGCCCACGCCGATCGCGACACGTTATGCCAAGATCGGCAACGCCCAATTGCATTACCTCATCGCTGGTCACGGACCCGCAGTCGTTCTTCTGCATGGCTATACACAGACTTCGCGGATGTGGCGGCCAATCATTCCGCTGCTCGCCGAAAAGTTCACGGTTATCGCGCCAGATTTGCCTGGCATCGGCGACTCCTCGATTCCCGCCGACAACAAGATCGACATGATCACCGCAGCGAAGCAGATCCATGATCTTATTCGTTCGCTTAAGATCGAGAAAGCGCGCGTAGTAGGACACGACATTGGATTGATGGTCGCGTACGCCTACGCGGTACAATTTCCAAGCGAGACCGAGAAGCTCGCAGTAATGGATGCGTTTCTTCCCGGTGTGACAGGATGGGAGCCGATCTACAACGATCCCAATGTTTGGCATTTTCGATTCAATGGAAAATACCCGGAGAAGTTGGTGCAAGGACGCGAGCGAACTTACTTCGAGTATTTCTGGAACGTTTTGGCCGCCGACAAAACGCATTCCATTCCGGAAGCAGATCGCAAAGCTTACACTGCGGCCTATTCGCGGCCCGGGCGAATGCGCGCCGGTTGGGCTTACTTCGCCTCCTGGCCGCAGCTAGCGAAAGATTTTGCGCAACTTTCGCAAACAAAGTTGGCTATGCCCGTCCTATCGATCGGCGGCGACAAATCGTTAGGCAACCAATTGGGCGAGCAAATGAAACTGGTTGCGGACAATGTGACTGTGATTGTACTGCCGAACACCGGCCACTGGATTTCGGAGGAGCGATCAAAACAAACGACAGAAACGCTGGTCAATTTCCTCTAAGGCACATCGTTATTCTCGCGGCGACTCGGTCGCTCTGAAAATATATAAAAGGCCGAAATCACTGGGGCTAATCTGGTCTGCAACGGGAAGGTCGATCTCCAAACGACACGCTCGTGAAACTCATGGAGTCTATTTGGGGTAAGCCCGACCGCTTGCCCACACTATAAAAGTTGACTCACGCGGCGTGGAAGTCGAAGCCTTCCTGGCATGTGATCTCAATGAAAGACCAGACGTTGACTCCCGCGATGGAAGAAGCCGACGCGAAGAAGGCGGGAGGAAAGGCAATTCCATTGCAGACCTGTCACGTTGCAATGTTGCAAGAGGCCGAGAAGGTTACTGACGTTATCACCGAAGCGGCGAAGGGCGCAGCAAAGCAGTAAAACCACTAACAACCAACACGAAAGGAAAATAAATACACAGATCATGAAAAAGAAGATCCTCTTCATCGTCTCCAGCGCTAACCAGATCGGCCCCAAAAAAAGGCCCACGGGTAACTTCCTGACCGAAACGGCCCATCCTTACGTCACCTTCAGGAGGCAGGGCTATGACGTCGACATCTACAGCATCAAGGGGGGAGAAGCACCACTGGACGGGATGGCGGACAAGAACAACGAACTCAATCAGATCTTCCTCAATGGTGAGGGTCTGGCTCAATTGAAGGTGACAAAGCCCATTACCGAGATCGGGAACTTCGACGAATATGATGCCGTTTTCGTACCCGGCGGACTGGCTCCGATGGTCGATATGCCCGAAAATGAACTCGTTCACGACATCATCAAGACCATGTGGGAAAGCGGCAAAGTGGTCAGCGCCGTTTGTCATGGCCCCGCAGCCCTGTTGAATGTCAAGCTCAGCAATGGCTCCTGGCTGATCAAGGGCAAGAATATCACCGCCTTCAGCAATGACGAAGAAGAGAATTATGCCAAAGCTGATGTGCCTTTCGAACTGGAAACCGCCTTGCGGGGCCATGGGTGTAACTTCAGTTTCGTGGAACCCTGGCAACCATATAGCATCACCGACGGCCGGTTGGTCACCGGTCAGAATCCGGCCTCGGCCCTGGGCGTAGGCGTAAGGGTGGTCACTATTCTAGAATCCAAGGCATAAAATCGGGATAAAATGAGTGTCACGCCAATTCACGTATTTGCGAAATGGAAGGTCAGGCCAGGACAACTGGAAAATGTTTTGTTGATCCTGAAGGAGTTAAAAGCAAAAAGTATCCAGGAGAAGGGAAATCTTTTCTATCAGGTACATCAGGATAACTCGGATCCGAACACGTTGATCCTTTTCGAAGGGTATTCCGATGATTCGGCATTAATTCTGCATCGAAATGCCGGATATTATATACAAGCTGTCGTCGAAAACATCCCCACGCTTTTGACGGACAGGGAGGTGACTTTGACCACACCGGTAGAGATCTGATATTTTAGGCAATACTTTGTTGGCTACGCCGCCGTTTCGCGGAATGTCAGCCACAGCGATCGTGAATGTCTCCACAGGCTTATTCGCCAAAATTTGCCGCCTCCCTTAAATCGCCACTGCTTGAGGGTCCCGACGACTGAAGAATCAAGAAGCTTATTATCTGTGCTGCGCCGCACCTCGACTGTCGCCACCTTTGTCGCCCGGATCGCGGTCTTGAGCCAGTTTGAGTGTTAGTGCGAGAGCCGCCTTTCATTCTGCGATCCATCGAAATTCGCGTTCATTCGCGGTTTCTTGGTGGCCTGTACTTGTGGCTCCGCCGGCTCTAATCGGATTTTAGAGCGTTTTTTTCGAGGAGTTGCTGCAATCGAATCAGGCAGCCACTTATCGTTTTCTATTCCTCGACCAGTGCGCCCTCAAAGATCGACATCGAATCAAAGCCTGCGTGATCGGGTCGCCAGAGACAACATCGGTCCGTCTTTCTCTTTCGGCAGGTGAATCAATAGAGGCCTGCCTTCTTCGTCTTCAATTTGATAGGTAGGAACGCTTCCTTCGAGTGCGAGTGCAACACCCATGGGTTTCATCCTTCCCAAAATTCAATGACGGTAAAGAAGCGGTCGGGCTTGTCGTCCGTAAACGGAGGAGTTACCCAAGCAGGGAGCCGCAGACGCACACACCTTTCCAATGACGTTAGCGATAGACCCTTTCATAGTTCAGAGGTCGCATTTTTTCTAATGCGGCTCCCCTCCGATTTGGGTCAGCGACACGCTATACTGCAACAATTCTTTTCCTAGTCTTCGAACAGTGCATCCACAGCGCGCGCAAACGCGCTTTCAGGCGGACCAGGTGGACTCACCCGTTTCGCGGCTTTAATTGCGGCTTGATTGCCGTGACCCATGGCTACTCCGATGCCAGCCCAACGCAACATTGCCACGTCGTTCTCTCCGTCGCCAAATGCCAACACTTCTTCCTGCCGTACTGCGTACTCGCCGGCCACCTTTGCCAGCGCGGTCGCTTTATTGATTCCGCGCGGCATAAATTCCAGGTTCTCGTGCTCGGTCGAAAGAACGTCCGTCTTATCGGAATAGCGGGCCGCCATCTCCGGTCGAACCTTTGCTAGTACGACCGGATCACCATACCAAACGAGCTTCAGTGCCCTGCGGCCGTCTAGTTGCTCCAAGTCTTGCAGAACTTCGGCTCGCTCGCCCACACGGGCCTCGTAGAGATCGATCCACCGGTTATGGCGCTCTGCGACATACAAATGATCGAGGTGATAATAGATAGTATGGATGTCGTCCTTCTCCGCATCGCTGACAATCTGGCGGGTCACGCTCTGCGGCAGAAAATGGGCTTCAACCACATTCCCACTCTCGCCATCTCGAATCAGTCCACCTTGACAGGCGATGATCGGTCCGGTCAGCCCCAATTGCCGCTGAAATCGAACACTGTTTTGATGGCGGCGGCCAGACGCGACGATGACGGTAACCTTATTGTCTCGTAACCGTTGAACCGCCGCCGCGTTCTCTGGCCCAATCTGCTTGTTCGGTCCAAGCAAAGTGCCATCTAAATCGACCGCCGCTAAGCGAAACGAGAATCCCTTCACTTCATTCTGGCTGGATGTTTGGTCCATTGCGATATCCTTGCGAAGTTACCCTATTGTGGGATCGACTCGAAATCTCACCGGCTGATCCCAAAATCTGAATTTAGATCCACAGATTACGCAGATTGGAAGAGCGCCCGTGATCGGCCGACAATTGTCGCAGCTGGCCCGGCGATTTTGGACGAAAACCCGTTTGATCCCAACGAATCCGACGTGATGTGATTTGGGAGATTTAATACAACTCTATTTCATATGATATCTATTGTATAACGTTATAAAACGTTGTGACATGATGTTGTTGACAAGCAGCGAAGCTGCTTGGTATGTTGCCCATCGTTAGGTTCTCGTAGCTGCTAGGATCGACATCGCGGCTCGTTCGGCTTGAGCTTGCACTCGGGCCTGGGTTAGCCTAGCGGCCGGTTCCTGACCACCGTATTGGCGCCTATGACGTCGTTTGTCCTGGCATCGGTCACGTACGCCCGCGTGCCATCCGAGGGGCTCGTCCACTGGCGCGGCGCGGTTCCGGGATGGACGTGCAACCTTCAGAAGGCAAAGGATGCCCTAGCGGGTCCCAGCACCAGCCTTCGCATAAAACGAGCTGTAATCGAATTCTGGAGGGTTTTCTTTTAGTCAGGTGTCCTGGCAAGACTTGAGCGTGCTAAAATTTGCGTTTCCTGCACTTAGCCCTATCTGAACGGCCGCCAATACGGGGAAATGATTTATTGCCTGTTGGTTTGGCTCGTTAAATAGTGACGGGGCTATGGCGAACGAAATTGGCGAGGCTTTGAGGGAAATCATGCGCCAAGGTGATCAAGTCCTCGGAGCTACGCCCGAAACTGATTTCAACTACGTGTTCCTGCATACGATCGTCAATTATGCAAGGGCCAAACAGAATGCCGTAGGAGCACTCGCCAGAATACGAGAGGCGATATTGCTCGAAACCGGCAGGCCACCCAATCAAATTGACGAGGGGCAAATTAAGGCACGGTTTGTAAACCTGTTGCAAGAGCGATTCAATATTAACCCAAAACGAGCAAACGATCTGTTCGAAATTCTTAAGGAAGATGCGAAATAAGGCGAGGACCGCCTCGCTAGCGATCGCCAGAGGACCGATTCAGAATAAAGCGAAATGCCCGATTAAAAACAGCTTGATCGCGAAAAATTCACTGCTGAGAAAATTGTTAAGCTTTGCGGTGAAACCGCGGTTTTCGAAAGATTTGGAGATCCCAACCAACGAGAACCCGATATCATCTTCTCTGGTGAACGAGTACTCGGAATCGAAGTAACAATTGCTTATTATCACGGTGAAGACGATGACCCAAACTTCCACCCTCGCGAGGAGTGGAAATTTGCTCGGAATCCGAGATTCGACGAAAACGGCATGTTTCGACTGATTAACCCGAAAACAGGGCAACCAATGATATGGGATCGCATGGATGAGCGGGTTATGATCTCTAGCCAGCGTGCTCTCAACGAAAAATGCTCTAAGCAATATGAAGGTGTTGACGGGCTCTGGCTTGCTATCTACGCGCTCGCTCCGGTGACAGAGTCATATGAGTTTGATCGGATCGCTCAAGACCTAACGATCCCTAGCGTTAATCCCTTCGAACGAATCTTTATTTTACACATCACCGCTGAGCGGGGCGGCGGATATCGTGCTGTGGAAATTTTCCCTGTGGTTCAACACTTCTTATCTGAGTAGCTACTTTTCGTTAGGGTTGCCGTTCAGAGGACCTTCGAAGGTGGCCTAAAGGAGCTTTTTCCACCCAGCTTCTCTTTTCCATTCGTAAACAGATTCTGGCATCATGATGTAGAGATAGTGTCGGCGGTCGGTTGAAAACCGGCCAGTAGTGGTCGATTCAAAACCAGCCACTAAATTGGTTAGTTAATGGCTTCGAGTTGTGTTGGCAAGGCGCATTTTGGCGCCGGGGTGGTGATAGTGCTGGAAAGTTTTTGCGGGTGATTAGTGAGAGCGAGGAACGAGCGAACGCTGATCAGAGGCAAAATGCGGTCACCGCTCCTTGCGCGGAGGTCGACCAAAGCAAGTTTCTAAACGGAATAAATGAAGGGGCCCGTTTCGGGGAAGCGTCGTTTATGCCGGATTTGAACTTGCTTTGGCTGATCCGGAGCGCTCCGCAGCAGCTCGTTTTGCTTTTGATTGGAGTCGGTAGCTTCGTCCGTTGATCGGAATGATGTCGGCGTGATGGAGCAAACGATCGAGGATCGCGCTGGCGGCAGGCACATCGCTCAGGAGCTTACCCCATTCTTCGATGGGCCGGTTGGAGGTCATCATGGTTGAGCGGTTTTCGTAGCGGCGCATGATGATTTCCAGAAGGATTTCACCGCTCTTTGGCGGAAGGATTTTGAGTCCCATGTCGTCGATGATGAGCAGGTCGGGTTTGAGATATTTGTTGAGTAGACGGCCTTCACTGACTTGGGTTTCCTGAGTGAGTAATTCACGCACTAGATCGAAGATGGAGCGGTAGAGGACCAGAAAGCCGGCCTTGAGGACTTCTTGACCGATGGCTTGTACCAGATGGCTTTTCCCCACTCCGGGAGGGCCAATCAGGAGTACGTCACGACGCTGACGCACAAAGTGACCGGTAGCCAGCTCATAGATATGAGCGCGGTTAATACCGGGATTAAAGCTGAAGTCGAAGTTCTCCAGCGAACGCGTTTCCCGGAAGTCAGCTAATTTGTGGCGTCGAGTAATCAGGCGCTGATGGCGCACATTAATCTCGTCCTGGAAAAGTAATTCAAGGAACTGAGCATAGGGCAGTCGGTTGGCTTCGGCCTCTTGCAAGCGTAACTCCAGGCTCTCAAGGAGTCCGGATAGTCGCAGCGTCTGGGCGTGTTGTCTGAGCATGTTGTTCATGAGTGTGGAACTGGTTAATGAAGTTGGAGTAGATGGTTAGATCGCGGATGAGGGGATGATTTTCTGCGAAGCCGAAGACTTGCTGATCGGATAGGTTGTTGCCGAGCAGCCGCCGAAGATCTTTAAAACGATGAGTGCCGCTCTTGAGTGCTTTCGCGCAGGCGGTATTGATAGCATTTGCTGAGTGCCGCTTGATCAGTCCGCACAAGGCCATAATCGAGCGCAGCGATTCGGCTCCGCGAGCGTCGAAAGCGGCTTGGGCCCACCCACCGCACTCTTCTCCCAGTACCGCGGCTCGGCTAATCCAATAGCGGCAGGAACTCAGCACCGGAGCGTGTAAGCCACCGGCGCCCAGTGCCCGACTGAACTGACCCGGCTCGATCCGGGTATGGATCTGCACCTGTTCCATCCGCTGGTTGAAGATCCGTACGCAGCGACTATCCCAGCGTACCCAAACTTGGTGTCCGATCAGTTCGGCGGGTACTTCGTAAAAGGATTTGGCCACTTCCACGTAACTGTCGCGGTGGACATTGCGCCTGGCTTCTTGGTAAGAGGGAAAAAGCGATTCCGGTAATGGCTGAAGGTGGGGACGTTCCTCTTCAAAACAGGCTACTATCTGTTTGCGGGTGGTGCCATGGATGCGTTTATCAGCAACCGCTCTTTCCCACTGCTGGAGAAAGAGGTTTTGTTCTCCAAGCGATTTGAAGCGTCGCCCTTTGAGTGCGTTGCTTCGCACGTAAGCTACCCCACGTTCTACCTTGCCTTTGTGTTGGGGTTTAGATGGCCGACACGGCATAACGTGCAGGCCGTAATGCCGGCAAAAATCGGCCAGTTTCGGATTGATCTCTGGATCAAACCAATTGGCCTTGAGCACCGCCGCTTTGAGGTTATCGAGGTTGAGTAAATGCGGCACTCCACCAAAGCTGCGCAATCCGTTTTCCAGGCAACGAAGGAACGTTTCGGTGTCTTGTTTGGTGACCGCCTCGCTGTAAGCCTTGCGCGAGTAACTTAACACCATACGAAAGACCCAACTCCTTCGCGCTTTTGCTCTGCCATCCTCGATCGGTGCTCCCAAACCGAAATCCACTTGCACCTCTTCCCCCGGCCGGCATTCTATTCGCCAGACCCGCTGGGGCTGGCTCACTTTGAGTTTACGCACGAAACGTTTTACCGACTCGTAGGAATCGGTGAACCCGTTTTGTTCTACTAAATCCTGGTAAATACGTTGCGCGCTTAGGCCGACCTCCACCTTGGCAGCGATCGTGCCAAAGAACGGCTCACATTGACTCTTGCGCCCACCGCTTTTGCCGGCGGTCGAATTGGCCGGTTTTGCTTCCTTGTGGCCTTCAGAGCCGGTGGTCGAAATGGCTGGTTTTGCCAATCGCAAATACCGGCCAACCGTTTCCCGATTGATCCCTAGCTCCCTGCCAATGCGTCGCTGGGACCATCCTCGATCGTGCAGACTGTATATCGTGGTTTGAAGGCTCACTTTGAGGACGTTCGACATGCCCCTTCAGTCCTGCATCCAGGCAGGCCAGAGGAGCCGTTTTGCGTTCCATAAAGTGGCTGGTTTTGACGCCCTTAATTTCGACCATCACTGGCTGGTTTTGACCGACCGCTGACAAGATAGGCCGCGGAGTATTTGGTCTGTCCCAATATTGGAGAGAGTTGCGCGTTCAGGTCATCCACATTTAGGAGTGCTTCAAACAAGAACGTTGCCCCTATTCCTCCAGATTGCGGTATTGACGCGGCAATCAGCAGTCTCATATCAGGGAACTCCTTTTGCGACCATCCCTTCTTTGCTTTCTCTTGAAGTAGATAGACTAACGCTGGCATTGAGACCGGTTTGATGAACGCTGGGGCTAGCAAACCGGCGGCTGCTCTTCGAGACCCTTTACGCCGCAAGCGACTTCCTCTTGTCCCAGTGTTCTCATCGACGTCGGAATGGTATTGCGCGACCTGAAATCCGATTCGTTGATCATCAAACTTCGCTAACACGTCGGCTCCAGACTCGATTCTTTGTCCGCCGTTAGGATCAATAAGGGAAAACGGCGCGTAGCCGAGCAACCTCCGCATTCGATCGACCATATCACGTTCCAGCTCGAACTTGCTAAAAGGCACTTTAGTCGGCGCCGGAATCCCCATAGCCTCAGGAATGTCGTACTCACCCCACGCGAACTCCTTCTTTCTCGCCGCCAAATCACTGCGGCTAATGTCAACGACAAGGCCATTCTGAATGGCTTTGCCCTGACCAGCTTCGAACAGTCTGTTCGCTATTTCCCTAAGTAATTCCCTGTTGATTACTCTTCCGTTCGCCAGCTCACACAGAACTTCGTTTGACGCACGAACTCCGAATTCCCGGCGAATATCTTCACACGCGACCCTTGCAAAGCACAAAACAGCTGCCGCATTCGGCGAATAGGAAACCAGCGAGTCCTTACTCAACTTCCAGACCCAAAAATTTATCATCGCTATAGCAAATCTTCTTCAAAGGATGTTTAGCGCAAGCGCTTCCCTCCGACGCAATGCGCTTGGTTGTTTGCCCTCCACAAACGAGTATTCGAATCGTAGATTGCGTGTGGTCTAGGGCGCGATCGATGCAATTCGCCGAACGCACATTCAAAGATGCTTCTTGAAGCGACTTTGCGAGAAATTGTGCGGCCAATTTCAACCGAGGAATTAATTTTCAAGGAGATTATGCCAAACGTTCCTCGTTCCGTTTTTTTGTCGTATTCGAGTACCACGTTGTAGAATCGAAGGGCGATCCGCAACAGGAGACGCCGGACCGACCGATGCCTTTCCAGGTAGAAGCCTTCTGGAGCCGAGAGGATGCGGACAATTACGTCGGTCACGAGGATTCCTTACGGCGATTCCCCCGCTGAAATCTTTTGTAAGATAGCGGGGTAATTCGTAAGGCGCACGTTACCCACCTCTTTAGCGCATTCGACGGCAGCTTCTTTTATATTGCGAAGGGGATCCTTTGGAACTCCACAAAGTTTGGCTGCAAAGAGGGCGATCACCGACATCAAAACTGACGTTTCATTTAAGACCAACAACATACCGGCCGGTTGAAACGTTCCGCCCGTCGTTACTTGACCGTGCGGATTGTAAAGTTGTGGCCTCAATTCCGGAACCGGATGCGTGCTTAACTCACAAAGTAGCCGATAGTCCTCCTCTCCCATTGGAACAAAGTTCGCGCGTTCTAGGGCACGGCGGCGAACCTGTGAAGGCCGAAAGGATCTCTGGCGTGAATGCCAATCGGATCGTTTCCATTCAACCATCGCTTCTGAATCGAAGGTAAAAAGCGTCAGCAGATTGGCGATCTCGCCCAAGCTGCGCACCAATGACAACGCCTCATCGTAAAATCCAAGCCTCCCGAGGCGCAACGCGGCTCTTCCAAAACTGCTAGCTCTCGCGGCCATATATTGAACCAGATGAGCTTCGTAGCTGCTACCCGGGCAGTTCCAAAAGCACGCGCCCACCATTTCCGCAATCAACAAAACGGTACTGAGGTTTTCCATGCATTTTGGTGCGGCCTCTCCGGCCTGCTTTAACCACTCATCGGTTCTTTTCTCGCATTCGTCCTCCCCTTTCGAAATGGCTTCGAGAAGATCAAAGTCATCGGGCGGTTCCTGACTGCTGCTGGGGAGTGTTGATTCTTCCTGTTTATCGACCGCTGCTTGGATTTTGTCGGACTGCATATTTGTTCTACCAACTACGGAGTCGAACCGCGGGAACAAGTAGCTGAACCTAGTACCGTATCCGCTCCGTACCTTCGAGCGAGGCCATTTGATGTCTACGATCGCGGGATTCGAACTCCATCTGGCGGAGCCGGAGACTCAATTGTTTTTTTAGTCGAACAGTCGAATAGATCCTCGGGAACGCCGAAGCGTACGATATTTTCAGTTTGGTGCTTTGGTGTGGTCTCCCGAAGACCAAAGACCTAACCGAATCTTTACTTTTCTTGTCTGCTTCGTAGAACATATTGTGCGGTTTCTATCGCCTCCTGCTCGGTGGCGAATGCAAGCCAGGTGGTGTCGCTAGCTCCTGAGTCTTTGCGGTAAACTACGAATCCGAAACCCCCGCTTTTGTCTCGTTCAATCTCGATCCAATACTGACCCTCCTCAGTGATCAGACTTCCGTTTGAGGATCGAGTCCACCAAAAGCCTAAAGAATTCTGGCTTGTTTGGTGCCGCAAACGGCGGTGTTCTTCTAGTTTAGCCAGTCTGGCAGTTGACCCTTCAGTAGGGGTGGGCCGAGAAGGAGCAGGGTTCGCTTGAGAAGCAGAAGTAGGCGGGCCAGCCTCAGATGCACGTGAAATAGCATTTGGCACTGGCTTTGTTTTGACGGTCTCCGCTTTGACGTAACCAATCCCTTGTAAAAGGCGTTTCTGGACAGGTCCTATATCAAGGGCACTATTCTCGCGTATGCGCAAGAGCACCTCAATCGGGCTAACTAGGAGATCGATCAAATTGACTACTAGAGTCCACAGAAGCGCAATTCCAGCTTTCAGGTAGTCGTGCTGCTGCCAGATTAAGAAAGCCGCAATAGGGCACGTGATGAATGCTAATTTGGTGAAGATCGGCCCGATTTCCACCAAACGAACCGAAATCATTCTCTGGGCGAACTCCATTGCCAAAACCAGCCGACGATAAGAACTAAGGCGACAACCTCCGGCCAGTTGTAATAGTAAAGCAAAATCGGACAGATCGGTTGAGAGATAAAGGAAGGCCAGTTTATCCATTCAACCGCTCTCAGCCAGGCCCAGCGGACATTCTCGTCATCTGAATGTTCTTGAGCATTCCACATAAAGAGCGGGACCTTGAAAATGAGTCTTTTCTGAAATGGAAGGCGTGGAATTCGATCACGAGCTCTTCTCTCGACCATATCGGTACAGTCCGCGCGGCGTCAATACGTTCATAATCAAAATCCAGTACAGGAAGGCTCGACTTTTGTTGCCAGAATTGGATTATCTGGATGCCGTCAAAAAACATGCCTCGTCACTCGCGCAACTGAGAATCCTCGTGTCGGCGGTTCGATTCCGCCCCTAGCCATATCTCTTTTAAAATCAACTACTTACGACGAAAAGAAGCACGAAAAAGATCGCTAGTGCTACTCGACTGTGCTACTTGGCGGGTTAACTTCCTAGCACTAAACGACTTGCGTTTGAGATACCCCCCAAATGCCTAATGAGCTAAATCCCAAAGCGCTGCTTCATCAGATTCAAGCCGATGCGATCGATCGGAATTCGGATCTTTCGAACCTCTTACGAAAGTGTTTAGTGCTCGCCGCTCTGATCGAGAATGAGCCACTTAAAACGTTGGCACGAGCGGAGCTAGACGGCTATCCCGAATCGAGTCCGGTACCGGACTATAGAATCTTGAGAGGACTGCAAAATTTCGGCGATCTTTTCGGACCCTACGCGCAGCTAACAAACGCGCGCCTTTCCGTATCAGGACTGCCGGAGGAGGTCCGCGATAGCTACACTAATCCTCAACTGAGGCAGGGCGTACGCTCGATTCAAGCGATGATAAGCGACGAAGTAGCGATTCGATGGGCGTGGCCAGCCGAGGCGATAGGCGCTTTCGATCCTGGGGAATTTAGGGAAGATCTACGACTGGTCAACGCATGGACTAATGTTCCGACCAGCATGCTTGAAGGCGTTCTCGACACGATTCGAAATCGCGTTCTGAACTTCGTTTTGGAGATAGACCCGTTGATTCCTGAACCCGTTGGAGACAACAAGGCGAATCCTCCGCTGAAGCCAGATGTATCGGCGCACATTACTCAAGTCTTTAATCAGACGTTTCAGGGCACAGTTGCTCAAGTGGGAGCCGTGAATATTGGCTCGCAGATGAGCGTCGTCATTGCGGGCGACGTCCAAAGTTTGAAGACATCGTTACGAGAACAGGGGATTCCCGATGAGGATTTAAATGATCTGGAGAAAGCGATCGTTGAGGACGGCCCAAAACCAGCCGGTAAAGCGTTCGGGAATAGCGTCGCAACGTGGATCGGCAACATGACGAAAAAAGCAGGAACTGGAGCAGTAAAGATCGGGATTGAAGCTCTAGTCGGCGTCGGCATGAAAGCTTTGAAGGAGTACTACGGTTTCCCGAGCTAGATTTAGAGCAGCTAAGAAAGAAACGTTCTATGGCACTCGTAAAGAGGTGGCTGCTTATAACGCTCGACGGCGATCGGCCCGTCTACATGGATGAGCTACATAACTACAACCTCGAAGGTCTCGGCGTCTGGGTCGAATCTATCGAAGGCGAGGAACTGCCCGAAGCAAAATAAACGATGCTTAGGAAAGCGAGCGAGGCACTCCGCATCGAGTGCAAGTGGATCGCAGGCGAGCTGGTAGACAGAAATCTGCTCTAGGTTTTCGCATCGATACGCACCTACCAAGCTATGAGCCTTTTGATAAGCGTCGTGTCGATGAACGTTTCAAAACTCGACGCCGCGCGAAGTCAGCTCTTAACCGCTATTCGACTTTATTTCGCCGACGCAGATCCAGTCTCGACTCATACATTGGCGGCAGCAGCTCTTGAAATTCTGCGCGATCTGGATGACCACGGACCTAAGACTGGAACGATATTTGATCGTCTCGACCGATACGTTTTACCAGAGCACATCGAAACGGTTCGAAAAGCATTTCGCGATCCGCAGGGCTTCTTTAAACACGCAGATCGAAATCCGGATGGTATTCTCGAATACTATCCGAGTCACGCTTTAGCTCTTCTGTGGTGCGCAGCGGAGAAGTATATCGAACTAGCCAAGGAAACTCCTCTCGAAGCGGCCGCTGTACAATGGTGGATCACTATTCATGAACCAGAGATCCTTTGGCCGCCTTATCGCGAACAAGTTAAAGGCTTCGGACTCGACAAAGATTTTCCACCGGAGAGACGCCCAGACTTTTTCAATGTGTTTTCGGCTGCCTACACAAGAAGTGGCGGTTAATGTAGGGCGCGATTTAAGATCTATCGCGTCGCTCGTCGAGGAACTCAGCGACCGCCGCTTGAATGAGCTGTTCGGCGGTCATCGTTCGCTTGTTGCTGGCTTCAGGACGGGTGTATTTGGCGCTGCGTTAAGCAAAACTGCTGTGGACGCATACGATGAGGGGTCCATAGTTATAATCTGCGAAAATCAGTACACGCGGGACTCGCGATCAGGCAGCGCTGGCCCAGATGCGACTGAGCACCGTAAACATCTCCGTAACCTCGACAGGCTTGAAAAGCCCCTCGACGCCTAGCGGGTTAAAGTCAGTAAACGGAGATTCATAAAGCCGGTCCGGTTCCATCGCTCCATGCTCAGTTAGGTAATTGATAACGAGATCTATGAACTCGATCTGGTTCGGCGTGAGCGTTCGCCCCGAGAGAAAGTCGGCGAAGGCCTGCTTGGCGGCGTTGCGCTCAAGGCCGACGAGGGAGCGCACGAACAGGCCGAGCCCCAGTTCACGTGCCTTGGTGACATACTCCTGGGCGCTTCCGGCGGCCTCCATCAGCATGCGCTCCAGCTCACCGAGATCAGTCGGGGTCAGCGGCTGATTGGTCCGCAGTTTATGAATAGCGACGTGGCTTTCATGCGCCTTGAGGAAATGGCGGGCCTTGGCCTTGAACCGCTCGAAATCCATGCCGACACCAATACCGGGCAGATCGATGGCAGTCTGGCCGCCGATTTCATCTACAAAGTCCGTATAGACGATTCTACGCTTGGTCTTTTCGATCAGCTTGACGAGATTGCGTAGACGCTTGCGGACGATTTCCAGCATCGGAGCGGTGATATCCTGCCAGTACTCGTCCGTCTGCAATTCCTGGATGAGATCCAGTTCGGCGTTAATCATCGGAATACTGGACTGAACCTCGAGAGCTTCGGCGATGTCATGCACCTGGACGCGTAACTTGGTGAACCGAGGATCGGCCCGGAGCAGAGCGAGCTGAAGCCGTAGCATAAGGAGATCAAAACGCTTGGCTTCCTCGTCTTCCTCGGTGAATTGCGAAGGCAAGCCCGCGACGTGCTCGGCCAATTCATGCTGCCGCTCCTGATTGAGATTTTGCCAGGCCTCGGCCTTGCTATAGATCTCGATGAAGCTGCGCTTGGGCCGCACGATGAAATTGTCGATGTTCATAGCGGCGACTTCCTCGCGGAGCCGTGCGGCGGTTTCGCCACGAAGGGCGATTTCCGCCTCGATGGAAGCGCGTTTGTCGAGTTCAGTGATTAAGGCTACGCGGGAGGTGAACAGACGTTTGCTGAGCGAGGCCGCGGCAGCGCCATCAATCGTTTCCGGGTTTTGGCTAAAAAACTCAAGGTTTCGGCAGAAATCGAAAACGGCGAAATACTGTTTATGCTGACCTGGCCCAAAAAGGTCGGAGCAAAGCCGGGTGCCGCGACCGATCATCTGCCAGAACTTGGTTTTGGAGCGAACGACCTTGAAGAAGACGAGATTGAGCACCTCTGGCACGTCGATGCCGGTATCGAGCATGTCGACTGAGATGGCTATGTGTGGAGGCTTGTCACGATTTGAAAAATCGTCGATCAGACTCTGGGCGTACTCTGTTTTAAAGTCGATAACGCGAGCAAAGTGGCCTCTGTAGTGCGGATAATTGATATCGAACCGCTCGGCGATAAATACCGCATGGTCATGGTTCTTGGCGAAGATGATGGTCTTGCCGAGCCTGTCTCCGCCAGCGACCTTGAGGCCGTTCGTCATCAAAGTCGCCAATACCTTGTCTACGGTATCCTCGTTGAACAGCCATTTGTTGACGGCCTCCGCTTCGACAGCGGCGGGGATGTTACCGTCCTCGTCCCACTCGATGGAATCCCACTGATCCTTTTCCTCCTCCGAGAGGTCCTCGTACTTTATTCCCTGAAGCGGAAACTTGAGAGCAACAGAAACCGCCTTTGGCGGCACGAGGAAGCGATCTCGCACGGCGTCGTCGAGCTCATAGGCATCGGTCGGAACGCCGTCCTCGAGATCGAATAACCCATACGTATTGCGGTCGACCTCGTCCTTGGGCGTGGCCGTCAGGCCGATGAGCAGGCCGTCGAAATATTCGAAAATAGCGCCGTATTTCTGATAAACGGAACGGTGCGCCTCATCGATAATGATAAGGTCGAAATGCCCGACGCCGAAGCGGCGCTGCTCTCCGTTGCTGGCGTCGATCAGGCCTTTCATGGTCGGGTACGTCGACACATAGACCCGGCTTTCGGTCGCCCTCTCGGTCACGAGATTGACGGGCGCCGATGTCGGCAAATGCGTCTTAAACGCCTTCACGGTCTGGTTCACGAGCGCGACGCGGTCGGCGAGGAACAGCACGCGTTTCACCCAGTTGGTCCGCAGCAGCAGATCGGCGAGCGCGATTACGGCGCGGGTCTTTCCGGCGCCGGTGGCCATGACGACAAGCGCTTTACGGTCGTGATCCGTCTCGAAGGCTTCGCCGATGCGGCGGATGGCGCGTATCTGGTAGTATCGCTCAACGATATTATGATCGATCTCGGCATCTTTTAACGGCCGGCGGGTCGAACGCCGCCGGATCATGATTTCCAGTTCGTCTTTCTTGTAAAATCCTTGCACTGCGCGTGGCGGATAGCGGAGATCGTCCCACAGCCAATGCTCATAACCATTGGAGTAGAAGATGATGGGGCGCTGCCCGAACTGATTTTCGAGGCAATCGGCATAAAGTTTTGCCTGTTGCTGGCCCGCGCGCGGATCACGCTTCGTGCGCTTGGCTTCGACAAGGCCGAGGGGCTTTCCATCATCGCCCCATAACACGTAGTCGATAAATCCTTCGCCCTTGTTGTTGGGCATACCGGTGACCTTGAACTCGCGGTCCTCGGCTTTGCTGAGGGGCCAGCCGGCCTCACGAAGTAAAAGGTCAATGAATGCGTCGCGCGTCGCGGCTTCGTCGTAATCGTGGGTATCCGCTTCAGCGCTGTTGGCCTTGCGAGCGGCCGCCACTTCGGCACGAAGCTTTTGCAGTTCCGTATCGAGCGTGGCATGAGCGCCAAGGGCTTCGCTAAGCTTCTGATCCTTCTCTGCAAGCTGCTTTTCGAGCGCCTGAAGTTGAGCTAACGTCTGTGACTGGATCTCGGTTGTCCTGGGCAGAAGATCGGGCCGAAAGGCGAGACCAGGCGCAGGCCGCCTCCGACGAGCATAGGTGCGAGCGAGCCAATAGGTAAAGTGAAACAGCTCCCGGACGGCCGTGATTGCATCCTGGCTATCTATGCGCTTCGTGGAATGCACGGCGCGGTTGCCGAGGTCCCTGATCAGTTTCGCTTTAGTCAGAAACGGCTGGTCGACCAGCTTGCGGAATTCAGGGGCGTGGATGAGCGATGACAGGTTGTCATCATAGGGAAGCTTCAGCGATGAATCGCTGCGGTAGAGCCATGATACAGCGAGCTCCAACGTGCGCCGGGCATAAAAACAGGACGTACGCGGGTCAGTGTGCATCAACGCCTCCGCCTTGTCCGCCTCCGCGGCGAGATCCGGCCATTCTAAATCGAGGAAGCCGAAATGGCTCATAATATTAGGTGCCTCGAAAAACGGCCTCAGCGTTGAATCGGTCTGTCAGATAGGGCGTGAAGCCGGCGAACAAGATAGTCATCGCGACCATGTCTCGCATCTCAATCGCACGAAGGGCGTTAGCCGGGGTGCCGCCATGACGGATGCCGGGATAGTCGGACGCGAATCCATAGAGATCTTTTATGGCTTCCCGAATCTTCTGGTGCGGCCACGTGCTGATCTGATCACACATCGCGCCCAGAGTGGTTTTTGTTACACCAGGGCAAATCCGTCCGATGGCTTCGAGCAAATTAACCTGTTTTTGAATGCAAGTCTTGATTCGACTGTCGGTTGCATCAGTACGCAGATCGCGAATTGCATTTTCGAAATCCTTCATCAGGCTGTCGAGGTGAGCATCCTGGCTCGTGGCGACGCGCAGATCTCGCACAAGGTTCGCGAAGACGCCCGGCAGAGTCGGACAAAGCGTGCAGGGCCTCCGCAAATCATAGCGCAGACTGAATTTGTTGGTGAAGGCGTCGAGCAAATTGAAATAATAGTTACCAAGAAGATCGGCGCTGAGATTCTCGAGTACAGGATGCACGTTCTCAAGGAAAGCGACGACCGCTCGCTCTCCTGAAAAATCTGCAGCAGAAATGGCCTTAAAAGCATCCACACTACGGGTCGGATCGTCGATAATTTCTGCCAACGCTTCGATGGAGGGAGGCGCCCTTAGCGCCTCGGCTAATTCTCGATAGAGCTCGCAGAAAAGATCATTCGGCGCGGCTTCATGTTCAGCAAGCGGCAACCAGATCGTGGGCCACATTTCTGGCCAGACAGCTATGAACTCGCCGCGCATCGCTACAACTCTCCCTGAAAGGCATGGTACTGGAGAGTCGTGAAGAGTCCGTCCAGTTTAGCCATTGAGATTTGTGCGCGCTCTTTGGTGATGTGAACTAGCATAACCTCAGATGCAAACTGCCTCTGTAAATGAATTGGCGGTAGTCCGACACGGATCCCGAACACCTTTTCCTGCGAAATATTCTTCATGGAGCCGCTTGTGCCAGTCGCCCGCTTCGCGATCTCGTAGCGAAAAGCGGGATGGCGGAATAGGAACCAGACGAAGTGTGGATCGGCGCGCGGTTCCTCATGCCAAACAAAACGCCAGATCTTGTCTGGAAGAACGATATTCGTCGGCGTTACATAGACGAATGCTGTCGCTCCGATTAGATCGGAAGTATTTGCGCGACTAAACAGAAGATCTCCGGCGCGAACAAAGTGACGTGATGGTGGAGTGTATCCCCGGGGCAGTGGTTTCGATTCTTCCGGCCGGTACTCTAGCGACGTTAGGGCACTAACCTTAAGTACGCGAAACTCTGATTCTCTATCGTCCTCGTCAAGTGCCACGAGGTTTTTGCCGCTCTCGAAACCTGCAACAAAGTCACTTACGGTGCTCTGCTCCCAGCCCCGTTCGTTGGCAACTGGGTTACCGAACATCTCGCGGAAAATTGATTGCGCAAGCGTATGAAGCTTGGCGATGGCGGCGTGGCGCTTTGTGGAGAGCGCTTCGGCCGCATCGAGAATCGAGGCGATACGCCGCTGTTCTTCAAGTGATGGGAGAGGAATCAGTATCCTGCCCACTTCCTTGGGCCTGGCCCTAAGAAGGGAGCCACCAACACCGGCGACCGTGGCCATAAACTGCTCATGGAAGCGATCGCTGAGAAATATCTGTCGCAAGTAGTGCGGCTCGATTTTATGGCTTCGGAATACGATCCATTCGCTCGAGGCTATCTGGCGATGCTGACCGACGGGCCCGACGATCCATGAACGTCTGATATGAGGCACGATCTTTGAAAGTAAAACATCTCCAGGTTGGACAATTTGTTTTGCCGAACCAATGTCAACGCTATCTGTAATAGCCGCACAACGATTATCGTATGCCGGAATGCTATATAACTCGAATGTCTCGTCCGGAAAATTTGCAGGGTCGACAGTTCCGAGCCTTTCGGGCATGAAATTACTTAGAGAAATCTGGTTTGCGGCCTTGTTCATCCCACGATTCTTTCCAATTCAGCAAGGCCTTCCTGAATCTCGTTCTCGATTACTCTCAGCTCGAAAATGATCTGCTTGGGAGGGACATGCTCGATTTCCTCGTGGACAACCTCCTTGTATCGGTTAATGGAAAGATCATAATCATGTGCGGTAATCTCGGCTTTAGACACACAGAAACTCTGTGCGGTCCGTGGGCGGGAATGTTCAGCGTCCCGCTTTTGCCACCGCCGTAGTACGTCGGGCAGGTTATTCTTTCCGTGCTCTTCTTCAGTCAGCGCGTCGATTGGATCGGGTCCGAGCTTGGCGTCAGGCAAAAGTGGGTTTCGCTTATCATCGAGTGACCAGCCATCGACCTCGACATCATAGAACCAGACGTGGTCAGTCCCGCCGCTATTGGTCTTGGTAAAGATTAGAATCGCAGTGGAGACACCTGCATAGGGACGAAAAACGCCAGAGGGCAATTTGATGATGGCGTCGAGCTTGTGTTGTTCGACCAGTATCTGACGCAATTCCTTGTGAGCCTTTGAAGAGCCGAAGAGCACACCCTCCGGTACTATAACCGCGGCCCGCCCGCCGGGCTTCAGGAGACGGAGGAAAAGCGCCAGGAACAGTAATTCGGTCTTTTTGGTCTTAACTACCTGTAGCAAGTCCTTGGCGGCGCTCTCGTAATCCAAAGAGCCCGCGAACGGCGGATTGGCGAGCACAAGAGTATATTTTTCGGTTTCCCCGGCATGGTCCTGAGCGAGGCTGTCGCGGTAGTTAATGGCCGGGTTCTCGACACCGTGCAGTAGCATGTTCATGCTGCCAATGCGGAGCATGGTGTTGTCGAAGTCGAAGCCGTGGAACAGGTTCTCATGAAAATGCTTGCGGGGCTTATCGTCGCGCAGGATTTCAGGGTAGTGCGTCCGCAGGTACTCCCCAGCCGCAACCAGAAACCCGCCAGTGCCGCAGGCAGGGTCGCAGATGATGTCGTTTGGCTGTGGCTTTGTCATCTCCACCATTAGCCGGATAATGTGGCGGGGGGTCCGAAACTGGCCGTTCTGCCCCGCCGAGGCGATTTTGGCGAGCATGTATTCGTAGACGTCGCCCTTGGTGTCGCGGTCCTCCATCGGCACTTTGTCAATCAGGTCGACGACCTTGGCGAGGAGCTGGGGTGTCGGGATGGTGAAGCGGGCATCCTTCATGTGCCGCGAATATGTAGACCCGTTACCGCCGAGGGATCTGAGCCACGGGAAAACATGCTCGGAGATTGTTTCGAACATCGCCCGCGCCTCAGTGTTCTTGAAGCGGGACCACCGCATCTCGTCATAGGGCTTGCCCCTAGCATCGGCACCCTCGGGAAAGACCCGTCGCTCCATCGGCCTATGAAGGCGCGTGGCCTTTAGCTCCTCGACGGTGTGCAGGTCATCAAGGCGGCGCAGAAAAAGCAGATAGGTGATTTGTTCGATGACTTCGAGCGGATTCGAAATCCCGCCCGTCCAGAAGGAGTTCCAGATGGTGTCGACCTGGTTGCGGATGTCACCAGTCAGCATAATTCCCTATCACCTGTGTCATATGAATTGCACTTCACACGGAGCTTCTAGTTTCGGCGCAACCTGAAGATCAAATCTTTTATAGTTTTTATATGGACAGGGATGCAAAACTCAAAGTGAAAAAATGAGCAATTTTGTCCTAGTACGAGAAGGACACTGCAATTAGGGCTTCGCATTATATGGGCCCACCGCGAGAGCCGGCCAGCGGCCTTGCGCGGTTCTTAAACCCAATGGCAAGGGCAAGAAGATCATCGACTTTAAGGACGCCGCTAAAGCGTCTCGGAGCGCTCGTGTCGCGCGTCGAGGAACTCGCTAACTGCCGTCTGGACGAGCTCTTCGATCGAGCGGCCGCTCGCGTTGCTCGCTTGCGCTAACGCGCTGAGCCGCGCGTCGTCAAGCGGGACGTAGACGAGCTCGGTCTTCATTATAGCTTCTGCGTCTCGAGAATCTCGGTCGGATCTCGGAGACTATTTCTTGGTTTTAGACGGCGCCAGATTGCTTCGTAGCGGCGGACTGAAATCAACGCGTTCTGTTCGTCCACCTCGCGCTTAAAGGCGACTTTGAGTTTAACGATCTCGCGCTCGAAGCCTTTCTCGGCCGCTGCTCGGGTAAGATACTTAAAGCTTTTCTGGGGCGGTTCGGCGGGTTCGTCATCGTCGCTCTCGTCCTCTTCGTCTCTCTCTTCGATCGAGAACGAGGGATATTGCACGTCAACATGCCAAAATCTCGGTTTTTCGCCTCCCCGAACTAACTGCGGACCCGCGAATGCCAGCATCACGCTAGCGGAATCGTGCACGTAACTGATCTCCTCGTGACGAATAGTCTGAATACAGTACTCAGCCGAAAGCATAATGAACGTCGCTGAATTCGGCTGCTGGCGAAGGGAGTTCCAGTCGATCTCGCCGTCCGAACCGAGTTTTACCGCGTAGCCGATCTTCCGCTTGGTCTTGCGTCGTTTCATTGACAGAAGAACATCGTCTTTAAAGCGATGGATGTAAATAACAGCGTTTTGACGTGTTACATAGTATAACGAAAATATATAGGTTGTCGGACGCCCGATCAGATCGATGCGTTACGCTTGCGTATAAGTCGGCCTAGCTGCTAGGAAAGTAGCCCTAAAGTGAATGCTTGGTTGCAGCCGATACAGGAGTTCTTTTCTTGGCTACTGGCTTCCAGAGAGCTTTTTGCCGCATTTATCGGGGCCCTGGTTGGTGGGGCCTTCGCCGTTCTCGCCCAGATGCTGGCAAGCAATGCCCAACGCAAACGCGATCGCCAGACCGAGAGGGCAACGCTTAGAGGCACACTCGAAGCGATCGCAACGGAGCTGGAGGTCTTTAAGACGCACTTTCTGGATGGCTTCGAAGATATGTTCAGCGAACCAAAACCCGGGACGTCCAAGGAACACCACCTGCGAGAGGTGGCCCCTTTACATCAAAAGCTCTCGATCGTTTTCGATTCAAATGCCGCCGTACTGGGGCGACTTCCCGACGCGAGTCTGCGCCGAAAGATTGTAGCTACTTATGTGAAACTCAAAGCTACGATTGACGTTGTTAATGAGTACGCTGAACGGCGAAAAAATTCGGTTACTGCGAGCCTTCAACCGAGCCCAGGCGGAGGGCTACTTGGCATTAGAGGCGACGTCGAACAGTGGGCCGGCAATGTTCGCCGATTTGTTCCAATCCTGCAGAAGGAAATAGACGAGCTGCTTGACGGGATCACAAACTATCTCAAGACTTACCCAAAATGACGGCTTTGACCCAAGCCGCTTGTCTTGCCTAAAGTTCGGTTTGCGTATGCTGCGCAAAGCTGACTTGCGGCGCGTGCTCGGTCGCCGATTAACCGAGCGACTCTTACGAGCTGGTTGGATCGAGCCGGTCAGCGCCAATGGCCGGATCTACTTCGACCCGCGCGTCGTTCACTTGGCGATGAAACGTCTTGGGCGCGAGGGCTATCGGCTAAACGGCCATGTCCGAAACGTGTCGTTTAGCGCGCGTCCAAAAGTACCGAAGCGCTCTCTTGAAGAAACGCTCGCCGATATCGATCTCTCAAACCTTTAACCGAGGGAAGCCGGTACTCGCCCAGCGGCACAGAGGCGGACAAGACACGCGATTTAATAGAGCCGGTATCTAGGCAAATCGTGGAGCTTAAAGCGCTCGCTCTTTGTGGCCTCGCGCCATAAAACTTAACCCCGGGGGAGGCGAAGGCATTAACGATTGGCTCGTTGGCGCGCTACATCGGTCCCGAAGATCCGAGCCGCTAGCTCCGCTGTAGAGATCGGGGCAGTGAGTTGAGAGAGTTTCTTGCGTAAGATCTCAGTAACCAATCTACCGGGGCGCATAGCTCTTTGTTTAGCGACTTCTTTAGTTAGTTGGACCACTTCGCGATCGAGTCGCCAGCCAGTCTGGCGAAGTGCTTCTCGCGACTCATACACCTGTTTGTTTTGGGCGTGATAAATTTGTTGTTGGGCTAAGATGCGTTCGCGGTTTGCGCGGTCGTAGTCGCGTTGTCGGGCCAAGATGCGCTCGCGGTTTTTGAGGTAATAATCTCGGCGCGCTTGGCGGTTCTTAAGATTGTAGTCGCGTTGTCGAGCCAAGACGCGGTCGCGGTTCTTAAGATAGCGCTCTCGGCGCGCTTGGCGGTTCGCGCGATAGTAATCGCGTTGTCGGGCCAAGATCCGCTCGCGGTTTTTGAGGTAATAATCTCGAGGCGACATTACTTAGAATATTGCGATTGTACTTACGTAAGAAGCACCGCGAACCAAGCGCAATCAGCGCGAGAGCGCGTTTGAGTGGTCGGAGAGTATCGAGATAGCGGAAAGGGGGCTCGACGCGTCTAGCGCGGTTTTAAAGCGTTTGAGCGCTACATCTGTATATACTGTTTTATACAACGCCATCTCGACGAGTTTTGTCAGGCGTTCGTAACATTGGCGAGTCGTTGCGGCAGCTCTGCGCAACGCTTGGTGTGTTTCCTCTTTCAAGCGGATGTTAACCGAAACCTTTCCGCTTGGTTTACGCCCGGCCCGAGCGCGTTTGCCGCCATGAACACCCCTTCTTCTCTGTGGCATTGTGTAACAAAACAATTCCTAGCGCCATTTGAATTCTTGCGCAATCAATTAACTTTGATTGTTTGCGGAAACTTTCATATTGGTGCCGGTGCGGATATTGCGCATCGTAAGATCGAGACGTAGAGCCAGCTGGCAACGTCAGAGTACTCCAGTCCGGCGTGACGGCTGGCGCAGTGATCGAACTACCGCGAAAGCAATAGCCAAGGCATGAATCAAGAGCCGCATTACAGGTGCTAGCGATATATAAAATCGTCGCAAAGACCGAAGGTTGTTCTCAGAATAGAGAGATAACTGGTCGCGCAAACGCACAAACAAGGAGATAGATGTTACAGTCGAATCGGTTGTAGCTTTTCTGCGGTTACGTGGGTGTTTTACATCCTCCGGGTCCTCCGCGCCTGAATCGCGACCATCATCTCGTCCTCAAATCCGGTCGCGGCGAAATCGGGCTCGGGTTCGTCGGTCAACCGCTCGAACGCCATTGCTACCGGTGGAATTCCTTTGGCGCCAAACTTCCAATTCACGCGACCCTCTTGCGTCAAAAACACTTCATCGATTTCGGGGTCTTTGGTCCCATAATAATGCTCGAACCAACGCACGGTTGGCCCAGCCGTGGCGACTTCTGGGAGATTCTGCAAGGACAGGAAAGAGTATTCGTCCCAGATATTTGTAATAGAGGTGCCGCAGTCACCGCGTTTTCGGGCTGTGTGGCGACAATGACTCCATGACCGACCGTCAGATAACACCAGGACACGCAGCCATGAAAACCCTGGATACTGCAAGCCGTAGAGAGTGACTCCATTGCCTAATTCGGAGAGCCTTGTTAACCGGAGCGCTGGATCCATAAACTAAAGGCGTGAATCCAATCGGTAGGTAAAAGGTCCTTCGACCTTCACGTGGCCGAAGCGAGGATGCATCGGATTCAAAAGACAGTTTACTTCTTCAGGTACGATTGCGTTCGGAACAACCAAGCCGACCGAGGATCGTGATTTGATCCAGTCGATGCCGATCCGCATCGTGGAGCGCGAAGGCGGATGCGCCCGCCAGTCCTTCGGTAATTGATCAACCTCCAGAAAGGAAACTAATTTGTTCGACAGCTCGATCCGATATAGACAGAGCGCCCGGCCTTTGGAAGGCACCCAATGGACGCGCAGCTCGAGCAGTGCCAACGCAATTGAACTGGCAGCGTATACAATTCGGGCTCCTTTCATGTGCCAGCGTCCATGAGCGTATAGATCGCCATTACCGCTAAAGGCTTCTTCGATTGTCTGGCCGTGTTTCGGGTGCACCAGACGCCAGAGCTTCAAAAGTAGTTACCCCACTCAATTGCGCCTAAGAGCGCCTCGACATTTTGGTATCCGATATCCGTATCAAGCCAATCAATCGGGCGCACATCCCCTAGCCCGTAGGCTGGAGAAGTCAGCCACCCAGCCGCTTCGCTTTTGGAGCCAAAGAGCTCAGTCGCCCGATCCAAAATTGACCTGGCGCGTAGCACCCGCTGGCTTTCGTCCTGGCTCAAGCGCTCTTTACGCGATGCGCGCCACAAAACGGTGCGTTCTGAAAGCCGTAGCGCGTCCAATAGATGTTTACGCGGCAGCGCTAGATCAGCTGCCAATTTATCCAGCTCCCGAATTGGCAGCCCTGCGCGAACCCTCTGGATATCACCAGTTACAGAGGTAGTGCTCATACTCCAAGAGGATTCTATCATATCAGCGCCATAGCTGCAACATTGCGCCTGTAGGATCAATGAAGGGAATTAGGAATTTGCGGGCCAAATCCGATTTGTCGCCGTGCCGGCTCCTCCGGTGGCATCAAGAGAGGACGAATCGTTTCGTAAACCTCACGCAGAGCCGGCATGGCCGGCAATTCGCTGCGCTGCTTCCAGAGTGCCGTCATTTTCCCGAAAACTCGTGATCCGGGTCGCCCGGAAAGAGTGCGGCGAATAGTGCATTGGTAATCCGCCTTGTCAAGAAGCCTTTGAACCTCGCCATCGACGAATGCCGGCGTTTTCCCTTCAGTTCGAGAAAATCTCTCAGTCCTGACTTCGCGGGTCAGATTCATGGCGAGCACGCCTTTTTCGGTCAGCCAGGAGAACAGCATCCAAATGGCGGCCGTGTGCTGTTTGGCCGTGGCCGGCGCGGCTTGGCACTGCAGCGTTTCGATGTAGGCCGCCACCGTAATCGCTTCAATGTCTTCGAGGTCCTGATACCCAGCGCGTTCAACCCACGCTAGGAACTGTTGGACCGCCCGGCAATAGGCGGCCCGTGTGTTCGCGTTGCGGATCGGAACCGTAAAAAACTCGAAGAATTTTTTCCTAGTTGAAGAGCCGGCGCGCTCAATGAGAATTGGAGCTTGGAAACTTTGGGGCGCAACAACGGCCAGTTCAGAGCCCGACATTTGCCGCGAGAGACTACGCTAAAGGGTCCCCTTTTGACCAGTCATAAAAGGGGTTATGTGTGGCTATTCTTTGGCCTTTTGACCAACGCACCTGTCATTTTCCACGATGAATGCCGTTCGATTTTCCACGGTATTTGGCGTACTTGGGTCAGGTTAGGGCACCCACTCGTCGCTACGTACGAGCTGGCAGTCGCTTTACTGGAGGTTAGCTGACGCCAGATAACGTGGAAAAACAGACGCCAGATAAATTGGAAACTCGCAGTCGAGCAGAGCGCGCCGCGCTTTTCGAGACCACTCGACGTGTGGTAGCAATGCTACTCACTCTTGGTGCTTTTCTCGTCCTCGGAGCCCTCTTCTTCGCGCTTTGGCAAAACCGTTTCGACCCCGTCCTAACAGAGCTCGTACTACGGCAATTTCCTGTTGTTGTCGGTATCCCGTTCGGAGCTCTCGGCGCATTTATCGTCGTTACGCTGCTGCGGCAACGCGAGGACCCCTTGGAATTTGAAGGATTGGGCTTCAAGCTCAAAGGGGCGGCTGGTGAAATCATCCTTTGGAATATTTCTTTCCTTGTGATTGTGGCTGCGATCAAGTTGCTCTGGAAAGGATAACGAACCTCCGTGCGCATGCTGACTCCCACTCAAGCCGCGGCGGAAAACGTTGCAGTTCAGCGCCTCATTGCAGCTGAAGCTGCGCTTGGCACCGCGACGTTGCCCGGTACCATCGTAGACCAGCGCACACACCGAGGCTGTTATGGCAAAAGCCGCGCGAAATTCTATGCCAAATAATTAGCTGGGTCACTCCTGATAGTCACATTGTCATGTCCATAAACCATTCGCGGACAATTTTACTTCCCGGCAGGCAGCCAAACGCGTGGTGATAATTTTTGACTGCTCGAATGATTACTTCTTCAGCCTCAAAAACCAAATCTCCTCTAACTCTTACATTGCGGCCGCAGTCATTGTGCTTGAACTCGTTCCTTAGTCGATTGCTTGCTCCGTAGAACTTTTTTCTCGATGGCCGACGTGCTTTTAAGAAGTCGGCAACGCTGTCGAACCAGATCGCATTGTTTTCCAGCTGTGTGCGGTGACTTTTCTTCTTAGCAATTTGTCCGAGTATTTCTTCAGCGGCGGCTGCAAGCGTAAGAGCACAAACGGGATCGCCTTGATCGAGTAAATCGACACTTCGATGCAATTGAAGTAGCGCGATTCTTCGTTTGCTGATTGAGGTCTCTCCGTCCCTCACAGTTGTGCGCTGCTTGCCACTCATGAACGTTCCCGGTCAGGTAGATACACGATTTTATCGTTCGTTTCGAGCATTTCGCGCGAGACCGAGTTTTGTCGTGTGGTAATTTACCACACGAGACTTTGCAAAATGGCTCTGGAAGCCGTTGTACGGGTAACTCCTCCGAGGAGAGAAGAGATAAGCTCACAGCCATTTCAATTTTTCGGCGCTATGGGGCTCGGGCTAGAATTCTCATACAACGCGCGCGTCATGGCGTCAGACATTGGTATCTCTTCGTCTATGCCGTCGATGCGGACGAAGAGGCGCATTCTCCCCAGAGTTCAATGAACTGCTGAGCAGGAACCCCGCTTGGAGGGTTGAACATAGCGCGCAAGCTCACCTTCCCATTGGCGGGAAGAGTAAGTTCTGCAGTCCAGCCGTTGAACGCTCCAAGTTCTACTGCAACTTGCTGGCCTGAGATGCGAGAAACTAGCCGCGGTTGCGCTAACCGAAGCGGTTCCCCGGATACGTTTATTCCCTCGAGAGTAAACTCCGTGGCATATGATTGCCGGCGGCTCGCCTTCATAAATGTGCCCGAGATGACTGTTCCAGGTTATGCACCGAGTTGCCGCGCCAGCCTTTGGAAGACCCTTGATTTTCTCGGGTGGCACAATGATATCTGAAACGGCCTGCCGTAAAGGTTTGTTCGTGGCCGTCTCTAGAATTTTTTCACAAATCCTCGTGAGGACCGTGGTTTGCTCTGGAGCTGATAGAGTGTCCAGAGCGCTCGTAATCGCTTCCGAATCACCTTCCGTAGCGATAAGATCGAGAGAATCCGCGCGGCTAATGTCTCCTGATCTGACTTAGAAAGAGGAAATCCGGTAGGATGGGCGGATCGCAAGCATTCTGCGAAGGCTAATTGTCCCGCACCGGAATAGGGGGTGACCATTTTGTCTACGCTGAACCGTCACCGCATTCTTATCAAATAAACGTAAAGTTCCTAGTCCTATTAGGACGACTCGTTGCTCTTCGGTGGTCAGCTGGAAAAGGAAGTCTTCGGGGGAAACGTTGCCGGTTGCGTTTAACCGCCTCGTTGAGTCGTGATGTCAGAACGCCATAGATGCGCGCCAGATCAGTATCCAGAATCACTCACTGCCCGCGAATCGTAAGAATGAAGTGTTGTAGGTCCAAATCCACTGACGCTCGGGTCTGCACGCTAGACGGTTTTGGTGGTGGTGCTGGCTTCGAGAGGTGCTACCGCAAATCTTGTTGTGTTTACTGCGACAGTCGAGGCGTTTCTTCGACTAACTGAGGCTCTTCCTTGACCGCAGCAGCGTTAGCTGCTGATAGCGATTGGTTGTCACTTGGCTTGGCGATCTGCGCCTGCAAGCGGTGATTCTCGGCCTGTGCCTCGTTCAACCGATTTCGCAGAGAGCGAAGTTCCTTATTAGCCGCTGCGAGTTTACCCGACTCAGACGAGTTGTCCTTTGCGGACGAATGCGGCACGGCAATCTTCTTTACTTCGAATTCCTTTTGTCCGACCGCAAAATATTGCCCCTTCGGAAAGGAGCCTGGTTTCAGCGCGTCTAAAGGCAATTTCTTGTTGCTCAAGGTCTCGACGTGATCAGTCACGCCATCAAAATGGTGCACCAGAACCATGTCTCCTTTCCTCTCCCAAAACGTTGTTCTGGGTTGCGTCGCGCACCCAGTTACCATCGCGCTACCTGCGGCGATCAAGAGTAAGTATGTCGTTTTCATAACAGTTCGTAGTGAGTTCCTTTGATGACACCTTCGAGGTAACCGCCTTGGTCGCGTTTGCCTGGCTGGTCGGTAAATTCGAGGATGTAGTGGTAGGCCCGTGAATTGCCGTTCGAAAACTGGAACTCGCCTTGAATCAACACACTCTTCTCGTCGATCCAGGACTTAGCCAGGCGGGCTTCGGCCTGCAAGCGGCCGCGAGAGCCTTGCGCCTGTTTGATGGCGGCTGCGCCGTCTTCATCCTTTTGAAGCGTTTTGTCCCAGCTTTTGCCGTCGAACCAAGCCGCGAAAATACCCGAACCCCGTGGATAATTCTCGACAATGACGACGCGTTTTGAATCTGGTGCCCAAAGGGCTTGAACCAAGTGCGCGGCCGCTGCGTTGTTATCAATAGTCAAGACCGGCGCACCGCTCGCGTCGGTTAAAACGACCGCCTGGCCGGTCGTTACAGACCATTTTTGATCCGGCGAAGGGTATTTCTCAGCCAAGGCTGAGGTCACCAACGCCAGATAAAGAAACAGAATTGAAGCCTTCATCCTTCAGTTGCTCGCAACATTGGTTGGGCAATCACCCTGGATTGCTGCGGTGCCGGCATAGGCATTTACCATCACAGACGGGTCTCCGACCGTGAAACCGTTATCTTGATACTGGATCCCAACGCCCGTAGCGGTCGCCTGAGAGATTTCACCAGTGCCACCACCAGGGCCCACATCCTCGACACGCGCCCAAGTGCTTTGCCCTGTTGAGTTATTGGTAACCAGAGCCCAATCGCCGAGTGAAACTCCGCTTGCTGCCATTCGGTCCTTGCTCATCACGACGTACGCGTACTGAGCCGAGTTTACGTCGCTGCCGTTGACTTGACCGGCAGTGTGCGGTTTCCAATCGGGGTCATGCCCTTGCATGGCCGGATTGCCATCGGTATCGATCTTAGCCTTCGACGAGCTTGTGTACGATGGATTACCAAGCGCGCTGGCGCCGCCTGTGGGCGAGCAAAAGCCCTCGCCCGCTATGATGTTATTCGGATCTGCTGAACCGGGCCCACCGCCTTGCTCGGAGCGTTGGCTATCGTCTTCGCAAGCGACAAGGAACACTGACAGACTAACGATTGTGATTAGGCGCTTGTTCATTGTGTTCGAGCACGTGTTGTGCTGGCGGGGGGATTGGCCTCGGTTGGCGACGCGAATACAAGGCTTTAAAAAACATCCTGCTCAGTTCGTAGTCCCAAAAAGTCCTGGGCGTCGCCAGCAGCCAGGTCAGCGGATGGCGCAGCAAGATGGCGGCTACGAGACCGATAACGCCATTAAAAATCCATACCGGCGGGAAAGGCGGATGGCCGGTGACGTAGAAGACGATCGCGCACACGATGTACCCAGCGATAAAGAGAAGGGTGCTAAGCCAGATCACGATCCGAGAACATAAAAGCCCCAAACCCCAGAAAATGAGGCCGTAGACGAAAGGCGGCCATTTAGCGGGATAGGTCAAAGCATAGGCAAGAGTCGACAAAACTGCCCACGCGACCAGCTCGGCCTTTGCGAATCGCCACCAACGCCCCAAAAACTCATCGCGCGCCTGCTTGTTGGTGCTGAAGAGTGGTACTTCCGAACGCCAGGCCCAGACCGCAACGAAAATCAAAACCACAATCAGTAAACCCATCTCACTGCACCTCCAATGTGTCTTTGCCTGGGTTATAACATAATTTTGCGTGTGTTGGCCACTGTCGATCGAGCGCCAAAGGTAGCACTGCGGCATTAATCTGGCGGTCAAGTTCCTGCTTGAGCCGGCGAGCTCCTCCGCTTTGGGTAAAACATTTTCGCAACAAGTGGGCGTGGACCGCCTTACGATCGATTTCGAGCGCTCCAAGCTTGGCGGCGATATGCGCTAATTTTCGCGATAGCACATGATCCAAAATAGCGATTTGGGTTTCCTGGCTTAATGGCCGGTAAACGATGGTCTCCGTTAGCCGGTTAAAGAGTTCCGGACGCAAAAATTTCCGCGCTTGTTCGAACGCGAACGATTCCATGCGCGAATAAAGAGTCAGCTCCATTTGTCCCCAGCGGCTGGCGCCGATGTTGCTGGTAAGAACGACGTAACAGTTGCGAATGGATGTGCGCTCACCGTCGGAGTCCGTTACCTGGCCTTCGTCTAAAAGCGACAAGAAAACATCGACGATGGCTTTATGCGCTTTTTCGATCTCGTCGAAAAGTAGAGTGCTTCCTTCCGGATGCTTGCTCGTTGCCCGCTTGATTCTATTAACTAGATCGTCCACATCGCCGGCGGACTGCATCTCGTTCATATAAAACATCGCGAGCCGATCCGGACCGAACAGATACTCCGTGAACGCCTTGGTTGTTTCAGTTTTGCCGACTCCAGAAGGCCCCATTAAAAGGAATGCGCCGCGCGGCCGCTGACCGCGCTCGTTAAGTTCGCACTCGGCTGACGCAAGCGCGTGGGCGATGCGCTCCAGAGCATCGTCCTGACCGATGATTCTGCTTTGCAGATATCCTTTCAGCCCTTTTAGATCGCGCTTGTCACCCATGAGCTCCCCTAGTTTGCTCCAAATCGAATGCCAGAAACCGTGTTGGCGGCTGGCGGCTGGCTCTGCGTTAATGCAGCGCTGCCGTTGCCCGTTTTCATCTGTGCTAGCTCCGCTTTGAGAGCCTTAATCTGTCCCACGATTAGCGCCTGGTTCTGGTTGGTCGCCCCGGCGTTGGTTTTGAGCGCATCTTCTAAGACATCGATTTTGGCCGAGAGCTCGCGCACCTGGTCGAGCGCCTGGCGCGCTTCGGTACCGTCTGCGGCTCGCGGGGCACTTGTCGCGACCGCTCTCGCTGGTGCACGCTGCTGACGATGCGCCGCCATCTCATAAGTCCAACTGTCCTTACTGAAGCCGTGTAACGAACGTTTGGCGCAGCTGTATCGTTCGTACTGGTGCCGGAGCGCTATGTCGGTGCTAAGATCACTCCAATTGATTTCGTTGGTGCCAGGATAGGAGTGGCATCCCGCCACAAATAAGAACGCCAGAAGGAGAATTCTTTTCATTGTTTGCCTTTTTGTTTGGCGTCTCGCGAAAGCGCTTGGCTCTGTGCGTCGAGGGCGGCGGCACGCGCATCCATCGATGCGCTCGCGTCGTCGAGTCGATGCGTAAGAGCGGGATCGATCGGAATTCCAATCGCTGGATTGCGCTGCGGATCATCTCTGCGAGAGCGCGGTTCGCTCACTCGCTCTGTTCGGTCACGTTCAGAAAGGTACTCGTTCTCGACCAACGCGCGGCGACGTGAACCACCAACAGTCGCCTTTGCCATATTGATGTCCTCTGTGACATACACGTAGAAAAGCTTCCCGGCTGGCACCCTGATGAAGAACCCGTCGCGCTCGATTGAATCCATGATGAGCTGCGCGTAGCGGTCCATCACTGCCTCCACTCCTTGAGCCGGTGGATTAATGATGTAGCCGGCTACGCCGCCAGCCCCGCGCGCGTTCGGGCTAGGAACAGTTTGTCCGAAGATGTTGGTCGTAGTGCCTTGGACACTCTGCGCGAGACCGGCTAGAAAGGTCGCGACGAACATCTGCACGGCATCGCCATTGTTGCTCTTTATCACAACGCCCCGAAGCCCAGCGCTTCCGTCTGTGATTCCCCAAGTCTTCTGGACCGTGTCGACCGCCGTGTTGCCAACCAAGAGTTTCTTAAACTCCGGATCGTCTTCACGGTCCAGAACCCAGCCTTTTAAAACCAGTTCTCGGCCAAGGCCAGGATTCTTCTCATCATGAAGAGTAAAGGTCCAAGCGCCTTCCGCGCTGATTCGTTCACGGCTCTTGTCAACCTGTGCAACGCCGTGGACCTCTGAACATTTCGGAATCAGAACCTTTCCTCCCCACACCAGGTCGTCTGTGACCAGGCCAATGATCGGCGTCGAGATGTTCGAAGAATCGACCGTGTTCACCAGTTTGCAGCGGACCAGGCGGTAAGCGGGCGCGTAATCGCCTTCCTCTTCTGGTGTTGGAGTCGGCGCGACGTTCGAAGCGTAAATGCGCATCGGTGCCAAGCCCCGTTCCTTTTCGCCTTGCACTGGCTCTGGGAAAGCCGGTGCGGGTTGTAGTGTTGGCGTCGGACTAGCTACAGCGGTTTCGGCGGCCGCCACGGTCCGCTCGCTATGAAGGGAGGGCTGTTCGAGACCACCCGCATCTTCATTGGCGCGCTGTTTCGGTGCGGTTTGAGCCTTTGCCGTTGTGTGATTGCTCAAGAGCAGCCATCCGCTTGCCCCCGCGGCGACGAGCAGGAGCGCAACAGCGCCGATTGTCAGTTTTCTTTTGTGAGCGGTCATTTTGTTGAAGCCACTGATGCTGGCAACCTCAAGAGGACGCTGAAATCGTTGGTGTCAGCAGTCTCGATGTAGAGCTCGTAAACTTTGCCGTTGATGACGACGCCCAGGTTCGTCTTCGCTCCTTTGCGCAATGAGCGCAGTGTGAACCAGCTCGTCCCCGGCGAAATATAGAAATCGCCTGCTTCTTTAGTGGGATCCTTGGTAAAAGAGTCGCCTTCAAGCGACTCGATCGGGGTAGGGAACTGGACTGTAGTTGCGCTGGAAGTTGAGACAAAAATTCGAACCGGTTGCCGTTGGTCAAGCACAGCTTCACGTACTCGACCCGTCAAATCGTCGGCGGATGCGAACTTGGCTGCTAGCACCAGAAACAGAGCCGCGAGGAGCCTACTATTTTTGTGTGATGGCGTTTGGATTTTTCGCGTACTCATAACCAAAGCACATGAGCGGGTAACGTTTGTTGCGTCCGAGATCCGGGTTGCGGGCAAGATTGAAATCGACGGCAACGGGTTGCACCTCTTGAATCGGTGAACCGTTCAAGACACCTGTAATGACTACCTGTCCGATTACACGCGCCTTGATGAATCCTTGACCTACTGGTTGTGCATCAATGGCCTTAATCTCCACGCGAGAGCGCAGACTCTTGCTTGTATACTGCATTTTGAGCCCATTGAATTCGTCTCGAAGCTTTTTAGCCGTAAGCGTATCGAACAAGATCGAGATCAGCTGTTCGTTATCCGGTCCTGCCGGCGATCGGTCCAGCAAACACTTTGCTGCCCAGCTCGCGGCCAGCTCCAGGACTTCTTTGGAGGCTGACGGATCGACAAGCGGCGAGACGATCAGCGATCCGCTTGCGAGGTCAAAGACAACGACTTCGTCTTTGTGTTTGGCTGCAATCGAGTAATAGATCGGCGTAGCAATGTTAACAAACACGCTGGTAACCAGCGCTACCGCTAACCAGTTTTGTGTTTTTCTTCCACGGCCGAGACGCATAGCGGCCGGAGCGGGTTGCGTGTTCGCTGTCGTTGTCATGCTTTGGCTCCGTTCGACAGCGCTCGAGCCGCTGCTGGTCTTCTTGTGCTCAGTTCTTTGATAAGCGCGTCGGCAGCAGCAGCTGAGCGCGAGGAAGGAAGCGCTCGATTGGCGAAGCCGCCTACTCCGTGAGTGGCTTCAGTTGCGCCACCAATGGGCGATGCCAGAGTGTTACCCATTGCTCCGCCAACTGTTGTACCGAGAGCGGTGCCGGCAGGGCCAGCAACTGCAGAGCCAACCACTGCACCGGCAGCCGTACTGCCAGATTTAACAGCATTCGCGCCGTGATAGCCGATTGTTGCTCCGGCCCTGCCGAGCATGTCCGCGGCGAAATTGCTGCCGCTGGTAACAGCGCGGGCAATGAGCAGTGGTGTACCAACGGTACCAACGAACATCCACAGACAGACGATAAACAGAGGAGTGAGTGCCGTGAATAGCTCAAATAGCGTGGCGTTCGGATTAGGCGTGTGCAGATTGTTGAGCGCCGCCATCGTGCCGATGTGCACAAGTGCCCAGCCTACCGGCCAGCAAACGACTGCGATGATCGTTTTGAGAAAGTTCTGGGCTGCACCTTGGGCCGCCGGGAGACCAAGCGATGCGATAAAAAGTGGAGCGATTAATTTACTACCAATCAAAATCAGCTTTTGCAGGATCAGCATTACCTGCATAACAAACACGGTCAAAGCGGCCATCCCAGCGGCTGTCAAAATAAGTAAGCCGCGCATGATGTACTCGGTCCATTTGCTCAGATCCAGTAAGCTTCCAGTGCTTGCGGCTTGAGTAGTGCGGACCCGAACGAAGTCTCCCAATACGGCGTAGGGTTTGGTGAAATCCAGAGCCAGCGAAGCATCGTTCTGGTTTTGCACGGGGATCCAAGCTAGATCAGAATCCACCGACACAATTGCTTTAACCAATCCGGTGGCGAGCTGCTGGAGCAGAGTTAAAAAAAACGGAACACAGGCAATTGCCAAGATTAGGCCGGCTGCCCGGAAAATAACCCGCATCGGGTTGTCGTAGTGATTTCCCGCTGTGAAATGAAAAGCGATCACCACAATCAGCCACGCAACCAAAATAAATGGAAAGGTGGCTGCATCGGTAAGCTGAACAAGCTTCGCGATTGGAATCAACTGCTCTAGCCATTGTTGAATGGAAAGGTTTGTCATCTCTCCTTCTTTTTTTCTGGCGTTGGACTCGGTGTTCCACCGCCGATGAAATGGCTCATTGCGTCAGCCGCCCGATTAAGATCGTCTGCCCTCGCTTTAGCTTCCGCGCGATCGCGGGCAAGAGCCTCTTGTCGGCGCGCATCAGCTTCGGCTGCCTGGCGTTGTAGCTCTCTTGTATTGGCCTCAAGAGCGTTGCGCCATTGGATGACTGACCAGGAAACCGCCCCGAGAGCGCCGATAAGGAAAACAGTTAGACCGATCAATAGCTTTTGTTTCATGGGATAGTCTGTTCCCGACTACCGCTTCCGCCAATCAAGTTGGCTAGATTGGCTGCCGCGTTATTGAGATCGGTCTGCCTCTCCTGAATCATTTGTTGTCGCCGCGCTTCTTGCATCCTAGCCGCGTCATTCTGGTTCTGGACCTGCTGCATCATCGCTCTCTGGCCGGTCAAGTGCGTGGTGTGACCGAGCGCGTTCATTTGAGCGGAGATCGCTGAAATCTGTGCCGCGTACTTCTGAGCCGACATATGGTCGCTTGCGCTATTCAAGTTCTGAACGGCAGTCGAGAGCTGCTGTTCCAGCGACGCGATCTCGTTGTTATACGTCTTTTCCTGCGTGTTGTACGCTTCCACCATATTGTTCACGGTTTGGAACTTCTTGAACACGGATGTGTCGTAACGGATTGCGTTCCCAAAGCGATCGACCGTCCCCTGCAAATTCGAGTACAGACCGTTAGCTGTGTACGTGAGCGATTGGGCGCCCTCAGCTGCTTGCCGGAACGCCGACACAGTTTGCCCAACGCCGCTTTGGAGTTGCGCCGCGCTCGCCATGAAATCGTTTAGGTGCAGCAGATTGACGTAATATTGAGGATCGCCGAAGCGCTCCAGCTGCAGCACCTGGTTCTCGATTTGCGTGATCTGATTAGTGATCTGCGTCAGCTGATTCATCGTTTGCTCGATGTACTGAGCGTAATTCTCAATCTGACTGACCATATTGTGAGTCAGGTTTGGAATGTCCTCAGTGAGCAGATAGGCATGTGCCAATCCAGGCACTGCGAAGAACGCCAAAAAAACAACGGCGAGCTGCTTTTTCATATGCTTACTCCTGGTGTGCCCAGCGCTGGGCCTCCTGCATACTCCAGTAATCCCGCTTGGCAGCGTCAGAGAGACCCTTCTCGTAGCCTTGCGCAAATTGTGGCGAAACCTGGCGCTGGGAATAAACGCCGGTTTGCATGAGCTCGTCGCCCCTTTCAGCGAGGCCCGCCGCGCCTCGCATTTCAGTTGTTACAGTTCCCTTTTTTTGCGGTGAAATCATGCAACCGCTAAGCGACAACGCCATCAGCGCCAGGATCGTCTTGGTCGGTGTTGTTCTTTTTCTCATCTTCTTTGCCTCGCTTTTGTTTCCGTTTGCGAGCTTCGGTAATGATGCCGGTGACGACATCGTCGTATTTGGCTAAAGCCTTTTGCCGCTCGTCCCATATGTTGGTGTCGCTCGCCCCGCAATAGACAACTTCCGGGCAAGCTAGATTGCGCAGGGTGCCGACGAGTTTCCGGCGCGGATCCGGGACGACCACGAGAAAGCTCGAAAACTTGCGTCCTTCGCTTTGGTTCTCAGGCAGCGGATAGCGTTTGATCGTTTCGACGGCCGCTGCACTCAATTCGTGGATGTTCGCGATTTGGTCCGCGGCAGTAGGGCTCGGTTGTGCCGAAATAAGGATGAGTTTGCTGTTATCGACGACGGCAGCGCGAACCCTCGGGTCAGCGGTCAGTAGGGGAGCTGGCTGCTGGAAGACGGTGCAAACTACGGCACCGAACTTTCGCATTTGACCGTAAAATTCCTGCAGCGCTTTCGCTCCGCCTGGTGCCTGCAAGACGCGAGCGCCCTCCTCGAAAACAATCCATTTACGCTGTGCGCGCGGTCGTTTGATGACTTCTTGCCGGCTCAAATTGAGCACGAGAAAATGCGCCGCTTCGCGCATGGGTTCGAGGGAGTTTGGGATTAGTCCTAACTCCAGGTGGACACACTCCTGATCGAACCGCGCAGTGGTCTTACCGTCAAAAAGTTTCCCGAATATGCCGTTGGCGCGCCAGACGCCCAACCGGTCACCGGTTTCAATCGCCAGAGGATTATCAGTGTCGCCTCCGATTGGGGTCAGCGTCATGAGCTCAACCAGCTGGCTCAAGGTCGGCATGGATTCAGGCGGCAGATAAGACATCCCGAGATCGCGCACGAGACCCCGCGTGGAATAGTGCGTACCAAATTGTGCGATCGCTTCGGAATCGAGGTTTTGTGGCGTTGGTCGGTCCCGAAGCGCAGACCAGGCATCCAGAAACGTGTTGTCAATTCCAGGCATCTGGGAGCGATGGTTCTCAATCCAGTAAGTGCGCGTCGCGACTTCCAGAGCTTGCTGTGGATGTGCGCGCGACCAATCTGCCCAGGCAGAATCGTACAACAAATTGATGTGGACCAAGAGCACGCTTTCGATCCGCGAGACGCGGGCGGGATCCGCTCCGATAGCAGTTTCGCGGAGCATTTGTAGACAGAGCGCAACGCAAAAGCCGAGTTGCTCGCTGTGCAGCGGGACGCCGAGACAATCGAATGGATTGATTGTCGTAGCCCCGCCGGGCGCGATCACAATTGGGCGCGTGCCGGCCGTCTGCGCCGTCGTACCGTGCGACAATCCCTCCTCGACCACGAGCTTGTAGTCAAAGAGGTGAGCGACTTGGGCCCATAGATCGGTTAGGAGAATTGATTTGCCAGCTCCTACAATCCCGTAAACGAGCATGTGTTGGGGGACTTTGTTGATTTGGAGCGATAGCCCTACCAATCCACCGCTTGTTGAATCGTAGAGTGCTTCAGCATTCTCTAGTCGACCGGTAAATGAAGCGGTCCAGGGTAGGAGCTCAGCAGCCGTGTAATCATCGGTCGCTAGATCGTAACCGCGATACGAGCTATAGGTCCAACCCGGCCACGTGTTGTACCAGAGCTGACGGGCGGTTTCGGGGTTCGTGGCATGATGTGCGCGACAGCCCGCCATAGAGACAAACGCGTTCTTAGCCACTGCTGCTCGCGAAATCACGGTCTCCGGATTTGGTGCCCACAATCGCAGCGCGAGAAAAACGTTCACGGGCAGAACTTGGCCTCGTTCCAATTCCTCGATGCGTTCCGCAGCCATCTTAACTTGGGTCCCCAAGCTCCAGGCCTTTTTCGGCGTGTCCCTGGCTTCGATGGCCTGAAAATTTGCGGTGTCTTCGAGTTTCTTGACGACCTGGGCTGATTGCTGCGGATAAATGTTAAGGGTCAACTCGTAGTCCTGAAAGCCGAGCTCGGTCAGGTTGGAAATGAGGCTCGGGCCCATCCGCTTGGGCAACTGGAGCATCGCGAGAATCGCATGGTTGTAGCCGTCCAGTTGAAATGAGATCCCGGCTCCGGGTGGCTGAACGATATCGCAGAAAAGACAATTCTGTTGAATACTCCTCTCAGGATCGAAGACGTCTAGCAAGGATTCATCTACCGAGGCGCCCACGGCCGGATTCAAGAATCGGTAATACTGGATGAAATGGTCCCGATCAGTTAAAACCCGCACATGGCAATCGGGAAACAAGGTCTGCAAGGCGTAACCTTGTATGTGCTCGAATCCGTGCGATTCACGCGCGGCGAGAGTGTCAAAATGCTTGGCAAGCGCATGCTCGGAAAGCTCGAACGCCGGTTGCGCCTCGATCACTCGCGTGAAGTAGACGACCAAGATTTGCCGGCGCAGTTTCCCTTCTTCCATCGCATGTTTGTAACGCGCGTAACGCTCAGTACGGTTCCAGACCTGCCAGCGGTACCGGTTTGGATCAGCAATGGATTCAGTGGCTCGGCCGTACGCTTCAAGCTCAGTGGAATAATCTGAACAAACCAAAAATTTGGCTTGGAGGGTGTACTCGGTGCCCAAAGTAGCCAGCAACACACGTAACCGGCTTACCAAATCGTCTTGTGCTTCATCATCGAGACTGCTCCGTTCTCCAGGAACAATCTGGAACCCCCGCGAAACTGCTACCGAAGAGGAACCGCTGTCGCCAAACCACAGCAAGTCGCGGAAAAAGAATCCGTTGGGCATCCCATCCCGTCGGATTTTGGATCCCTGTCCTTCCTGTGCGAACAGCCGCTTAACCCTTTGCTGTAGTGTTAGAGGCATGCTTTGAACCAGGGTGGCGCGGCTGGAATTTCGGTATCATGGGAGAAACTGCCTTTCCGAGAACAAACGCCCGTGCTACGTCGCGTGCGAAATGGGGACGCCGGCCCGTAACAAATAAGAGCAGGTAGCCGTACGTCAGCAAAAATGGGAACGGCGCAAGCACGTACAGAGACAGGCTTTTGAGGAGATTCGCGAGCAGCAGCAGAGCAAGCGACCCGCCAGCTGCTGAGAGGACTGGTAGCACTCCTCCTTCGACGCCCAGAAATCTCACCCGCGTCGTCGAGCGAGCGTGTGTATCGCGAAGCGGCCGCATAAAACAGCCATCAAAAGGTTGGGGCAGGTGCCGCGTGCTGGAAGGCGATATAGAATAACAAGCCACAGATAGATGTCCCCGCCATGTAAAGACCGCCTTGGATAATCGGCATCTTCCACTCCGCGTGACCCTGGCGTAACTGAGCTATGCCGCTCAAAACCAGCCCAACCCCGTAAAGGAAAAGCACTATCACGACGACTCCGAGAATCTTGCCAATCAATGTCGACAGATCGCTGGTGCTTTGTGGCAATTGAACTTGCGCTAAAGAATAGAACATAGATGTGTTTAGTTGTTATTTGGCTTTTGCGGTAACGACCACGATTCGGCAGTTACCACGGTGAGATCACGACGGTGAAACACCGCTTTGATCGTTAAGGGATCCGCAGGGGCGGCGGTAATTATACTCCCGGCATGAAGGCCGGGCGGGCGATTACCTTGGAAAGTCACGCTTAAGACCAACTTGCCGAATATCAGCTGGTCACCCTCTTTCGAAAACGTTGTGAAAAGCGCTTGATCTGCTCTGGTTTCCAGGCAGAGAAATCGCCCCGTTAAGTAAGTCGGATTCGGTAAAGTCCCCTCGTTCAAGCCTATCACTTGTTCGGGCGCGTAGGTGGTTCCTGACGGGAAATGGCCGGACTCGTACAAGGTCGCCCCAGGCGCCGCATCAACCGGAGTAACTGATGCGGCGAAGAAGAGAACGGTCGCCAGAAACGTCGGGCCAAACTCCCGCCTGAGTTTTTCCAACCGCCGATCAGCGGCCACGTCCTTGCCGGTCAACTCTTGGGCGATCCTCGCGCTCACGGCTATAAAGAATTACTATGTACACCGTAAATGTCTAGGAAAAGTCTCTATATTTTTAGTGGCCCTTCTCGCAGGCGGTCTACGCAATAATCAGAAAGGGACTGTGTACGCTGTATGGCACAAAAATGTCTGTGTTTTTCCTTGTCCTACAAAGCATTTAGCAAATAAAAATTGTGTTGTTCTCAACAGGGAGGCTGAGTCTATGCGTTTTCTCTCGGTAGCAGTGGTGGTTGTTGCTTTCGCCCCATCGGCGTGGGCTAGCGACTGGTCCTATGATTCCAAGAGCGACCTATCGATGGGCGCGAACAATTCGCTGGCGGCTGCCCAGACTGTAACGCCACAGGGTTCTCAAGTTGCGCTAGCGCAACAGGTAGCAGCGGTCGAGTACGCGCAGGTCAACGCATGGAACAAACACGATCTACAGGCCTATTTGGGATGGTATTGGAATAGCCCTGAGCTGATTTCACTATCCAACGGCGACGAGATTGTTGGATTTGCGGCTTTGGCTAACGAGCTTCGGACCGGCTTCAGCTCTGAGCCGAGCTCAATGGGACACGTCCAGATGGAACGATTGCGAGTAAAGATGACCGGGAGTGATACCGCAGTGATGGTAGCGAGCTACGTCATTACTACTAGCAAGCACTCCGATTCGATCGAGGACACCGCAGTGCTTAGGCGCTTTTCAGAGGGTTGGCGGATCGTTTTTGAAAGTGCGAATCTACACGCTCAGTAAAGTCGTCGTATGCTCCAGTAACCTATGAAACAGGCTCTCGTGGCGCTCATAGTGACGCTAACTGGAGTTTTCTCGGAAACATCGCAAGCAGCGACGCCGTTCGATTATTTGCCTGCCTTGTGGCAGCGAGAAACCCAGCAAACACAAGCGTCCGCACAACTTTCAGTTCCTCGCCGACCTTAAGAAGTCGGTACCCGGAAAGGTCCAGCGTGCCGGTAAGCAGGGGGCGGATCAACGCGTACGCGAAAGGGTCCTGCGTGACGGTAAGATACAGACTTCGCTTGAGCCTCTGTCGTCGTACCGAAGCGCTCGTCAGAAACCTTGCTTCCGAGCATCAGAGCCACTGTGTTCGCAAGCAGAGCAAAGAGCGCGACCGCTGAAACAGCGATAGCGATCGGCGCCGCTTTCCTTAGTCGCCACAGGAATAACACAAGTGCGAACGAATCCGAACTGTCCGGGTCGAAAAACGATCGTCTCTTCATACTGCTCTTGCCCCTCCTGGTTTTGGCCGTATTCGCCCGCGATAGGCAAGCTTTTTTACTCTTGTTGGTCCTCTTCGAGTCCCTCATCTGGAGGGACTAATCCCTTTTCTTCCGCGGCGTTTCGTGGAACGGACACGTGGGGCATTGGCACCTGATCCCCGTGACGCTTGCACATCCTGACGAACTGCGTAACAGCGTTCCGCATTAGGACGCCCGGCGGAATGCCAATCTTTTTCGCTATACGCGCAATATAAGCTAGATCATCAGCCTTGTAACGGACCGTCTTAGCAACCAAGTCCCTGCGTTCGTTATATTCTTTTCTCTCTGCCATTCTTTTGCTGGGCCATGTCCAGGTGTAATCGATCTCAAGCCGGAATCACCAGATACAGGACGTTCGTACGGTGTACATAGTGATTTCCTGTTAGCCCGAGGCAGACTATGCCTCACGGCACAACGCATATACAAGATGAAACCAGGAGACGCAGCCTCTTTCAAATCAGCAAGACGTGGTTAAGACGCACTATCGCTACGTTTTCTGCCGATCTTCATCCCGAAAATTCCAGTTTATCAGCGCTCCGCCCCAAACGTACCGACCTTTGCGACGAGTCTGGGGTTGGGTGGAAGAAGGACGCTCTGCGACACTTTCGCATCCTACCACCTGACGAAGTAAGCTTCTTCTATGACGGAGCGCAACCCACACAAATTCCTCGCCAGCCTGACCGATGCGTTTCGTAAGCGCCTGGACGTGGATCCTACTGTTAAACCTCAATTCCACTACTTTACGGCTTCAATGGAAGCCGTAAGCGTTCGCTTTTCAGCCCTTGACCGATTGGCTGCGGAATTTCCGATAGCCTCCGTAAACACCAACGAGGATTTGGGAAAACGTCAGGAGCGAAACCAGATACTTTTTGACTTTTTTTCTAATGCCTCGGCAGTGGTCGAGAGCTTCTGCTGCGGAAGCTACTTCATTGGGTCCGTTCTCGATCCGGCAAATTTCCTGTTGGGGAAACCGCGCAACAACCTAATGACAGAACTTTGGAAAATTGATCCAAAGAAAACACTAATTGCGTACAACTCGTTTGGGCCGCAGTCAGCATTCACGAAACGGCTACAGGATTTTTTAGATTCCAACGAATACAAGCTCATCAACTCGATGCGCAATCTTCTGGTGCATCGCATGGTTCCTGGAATAACAATTCGACCATTAGCCCGTAGTGCTGCTCACGCGATAGACCTGGATCTATAGTACGACGGTGATGTAGGCCGCTTTTACGGAGGCACATTTCCTCCGCAAAAGCGGATGTTTGAACTCGACGACGAGTGCTTATCAAGACAAAGGGATTGGATTGATGTTTCGATCTATGACCTTTCCGAGGAACTCTCGCAGTTTGCTGCAGCTAAACGCTTGACATAAACGCGTCAGACTCCAGGTCCGATTTCCCTCACTGGTGGAGGGTTTACCAACAAACGGTTAAATGTTCAAGCCTAAGAGCGGGCCGAGGTGTGGTTTAAACATTTAACCGTTACGCCGGAGCTCGCGCAAACCGCGGCGCGGAAGGCGGGCCCTTGGGCTCGAGCGAGGAGTGCTTCCAGGTAATCGACCAACGGCAGCTTGGCCTGGCCGGCGAAAACGTTGCGCAAGCAGGAGGAAGGTCAAGCGGCGGGCAGTGTCTGTGACGGAAGCTTTTTGTTTCATTGCGGGGAAGGGGCTATCGCCGGTTCGCTCTGGTGCCCGCCTTGCGCGTGCTGGGCTCCATGCCCGGCCGAATCCATTCGAAAAATAAGGTCGAAATAAGGGCAGCAACTTTGAGGATTTAAGTGCATTTTAAGGGGTAGGAATCGTCTGCAAATCAGCCCTAGGACTAGGTTCGCACCCGGCAGGGCTCAACGTGCAACCCTGTCATCCGAAGTCATATACCCCGCCTTGTGGCCGTCGCCACGCTCCGAAAGTTTCATTCCTTTCGTCAAGGAATTACTTGGACCTGCGCGACAATTTGCCCGATTTCTTTGATGCAAACAATTTTCCCAGGCCTGGCGTTACTCGTGCCCTTGAGTCAGTGTAGAAATTGTTGGTTACGCTAATATCCGCGTGCCTCAGCGCTTTGCTGGCGGCATGAATACCATGCGCCTTATTGATTAGTGAACCGTACTCCTTGCGTAACGTGTGCAGCGGCTTTTGTGTGTGGACGCCTTTGCTGCGAAGCCAGGCGTTCAGGTTGTCAAAATGCGATTCGCAACGGTAATAGTCTCCTCGTAAGACGGTCCTAGGGAGCCGCTCGGACGGGACCACGAAGGTGCCTTTCGCTTTTGCACGATATTCCCGAAAGATAGCCAAGACTTCGGGGTCGACCTGGATTTCCGCTATGGAGTCTTGGGATTTTGGATGAAAAAATTTGGTTGGCTCAATCCGGATAGCGCTCTCCTTGAAGCGAAATGCGGACCACTCCAGAAGGTCGATCTCTTTTCGCCGCAGTCCCGCAGCGACTCCTAAAAGAAAGATCATGTAAGCAGCCGGATCCGAAAGCCTCAGCTCCTTACTTGCTAGCTTAATAAGGTTGATGACATTGAAGTCGCTGCGGTACTTCATGCTTTGGCGGGGTTCAAACTCCACGCCGTCGAAGGGCAGGGGAGACGGTAACCTGAGTTGCAGCTGCCTTAGCAGCTTTTTTGAGAACAGACTGCGCGATCGGCGCAAGAATGTGTTCACGGAAATTCGCGCCTTGCGGAGAGCGAGCGGGTCATTACCGGCCGTTGCGAGGAACGATTGTTTCCATTCCTGAATCCTCGCTGGCGTGACTTTGCCAAGCTCGATAGCATGGACCTTTGCCAGCCACTCGTTTCGGCCTCCGGAGTGATGGTCAAATTTCGCCGGATCACTGGAAAATCCAAAAAGATCAGCCACGATTTTTCGGAAGGCGGTTGCGTAGCCTTCAATAGTCGTGCGCTTGGTGCTGACGCTAAAGACAGCCTCAAGAAAGGAGCCGACCGTGATTTCAGAAGTACGTGTTGCCGCCGTGGGGTCTGGGTTTCGCTTATACTTCGCAAGTGTGAGTGGCCAGCCGTTGACCTTGAGGAATAAGAATATGTCTCGTGCCTTGACGGCCGCAGCCGCTCTGTTTGGAGTGCCAAGCGGGAAAAACTGCCGTTTCCCCTGGAACTGGACTCGGGCATACCATTCCTTTGTCAATCGTCGCTGGCCGTCTACGATGTACGGTTGCCGGAAAACTGCGCTTTGCCAGAATCGGATATCCGTCTTCGGAAAGTGGCTAAGATTTTTCATTTCTTAGCCACTTTTATGATTCATCCCTGGACTGTGTTGACCTTTCATGAGCCGATGCCGAAAATGGTAGAGTGGCTCTAAAAGCTTGTCCAGGCGCCAATCGACGGCTCACAACAGCTCTTATCGGATCACAGGGTCGGGGGGGACCCATACACTCTTAATCACTGGGTTGTAGGTTCGATTCCTACACGGTGCATTCTCGAAGCAAATAGCTTGATGTCAGCAACTTATGATACGGGAACGAGTCGCTGAATCGACATTCGATTGGTCCGTATCTTGCCTAGATCTTGCCTACAATCGCATTCCAGGCGGCCCTTTACCCGTTGAGCAGCCCCTTTTTCGGGATCTCCCCGCAGGGTAAAAAGCAGGAATGAGATGCCGGTGCGGGCCGTCGGGAGAATCTTCGACTCGCCCGTCGGCGACTTCATTTCTCGCCAACGAGAAAGGAGATCTCTTTTGCCCTTACGTCCGTCCCCCCCGCGCAGCCAGGGGGGGAAGAATTTCGGGCGTGACCTCACTCGATGGCCTTATCTCGGAAGCCGGCTTGCTTGAAAAGGAATCTCTTTTCTTGAGGGGGAGAGTGCCCGGTGTTCGATGCAACCGGTCAAATTCCTCGCGCCCAATCTCGCGTAGCTCAAAACTTGCTTCTCCCTTTGCCGGTCTTCTCCGCGGCGTCGACATGCACGCCCACCCCTCAAAATCCTTCTTAGTGATGTCATTCGCATGAATTGCGCTTGGCGTCTTAACCAAAACCTAGAGAATGGGCCTAGCCCAGCTTCAAAGGATAATGCATGACGACTCTCTGGCCATAATTCCATCGCGTCTCGCTACGCCTCCAAGCGGGAGGGGAATTAGGCCGCCGGTGACGACTCTTTCACAGGAGTTGCCATTCGGGGACCTAGAATGGGAAGACTTTGAGAAATTATGTCTCCGGCTCGCGCGGACCGAGAGCGATGTTGAGCACTGTCAACCGTACGGGACCAGGGGCCAGATCCAGTCCGGAATAGATGTTTACGCGAGGCTAAGGGAAGGGAAGGGCTATATTGTTTACCAATGCAAACGCGTGGCCGATTTTGGGCCTTCCGAGATCAGCGACGCCGTTAGTAAATTTCTAGCCGGCCGATGGGCGGACAGAGCGTCAACGTTAGTCCTCTGCACGAGTGAAAGCCTAGTAGCGCGAAACCGAGCTGAGGAGCTTGAGAAGCAAAGTACTAAGCTTCACCCCAAAGGAGTCAGACTCCTTTCTTGGGATGCGGGCGAGCTTTCGCTCAAGCTAAAAAACGATCCTTATATCGTATACGATTTTTTTGGTAGACCATGGGTCGAACAATTCTGCGGTGAAGAGGCAGCAGTCACGACACGAAGCCGGCTAGATGCTTCCCAGATAACGGAGTATCGCCGAACACTCGGCGAATTCTACACACACGTTTTCAACATCAATGACCCTGGGATCGACACGGGCTTGTCCGCAGATATTGGTCACCTGCCCGTCGATCGACGTTTTATTCTGCCAGATATTGAGCAACGACAGTTCGTTGCAACATCAGAAGCATCTCCCGCCGAAACAGCGGCACAGGCTAATGAAGAAAGCTTTGAATGGATGCCGCTGTCGTCTTTTACCAAGCCCTCTGGTTCCCCTGAAAGTCGCCCGCGGAACACTTTTACGACAGTCGCTCAGAGAAGCCCGGTGGACAAGTGGCTCGGAAATTCGGAAAAGAGTATCATCTTAGGCGACGCTGGCAGCGGAAAAAGCACCCTGCTGAGGTTTATCGTTATTGACCTCTTTAAGGAAGAGCCAAAGCTTGGTCGTCTCGCTGAAAAATGGGGTAATTATCTTCCTATTTGGGTCCCTTTTCCTGCATGGACGGAGAAGATTCGGCACCAACCGGATTGCTCTCTTGAGGATCTTCTGTTGGGTTGGCTCCGAGGTTGGAATGAAGAACGGCTATGGCCTCTTCTGAAGCAAGCTTTGGAAGACGAACGATTACTCCTCGTCGTAGATGGTCTGGACGAGTGGGCAGACGAAGCTTGCGCTAAGCGAGCAGTCGACAGGCTTCAGGTATTCATAGCACACCGGGATTTGCCTGCGATTGTTGCAAGCCGACCCCATGGATTTGATAAATTAGGTTGGCAGCGGGAGGGCTGGCAAACCGCCCATTTAACTGGTTTGACGTTAGATCAGCAAAAGGAGTTCGCAAAGGTGTGGTTTATCCATCGAGCGTCGGTCCTCAACCAGTCTAGCACGCAGGCGGAGCTCATCGGTGATCGTGAAGCAGAAAATTTCATTGCTGAGCTTACTGAAAACGCCAACATTCGCGAACTGGCGACCGTTCCTTTGCTCCTAGGAATTTTTATCTATTTTCGCTTTCGCAATTCGCAGTTGCCTCAAAACCGCTTCGAGGCTTATGAACGAATGGTTGAGCAGCTAATTTCCGAACATCCGAGCAATCGACAACGCTCTGCGCAGATTGGGGATCGACCGAACGCGCTAGATGCGGACGATCTACGCGCAATTTTTGGGCTGCTTGCGTTTGAGCTCCATCGCGGTCAAAGCAGCGGCATTTTAGATAAGGAGCGCGCGCGGTCTCTTGTCGAAGATTACCTCGAGGACGAGGAAAACGGTCTTGGGTTGGAGCACTCAAGGGCTTTGCCCTTGAGCCGGAATTTTCTCGATATCAGTCAGAACACGCTGGGGGTATTAGTCGAGAGAACGCCCGTCGACGTAGGCTTCTTTCACCGAACTTTTCAGGAGCATTTGGCCGCATACTGGGTTTCGCGAATGTCTCCGGAAAAACAATTGGAGTTGGTGAAAGACATGTCGTCGGACCCACAATGGAGTGAGGTGATTTTGGCGCTCTGTTATATGACTCGCCACCGACCTCTAGAGGTGAAAGTGCTAGTCGAAGCAATAGTGGACCGTTGCCGCACCAGCCCTCAGGCGAATCGCTATCGTATTTCGCAGCTGCTAGCTGAAATAGTATTTGGCAATTTCAACTGCCCGACGCCGCTGGCTCGAAAGCTCGCGCACGACACGTTTGAAGAGATCGAACTGGGAAGTTGGATATCACACCGGGCAATCTTACTGCGCCATGCACTGAGTGGGCTTCGCACCACGGCGCTTCGTGATATTGTCCAATCAAAAGTGAGGGGCTGGCTACCTTGCTATAGCCTGTTGAGAACGCGTCTTCTCAATGCGCTTTCTGAATGGGTTCCATCTCAGGATTTGAAAAATTGCTTCGTTAGAAATCTTCATGATGAAGAACTCTCAAATCGCCGTGTCGCTGCTTCTGGAATCGTTAGGATTGGTTCAGCGGATGCATCACTTGCCGAACGTCTGGTTCGCATAGCAGCGAGTTCTGTAAATCCGGACGCACGAGTTGCCAGTATCGAGGCATTGTATAAGGGGTGGCCCGCGCACCCATCATTAACCGGGATTTTGGAAAACGCGCGTTGTTCGGTTAGTCCAGAATTGAGGCTTACGTCCGTGCTCGGCCGCATTCGGCTACAGATACACACCGAGGATGATCTAAACGAACTCTTTCGATTGTGTAGTCAGCGAAAGATAGGGATCTATTGGCGTGAGCATATCGTCACTGGTCTTTTGTCAGGTTGGCCACTTTCTCTCAAAGTAAAATCAACTTGCTTAGACGCGTTGCTACGGAACCAGCCCGGCATCCGCGGTATGGGTCACGAGATCGCTGAGGCGGCACTAATCCAGGGTTATCCGCAGGACGATGAGGTTGCTGATGCCTTAATCAAACGGGCGACACGCGACGGGCGCTTTTTATCTTTAGATTCAATCCGCGAGCGGAGTTACATCGTTTCGAACTTCAAGGGTCATGCCAAACTCTCAAAGGCGATCGATGAGAGGTTGGAGAGCGGCCAGGCAAATGACGAACTGGGAGATTGGATCTTAGCACACGTCAGCGCGTCCGATACGGCAAAAAGTTACCTGTTGAATTCTCTTCGCTCAGGGCATTCAGTTTCGTGGCCTGCAGAGATTCTTTTGGAAACGTGGGGTATGACTGATTCAGCGGTTGCTGCTGAACTAACCGCGATAGCCGAGGGTCCTTCAGCCCGAGCAAGCCAGATTGCTGATCTGATCCCTACAATCATTGGTGACAAATCGCTCGCGTACCAAAGATTGATTCAACTGCTAGAGGATCCTTCAGCGAATCGCGTTTCCTTCATTATGACAGGACTTAACAAATTGAATACGAAGGAGCACGATAGCGAGGTTGTTTCTATAGTCCTACGCCAACTTGATATCCGCAACCAAACATTTCGGGATGACGTTATCGGACACTTAATTTTAAACTACGGCAGTGATTCTCGGGTTCGCGAGATCGCGGTGAACGAATTGCGTAGACGAAGCTGGACGGTCGAAGCTATCGCTTTCGCATATCCAAACGATGAGTCCCTAACAAGAGACATCTTAGACATGGCTGCGCCCTTACCCGCGAGTCTGCGATTATCCATCGCGTCTGATCCTACTATTGTGACGAACGATCCTGTCTTTGGCTCAGAGCTCGTTAGTAACTGGGATAGCGATTTCGACGGAGAGGTCAAAACGGAGGCGGCAATCCGCTACTATGCTCTAAAAAGGTCGAGTCAAGTCGACATAGAATCGGAATTAGCGGTCCTTCGAAAAAATCTTTACGCCCTCGGTCCCAACTTTGAAGCAACACGGCAAGCCGCATTTGCGGGCTTGGTTGCATTATCACGGATCGACATAATCAAGCAGAGTAAAGAATCGGAAGACTTCGCTTTCTCGACGGGGTCGATATTTCACCGGAACCTATCGATGGTTAAGTGCATCCTTGAGAATTGGGATGTATTGAAACAGCAACTAGGCGACGAATTTTGGCGAGAGCTGCACATCGAAAAATCTGATCGGCTCCTGTCCTGGAGTGTCCTTTGTCCTGTGGTATCAGACTATGAGAGTCCCAGAGCAGAACTACTCGAGTTTCTATCTGCCCGGTCGGAGCGTAGCAGCACAATAGATGTTCTCCAATTTCTTTCGAAAGCACCGTCACATCGCGGAGTCTTCCTGGAATACTTATTGGAAGCGATATCCCAAAACAAAAGAGTCCCAACTGATATCGAGTCAGTAAGTGCGGCGGAAATGCTTGGAGAGCATTTCGAAGGAGATTCCGATGTCTACGCTCAACTCGAGACAAAAACGATGACGAATCCTTGGTTTGTCCCCACGACTGCGCTCATCGCGCTATGTGAAGGCTGGCCAAATAGCGAGGCCGTCCAAAAAGCCTTCGACCAGTTTGAAGCTGGTGGCCGCGCGGATATAACGATCGAGACATGGGCTCTTCTGTGCACGAAATGCAGTTCTGAGGTGGTGTTAGGTAGTTTGCTGGATTTGCTCAAGTGCTACAGTGACCCAAATCCCTGGTGGGACCCGCATTGGGCGCGGCCTGTGATTCGCCGCTTAAGGACCGATCTCGACTTGTTCCGCCAACTAGAATCTCGTATCCGTGGCTCATTAACTCCGAGCGAGAAGATAACGATCCCCAAGTTGCTTGCTTCGGCAAGGGGAACTTCCTCTGAGCTGACGGCTTGGGTGACTAGCGAGATTGAACGACAGTTAGACAGTGCCAGTAGCCCAGAAGTTGGTGCGGACTTGGTCGTCGGTGAGTTCCGGCCGGTAGTCGACTCACTCCTCGAACTGTTGTCTCGCTAGATTGCACGTTTGACAGTAAAGAGAGCAGCGCGATTCTGGCGTTACCTTTCGGAAAAGGTGCGTCATAGTGAGCAGTTGTATTGGGCAAACGCAGAATGGCGTACCAGGCCAAGGAAGTTACGGCTGCTATTCCTACGAATAGCCCAATGGTGTTAGCCGGTTTTCATGGTTGTTGGTTAGTGGTTAGTAACTTAGTCAGAGTCGGGCGGATCATCGTACATGTGTTGCATCGTGTCATTAACCTTTTCATTTATCTCTCTGGTGTAATCACCTCTCCCCGGCATCTTGCGCTTCCTGGCGGCGGTTGAATACATCGAGACCGACTTTTGGCAACAATACACCGAGCTGGCTTTGGGCAATGCCGCCTACCAGCAGGCCTTGCAAGTTTTGGACGGCGACATGCCGACCTACCTTCACCAAAATACCCGTGACGAGTTCACCCACCGTGACTTCCTCAACGCGTACCTTGAGGCCCACGGACGGCAAGGTATCAATCTCGAGGCGTTCCGCACGCTTCCCAGCAGCCAGGCCACCGGTTCTAATAAGACGGCTAAACGATTGACCAGCCTGATGAATCTCACCGTGGATACCAGTTGGTACGTCAAATACCGCAGCACCGGCAACCCGGATTTCGGCGACACTTTTCCACAGATTGTGAAACTGGTGAACCTCCCAACGATTCCCAACAGTGATTTGCCGCCCGGGAGCGACGCCATCCAGCTCATCGCCAATGCGGCTGCATTTCATTTTGCCGCCTTCGAGCAAGCCGGCATGAGTGTTTATGATTCGTTCCTTCCCAAAGCAACCAGCCCGGAGGTCATCAAGATTCTGGCCGCCATTGGTGGCAGTGAGGTCATGCATTTCCAAATCTGGCATGACAAAGCGGGCAACGCCCCGCCGGTGCCCAAAAATACTGGCGCGCTCTTTCCACAGCTGCCGATTGCGCCGACCCAAATGCTAAACGGCATCGATCCGGCCAAACCGATCGATACCAATCAAGTCATGCCAAGGCCCTGCAAGTTTATCAGCGCGAGCTTGCCGCTTTGTTCGGTGGTCCGGCCTAGTTCCACTCAACATGCCGGGGCGCTCGCTGCGGCTAGAGCGGTTGCCGGCAGTGGTCTTTTCGAAGGCCAGAGCGAAGACTTTCTCGACTTCGTGTTCTCGCTGGCGCACGCTGCGGATGCCGCTAGTGATCGGGACAGAGAGGAGGAAAGCGATTCAATATAATTCCACCAAAGGCTTCAAAAATTGCTACCGCAGAGTGGAAGGCGCTGCCGCTCACCTTAGCTAAGTTTTTAATGCGCGTGGGATTGGAGCGGTTTCTCTCCTACCGAACCGTTTATTGGTTTGCTGTCGTTGCGTTGTTTAGCACGGCGCTCTACGTCCGATTGACGATTCCGCAAACGCCTTTGATCGACCCAGACCTTGGCGGTTATCTCAAGCCTGCGTTGGTCGCTCTTACTGAGGGGCATTTTCAACATCTCGAAGGCCGAGCCTTCCTCTATCCTGGATTTATCTATCTGACCCTGAGGATCTTCTGCGATTTCAGCGCGATCTCTATCATTCAACATTTGCTTGGCCTCGCCGCTGGAGGACTGTTGCTCGTCTGCTGGAATCGAACCGGGACCTTGATCGTGACCCGGCAGATTTCAGCAGAGATCTATTACGTTTTGGGCCTGGGAGTTACTTCATTGTTCTTGTTGAATACGGCTGCCATAAAATTCGAGCACCAGATCCGGCCAGAAGCGGTTATCCCTTTTTTCGCCATCCTCAATATTTTCTTGAATGTTGAGTTCGTCGTTGCCCGCCGCCGACTACTGAACCAACAACACGCGATTTTTGTCGCGGCTTGCAATCTTTTTGTCGGGTTCTTTCTCTACTACCTGAAAGCCTATTTTTGGCTCGTTACTTGCCTGTCAACGATCCCGGCGTGGATTATTCTTTTCGATCAGAAGCTGATTCTAACTCGTATGATCCTTTGGCTGGGAGGCAGCGCGATTTTGGTTGTGACGCTGCTAGTGGTTCCGGAGGAGCGACTAAGCCAAAGCGATCCGGTAAGCCGTACTTTCTTGCCCACAACGCTGTTTGTAATCCACGCGAAGATTATTCGTAATCAAATCGCTCGCGACGTCGATCGCGGGGTAAACGTCCCTTATTCAACGGAATTTCTAAGAAGCACCCTACAATTGCTCGATACCGAGATCCTCGCTTCGAAACATACGAAGAAGTACCAATCTCTAGGGTTTGATCCGGATTACCTGATGAACGAGAACTCTTTTTGTGACAAATTTGGCGCTCTTTTGCAGAACGGAGACACGTCGATTCAGCAAACTAAGTTCTATTACCACTACTTCTTTCGCGCGTGGACGCATCGGCCAGCTCGAATGCTCGCCAAAATCGGAAGCCAGTTGGCCATTTTCTATGACGGCCGTCATTGGCGTTCTCCTTACAAGGCTGCTCGGCAGCTGAGCCTGAACCGTTTCTATCAGCGCAATTGTGAGGTGTTTGAGGCAACGCAATATGTCTCGAACATGGACTACCCGCCGCTCAAACATTTCCTGGAGAAATCCCAGGAACTCTCCGGGACGGAAGAAACGTTATTCCATCCGATTGCAATCCATTGGGTTAATTATTTGCTGGCTCGCACGCTCTCTCTGACGATCATCCTGTTAGGTATCGCGGCGTCGTTCGTTTTGTGGAATACAACTCGACGGCAGGCTTACGGGCCGTTCTTGGGGGTAACGGCGTTGATGTTTTGTTACAGCCTCGGCACAAACCTCGGAGTGGCGATCATACATTCTCTTGAGGTTGAACGGTACATAACGAATCAACTGATTTACTGTGTGTTGCCCCAATGCATGACGTTATACATCGTTGGTGAGATCACGTGCCTGTTATGGAAACGCAGAGGGGCGCCGCTCCCAAGTTAGGCATTTTTCCGCGAGCGGGATGCAACAATGCACGGCCGAGGATTAGCGTCCCGCAAAACGCCTCACGCCCCTCCAAAAAGGTAACCGAAAATCACTGGTTTTCACTTTCTCCATTGGCAACTCCCGCTTTCAGCGTTGGCAATGCTGGCACTGGCCAGGCAGCGGTCGCAGCCGGGTTAGCCACAAGGACCTGCCCCCCTCACCGCGCGAGTTCGCGGGACGATTGATTGGCGTCGCAAGAGTCAGTTTTCGGCCTGCTCCCCGAATCGCGGTTATCGCAGGATCAGATCGCGTAGATACAACTCCGCACACTTCAATTTTGTGGTCTTGAAAAGGAGCATATACGTGCAGCGCCTTTAAGCGGTCCCGAGCGGAATTGAATCACATATTTTGTTTTCATCACATCGATCTGCCGTAAGCGCCTGTGCAACCGCTGTGACAGTCGAGACGAAGTCCGGTTGCTGGCACACGGTTGCTGCTCGGACGCGGCGGCAGTGAGATCAAAATTGTGAGAAGATGAGTAGCTTCGCAGGTGCGTGACGCTGCTTAAAGCGTGACGCGGTTCACCGATGACGCTTCATTGGAAATTGCTCCGCGATTTCATCGACTCGGTCGGGATAGAAAGCGAGGTGTTCTTTGATCTGCGCAACGGCAGGATGCGGGTTCTCATACGTCTTCTCCTTCAGCTCGGCCACCGCTTCTTTGGCAACTGGCGATTGTAAATCTCCAGTCGTTCAAAGGAGCTCAGCCGGTCGTTCGGCTTTATGAATCCCGCAGCGAGCTCGTCCATTCGGCTGGCATCCGTCCAACGCTTCTGCATCCCCCACTCCGGCGTGAGCGGGCGGAACAGAGCACTGGCCATTACTCGCTGTAGCTCGCACAGCTGTTCGCGGGAGGTGATCTCAAGCGGCGGTCTCGGTCCTCGCTGCGAGCTGTTGGTTGCGGAATTTGTTGGCTTTGAGGGCTTCATTATGGACTTCGTCAAATGATGGGATCCGGTCGTCCCAACCCAGCAGCGTAGCGGTGTCGCCGACCAGCTTCAGGGCGTAGGCGTACATCTTCCAGACCGGATCGAGCACAGGATGATCGTGGGTGTCGAGGATGTATTTTTCGAACTTCGAATGGCCGGCGATATGGATTTGGCCAACCCGATGATGAGGAATGTTATTGAGGTACTCGTAAGGACCAAAGTTGTGGTTCTTGGAGGAAACGTAAATGTTGTTTACGTCCAGAAGAATGCCGCAGTCAGCTAACTCGGTCACTTCACTCAAGAACTCCCACTCCGTCATTTGTGAGGCATGGAACTCCGCATAGCTGCTTACGTTTTCGACAAAGATAGGTACTTCCAGGTAGTCACGCGCAGTCCGGATCTTCTGCGCCGTGTGACGTGCCACGGCAAACGTGTAGGGCATTGGCAATAGATCGTGGGTATAACGTCCATCCACACTGCCCAGCAAAGGTGGTCGGAGAGCCAAGGCGTCTTGGTGCGTTTTACCAGCCGTTTGAGCCGCTGGAGATGTGTCATGTCAAACTTATCGGCCGAACCGAAATACATCGCTACCCCGTGCTGAACGACACGGTACTGTTCTAGGATTGAATCGAGAACTTCAAACTGCCGACCTCCATCGACCATGAAGTTCTCCGAGATGATCTCGAACCAATCGACGACGGGCTTTTTTGCAAGAATATGCCGGTAATGAGGGACCCGCAGGCCAATCCCGACGCCATATTCGGTGAATCCGTTATAAGGGTTTGGAGGCACAGGTCTTTATAATGTCTATGAGGCCAGCCACAGCTCCTCGGTGAGATCGGAGTTAGACAACTCCGATCCCAAACAACCGGCCTAGCTTCTGCGGAGACCGGGCGGTGAGGGCTTGATTACCGTAGCTGTGGCGTGGGTTAATTTCAGCCGGCTGCGCAACCGTTCTTGCCTTTGCAGCCGCTCTTGCCCGAATTCTTGTCACCGCCCTGGCCCTGGCTTCCGTCGGTGGCGCAACCGCCCTTGCCTTTGCAGTCGTTTTTGCCCCAATTCTCGCCACCGCCTTGGCCCTTGCAGTCGTTCAGTCCTTTACACGCGTGTTTTGGTAGCGGCTTTTTTTCATCAGCCATGGTTTGGAGGGAGACGCCAGGATTGTGCGACGTGCTTGCGGCGTAGGTAAGCGCGTAGGACCCGGTCAAAAGCCCGGCAATCGCCGCTCCGGCAATCACTGCCTTGGATGGGTTCATATGACTTTCTCTGTGGGGTTGATATCTGTTCGCCTCCGCCTTTGCATTGGGCTGGGCCGGAGACCAATACACAACCCTCTCCGACCTGCGTGCGCGTCGGCATAAAGGTAAGACGCATAAGCGGCAATCCCTATTCCACATAGCCCCACATCCTTCACGGGCCTCCCTGTTGCCCTTCCGTCATTGTCTACGGCCTCACGTCCGGAATCCCTTTGAGCATTTCGCGTTGAGCGTCTTCCAAGGTCGCTGCCGGACCGCAACGGCCACTGGTGCCAATCTCAAGGGCAGCGGCCATGCATCTCCAGAATCTCCCCATCTGTGGAATGTTTGGCATTACTTCTCCTTCGTCTACACAGCGTTTCATCTCACCGAGCAGCGGGTTGTTTGGGAGAGTTCATCGGAGAGCGAAATCATCGCGGAGATTCCTATCGGCTTGACATGGTCCGATGCGCGCAGGCTTTCCTTAGTGATGGCATATTTCTCCAGGAATTCTTTTGCCAGGTCCCGATTCGGCGAGTTGCGATTGATAAAAGCGACCTGAACGCCAATGAACGCTTTGCCCAATTTGCCGTTTATCCCGGGCATTGGCGCCACACCAAAATCGATCCCGCTCTTCATCAGATTGGGCCAATCCCAAGGGCCCGAGATCATCATCGCCAGCTTGCCTTGAGCCATTAACTCTTGGGGTATGTCACCGCTGGAGGCCATTCTTGGCAGGACCCCACTATCGATGAGGTGGACGGTCTCAGATAACGCCTGAACTGCCCCGTCCGCGACCACGCCGACATCGAGAGGATGATATCCATCTGGTGTTGTTCCGAAAATATAACCTCCACCGCTGGCCAAGATGGGGTCACCACACGACGGTCTGTTGCCCGAACGACTGGACTTATTGGGGTGCTGGCAGGAATAGACGGCAGCAAGACTGGAGGTAGATCGAGTATAAGAAAGGGCAGATCGGTGGTTAAAAGAGTGGTGAAAGCCTG